>ENA-UOUL01000794-UOUL01000794.1-bioreactor-metagenome-genome-assembly--contig:-NODE-794-length-51354-cov-11.094955_pt1 | contig 51354 bp, 40 predicted proteins | sample MGYA00249838_ERZ747220 | MGnify/ENA primary metagenome ERZ747220 (study PRJEB28778, sample SAMN05720191) | bioreactor metagenome | isolation source: Anaerobic biogas reactor | place: USA:Washington... | reverse complement strand
GAACTCTGGCCGACGGACTGGGCGTCCAGCGGACAATCGTCCGCCGTGTTGTGACATGTATACCTCCCCGCAGAGAGGTATATAGAGTAAATCAGGGCAAAATGGCCAGGAATTCTGGCATTTTAGGCAAGATTTTTCAACAATTTTGATAGCAGTCTATTGACTCCCCCCTCCGAGTGATACGATATTTAATGTGAAGGATATGAAGACTGCTACCGGAATGAACGTACAGGATGTGCGCTCACTTCGTTCAAAGAAACATGGGAGGTGTTTATGAAAAATCCGCCTTACGTATCCGGCCGGAGAAAGACCGGCGAAACACGATGATCATTCACCCTGATCCTTTATGGGTCAGGGATACCTATCAGGCCGAATCCATGGTGGGAACCCCCTGAGGGAGGAATAAAGGCCTGTATAAGCCGGTGTCAGACCGGCTTTTTTATTTTTTGTCGGGTTGCTATACTCCTCATACCTATGGAAAAAGCCTATGAGTCCTGTATGCTCTGTCCCCGTTTATGCGGAGTTAACCGCAACGCGGGTGAGGTCGGTTTTTGCGGTGAAACCGCCGAACTGCGACTGGCATGGGCGGGTCTTCACTTCGGGGAGGAACCCCCGGTAACCGGGACGGGCGGATCAGGGACTATTTTCGTTACCGGGTGTAATCTTGGCTGTTCATTTTGTCAGAATTATCAGATATCCCACGAGTCAATGGGGAAAGTCGTAACCGGTGATCAGTTCTTCGATATCTGTTGCGCCATTCGTGATGCAGGCGCCGAAAACATCAATATCGTTACCGGCAGTCACGCAATCCCGGCACTTGCATCTTATTTGACCGCCGCGCGGGATAGAGGTTTTAGTCTTCCAATCCTGTGGAATTCTTCCGGGTATGAAACAGTGGAGGCTCTCAAGTTGTTGTCCGGTATCGTTGACCGATGGCTTCCGGATCTCAAGACGCTCAATCCTGCCGTATCCGACCGATTTTTCAGGGCCGCGGATTACCCCGAGACGGCCTGCAATGCGCTGTTGTATATGGCGGAACTGGCGGAGAAGAGTTCTTTCCAGCCTGCCATGATTGTTCGACATCTGGTCCTGCCCGAACAGGTTGCTGATAGCCGTGATGTTCTCGCATGGTTCGCGGCGAATCTTCGGGAACGTGCGCTTCTTTCTGTCATGACGCAATACACCCCGGTACCGCAGGCGGGAGCAAACTCCGAACAACCGCCGGATCGGTTCCTCCTGGAAAATGAGTATGATTCACTTCCAATCCTCCTTGACCGTTATGGTATTGAGGAGGGTTTTATACAGGAACTGGTTGAGGATTCCTCCTGGCTGCCAGATTTTACCCGTACTCAGCCTTTTTCGTCGTCACTTGCCCGGCCGGTATGGCACTGGAGTAGTGGTTTTGTACAGGATACCGAGAACGAATAAGGCTATTACTTCCTTTTTTGCTTCTTGTGCCCTATACTGGTAGATAATAGGGAGGACTCATGCAATTCCCGCAATTTGATCATCCGGTCACCGGTATGGCAGTTCCAGTAGGGGCATTACGCTCCGAACAGAACTGTGGAATGGGTGAATTCCGCGATCTGAAACCTCTGGCTGATTTTTGTGCAAAAACCGGGATAGATCTCATCCAGCTCCTTCCGGTAAATGACACCGGAACTGAAAGTTCCCCGTACAGCGCACTTTCAGCGTTTGCGCTTCATCCGGTATACATCAGTCTCGACGAAATTCCCGGGGCGAAGGCGTTTCTTCCGGAAATACGGGAAATGCGAGCACGGTTCGAAAATGAAACGCGTATTCCCTATCGCGCCGTGCGCGATGCAAAGCTGGATTTACTGCGAAAGATATACGCCGCTGAGGAACAATCAATACGGAGTGATCCTGCCCTTGGCGCATGGATTGAAAAGAACCCCTGGATTGCCGAATACGCGGTATTCATGAATCTCAAATATCGAAATGCCGATGCTTCATGGAAGCAGTGGCATTCGCACCAGACACCAACGCACGGGGAAATACTCAAGAGATGGGACAGTCCCCAGCGTAAAGCCGATCACCTCTTTTATGCCTGGGTACAGATGCTCCTTGACAGTCAATTCAGCGCCGCGTGTGCCTATTGTCGGAAGAAGGGTGTCGCGCTCAAAGGGGATATTCCCATTCTGATGAATGAGGATTCCTGCGACGCATGGGCAAATCCGGAGTTCTTCCGTGATGATCTCCGGGCAGGCAATCCTCCGGACGATATGAATCCCCTTGGCCAGAATTGGGGGTTCCCCATTTATAACTGGGAAAATCTTGCAGAATCAGGCTATTCCTGGTGGTTAAACCGCATTGCTTCCTGCGGCCGGTATTACGATGCCTACCGTATCGATCATATTCTCGGCTTTTTCCGGATTTGGGCTATCCCGCAGGGAAACGGTACCGGCTTTCTCGGCTGGACCATACCGAACGACCCGGTTTCCCGGGGAGAGTTATATCAGCTCGGTTTTTCCGACGAAAGAATCCGATGGATTACCGAACCGCATGTTCCCACACGGGCAGTGGAAGAGGTAAACAATTTTGACTATCTGGGCACACACGGAATTCTCCAAAAGATTATGGACCGGGTGCGTGATGAAGAACTCTGGGTGTTCAAACCGCATCTTCGCAGCGAACAGGATATCTACAATGCGGATATCCCCCCCGCAGTACAGGATGTTCTTGTCCGCTGCTGGCGGGACCGGCTTTTGCAGGAAAGCAGCCGCGATGAAAAGGGGAATCCCCTGTACGCGCCGGTTTGGAATTATCGTGATACCACGGCATGGAAATCCTTTACCGAAGAAGAACGGGTCCTGATGAACGAGCTCATCCAGAGAAAATCCGATAGTAACAACACGCTCTGGGAAAAACAGGGAAGAACGATTCTTTCCGCCATCACCGGTTCTACATCGATGCTCGCCTGCGCAGAAGATCTGGGAAGCATTCCCGACTGCGTACCGTCTGTTCTCGGCGAGCTCGGCATTCTGGGGCTCAAAGTTCTGCGGTGGGAACGATACTGGAATGACGACAACCAACCCCTCAAACCTCTTGATAGCTATGGGACGGATAGTGTAGCCACAACATCGGTCCACGACTCGTCCACCCTGCGCGGGTGGTGGGAACAGGAGGGAGGAGCGGATGTTATCCGCACGTCCTGGCCTGAAACCGAACATTGGCCGGACGCCTACTCACCGGAAACCGCCGCGCGGCTCCTGGAACGGTTTGCCGGAACACCATCCAGGCTGTTTGTACTTCCGGTACAGGACTTTCTCGATCTTTGTTCCACATATCGTTCAAAAGATCCGGTGGATGACCGGATCAATATTCCGGGAACCGTTTCAGCGTTTAACTGGACCTGGCGTCTTCCCGATACCCTTGAAGCAATCAAGAAAAATCATGACCTTGTTTCCGCAATTTCACGGTTGGTAAAAATCCGGCGCGCTGGCGCAGAGACCCACGGAGCTGAAAAATGAATCATATCTCGAATAATCCGGTCCTGCCGATTGGATCAGACCGCTGTTCTGACCAGCAACTCATGGAATTCCATATCAGCGCGGCAATCCGCAAAACCTGTTCTTTTGACGATACGCTTTTTTCGTCTTCCGGGAATGTCATTTTCAGAAATATTTCCGCAGTCCAGGATTTTGCCCAAAAATACAACAAGAAGGTTGACGGGAAGAATCATCCAGAGCGGTATTTGCGTACTGGTCAGCTCAATGCCATGGGGCTTCTCGATGAAATTTTCCACTACGTCTGCCGTATGTACCGTGAAAAGAACGAGCCCGCGTTTTTTACCGGCGCCTTGCTCCGTCTGGAGGACATGATAGGGCTGGAAGCTCTCGACCGCATCCTGCTCGCTTTTGTCACCGAATTTCCGCCCCGTGCCGTATACCGGAAAAAGACATCCGCGGATTCCTGGCTCGAGGGCTCGGACAGCGCAGGAGTTCCTCACCGGGCCATTGCGCTTGAGGAACTTGTCCTGCTCCGTCTCGCAAACGAGAATCCCGCCCTTGAAACGTTCTCCCCGCTTTTTTCCGATGAATCACTCAAGAAAGATCCCGCATACCAGAGTTTCTGGAACATTTTTCGTTCCTGGTCGGCGGAGCATCCGCCCTTCGGTCCGGAAAACCGCGATCTCGTATCCATGCTCAAGGCGCCGGTAGACTATTCACCCTTTGACCTGAAAGGACAGCTTGAATATGTGCGAACCCGCTGGGCAGACATTCTGGGCGAATGGCTTGCGCGTCTTCTTTCCGGTCTTGACCTCATAGCCGAGGAAGAAAAACCCGGATGGGGACCGGGACCGGGTGCAGACGGATATGAAATGCCAATCTATGAATTTGACGATATCAGCAAGGAGTACGAGCGGTTCAGTCCGGACCGCGACTGGATGCCGAATGTCGTCATGATCGCGAAAAGCACACTCGTCTGGCTCGATCAGTTATCCAGAAAATACAACCGTCCCATAACACGTCTCGATCAGATTCCGGACGAAGAGCTGGACTTTCTCGAACAGGCGGGTTTTACCGGATTGTGGCTCATCGGGCTGTGGGAACGATCACCCGCAAGTGCACGCATAAAGCAGATTTGCGGAAATCCTGAAGCGGCTGCAAGCGCCTACAGCCTGAACGATTATGAAATCGCCGAAGAACTGGGCGGATGGGCAGCTCTGGACAATCTCCGCTCCCGCGCCTGGAGTCGGGGTATCCGCATGGCTTCGGACATGGTGCCGAATCATACCGGCATGGATTCTTCCTGGGTCGTCAACAAGCCGGACCTCTTCATCCAGACCAGAGAAAGCCCCTTTCCCGGCTACGATTTTTCCGGAGAGAACCTCTCGCACGATGACCGTGTGGGCATTTACCTGGAAAACCATTACTACTCAAAAACCGACTGTGCCGTGGTTTTCAAGCGGGTGGACCACCATACCGGAGACACCCGGTACATCTATCACGGCAACGACGGAACCGGTATGCCCTGGAACGACACAGCGCAGATCGACTTCCTCAACCCGGAAGCCCGGGAAGCTGTAATTCAGAAAATACTCCATGTTGCGTCCAATTTCCCTATAATCCGTTTTGACGCCGCCATGGTCCTCGCAAAAAAGCATATACAGCGGCTCTGGTATCCCGAACCCGGAAAGGGCGGCGACATAGCCTCACGATCCCGGTTTGCGCTCTCCCGGGACGATTTCGAGCGTAGAATCCCGGAAGAATTCTGGCGAGAAGTGGTTGACCGTTGTGCGAAGGAAATTCCCGATACGCTCCTTCTGGCCGAGGCGTTCTGGATGATGGAAGGTTACTTTGTCCGTACGCTTGGAATGCACCGGGTGTACAACTCCGCTTTCATGAACATGCTCAAACGCGAGGAAAACGATAAATACCGGAGTACGATAAAAAACACGATCGAATTTGACCCGGAAATTCTCAAACGGTACGTTAACTTCATGAACAATCCCGACGAGGAAACCGCGGTCGCACAATTCGGCAGGGATGACAAGTATTTCGGTGTCTGCACCATGATGGCTGCCATGCCGGGTCTTCCCATGTTCGGACACGGACAGGTCGAAGGCTTCGAGGAAAAATACGGCATGGAATACCGCAAGGCGTACCGTGACGAACAGCCGGACAACGCGCTGGTTGCAAGACATCACCGGGAAATCTTCCCCCTCATGAAAAAACGATACATTTTCGCCGGGGTTGAGCATTTTCATCTCTATGATTTCTGGGAAAACGGCACCGTAAATGAAAATGTCTTTGCCTGGACGAACCGTGCCGGAACGGAACGGGCGCTCATCCTGTACAACAATGCGTATCAGCAAGCCTCGGGATGGATACAGCGTTCAGCCGCGTACGCGGAAAAACTTCCTGACGGCTCAAAACAGCTTGTACAGAAGAATCTGTGGGAGGGGCTCGGTCTCACCGACCGTGAAAACAGGTATTGCATCATGCAGGAACAACGTTCCCGCCTGTGGTTTATCCGGACAGTACGCGAAATCGTAACAAACGGGTTTTTCGCCGCGCTCAACGGATTTCAGACCCAGGTATTTCTCAATATCCAGGAAATCGACGATAACGAAGAGGGTCACTACCGACAGCTCCACGAAACGCTGGGCGGAGCGGGTATCTCCGACATTCACATGGGTATCCAGAACATCGTCCTCCGGGATCTGTACACGGCGCTTTCCGAATTCATTTCTCCGGACTATATACAGACAGTACGAACACTCCTGAATCCCGAAACAAAAAAGATTGACGATAAAAGAGCGGCTTTTTTCAAAACGGTGCACAAGAGCGCGATAGCCTTCTTTGCTGAAGCGTCCCGCCTTCCCGGTTTCGACGAGCCGAAAAGCACAACAGACAAAGCCTTTGCCCGATACCGTCTGTATATGGAACGACTCTTTGCGGTCGCGTCCCTGAAAAAAAACGGTAATGCAAAGGAGTATGACGAACTCCTGTCCATTGCAGCCGTCCTGTTTGCGCTCCGCCATGTTTTAGCCCCACCGGTTACCGGCGCGAAATGCAGAAAGCTGATCAGCAGGTACGATCTGGACCGGAAAATGGTTGAAATACTCTCGGGATACGGTTTTGATCCTGCCCGGACAGAAGCATTTCTTTCGGACATGGGCGACTTCCTCACGAACCGGGACCTTCTGGACGAACCGACAACGGCAACCCGCTGGATATCCTTCTTCAATTCGGCTGAGATTCAGCGGCAAATGAATGTTCATCCCTGGGACAAGATCCTCTGGTTCGGAAAAGAACAGAGTGAACACATGATCGAGCTTCTCCGTCTGTCCATGGTGCTGTTCAGGGATTGTGACGAGTCGATTAAGTCAACAAAAACCGGAAACCTTGAAGCAACACTCGCGAAATTCACGATGCTCTTTACCGATTCCGGCTACCAGTTTGAAAAACTTATCGAAGGAATCACCGGAAAAAAGCCGGGAAAGACCGCTTCGTCAAAAAAAGCCGCGACCGGAACTACAGAAGCAGTTGTTCCTCCCGGGAACACAACGAAAAAGAAGAAACCGTGAGCAGGTAATTAAAAAAAAACGCGCGGCTGAGTAAACAGCCCGCGCGTTTTTTTATGTCGTAGGACCGAAAATCATGTCTTTTCGGCATTTTCCTCACAATACTTTTTAAACTCTTCTTCCGACATCTTGTCAGAATACAGGGGATATAACGCCTCGACCAGATCTTCGAGCGTTTCAAATTTTGCCCCGTCAAGCTTATAAGCCATACGACCCCCTCATACACAACAAGTATACCCTCTTTTTTCCCTCAAGGCAATACAGAGGTTTACCGGTTGCTCATGAACCCATTTCTACAAGGACCTTCTTCAGTTGCTCCACATCTGCCGGAATGGTGGTTATTCCGGGAACCGGCCGGGAAAAGTCTTCCATGAAATCGGGTACCTTTACCGGTTGACCGCAGGCGCGCTTGATGGTGCCCGCTTCAAAGGCCGGGTGATCTTTGGAAACAAGCACCACGGACGCCTCATCATAATCAATCCGGTCTCCGGCGGCGGTAATGGCGCCCCAGGCAAGGGCGGTGTCGGAATCCACAAAGATCCCGTATTTTCGGTACACATCGAGCATGAGATCGGGCACCAGGTTCCGGGAAACATCCATCGGATATACGAGCCCCCGGAGCATCCGGGGATTCAGCTCAAACACCTGTTCAAGCCGTTCAAGATTCGACGGTGCGGCGGGATCGGCGGGGCCCCGTTCCTTTAATGGAACCAGCGAGTCCATAAAGAGACAATTCCCCCGTGCGTCGCAGGAAAGTCCGGACGTTGTATTGGTAATAAACCCGTTTACCGGGAGGGAAAATTTCCAGCCATAGAGCCCGGCGACAAGATTTCCGTAATTTCCCGCGGGAACGGCATAAAAAAGATCTCCCATGATCTTCTTCCGGATCCGGGTAAAGGCATACATGTAAAAGAATACTTGCGGTAAAAGACGGCCGATATTCATCGTATTCGCAAGCGTCAGGTTGAATTTTTCAACCAGTGACCGGTCGCTGTACACCGCACGAACCAGATCTTCAGCCGCCGACAGATTACCGTCTATTTCAACCGGCCAGATATTGCCGCCATTGCTTACAAAGGTTTCCGGATTCAAGCCACGCACGTGTTCTTTCGGATAGACAAGGACAAGACGGAGCCGTTCCTTGCCGGCAACAGCTGCCGCAAGACTCCTGCCGGTTATTTCATCTACGGCGGCCATGACCGTAGCTGTGGTAGTATCCATGATGAGCAGGTGCTCAAGCGCGGACGCAAACCATAAAAACCCGAAATCTTTGTGACACCCGGTGGGTCCGGTATGAAGTTCAAGGGAAAACACATGGTCATCCAGCTGGCGTATTTCCGGCGATCGCCCGGCAAACGCCTTTCCGGCGATCCGTTCACATACAACCGGGCTAAATTCCTCTTTTAGAAGGGCGGATGTAAGCGTGCCCGCGATGGAAGAAAAACTGGTACTGTCATCCATGAACATGATCCAGCGGCGCAAGTCCTCTTCTTGTGCCGGAACATACAGGCCGCCGTCGGGAGGAATACAGTCGAGTACCGCCTGGTGAAAACTGACGATGCGGGATGCGTCCCGGGTACTGATCAATTCCATAACGAACCTCCAGGTAGAATTATCACACAGTATAACGGAAAAAACCGCAGATTCACCCATTTTGGGGGATTTTTAGTGTTCGGGGCGGTCAATGCGGTATTTTTCCACGAACCCGCAGGGACGGTAGGTCATCTTTGCCTGCCGCATACCCTCTTCTCCCAGGTCCTGTTCACGGTTTATCAATGAAACCGTCTCGGGCAGTGCCTGAGCGAACGCAAAATTGACCCACTGATAAGCGCCCCGGTATTCAACCCGGGCCTTTTCAAAATGCACAGCAGCCATTGAACCGTCCGAAACCAGCTCCGCAAGAGTCCATGCTATCGGCCGTTTTTCGACATAGACCACAATACCGGACATTGCGAACTGGTCAATCAGGTACAGCGCTTCTTTCGCGGCCTTGTAGTCGGTATTTTCCGGATGCTCTTCGTTCGACGCCCAATGCTCCAGAACCTCGAGAGCATCATCACGTGTTGAAAGATCAAGGGCCGCAACCGAACGATCCGGGTAGGTATTCTCGAAAGCATTTACGTGATTCCGTTTCTTGTGAAATCGCTTTCCGGAGAGGGTCGCCAGATCACTACGATTGTAGAGGTAGTCATAATTATCGCGGTCTTCGGTGATCCGGTAGCCAGCCCGGTCAATCTCGCTGCGGTGTGTTTCCAGAAAGGCCGGTGAAACAAGTTTCCAGTAGTCATGTGTTTTGAAGAGATCATCAACAACATCCATACCGATACTGCAGCAGGGCGTAATAAAAAATCGTTTTCCATCGCGTTCACCGGAAAGGATGAGTAGATCGTTATAGAAGGAAACCTGATAATTGTACCGTTCACGAAAAAGATAAAATCCTGCAAACGAATACTCTGAAAGCCCGTCAGGAAGGCGAACCAGTTGGGGTGAAATAATGCGGGCCATTTCCAGCGACATGGGTGCAAATGATGGATACGCAGGGAGTGATTTCATGAGAACAAAGGTACCTGTTTCCGCGTAAAACGGCAAGGCGCCGGAATTGACGGCATGGTGCAAATATCGTACTCTGGATTCATGAATGAACAGCGTATCCGGCAGGAACTGCTTGAACGATTTACCCGATATACTGCCATCGATACTCAAAGCTCCCTGGAACGTGCGGATGCCGGTATTCAGCCCTCCAGCGATGGTCAGCGCACATTGGCGGAACTCCTCCTCTCCGAGCTGAAAGCTCTCGGAATCCCGGATGTTTCGGTCGACGAACACAGCTACCTTCTCGCACGAATTCCGCCAACCCCCGACTCCGAAACCGTACCGCCCTTCGGTCTGTGCGCGCATCTTGATACCGCGCTCGATGCTCCCGGCAAAAATGTACGGGCGCAGCTACATGAAAAGTATGACGGCACCATTCTCGACATCGGGAACGGGCTCATCCTCGATCCTGACGAAAACCCCGAACTGGCAGAGTGCATCGGTCATACCATCATCACGTCCGACGGCACGACCCTTCTCGGCGCGGACAACAAAGCCGGAATTGCCGGAATTATGACCCTCATCAGCATTCTCGGCGAAACCGGTACCGCGCACGGCCCGATCGAAGTTGTTTTCAGTCCCGATGAAGAAACCGGCCACGGCATGGACCGAATACCCATTGAAAAACTCAAATCCCGGGCCTTTTACACCGTAGACGGCGGCGCCGAGGGAGAATTGGAAACGGAATGCTTTAACGCATGGAAATGCGAAGTAGTCTGTACCGGCGTAGCGGCGCATCCGGGGACCGCCCGGGGAAAAATGGTCAACGCAGTGGCAATGGCCGCGTCCTTCGTACAATCGCTTCCCGTCCGTGAAAGTCCCGAAACAACCTCCGGCTACGAAGGATTCTTTTATCCGCTGGAAATGAACGCATCCTGTGAAAAGGCGGCCATCTCGGTCTATGTACGCGATTTTGACCTCGCCGTAATGGAACGCCGCCTGGATCGTCTGGACTGCATTGCCCGGGCAGTTGAAGCACAATTCCCCGGCGGAACCGTATCCGTCACACGAACCCGGCAATACCTGAACATGAAGGAAAAGCTGGACCAGGTGCCGGAAGTCCTTGAAATCCTCAAAACCGCGGCTACTCGTGCCGGCATTTCCGTCCGCATGAAACCGATCCGGGGTGGAACCGACGGATCCCGCCTTACCGAAATGGGCATACCAACCCCGAACATCTTTACCGGCGGACATAATTTCCATTCACGAACCGAATGGGCATCGCTGGACCAAATGACAGCCATGGTCAGAACACTGGTTGAACTGACTGCATCCTGGAGGGAATATCATGTATGAATACCATATTGAGGGCGGAATCCCGATAAAGGGTACCGTAAAGGCAAGCGGAAACAAGAACGCTGCGCTGCCCTGTATTGCCGCTTGTCTCTTGACCGATCAGCCGGTAACACTCCGGAATCTTCCAGAGATTGAAGACATGCAGGTGATGCTTGAAATATATACCGCGCTCGGCGGTACGGTTGAAAATGTCGGCCCGAACGAATATCGCCTCCACATGCCCGAAACACCGGCAAACACCATTCCGGTCGATCTGTCCCGCAAAATCCGGGCATCGATCCTCTTTGCCGGCCCGCTTCTGGCCAGAGCCGGGAAAGCGGTACTCCCGCCTCCCGGCGGAGACGTTATTGGCCGGCGTCGTCTCGACACACACTTCCTCGCACTTACCGAACTGGGCGCGCGGGTGGATGTTGACGGACAATTCACTTTTACCGCCAACAAGCTCAAGGGACAGGACATTTTTCTCGATGAGGCATCCGTTACCGCCACCGAAAACGCGGTCATGGCGGCAGTCCTCGCGGAAGGCACCACCAGTATTACCAACGCGGCAAGCGAGCCCCATGTCCAGGACCTGTGCCGCATGCTGAATGCCATGGGCGCGTCAATCAGCGGAATTGGCTCAAACATTCTTACCATCGAGGGCAAAACTTCACTATCCGGTACCGATTTCCGCATCGGGCCCGATTACATGGAAATCGGCTCTTTCATCGGCCTGGCAGCGGTTACTCGTGGAAGCATAACCATTACCGACATTGAACCCCGTGACATGCGTCCGCTCCGGGTAGCGTTCGGCAAACTCGGTATTACCTGGACAATAACGGGAAATACCCTGACGGTACCCGTCCAGCAGGCACTCCAGGTCAACTGCGACCTCGGCGGCATGATTCCCAAGATTGACGATTCACCCTGGCCGGGATTTCCACCCGATCTTACCAGCATCATGACGGTTATCGCGACCCAGGTAGAAGGTACCGTTCTTGTTCATGAGAAAATGTTCGAATCGAGAATGTTCTTTGTAGACAAGCTGATTGCCATGGGCGCGCGCATTACACTCTGTGATCCCCATCGCGCGGTTGTCTCGGGACCGAGTGTGCTTCAGGGTTCCGACCTGGTTTCTCCCGACGTTCGGGCCGGTATGGCCATGGTTATTGCCGCAATGTGCGCACGGGGAGAAAGTGTCATACGGAATGTGTACCAGATTGAACGTGGCTATGAAAACCTTACCGCGAGACTCCAGTCGCTCGGCGCACGGATAATCCGAACGTCAAAAACCTGCTAATCGGTCAATCGGACCGCGGCGGTCAATGGTCAATCGGACCGCGGCGGTCAATGGTCAATCGGACCGCGGCGGTCAATGGTCAATCGGACCGCTGGGAGAAAAAATACAGGGACACGCCGGTAAAACAAACGGCCAGGAAGACCAGGGATAACAGCATCGCCAGGGCGGGCGCCGTAAGTACGAAATACTGTATGCACAAACCGGCGTAAAACCGCACAATCTGGATGGTGAGATGGGATAGTACCGTAAACAGGGGGACCATCAGCAGCCACCATGCCTTGAAGAGGACCCCGTTTCCCAGACGGTATTTCCATCCTGCGATGAGCGCCATGACCGATAAAATGAGCAGAATGAAGGGTTCCGAGAGCCGGGAAATCACTTCCCGGAGGTATATCCGCGGTTCGTATCCGTACTGTTCTGCACGGTCATGGAATCGCACGAGCTCCAGCATGTTCATGGAAGCAGCCCCGCGGTTCGCCGACACAATCAGGGAAAAATCCCGATAGGGAAGATCGAGCAGGAGGACACTCAGGTCCTGCGCTTCAGGCGCGCCTGCGATTACCACGGGTCCCTGACGGGTCCGTTCCCCGCTCCGGTCAACGGATTGAAGCAAAAGTTCCGACCGGTCGGCTTCGCCTTCACGGGAATACGCAAACATTTTTACAAAGGGAACCCGGATATGATATTCAAGCTGCAAATACCGGCTGTGCCGGATCAGTTCAAAATCCCGTAAATAGACGACATCCCGGCCGGAAACCCTGGTATACACAACCCCCGCGGCATACACCGCGTCGGTCCCGCCGTCCGGGCGTTTGACGGTAAACACGACATTGCGTGCGGATTCAAATGCGCGGAGCTGGCGTGTTTCGTCAATAAAGAAAAAGGTCTCCATAACGCCCTTGCGGGCCAGCTCGAGGAAACGTTCAAGATCGGGATCCCGTTTCCGGTCCTCCCGGGCAGTATCAGCAGTATGCAAATCCAGAAACTCGTAGTATGCGGTAAGATAATCACCCTGATTGAGGGCATTATAGGCAGCCCGCTTCGCCGCATACAGCGAGACATCGTCCCGGGACCGCAGCAAATCAGTTCCTTCCACAATCCGGTTCCATGCATCGGAAGCCATGCGAAGCGCACGTTCGCGAAGCGGATCGTCGGGACGGGAGAGACGGTGTGCCAGCATGGCATAGTAGTGCGCGTCGAAAAAATCAAGTTCACGGGCGGCGCCCTCAGAAATATCCAGCGCATCCAGAACCGTCATCCCGCTGAATTCCTCCAGAACAAGCCCGTCGGGATACTCGTCCGGTTCCTCGGCAGTTCCCGCTCCGTATTTTTCCGCCGACCGATAGCGGGTATCGTCGAGAAGCTTTACCGCCTCGGGACTGTCCTTCCAGATATCAAGGGCGGATAGAACCCGCTGTTCTGCTGTCCGTGGTTCGTCGTTCCTGAGCATTTCACGGCCCATGCGTACATACTCATGATAGTCTTCCGAACGGGACACAGCGGTGGCCATACGCGCCCGGGCAATTGGCGCAACTCCTTCGGTGAGAACGACATGACACCCGATAACCACCAGCATTATCGCGAATGACGACTTGAGAAAGGCCAGCAGTTTACCGGACCAGCGTTGCACCCGTTCATCAGCATGACTGCTGAACGAAAGGGTAAAGCCGATCAACAATCCGCTGAGATACAAGGGAGGCATGTACTGGATAAAAGCAAGCACGGCAGTCCGTATGCGGTATGAAACGATGAGGGGAGGAAGCAAAACGGAGGGAACGGCGGTGTTTACCGTGACAATGACCGATAGAACCAGTCCTGCGAAAAAATGGGCAAAAAGAACGGGCAGTACCCGCTTATGGCTGCTCATGACTGCTACCCCCGCCCTTCATGTCGAACCAACCGGCGTACGAACACAAACAGGCCCAATAGAGCCATAACCGCCGCCTGTAAAAAGTACAGAAAGGCAGGTACCGATCCGGAAGAAAAACCGGCCGGAAGGAACTGCCGGAAAAAGGAAAACACCGGGCCCCGTGAATACAGCGTGTAGGCACCGTAGATATAGAGCAGACCTGAAATGGTGAAAAGAATGTTCAAGAGTCTCCAGCCGCTCGCGTGGCTGAACAACCATAACAAGGCCATCGACAAGAAGAACGCGGACGAGAACAGGGTATATGCAGAAAAGCCCTGCCTGAATGATTGCTGAAAGGCATCCATCACCCGTTCAATATGATCCGTAGCAAGCGCAACAACCGGCGGTGGAGTAAAAACCGGTAAAAACGAGGGATCCGTACCGGACGCACGGGAAACAACCAGGGCATCCCCGGATACAAGACCGCCAGATACACCATCATAGACCGCTTCCGGATACCGAGTAAAAACGGAGCCCGTTTTGTCAGATCCAGCAACGAGAAGCGGAGCAACTTTCCGTCCGTCATCCCGGACTGAATACCACACCATCCGTGATGAATCACCATCGGGACGGATTACATTCGGAGAAAAGACCCGCCCGGCCGTACCGGCCAACTCTGAGCGGTTGGACAAGAAAGTCCAGGTATTATCCTCAAGAAACCGGTACGAGAGGGGCATTACAAGAAAAATACACAAGACCAAAAGCGCCAATACCGTCAAAGCGGTAATCCAGACTATTGTTTTATGCCGCATTAAAAAGAAAAAAACTGCCATGAGCGTAATCGAAAGAGCCAATGGGGCATAGAATACGGCGCGATAGAGACATTCATGGAAAAAAACAGCAACAGAACCGGATGTCAGCGTGGTCATTCCGTTTGGTGAGGCAAACACGGAAAAGAACGAAAAGACCACTATCCATAGCAGGAGGTTACTAAAAAACACCAGAGGCACCATAACCGTGTTTTTCATAAGAAAAGAGTACCATGCGGAAAGCACAATCTGCAAGACTTTTCTTTACAGAGTAAAGAATTCCCGTAATTTGACAACAAGTTGTCCACAGGTTTTACCCGTTTTTTTCTTCAGTATTCTGCATTTCTTTACCAGACAAGAAAATCTTGTTTTTATCGTGTTTCTATACGTACTATACTAAAAGAATCTTAATTCCTTATATTACAACGACTTATTACTTTCTTGGTACATTGCAACAACAAACCGGAGATTCTGCTAGTACGGATAGGCATAATTTTGGAGGTAATCATTAAAAAATCAGTTTTTTTATCCACAACTTGTGCACATAAAAAAAGAAGACAGGCACCTGCCTGTCTTCTTTTTATCAGCCATATCCTTGTCAGCCAAGGAAAACCTGACCATTGTTGTCAATGGCAAGAATTGTTTTACACTCGGAGCAACGGAAACGTCCTGCTTTGGTAGCCTTCAATTTCTTGGAACAGATGGGGCACGCGAAGATTTTCGGGAAAACTTCAGCCTTTATTTCCACACCGCTGGACTTGAAAAAAGCAATGGATTCTGCGAGAGAATCCTTGATATTGAAGAACTGGGAAAACCCGAGCAACTGGAATACTTCGTATACTTTTGGCTGTATTTCGAGAAGAACGACGTCCCCGCCTTTGGGTTTGACGGTTTTTAAAAATGCGGTGAATGAACCGATACCGGTAGACGAAACGTAATTCAGTGCTCCGCAATTGAAAATGAGGCGAATATAACCGTTTTCAACAATTTTTGTTACGCGTTTCTGGAAAAAGCTCGAATTGTAGGTGTCAATATACCCGTTGAGGTATAAAACAATACACCCTTCGACGTCCTCAACTTTTTCCAGGCGGATTTTCAGACTATCATCTTTTTCGTCATCAAATCCCGGAATAATGCTGTTATTGTTCATATAGCTCCTACCGTCTACAATATCGGCCTTTCCAGTAATAACATTACTATAAACACTATAAAATAAATTGTCAAATAAACGACGGGGACCATCCTTGATCTACCCGTACAATAGTGCCGTTTATTGAAGGATTTTTAAGAAGGAATTCAGCTGCGGACACAATTTCACCTTCATCAACCAGTTTTGAAAGCGGACTTTTCTGTTCCAGGCTCCTTCGTTTCTCCGTTGTATATGCTCCGGAATCAACAAATCCGGGACAAATGCCGTTGCAGGTTATTCCACGGGAAGCATATCCCTGTGCCGTTGAAAGAATCAGGGATGAAAGGCCCGTTTTTGCCGCGGCATACGCCGCATTGGTCCTGAAGCCGCGAACACGATCCGTTCTCGTTCCACCAAAAAGGAGTATCCTGCCCCACTCCTTCCGGCACATACCAGGGAGCGCGGCCGAAACGAGCTGGCCGGGAAAAACCAGATTTGCATATACCAGGGATTCCCACATTCCGGAAGGAGTGTGATCCAGCGTTTCCTGGAAAAAAGGACCCCGTACAACAACGAGAATATCACAACCGGCGGCCATTTCAAGAACTTTTTCACAAGATTCCTTTTCATCAAGATTCAACAACGTCATGTCCATGCCTGCAACGGCATGCCGGCCCACACCCCGGATCAGGGCGCCGGCTTGCTGAAGGCTGCATGCCACGGCGAGTCCAATTCCGGAGGAGGCGCCCACAACAAGTGCTGTTTTATCTGAAAAAGGAAGGTCCATTCCTGATAATACCCCAGGAATATTGACATAACAAGCCTGTTCCCGGACAATCAGTTTGTGAAAAAACTTCAGTGTACCATCGTCCTGTGCCGTCCCGAAGACAGCCGCAACATCGGCTCCGTATGCCGCGCAATGAAAACCATGGGATTCATGAACCTGCATATCGTCGGCAACAGGGACGACTATAATCCCGAACAGGTCCGTACACTTGCTGTCCATGCCTTCGATGTGTGGGAACACGCGCAGTTTTTTGAACCCTCACCGGAAGGACTGCTCAACGCAACCCGGGACTGCACACTGGTAGCCGGTACAACGCGAAGAATGGGGCAAAAACGAAAGAGCTGGGGGATGACTCCGGGTCAGTTCGCGGAGCTGGCACACCGGAATCCCGGGGGCCGGGCCGCGGTCGTCTTCGGCAACGAACGGACCGGCTTGACCGACGAGGAACTGGACTGCTGCGCAGTCGCGGTAAACATCCCCGCCAATCCCGACTTCCCCTCCCTGAATCTTTCCCATGCTGTCCAGATTCTCACCTATACCTTGTATACCCATGATCATACAAAACAACGCGGTTATACACCCATTACCCGTGAGAGACTTGCCCGGCTTGTACAGACTATCGGAGAAAGCACTGACCGCATCGGATTATTCAAACTTGCAGGACGAGACGCACACGACCGTTTCATGGAGTCGGTTTTTTCCCGTGCATCCCTTTCAGAAAGCGAGGCCAAGCGGCTTGAAAAACTTTTTCACCGGATTTCATTCATCAGAAATCGAGATGTTCCGGATAAATGATGTCTGACGGGGTTATTCCGGCCGCACGATCGAGGCAATGAAAGAGCTGACGGACATTTCCGGGCCAGTAGTACGAACGTAATCGATCCAGCGCCGGCAGGGAAAGTTGCTTCTTCCGTTCACGCAACCTGAACTCCGCAAGAAGCGGTATATCTTCTTTCCGGTTGCGAAGCGGCGGAATTCTGAGACGCAATACATCCAGACGGTAGTACAAGTCGGTCCGGAACATTCCCTGATCAACCATTTCACCCAAATCGCGGTTGCTCGCACAGATGAGCCTGACGGAAACACGCCGGGCTCCTGTTGAACCGACCCGGGTTATCATGCCATCCTCCACAACCCGCAGAAGCTTGGCCTGCAGAGAAGGAGTCAGCTCGGCAACTTCATCGAGAAAGAGGGTTCCGCCGTCGGCGCTTTCAAAATAGCCCGAATGCGATTCCGCGCCGGTAAACGCACCGCGTACCGTTCCGAACAACTGGCTTTCCGCCAGGGCCTCGGGCAGACAGCTGGCATTAACCGGAATGAAGGGGCCGTCCCGTACCGGTGAGTTCTCGTGGACCATCCGTGACACCAGCTCCTTTCCGGAACCGCTTTCACCGAGCACAAGCACCGGATCCCGGGACAAACGCAGCCGGTACACCGCCCGACGTATTCTTGCCGCATCGGGACTCGTTCCCAAAAAAAAGCGTGTCGCGGAGCCATCCAGAGACGGGATTTCCCCGGCGGGTACGGCGGTGGAACCCGCAACCGGCGGCATCCGGGCGCAGTAGCGGTCCAGATCAGCAAGGAGCCGGTTGATATCGCCGGCAAGCACATAGTATCCGCTGATGCCAAGATTCGCCGCAAACCGCGCGAAAAGAAGCCAGCATTCCCGTGATACAATAAAAATGGGCGGCCGGTTCGGGATGGAGGCAAGATGCGTCAACAGGTGCTTCGCGTTGGCGCAGCGGAGAACGGGATCAAAGAAAAGTGCATCAAACTGTCCGCAGGAAGCGGCTTTACATGCCGCAGCGGCGGTTTGTGCACGGCATACCCGCAACTGTCCGTTGACTGACCGGACAAGAAGAGAAAAGCCTTTTGCATCATTCGTAACATACACAACAGAACGCACCAGAAATCCTTTCCGGCGTGGCTCCGGGCGCAAAACGACGGGAAGATCAGGTGGAAACCCGGAATATCCGGTAACACAGCAGTAGTACGTTATACCACAAGTATTGAAAAAATCTAAAAATTCGCAGCGGATTTTTCAGAACAAGAGAAAAATACTCCAATCCGCGGACAAAGGTCTTCTCCGAAATCCGCCGTTTGCGCTCTGAAAAGATATCCAGCACTTCGGCGTTCCAGATAAAGAGCCCGGCATGCAGACGACTCCTGTTCCGGTGAATCCACTTCTGTCCGGAGGGAATTCCGTTAGCAAGCAGGGTAAGCGCAGGTTGGGCTTTAGTAATGGCGGTAAGAATGTTCTTCTCCATACTCTTGTGGTAATACCCGGCAAAACGTCCGACGATACTGAGCCCGGGGAAGGTGCTCCGCACGTTGCGTTCTGCCTGTGAAAGACTGCGGGTTTGCGCGCCGAAGAGATAGACCGACTTGCGGTACCGCTCAAGAATACCGAGTGTGGAGATGATCAGGGAAAACGGATAATGCCGAACCGGAGGCGTTTTTTTCAGAAACCGCGCACCACGGACAATGCTTCGCGAAACGGGCAATACCAGCGCCGCCTGCTGTACCATTGAACGGAATTCCCCACGATGGCGGGCGCGCAGGATATCCCAGAGGGACACCAGCATGATGTGCTGGGGAGTCTCACGAGAAAGCAGGTCCAGAATGACAGACTCAAGATCTTCCTCGGGAACAACATCGACCGGTACATTCAGGAAATTCAGTCTTTCAACCGCCACGTTTCCAACTCCGTTAGGGCATTCTGGACCGTGGCCACACTGTACAGCGCGCACGTTTCCGCCCTGAGAATATTCGTTTTAAAATGGACGGGGAAAAACCCTGATTGAATCAGCGCCTCTGTCTCCCCGGCAGTCAACCCGCCTTCGGGTCCATTTACCAGAGCCACGGCCGCGGCTCCGGATACAAGATACTCATGTAGTGATTTTAGCGCAAGGGGAGCTTCGGTACAGAGAAACGAGCAAACCGGTCCTTTGCCCGAAAGCTCCTCGCGTACAGCGGGAACATCAGCGGGCCCGATTATCCGGTGTACTTCCGTAGGCACCGGTGAACCGCTCTGCTGCCGCGCCTCGCGGATGATGCGGTTCCAGCGGTCTTCTTTACGCGGGTCCGAAGCGGTTATGGAATGCGAACGCTCTCCGGCAACGGGTATAACGGTAAATACGCCGGTTTCCGCCGCCTGCCGAATTACCGTATCCATCTTCTGACCTTTCAGGAGCCACTGGAACAGAAGTATCCGGGGAAAGTTGGCAGGAAGCTCGGGAGGCGGCATGTTTCCGCCACATACGGCCACGGAATCAGATACCGCATCGCGAACCGCAAGCAGGACTGTTTTATCCTGCTTCCGTATGTCCCGGATCTCGAGTGAACAGAGGCTTCCGTCCGGCAAACGGCCGTCGAAACAGTCTCCCGGCGAAAGACGGAGCACCTGTACGAGATAGCGGTAATCCCGGCCCTGTACGATTACAGTGCCATCAGTCGGCATGACCGGAACCAGAAACTGTCTCATTCCGCGGGTTCTGCGACCGCCATGGTATTGTCTCCGGATTGCTGGATCTCCTGAACGGTATTGGTCGCTTTCAGTAATTCCCGGACATCTTCCTCGAGAAGGATGTCTACCGCGGCCTTGAGCTGAATATCATATTCAAGATCGTACAGGGGTGTGACCCGAGTACGGTAATATTCCTGCATGACCAGCCGCTTCAAAACCCGTCGTTCAACCGGATAGTCCTTCTCCAGCTTTTGTACAAAGGCAGCAACGTCTTTTTGCGTAAGAGTTTCACGTCCGGCCACAAAATCCGCCAGAACCGTCGTGTTCAGGAGCCGGGAAAGCACTTCTTCATCCTCTTCACCAAGTTCGGGAAGAAGAACCTCCCGATCGGGAGGAATTCCCTGCTTGTCTATATTCGCGCCGCTCGGAGTATAATACCGTGCCATGGTCACTTTCATGGCGTCATTGTTGAGCAAATCTATGACCTGCTGTACAGAACCTTTCCCGTACGTTGTTTCACCCACCAGATAGGCAAGGTGATAATCCTTGAGGGCACCGGCCAGAATTTCCGAAGCGCTGGCAGATCCCTTGTTGATGAGAATGACGATGGGGAAACCGGCAGGAACAACGGACGTTCCGCTTTTTGCCCTGAATTCACGGTTCTCGTACGTTACCCTCGATTTAGTAGAAACAATTACTCCATCGCCCACAAATTTGTCGGCGACATCCACAACACTGGTAATAAGCCCGCCGGGATTGTTCCGGAGATCTATGAGCAGCGAGGTGTACCCCGCTTCCCGGAATGAATCGAGCGCGTCCTGAACCCGGTCAGGTGTTAACGGGGTGAACTCGATGATGCGCAGATAGCCGATACCATTGTCCATCATCCCGAATTTTACCGTTGGGACTTCGATCAGCGCACGGGTAAGGGTAACAGGGAATTCCAGAGCTTTGCCCCGTCGGATAAGAACAGATACATCGGTCCCCACCGGTCCGCGGAGCCGGTCGAGCACTTCGTCCATGGTAATTTCGGGAGTTGATGTTCCATCTATTTCAAGAATGAGATCGCCCGGCTGGATACCCGCTTTCCATCCCGGCGTATCCTCAATAGGCGAAGCTACTTCAACATACGCGGGCTTTTCCGGCGTTGATTCAAAGGGTTTGGTAATGGAAAGACCAACACCGCCGAAGGCGCCGGTCGTCGTATCCTGCAGATTTCTGCCAAGTATACTTTCGGAATCGATATAGGACGTATACGGATCATCGAGCGCCTCGAGCATTCCTTTCATGGCGCCCTTGTACAGAACGGAAGGATCCACCTCGTCGACATAATTGTCGCGAACAAAGCCGAAAACATACTCAAAAAGCTGTAAATACCGTTCGGAAGATTCCCCGGTTTCACTCCGGTCACGGGCGAACAAACGCGGCGAGGCCAGGGTGAAAACAAGCAACGCACCGGCGAAAACAATCGCGCCAAGCCAGGTTTTTCTTGAGTTCATACATTCATTGTCAGTCGAACCGCGGCCCTTTGTCAAGCTCATACTCCCCCTTGACCGCCAACACCATGTTGCGTAGACTTTGGGTAATGCGTTTTCGACCGGTTCCCTACCCTGTTTTTCTATTATATGAACTCTTCCGTCTGTACATTCTCATGGAAGGCAGCACGGACATCTATCTGCTTCCCCTCAGCTGGTATGCAGGACTTCCCCTGCTCGCCGTTGTGCCGGCACTCTTTTTCATGCTCTCCGCCAATGAGGAAGAACACCGCCGCTGGCTTCCGCTCATCGCAGTGATCAAAGCCCTGGGCATACCGGCATATATCGCCTATGCGGCGGAAGCGCTCAAGACCGCATTCAGTTTCGGAGCGGGCGATGACGGAATGCTCATAAAATCGATCATCGCCGCGGTCGTTTTTGTTATCGGAGATGCCGTTATCGGTGTATACTGCTTTGGGAGAAACCGGATACTATGCAGATAATTCCAGTTGCCAGCGGAAAAGGCGGCGTGGGCAAGAGCCTTCTTTCTGCAAATCTTGCCATTGCCCTCGGCCAGGCCGGCAAGAAAGTACTTCTTGCGGATCTGGATCTTGGTGCGTCCAATCTGCATCTGGTTCTTGGTGTACCCTCGCCGGCGACCGGTTTGGGAACCTTTTTGACCGGAAACACCGATTTTAACCGGATTGTTCATGAAACATCGTATGACAATGTCCGGTTTGTCGCGGGAGATTCGGAAATTCCCGGGCTTACCTCTCTCCGCGCACCTCAGAAATCCGCCCTTACCAAACAACTGGTTTCCTCGGACGCCGACTATCTCATACTGGATCTCGGAGCGGGAACCCATACCGGAATTCTGGATTTCTTTCTTCTTTCCAACGCGGGAATCGTGGTAACCGCCCCGACAGTAACCGCGACACTCAATGCCTATCTCTTCCTGAAAAACACGGTATTCCGCATGATGTTCACCACCTTCAAAAAAGGGAGCCCCGCGCGGAACTGGCTGAACGACATAAAAAACGACAGCTCGTCCCTCCAGCGGATGTACATACCGAAGGTTATGGAAGAAATTTCGCGTATTGATCCCGAAAGCGCGAAGATGTTTTCTACCCGCATGCAAGCCTTCCGCCCCCGTCTCGTCATGAACATGATTGATGACCCGAAGGATGCGGACAAGGCCCTGAAAATCCGCCGGTCCTGCAAGGAATACCTCACGATAGAACTCGAGCACCTCGGGGTTATTTACCGAGACCTCATTCAGGACACCGCCCTGGCGTCCCGTCTGCCCATTATCGTCTACAAACCCCAGTCGCTTCTTTCCCAGGCGGTCTATCGAATAGCCGACAAAATACTGCAGTCGGAAACCGAAGAAATAACGGACTTCTCAAGTTTCACCGATGAAACATTCCAGTCCGCCGAAATGGAAGCGTCCATTGATTTTGACTCCCGAATGAATTATGTTGAAGATCTGATCGGTAGTGGCGCCCTGTCCATGGGAGACCTTGCCGAAACGATAAAGTCGCAGCAATATGAACTTTCAGTCCTGCGCCGGGAAAATACGCTCCTGAAGCACAAAATATCCCAGGCGATACAACAGGGATACCGACTCTGATACCCGGGATAATGCATGACCAGTAAAAATTGGATAATTGAAAAAAACACCGCTAAAAACCGCTGGTACCTTGAGATCGGGCCTGATCTCCCGCTGGAAAACTATCCGACAGTCGATTCCATAAAAGAAAAAGCCTCCGCACTCGGTATCGAGTCGCGGATTCTTATCTCCGACGAACGGCTCGAGCGGAACCTGGAAAAGGCCCGGGCGATACCGGGCGAAGAGTTCTCCTTTCCCCTGGTAATCGAACCCACCTTTGATGTTCGTCTGAATATCAATGCCGATAAAACACGGGCAACGTTGTACATCCGCAAAGCGTCAACGCCCGATAACCAGCTCGACCTCAAACTTGTCTCCGCTGCCATCAACAACAGCCGCGTGAAGGGCATGGACCCGGAACGGATTAAGAAAGACATTATCGCGTTCCGTGATTCTCCCGACATGGAACTGCAAGAACTCCTTTTGGCGGAAGGCGTTCCGCCGGGCCGGGGAAGCGACCGCAAGCTCGTTCCCGCACTGAAATGGCTTGATGACGCCGAAGCCCTGCCGCTTCGGGACCGCATTCTTTCTTCAAGCGGCGATGCTCGCCGCAGCGATACCCGCCGCAGTGATGGTCGCCAGGATTCCGCCTCGTTCACCCCCACGACCGCATCCCGCTTTTCCCTGGTAGAACAGGGTCAAATATTGTTCGAATTTTCCCCTTCCGAGCCGGGAGAACCCGGAACCGATGTATTCGGCAAGGAAATACCCGGTCTTCCCGGGAATGACCCCACCATAGAGCTGAAAGACAATATAACGCTGTGCCCGGAGGGCCTTCGGGCGGACTGCAGCGGTTTGCTCTACGCCGGATCGGATGACAACCGTGTTCAGGCCGGGATAATTCCCTTCAAGGATGCTTCGGCGACCGTAGTAATAACGCCGGACAACATGACGGTCTCCATAATTCTGGAACGGGAAGAAGGCCCCGGACATCCGCTCACCCTTGAACTGGCGACACAGTCCCTCAAGGAAAAGGAAGTAAAAGGCGCCATAAATACAAACCTGATCAAGGAAGCCATTGACCGGGTTCTGGAAACCGGTGAAAACGCGGAGGTTATTGTACTTCGCGGAGAAGCGCCGGTACTCCCAGGAAGTATCAAGATTACCCGCCTCATCCATCCGAAATCGGAGGATGAACCGGTACTGGTATATGCCGGAGACCGTATTCTGTCCCTCAGAAAACTTCCCGAAGGACAAAACGGACACGATGTATTCGGCAACATTCTTATTTCAACTTCGGCACAACCGGTCGAAGATCCCGAATATGACGAAACCATTGCCCGCGAAACGGTCGGCGGAGAAACGTTCTTCACCGCCCGGGTTTCGGGGGAAGTTCGGGTAACGGGGAACCGCTATTCCGTGGCCAATACCAAGAGCATTACCTGTGATATTGACGAAAAAACCGGCGATATCATTTTCCCGGGAAATCTCGAACTGGTAGGTAATATCGCTTCCGGCCGGTCGGTTAAAGCCGGTGAAAAACTCAAAATAACCGGCTCTGCGGCCGCCTCCCTCGCGTATGCGGAAGATTCCGTTCACATGAACGGAGGAATCAAGGGCGCCGGACGGGGTACCGTATGGGCGAAGCGGGAAATTCACATTACCTGGGCAGAAAATGCCCGTATCCTCGCCGGGCAGGCAATCCGGATAGATAAATTCTGTTTCCAGTGTACGGTAAAAACAAATGAACAGCTTCTCATGAAGGGCGTGCCGGGTGTTCTTCTCGGGGGAAATATCAGGGCAACCAAGGGCATCGAAGTGATGGAACTCGGATCGGCAAAAACGATACGCACCAGCATTTCCTTCGGACAGAATTATCTCGTAAGCGACAAGATCGAAGTAAGCGAGCGGGAGCTCGAACAAATACGTGTTACGGTGGAAAAGCTTGACGCTGAAATGGAGCGGACGCCGCCGACAAATCCGAGAATACACGAACTGCGGCGGAAAAAACTCGAACTGCTCAAACGGAAAGAAAAACTGACCGTTCGTGTATTTACCCTGAAAGAGCAGTTTGAAACCCACTATATTTCCCATATCCGCGTTGAAAACACCGTATATCCCGGAGTAATCCTTGAAAGTCACGGACGCTACCATGAAGTCCGGGAACCAAAACATCATGTTGTATTCATTTTTGACCAGACAACCGGTCAGATTGTGTGTTCACCGATCCCTGACCACAATCCAATTCTGGAGTAGCCCATGTTTTTAAGTATTGCCTATCCATCCTGGATAACCCCGGAAATCATTCCGGGATTTCCTCTCTTGCGCTGGTACGGTCTCATGTACCTCTTTGCCTTTGCGACGGCCTATGTACTGTTCCGCCGCCAGGTCGCCGCGGGTGAACTTGCGCGCGTTCAGGGATCGCCGGTTACCGATGATGATGTGGCAAGTTTTTTCACCTGGGGCATTTTCGGTCTGTTGATCGGGGCAAGAATCTTCGCGGCCCTCGTCTATGACACGTCCGGGCTGTACTGGAGCAAACCCTGGCTCATTTTCTGGCCAATCGACGAGGCCGGACGATGGTCCGGTCTGCAGGGAATGTCCTATCACGGCGGTTTTATCGGCGGAATTGTCGGCATGGTGCTGTGGACCATCCGTAATAAAAAACCCTTCCTGGCCTGGTGCGACACCATGGCCGCATCGGTCCCGCTCGGGTACACCTTCGGCCGTCTCGGAAATTTTTTGAACGGTGAACTCTACGGCAGGGTTACCACGAGTCCGCTCGGCATGGTTTTTCCGTCGGCACGACGATTCCCTCTTTCAGAATCCTGGGTACGTGAAACCGCCGACTATCTCGGACTTTCTGTTCCCGCGGGCGCCGCCATGGTCAATCTGCCCCGGCATCCGAGCCAGCTGTATGAGGCGTTATTTGAGGGAATAATTCTCTGGGCAATAATCTGGTTCATTTTCCGCAAGAAACGCCCGTTCAACGGCATCATTACCGCGGTATATACAATCGGCTACGGCGCATTCCGCTTCTTTATCGAGTATCTCCGGGAACCGGACAGCGATATCGGCTACCGGATCACCCGTGACGGAACACCCGCCCCCACGTATCTTCTCGAATCGTTTTACAACATCTCTACGGGACAAATTCTGTGCCTCCTCATGATTACCGGCGGCACCGCGTTTTTACTCATTCGCTCATATCAATACAGGAAGCATGGAAAATAACCGCACCCATCTCATCAGCGACTTCAACGACGACCTCGATACCATTCGTGACGCCCTCTACCGTCTCCTCGAATTCGACGAAGATGACCGGTCGGAAAAAAAACACCTCGCGAAACGCGAGGTGCTCTTTGCGATCAATGAACTGAGGATCAGGACCGAACTCTTGTAAGGTCCCGCCTCACTTATTTCTGAAGCAGCTTTGCGAGCGCTTCCGCAGTAAATCCGAGGTGTTCGGCTACCTTGTCTCCCGGTCCGGATTCTCCGAAGCGGTTGATCGAGAAGCAGTCTTCACGGCTTGCAGTCCAGCCTTCCCATCCGGTACCAACTCCAGCCTCACAAGTAACGATGCGAACGGAGCCGTCCACGTTTCCGGTTACCGTGTTGCGGATAACCGCATCCTGGGAAGCGAAGAGCTCCCGGGAAAGAACCGAGACAACCCGGATCTTCTTGCCGGGAACCTTTTCTGCCGCTTCAAGGGCAATGCCCACATCGGTACCGGTCGCCAGAATGGTAACATCGGGCTTTTCCGCACCCTTGCGAACCACGTAGGCGCCGCATTCAATGGTGTGCTTCCAGTCGGGATCATCCTTGGTAAAGACCGCGGCGTTCTGCCGGCTGAGCGCGAGGCACACCGGACCGTCGGTGCGCTTGAGCGCCAGTTTCCAGGCAAGATTCGTCTCTTCGGGATCCGCCGGCCGGAATACCTGCACATTGGGGATAACCCGGAGCGCTTCGATGGTTTCCACCGGCTGATGGGTGGGACCGTCTTCTCCGAGGAAGATGGAGTCGTGGGTAAGAACGTACACAACCGGCAGGTGCATGAGCGCGGAGAGGCGGAGCGCCGGTCGGAGATAATCCGAGAAAATCAGGAAGGTCGCGCAGAACGCGCGGAATCCGCCATGAATCTGGATACCATTGGTGATGGCGGCCATACCGAACTCGCGTACTCCGTAGTGTAGGTACCGGCCGCCGCGGCTTTCCGGGCCGTACACATCGGCACCCTTGATACCGACCGCGTTCGGACCCTTGAGGTCGGCGGAACCACCGACGAGGTTCGGGAAAATCTTCGCGAACGCATTGAGCGCTTCACCGGAAGCGGCACGGGTCGCTTTCGAATCGCCAGTCTTGTACACGGGCAGTTCTGCGGTGTCCAGACGGGAAACATCAATACCGCCGTCAACAAACGCGGCATCCCAGAGGGCTCGCTTGTCCGCGTTTTTGGCAGACCAGGCGGCGAACTTTTCGTTCCAGGTCGCTTCCGCGGCGGCAAGCTCCTTGCGGCGGCTGGCAAACCAGTCCAGCGCGAGCGGTTCGATGTGGAATTTCTTCTCCGGATCAAGACCGAGCGTTTTTTTCGCTTCCACAATACCGTCGTTGCCGATGGGTGCACCGTGCGCGGCTGCAGTGCCGGCAACAGTAGGAGCACCCTTTCCGATGACGGATTTGAGCATGATGAGGGTGGGCCGATCGTCGGCCTTTGCTTTGGCCACAAGCCCTTCAATGCCGTCACAGTCGTACATGTCGCCGGAGAGCACCTGCCAGCCATAGGCTGCATAGCGCGCGGCGATGTCTTCCTGCATGGTCATGTCGGTGGAACCGTCGATACAAATGCGGTTCTCATCGTAGAACACGATGAGCTTGCCGAGCTTGAGGGTTCCCGCGAGGCTCGCGGTTTCCGAAGAAACGCCCTCCATGAGGCAGCCTTCACCGACAAGCGAGTAGGTGTAGTGATCAACCGGGGAAAAATCCGCCGTGTTGAACTGCGCCGCGAGCATGGACTCGGCGATGGCCATGCCGACCGCCGAAGAAACACCCTGACCGAGCGGGCCGGTCGTCATTTCCACGCCGGCAGTGTACCCGTACTCGGGGTGTCCGGGACAGGCGGATCCGATCTGACGGAAATTCCTGATATCGTCGAGCGACACGGAATATCCAGCAAGATGCAAAATGGAATACAACAGCATTGAGCCGTGGCCGGCGGAAAGCACAAAACGGTCCCGATCGACCCATTCCGGATTGGCGGGATTGTGCTTCATGATTTTGCCGTACAGTACGGCAGCCAGTTCAGCCGCGCCAAGCGGCAAACCGGGATGCCCGGAATTCGCCTGCTGAATCGCGTCCATCGACAAGCTGCGCACGGAAAGGGCTACAGCATCCAGTTCTTTACTCATTGTTTATTCTCTCCTTGGAGGTGGTTTTCCATAATGGCAGTCAATTCATCAGTATCAGGTTTTGACCTGAGCGCGTCGCGGAACGGTTGCTGCTGGAGCAAATAGGATAATCCCGACAAAATACCCAGGTGACTTTCTGATCCCGAAGAAAGAATCAAAAACAGTACATGTACCGGCATACCGTCCATGGCGTCAAAATTGACCCCGCGGTCAAGGTAACATACATAAATACGCTCATTCTCCGTTCCGGAAACCAGGGGCACCCGCGGATGCGGCAAAGCCACCCCGTATCCAATGGAAGTACTCATGAGTCGCTCGCGTTCCATGAGACCGGTTAACAACGCATCCGGGCTAACCCCGGCGGGAAGAGAAATCCGGGACACAGCGTCGGTAAAAACTTCCTCCGCAGTAGCCCCGGTTATATGATAATACACTCCCCCGGAGCGTACCATCCCGATTATCGTACCGGATTCATTCATCAGGATTCTCCCCCTCTTTTATAACGGAAAAACGTTTTTTCATCAAACCGGGCAACACTTCCTGAATAGATGTTTTTGTCTCGAAAAAGCTCTCCTCCATACCTTCCACGCTTAACCAGAGCGATTCCATTTCGCCGGCATCCGGCGTTTCCGTTGTGGAAAGAATTTCAAGGGCTGAAATGGTATGCGCCATTATTTGGCCAAGCACCACGGCACCTTGATCCGGTATCCGGTTCGGACGAATCCCTGCGTTCTGCAGATGCAGGATAAAAACCGTCAACGCATTATGCAAAATGACGAACCGGTTTCGCAACATCCCCTGTTCATGATCGGCAAACCAGTTATAGTGCTCGCCGAAACGGGAAAGCCGCTGGGTAACGAACCGTTCAATTGCCGGAGGAGTAAATGACGGGGAGGTATCATGAATCGGCACCAGACGATCAAGCAGGTCCCGCACCGCCGTTTCACGCCGAAACAGAAAATCCAGAATATACGCATCGATGATGTAGTTTGAAACCGGCAGACCGAGCTGCATGAACGACTCTTCCGCCGGGTTGGCGGGAGCCGATACTATGGCCATGTTCCAGGTACCCTGCGCGGGAATTTCGGTATCCCGGTACCAGAGACGCGACTCGACTCCGTACGGCTCAATTCCCGTTTTCTCGCTCCAGTCGATAAAATCATTGAGCGGAGCGGCATCAGGATTGTCCAGCAGGGACTGATCAAGATAAAACGCGAAGGAAAGCTGTTCTTCCATGCTGGCGCCCGGACCGAACAATTCGAACACGTTTACAAGGCTTTCCTCAAGCAGACGCATCCATTCTTTCTGGCGGCGCTTGTGTATGCGGGACGCCGGCAGGACCGAAAGATTGACGATACCGCGATACCAGTCCACAACCGTAGCCTGAATCAGGTCCCCCGGTGAAAACGTATCCTTCCAGTAAACATCCTTCATATCCACGGCCATGACGGTACATTCTTCGGGATCTACATAGTCATTTTCCGAGAAAAGCTCCCGGTTCTTCTCGTTGTCGAGCGCCAGAAACTGCGGGGTGTACTCTTCACCGAAAAACCGGTACAGGGAATACAACGAGGCCGTACTCATCGACACGGGAGTACGGTGAAGCGGACGGGAACCGGAAACAAACGACAGCTCATGGGGGAGCAATGCAGGATTTACAAACGGAACCAACCGGGAACCCGGTATCAGAATTCCCCGGGCTACTTCCTGCGCAGACGGACGCACCAATAGTTTTTTCCCCGTGAAGAGCCCGGCGCGGGTTATCCAGTACTCGCCACGGCCGTCATCGGAAAGATTGACGTAGGCAAACTGGTTATAGAGCAAATATCCGGAAAGCGCTTCCCGATTCTGACTGTTGAGCGGCGTCTCCAGAAATTCAAGAATGGTATCTATGGTAAACGGCTCAATACGCTTGTGTAAAAACGCCATGAGCCGCTGATCGAATTGGTCTTTCATCATGGTAAACTATAGCATGTTTGCGGAAAGAAGACACCTGCCGCGTCATGTTGCCACGCTTCATCTATCCCTGGACCACACCTATTGTGTCATATTGACCCTTATATCAGCATCTTTTTGACACAGAGTGTAAAATCTCCACAAACCGCCGTCCCGCGAAAATCCTTGTTTGTTAAGTCTATATATAACAAGGATTTATGTAAACATGAATTCCCTAAAAAGTTGGCACGAATGTTGCTTTACTATATATGAACGCGGTTAAAATCCGCGGCCCCCGTTCGGGGGTGAAAAAAATACCATAAACCCATGGAGGTACAATATGAACGCACTACGTCTTTTCAATCCGTCTTTCGCGAACGATCTTTTCGACGCCTTTGATCGTGACCTTGGTATCGGATCCACCAGTTTTACCGCGCCCAAGGTTGATGTTCGTGAAACCGACAAGTCCTACATCATGGACATGGATCTTCCCGGCCTTACCGAGAAAGATGTTAAAATCAGTCTCAAGGACCGCGTCCTGACCATTTCGTCGGTACAGGAAGCAGAACGGGAAGAAAAGAAGGGGAAGGAAGACAAGGAGGAATTCATCATCCGTGAACGGCGCAGCGCATGCTTCTCCCGCAAGTTCTCCCTTCCGGAAGACATTGAAGCGGACAAGGTATCCGCCGAGTTCAAGAACGGGGTTCTCACCATTGATATTCCCCGCCGACCCGAAGTACAACCCCGGCAGATTGCCATCAAATCTGCGTAACACGCTTCTTCTCCGCACGAAACGCCGCCTACGGGCGGCGTTTTTATTGTGCAAAACGCCCCGTTCGGCTAGAATCCGCTTCATGAAAACACACCACACTCATCACGAGGGCGAACCCTCAGGGCGGACTCAAGAAACCGCCCAATCCGGATTCCGTTTCTTGCCGGTCCTGACCGGACTCTTTGTAGGAATCCTGTTGTTGTCGAACATTCTTGCGTCAAAAATGGTCCGGATCGGCCCCTTTGTTTTTGACGGAGGAACGCTTCTGTTTCCCCTTTCCTACCTCTTCGGCGACCTGCTCACCGAGGTCTACGGCTACAAGGCGACGAGAAAGGTTATCTGGACCGGATTCGTCATGCTCCTCATCATGAGCGTGAACATCTGGTTTATCGGAATACTTCCCGCCGAAGAAACCTGGACCTTCCAGACAGACTATTCGAACATCCTGATGCAAATGCCCCGGATTGTTCTCGCGAGCATTGTCGCGTACTTCGCCGGTGAATACGTGAACTCGGTCGTCTTGTCCCGCATGAAAGTACTCACCCGGGGACGCCATCTCTGGGCGCGTACGATCGGATCAACCCTGGCGGGACAATTCCTTGATACCGCGCTCTTTGTCGGTATCGCGTTCGGAGGCCTCTATCCCGCGGAAATCCTGGCAATCATGGCGTTGTCAAACTATCTGTTCAAAACCGGTATCGAGGCGATATGCACACCGGTAACCTACCAGGCGGTCCGGTTCATGAAAAACAGGGAAAAATGCGATGTTTTTGATCATGACGAGCACTATAACCCCCTTCCCGGTGCGCGATAGGCGTTTCTTACTTTCACAAAGCCGGAAAATCCGGTATACTTGACGAGCAATGGGTAAAACATACGTTTTTGTTAACCAGAAAGGCGGAGTGGGTAAAACCACTTCCGCAATAAACATCGGTGCCTACCTCGCCCTGGACGGAAAGAAAACCCTGCTGGTCGACTTTGACTCGCAGGGGAACATGACCTCCGGAGTCGGCGTTGACCGGAACAAACCCACCGTCTATGATCTTTTGGCGGGAACCGCGAAAATTGACACGGTGATCCGGAAATCCCCGGTCCCGGGTCTTTCCGTCATTCCCGCGTCCATTGATCTTTCCGGCGCGGCAATTGAGCTGGTTGACCAGAAGGAACGCGAGTTTTACCTGCGGCGCGCACTGGAACCGGTTAAAGACAAATTCGATTACATTCTTATAGACTGTCCACCGTCGCTCGGTATTCTTACCCTGAACGGCCTTGTAGCGGCAGACGAGGTACTCATTCCCCTGCAATGCGAGTATTTTGCGCTTGAGGGCCTCACCCTTCTTTTACAAACCGTCAAACGCGTTCAAAAGAGCCTCAATCCCGACCTGGGCATCGGAGGTATCTTTTTTACCATGTACGATTCACGCACCCGGCTCGCACAGGATGTTGTGCAGCAAGTTACCTCCTATTTCAAGGACCGGGTATTCCGGACCATCATTCCGCGGAACGTACGGCTTTCCGAAGCTCCTTCGCACGGTCTGCCCATCTGCAAATATGACGCACTCTGTGTCGGAGCGCGGAGTTACGAAAAACTGGCGAAAGAGGTAATTGAGCGTGGCTAAAATTTCCGGCCTCGGACGGGGTCTCAACGCACTCCTTGATGAATCAGAGCAGGAAACCCGCGACAATGCCCCCGAGGCCGTCCGGGCGGGCAGCGAACTTTTTGTCGACCCGTCTCTCCTCAAGCCGAACCCGCACCAGCCAAGGCGCGAATTTGACGAAGAAGCGCTCAAGGAACTTGCGGACTCGATCCGGGAACACGGAATCATCCAGCCGATAATCGCCGAAGAAGCCGGAGACGGCACGTACTTTATCATCGCCGGCGAACGAAGAACCCGTGCAGCCCGTCTTGCCGGCCTGCTGACCGTACCGGTAATTCTCAAGAAGTTCTCGGAAGAACGGAAGCTTGAAGTTGCCCTCATTGAGAATATTCAGCGGGAAAACCTGAATCCGATAGAAGAAGCGGAAGCATATCACCAGCTCATGACCATGGGAAACCTGAGTCAGGAGGAAACGGCGGCCCGGGTCGGGAAAAACCGGTCAACGGTGGCGAACGCGCTCCGCCTCCTGAAACTGCCCGAAGACATCCGCTCCTCGCTGTCCACCGGACAAATTTCCCCGGGCCATGCGCGGGCAATTCTTTCCATCATGAACCCCGCCGACCAGCGCATCCTTTTCGGGCGCATAGTCGGCAACGGTCTTTCGGTACGCGAAGCGGAACGCATGGCTGCGGAGCTTAATGGCGGAAGCCGGGCCGGCAAAGAAGGCGCAGCGTCCGCAGGAAAGAAGAAGTCGGACGACGAATCGGTCCGGAGCATCGAGGTGAGAACGATTGAACAGCGGTTCATCGACGCGCTGGGCACCAAGGTTACTGTGAAAGGTTCCCTGGACCGCGGCACCATTGAAGTAGCCTATTTTTCCCGGGATGATCTTGACCGTCTCTATGAACTGATCAATTCCGCCGGACAGTAAACTCCCGCCGCGGACTCTGCTCAAACAATTCCTGGCGTTCTTTTTCCGCGCGGTACAAGACTTCCTGTACACGTATCTTCTTTTCATCTTTACCCGGAACTCTACGATCCCAGACCCCGTTGCTCTGCAGCAGGTGCGCATGCGTATTGTCCCGGAAGTACAGCTCGAGTATTGCCAGAATTTCATCACGGATGCTTTCCTGCAGGATCGGGAACATGAGCTCTACCCGCCGGTCAAGATTCCGCGGCATCCAGTCCGCGCTGGCAAGATAGAGCTCATCGGCACCGCCGTTCTGGAACCAGACAACCCGGGCATGTTCCAGAAAACGGTCAATGATGCTCACCACGGAAATGGTTTCGCTCATGCCGGGGACCCCCGGAATCAGCATGCAAATACCCCGGATATTGAGCAGAATTTTCACGCCCGCCCGGCTTGCCCGGTAGAGCGCGTCAATTATCTCAGGATCCGCGAGACTGTTCATTTTGGCCATGATGCAGCCGGGTTTTTCCGGCATCGACCGCTCTATCTCCCGGTCTATCAGTGATAAAAGCTGTGGCTTGAGATCGACCGGCGCCATGAGGAGGTGCTTCGTATGCAGGATTCCCGAATACCCGGAAATCATGTTGAAAAACACCGTGGCGTCATTCGCCATTTCATGATTCTCCGTAAAAAGCGACATATCTTCATAGAAGCTGGCGGTCCGGTCATTGTAGTTCCCCGTTGAAAGATGCACATACCGGTGCGTTCCGTCCGTTTCACGCCGGACAACGAGCAGAATTTTCGCATGGACCTTGAGCCGGGCTATACCGTATACGACAATAACGCCAACATCCTCGAGACGCTGAACCCAGGCGATATTCCGCTCTTCGTCGAAACGGGCCTTGAGCTCCACAAACACCGTTACCTGTTTTCCGGCCCGCGCGGCCCGCTCCAGCGCGCGTACGACAGGAGAATCTCCACTGGTACGATACAGGGTCATCTTGATGGCGAGGACGGCAGGATCGGTAACTGCGTCGTTCAGAAACCTGAGTACCGGTTCATAGGACTGGTAGGGTACATGGAGGAACAGATCCTTGCGCTTCAATTCGTCCCACAGGGGTGCGTCTTCGGGGAAGCTTACCGGATGGTAATTCTTCCAGGGTTCATACCGGAGACGGTCCAACCCGGGTGTAACCACCAGATCGGTAAACGTGGAAAGATCAATAGGCCCGTCAACCGGATACACATCCTCATCCGGAAGCGCCATGGCCGTTTTGAGATACCCCAGAAGACCGGGGCTGTCCCCGGTACACATGAGACGGACAGGAATGGACGAAAGGCGGGAATCAAGTACTTCCTGGATGGCGGCAATAAAATCGTCGTCGCGTTCTTCGTCGACCGCACCGTTCGCGTCCCGGGTCACCTTGAAAAGAAGACTCTCGGCGATCTCGAAGCCGGGGAAAAGACGGGGACCGAACTCAAGAACAACATCATCGAGCAGGGTGAATATCCTGCAGCCGTCCTCGTCGGGAAGCCAGACCACACGGGGTATGCTCGCCGGAATCTGCACGATGGCCACCGGGTTGCCCTGAGCCGCGCCATTGCCCGAAACAACCGGTCCGTCTACCGCGCCGGTAACTTCCAGAAAGCGGCGAAGTTGCTCGTCTGAAACTTCACCGGTATGCCGGAGCATGAAGGCGGCATGAAGGCGCAAGTTCCCGAGACTCGGTAAATCTCCGTCAGGGGAAGACCGCAGGGGGGTTAAAAGCGGAAAAATGTCGTGCATGAAAAGGGATTCAAGGTAACGCCGCTGGTTATCCGAGTAATCGGCGGAGGCCGTGTAGCACACACCCTCACGGGCAAGACCGGGAAGAATGCATTCAAGCAGACAGGAGTACTGCGAACCGACCAATTCATGCACCCGCCGGGAAATCTTTTCCAGTTGTTCACCCGCCGTCATCCCGCTGGCATCCCGGATATCCGGTTGTGTCCGCTGCTGGGTTTTCAGGCCCGCGACCCGAATCATGAAAAACTCGTCAAAATTGGAAGAGACGATACTGAGGAACCGCAGCCGCTCGAGCAGGGGAACCGAATCCTGTAACGCTTCGTCGAGCACCCGTGCGTTGAATTCAACCCAGGACAGTTCCCGGTTAAAATAATGGTTTTGTTTTTTGCTCATGGGTATATCCTTATACCACGACCAGCTTGTAGCCGAATACATCCTCGAACAGACCGGCTTTTTCATCGAGGGCCAATCGCTCAAGAGTGATATGGTGGGTGCCGCGTGCCCGGAGGAACAGTGTGTCCCGGGTCAGTTCCACGTCAAAATCCTGGATATGCTGGGAATGGCCGCGGTCCAGGGCGTCCGCCACCCGGAGCAGGGCCGAAAGTTTGAGCACCATGGTCCGGTCCGTCCTGGGCAGTGACGCATATTCGGAATGAGCCGGACTGGGATTTTCTCCCCGGTGATAACGCACAAGGTTTGCCACTATGTGAATGTCTTCCCGTGTCAGTCCGAAAATGTCCGAATTGGCCACAATGTATTGTCCATGGAGATGATGATCGCCGGGTCGAATGAAAAACCCCACATCGTGCAGAATGGCCGCGGTTTCCAGAAGAAGCCGGGCATGGCGGTTCAGGGACAACTCGCTTTTCAGACTGTCAAAAAGCTTGAGGGCAATCCGGGTCACGTACCGCGAATGTTCGTCGTCCATGTGGTATTTTCTTCCGAGGTTTACCGCAGAAGCGATTACCTGCAGGTAAAAGGCCTCGTTAACCTGATTGTCCGCCCCGGAAAGGCGTGAAATAATGAGGCCTTCGCGTATTGAAAGAAACGGCACAAGAACCGTTTCCGCGGCGGTCATTTCCAGCAGGTAGGTATAACCAAGCAAACCGGGCACCAGGGATTCCGCGTCGGAATACCCCAATCTGAAGCGCTGGACTATTTCTTCCACCGAGTAGCGGGACACCTGTTCGGTAAAGCTGATAAAAGCGTCCCGGCTGATCACTGCGAGCAACTCGGTTACCTGGGTTCCAATACTCCGCGCAACCAGGCGCGCGTCGCTTCCGATTGCCACCAGTTGCTGTATTTCACTCATTCTGAGTTCGTTGTTCAGATTTTCCGCGGTGGTCCGCATGTATTCATGCAGAAAGCGGCGCATGTCGTGCTCGGATCCCATCATCGCCTTGATCTGGCGCTCTATGATGACCGTTCCCATGCGGAAACTGTGGGCGGCGACCATGCGGCCTTCCTTGAGGAGCATGATCTCGGTTGAACCGCCGCCGACATCCATGATGATGGAGTTCGTTTCGAACGACCAGTCGGGGGCGGTACTGAGCGCATGCTCGACAAGCAGATACATGAGCCGGTTTTCCTCGATTCCGTCCACGACATGGACACGAAAACCCGTTTTTACCGCCACACGATCAAGGAAAATGTCGCGGTTCTTTGCTTCACGGATCGCGCTGGTCCCGACAACCGATACCCGTTCGTCGGGGATTCCCCATCCGGCGAGAATTTCCCGGTAGCGGTTGAGAATGGTCAGACACTGAATGAGGGATTCCCGGGTTATGACTCCGGCGGTAAAAACATCCCGTCCGAGCGCAAGCGCCCGTTCGGCACGATCCACCACCGCCCAGTCCCCGGACGCGGTGATATCCGCGACGAGGAGGCGTATTCCGGTTGATCCAATTTCAATAACGGCATCCTGCCGTGCTTGTGTTTCCATACAGTCCCCGCTGCAGTACGTTTCTGCCTCTACAGCTTGTCTATAAGCATCGAGCATTTTCCGGAGGGTATGGGCAGCGTTTTTTTCTTTTGTCCGAGAATGTTGATGGTGAAGTAATACAGTTTTTCACTTTCCATGTGTATTTCCCAGCCCCGCTGACTCTTGGTTGACAAGATGGTAATGAGGTTCCGTTTGAGGCTCAGGTTTTCAATACCCATAACTTCAAGATTGGGGATGATCCAGTCCACCGTCTTGCGGGGCAGGCTGATTGAAAGGCCAATGATGTTTTCGATCATGAGCGTAATCGTGGACAGCCCGGTATAGGGAAGGTACTGCTTTCGGGGGAACCCTTCCTTTCCCGGCCAGTGCGCATACCCTTCCTTCGTGGGAAGATAGGCCTCCCAGAGGAACCCCTTGTTATGTTCGCCGTTGGGGGAAAGAGCGTCAAGAACATGATATAAATGACGAATTGCGCACTCGCGGGCAAGATCCCACCGGTTATACTTTTCGAGACCCTTGATCACCATGAAGGTCAACGGGGGAAACACGCTTCCCCGGTAGCCCATGCCCCGTTCATCAAACTCGGGATCGTCCGCCGAAAGGGACGGAAAGGGATGATCCACGCCGAACGTTTTCGGGTTTTGAAGATGCGCTATAAGCTTGTCTGCCTTGTCCTCGTTGGGAATCTCGGCGAGAAGCGGCCAGAATCCCGCAATGGTTTTCTGCGGGATCTTCTCTTCTGCACTGTCGATGTCATGGTAGAAACCGGTTTTCTGGTTCCACATGAGGGTATTGATTCGGGTCTTGAGCGAAAAATACATACGTTTGTATTGAAAGCTCAGGTCCTTGTCGTTCAGAATGTCTCCGAGCGCCGACATGTACAACGCATTGATGGCAAGCGCCGTGTTGAAGTCTACCAGATACGTAGCCTTTTTCCGGGGAGAGTTCTTCATTGTCGTTGCCGTGAGGGGAACCTTGTACAAGCCGTTCGGCTTTTTGAAGGTCGCGTCTATCCAGTTCATATAACGCTGCAAGACCGGCATAACCTCTTTAATCCGTTTTTTGTTGGCGGATTTGTGAAAAAGGTTGTACTCGGCCCAGGCAAACAACGGCATGCCGATGCCCTCGGGGTTTTCACGGGATACAACCGGTTCGCCCGTCAGGAGGTTATACCTCCACCGGATGGCACCATTTTCTTCCTGGTGCTGATAGAAAAAATCCAGACTCTGGTTCGCGTGGTAATTCCGATTCGAATACACGAAAAAAAACGAGGAGAATATGGTCTCGTATTGATTGAGTATTGATTCTTCGCCGTCGGGATAGATAAAATATCCTTCAGGTGATAGATTTATCTTGTCGGGAATAACCCAGTAGTCCTGAATCCATGCCCAGCTACGGTCGTATACGTCCACAAAATCCTGGTCATAGAAATGAACTTTGGGAAAGTCTCGCTTGTTCACTTTCGCTCCTTTTTTGCCTTTTTACTATGGGGGGCGTCAATTTTTAAGTATATCATAAATCGGATTAAAATTATATATTTCCGGTGGAAAAAAACTCCGTGGAGGGGATATGTACCAGGCTCATGTGTTTCTTGAAGCAAGAATTCTCGTTCCAACCCGGGAAAAAGCGTTTTGTTCCTGCCTTATCGGCAAAAAAAACACCAATTGTCCGGTTTGTCGGCGTGAACCGGGCGCGGAACCGGTTATAAATCCGCTCGCGGTCCGCCAGGCCTACACGCTTGGACACGCCCTGGACTGTACGCTCGCCACATCCGCGCCGCTTGAACGCCCGCATGGAAGTCCGTCGCTCCCCGAAGGCTACAACCTGTACGGCGCCTCCGTTGCCGTTGCCGCCGGCGGATTCATGGAGATAGAGTTTCACCGGAGAAAAAAGCACATCCCGATAAACGAAATACGCCTTGAAGAGTACGCCGGCCGGTTAACCCATGAAAACGGGAAAACACGCATGGACTACTCCCAGGCAGGCGCGGCAAATATCCGGCTTCGCACCGGGGCAAATTTCGAACTCGGAGAAGAAGCAGAAATATTTCTTACGGAACTGCGCCGCCGTATCCAGTACATGGGCATGCTCCGTGGAACGCCGGTTGAAACAATGATCCGGTGCAATGCGTACGTCGCACTGGCCAAATATCCGCAGAAACCCGACTATTTCGTCAAGCTTCGAAACCTCAATTCATTCAACTTTGTACGCAAGGCGATAAACGCCGAACTGCACCGCCAGGAAGAAATACTGACCTCGGGAGGCACGGTTTCATCGGAAAGCCGCTTGTGGAACGAGCGGCAGGGCATGACCGAGCATTACCAGAGCAGGGATTCTGTCTCGGCCCTGGAAACGGACCCCATCGCCAACGCTCCCGTATTTTCCTGCCCTGCTCCCCTGCTCGCCGAACTGCATGCCTCCGCGATAGAACATCCGTCAGAACGCCAGAACCGCCTCATAGCTACCTGGGGTATTTCCCGTGCACGCGCGGAATTCATCTGCGATGAAAAGGCCCGCGCCGACTTTTTTGAGCAGACTATCGCCGCGGGAGCCCCGCCCATGGAAACCGCGCACTGGCTCATGTCCGACGTTACGGGTCTTCTCCGCAAGGAGGGCAAGTCCCTCCAGGAATCCCCGCTTTCTCCCCGGCGCTTTGCAGCCATCCTGACCATGTACCATAACCGCAACATAAACAGCCGTATTGCCAAACAGCTCATCCAGGCGGTACTCGAAACCGACAAGGACCCCGCGGTGCTGCTTCAGGAGCATAACTGGCAGCTCATTACCGACCCGAAAGAACTACGCGAGCTGGTTCAAAAAACCATTGCCGACAATGAAGCCGGAACCTCCCGCCTCCGCGAGGGCGACATGGGACCGCTCGAGTTCCTTACCGGCATCATCATGAAAAAAACCCGGGGGCTTGCCGATCCAACCATGGTGAAAGCGCTTCTCAAGGAAGAACTCAACATCAGTGTTGTCTACGTCCTTTCCATGGGCGGCACCATATCCGGCAGTGTCCGTGAAGGAGAAATTTCCGGAGGCGACGAGAAAATCCTCAAATCCCTGCTCTTGCCCGAACTCGCACATGAACATGTCCGGTTTGAAAGCATAACCCGGGACCATTTGCTGAGCGAAGAAATCCAGCCGGAGGACTGGGCGGCCCTGATTCACGCGATCGCAACGCGCATTTCGTCGGGAACGGCCACCGGTATCGTGGTAACACACGGAACGGATACCCTTTCGTACACGGCCCCCCTCATTTACTGGCTTTTTGCCGATGCGGGCGTTCCCATTGTCTTTACCGCATCGAATACCCCGCCCCGGGAACCCGATACCGGCAGTCAAAATGACGAAGCCCGGCAGAACCTCGCACGGGCAATTACCCTTGCCCGGAAGAAATCCGGCGGCGTCTACGTGGTGTTCGGCGAACGTGTCTTCTCGCCGCTCAACCTCAAATTTCTCCGTCCGACCACAATCGGATTCACCAACTGGAACAGTTCCGGAGATCCGGTGTACACCGGATCGGGTCTGCTCTGCGGAGAAACGGATACCGATCCCTATGTCATGAGTCAAATTCTCTCCGAAGCCGCGGACCGCATGCATTTGTGCCGCGTGTTCCCGGGAATCCGGGCCGACCGGCTCCTCGCCCTTACAGACTACGGTGTCTCATACTTCTTTCTCGAACTCTACGAAAAGGGTACGGCAAACATGAAGGATGGGCCGTATTCACTGAAGGAGCTGTTGATCCGGGGAAGAAAAAAGAACTGTTCCTTTTTCTGCACCTCGCAGCAGGAAGGTACCGTGGACTTTTCCGGGTACTCGACTGCCCGGCGCATGTGGCGCGAAGGAGCAATCCCCATGGGGAATCTGGTAACCGAATCGGCTATCGCGCTTTATTTCGCGGCAAGTCTCGTATGCGACTCGCCCGAGGAACTGGAGAAAATGCTGGAAGCGGCCGGTCAGAACTGATCGGTCAGAACTGATCCGGCGCGGCTTCTGCCGGTACTTCTTCCGTACCGGCTTCAGCGGGGACGGACGACTGAACGGCGGCCTCTTCAGGAGCCGGTTCCGCTTCGGGTTCCTCCGGAATACCATGATAAATCACAATATCCTCGAACTCATCCCGATGCCGCATTTTGAGAAACAGCGTTCGGGTCTCCGCGTTGTACCGGTAACCGGAAGAATTATAGCTTTCAAAGCGGGGATCGGTCCTGAAATCCATGCCGTATAACTGGATGCGTGTAAATTGTCCGATACCGTTCAAAACGAGATAGTGGCTCTGACCGCGGGGAAACTGCACCCGGTAGCGGACACTTCCGTCGGGATTACCGGCATACGTAATGGACCGTGCAGCAGTCCACGCCCATACACCGGGTTCAACTTCCCGGGAAAGGGACACCGCACGCGGATACCAGGTATTCTCGTTCATGACCAGGGGATACAGATCTTCTACCGGCATTTTCCGGTCGCCGGCAACGGGAATACCCGTTGCAGCACCGCCAGTCACCGCGGACTCGAAGGATACGGGAAGAACAGCGTCATTTTCCGCACGGGAAAGAAGCGACGTATACAGCAGGGTTCCCGCATGCTGCCAGGGGGCGGTCGCAGTGCTCATGGTTCCATACCGGCGGAGAATGTGCGCGATGCGGAATGTCGCATATGAATCAATAAGTGTTCCCCCGGTTGTTACATAGAGCGTGTCCTGGATCTGCACCAGGGACTCCCGGATAACCCGCTCGCACGTTTCCGCCAGGAGTAAAAGAGCATCCGACCGCTGCGGTGAATACACCTGCATATCCTGCATTATTTCCAGAAGCCCTGCCGCCTGGAGCGGAGTCAGGGTAGACAAATCGACCGCCGAGGCAACCCGGATAATGTCGTCAAGAAAAACCGTGCTGCCCCGGTCAACGAGATAGGGAACCAGATGGGGAAATTCGAATACCCGTAGGTTGTTTTCCGTGAACTGTCTTGAAAGGAGACTGCGTTCCTCGCGGTCGCGGGCAATCATGCTCTGCCAGGACCGTTCAAGCGTGTTCAGGAACGGGGAAGACAGATACGTTCTCGCAGTTCCGCGTTTGAATGCATCCGGAACCGCATCGAGCGCCGTCTGGTACATGCCGATTCGGCCCATCTCGGCAATGTACGCGGTTACCGTTTTTTCGTTAAGAGAGCCCGAGGAAATGGCAGCGCGGAACAGGGGCAGAACCGCCGAAGCGAAGCGGTCCTGATTCTGACGGTAGTGTTCTTCGGTTGCCGCGGGATTATGTACCAGGACTTCAAGATTCACACCCTTTGCAGGAATCCAGGTTTGATAGTACACTGTCGGCGCGGAAGCTTCAATTTTTACGCGTTGGACTGCCTGCGTGTCATCATGGACAAACGCGGCGCCGGTAAAGGCAAACCGCTGCTTTCCCGACCGGATTACCGGCAACGAACCTTCCGGCTCAACACGGGCACTGCGGGTCAGCTTGAACGGCAGGGAAAGAGACCGGTAGTCGCCGGAAACCGACGCATGGATCTCGATTGCCCGGATATCACCGCGGCGTCCGGGGGAAAAGGAAACGCGGGAACCGTCGTCAAACGAAAGCGAAAACGAGGTATCGTCCGAAGAAATTTCCGTTACCTTGAGTTCAACAGCGGTGTTTCCGGACGTGTACGCCAAAACAGGCGTGTTTTCGTCAAGAAAAAAGTTTACACCGTACGCGGCAGCCTGCACCGGCAATACCGGAACGGGTACGCCGGATGCGTCGGACTCCTGACCCGCGGAAATAACCAGATCGCCGATTGTCCGTGAAAAGAGCGTACCTTTGGTAAACTGAACGGCAAATATGCCGAAAATTATAGAAACGTAGAGCACTATGAGCAGTAGAATTCTGCGGGATACATTCTTTGTCATTTGCTTGAGTGTAAACCAAAGCACGTGACAAAATCAACGTCCAAGAGGGGATGCCATGCGATTAACACATATGACAGGGTGGACGGCATTTGCCGCGGCGGTAACGGTTTTATTTTTTTCCTGTGCCAGTGTAGAACAACCACCGGTCCGGGAAGAACCGGAGGCCTTCAGCCGTATCCGTTTCGGAACAGAACTTAACCGCCTTGTGTCCGACCAGCGCCATGATGAAGCGCTTGCGCTTTTTGATACCGTACCGGAACCGGATGCGTCCGATCCCGCCATTTTACGGCTCAAACTCGCAATTTTGACCGCCGCAGGGCGTCTCGACGAAGCGGTTCTGCTTGCAGATCATCTTGAAGCAAGCCTCCCCAACGATACCGAGCTGCTGTACGCGCGAGCCATGCTTGCCGGAGCCCGCGGAGACTCGAAAGGCCGTCAGCAATACCTGAACCGGGTAATCCAGCTCAAACCCGATCATAGCGATGCGCTTACGGCGGCAGGACTGGACCTCCTTGCGCGAAAAAATTACCGCCAGGCCCGTGAATGGCTTACAAAGGCGGTCAGCGCGAACCCGGACAACACGGACGCACTCCTCGGTCTCGGCCGTGCATACTATATGGAAAATGATCTCGACAAGGCGGAAGACACCCTTACGCTGGCAATCTCCCGGGATCCGGAATACCACCTTCTGTGGGCGGAACGGGCCAGGGTCTACGCGGAAAACCGCAAACGCCCGCTTGCCCTTGAAGATATCCGGAAAGCCATTGAACTCAACAGTTCCATATACGGACACTGGGTTGATTACGGAAACTACCTCATGGCGATGGGCCGCCGGGAAGCATCACGCGACGCTTTTTCCGAAGCCATCCTTCTTCAACCGGAGCAGTATCTCTCCTATATATATCGGGCCGGCTTGAACGACGATCTGGGAAATACCGACGAAGCAATTTCCGACTATCAGAAAGTGGTAGCGTTATACCCGCAGTACTATTTTGCCGCGGAGAGCCTCGGTATTCTCCTGTGGGGAAAAGAAGACTGGGCCGGCAGCCGGGAGGCGTTTCGCCACGCGCTCTCCTACAATCCCCAAAACACCTCCTATGCCCTCATGTACACCCTCTGCTACTACCGCGAAGGGCGGGCGGACGACGCCAAGAAATTCATGGCTGAATACATCAAGACTCTGGACCGGACAACAACCGAATACTTCCTCTGCCGCCTCTTCGTTGATCAAGCGGGAGACGCTGACGTGCTTAACCGCATCATGCGGGAAAAAAATGTAAACGACCGGAACCGCATGCTCTTTTATTCCGCCGTGTATTATGAAATGTTCCAGAGCGTCAGCATCGCTCAGAAATACTACATGGAAGTGTTATCCGTGCAGGTTCCATCTTTCTTTGAGTACCGGTTGAGCCAGTGGGCCGTTTCCCGCCTGGAAAGCGCCGCCCATGAGATTGGCACTACCAGTCTCAAGAGCTGATTCATGGGGAACACACCCTTCCGTGCGCTTGCGGAAGTTCTGGACAAAACCCGTCCGGTTCTTGTCCAGGCGCACGATTTTCCCGATCATGACGCGATAGCGTCGGCCTATGCCCTGTGCGAACTTCTGCTTCGCGCCGGGTATACCGCAGACATGACGTTCGCCGGAGAAATACAGAGCATCTCCCTTTCCATCATGATGGACCGACTCTCCATCCAGCACCTCCCTTTTGACGAGGCGCTGGAACTTCCCGGCGCACAAAGCATCGTGGTGGACGGATCGCCCTTTGACGGAACCGTGCGCCGGGCAGCCGGCGAGCTCGTTGCGGTAATAGATCATCATCCGGTTACCGGCACACCGGTTTGTCCCCTGGTCGATATCCGCCCGGACACCGGCTCCTGTTCGTCGATAATCTGGACCTACTGGCTGGACTCGGGAGAAGAGGCCGACCGGACCACGGCGACCGCACTCATTGCCGGAATTCAGCTTGATACCGACTTTCTTTCCCGGCATGTAAGCAAGACCGATCTTGACGCCCATTATGAACTTTTTTTCATGGGAAACTATGAACTTGCCCGTGAAGTGGTACGAACCACCCTCAAACTCGACCAGGTCCGGGCGATCGGCAAGGCGTTTACCTCATCCCTGGCGCTCGGATCCACCCTTCTTGTTGAACTCAAGGAAGATTATTCGAGCGAACTGCTTTCCGTACTGGCCGATTTTTTGTTACGATTGCAGGAGATCACCTTCGTTGTTGCGGTGGAGATCCGCGGAGAAGAATACCACCTGTCCGCGCGTTCAAAGGATTGCGCCCTGGACGCCGGGAGCATAATCCGCGCAGCGCTTGACGGAATAGGAACCGGCGGCGGACACCGCCACATGGCCGGAGGAATCATCACCCCGGCAAAATACCCTGGATCAAAGCTCCTTCTCGAAAGGATTACCCGGGAATTGGACACATACAGGAGCGAACATGAAGCAGACAGTAAAACGTGTGGAACTTGACGGACGGGAGTTCATTCTCGTCGGAACCGCACATATATCGGGAGAGAGCGTACACGAAGTAGCGCAGGTGCTCCAGGATGAAAAACCGGATCACGTGTGTATCGAGCTGGACGACGGACGGCTCCAGGCGCTCAAAAATGAAAAAGGCTGGCAGGAGCTGGACATTTCAAAGGTTCTCCGGGAAGGCCGGGGCTTTTTGCTCCTGGCCAATCTTGTTCTTTCATCCTTTCAGAAACGCATGGGGGCCGACACCGGGATCAAGCCGGGCGCCGAAATGGCCATGGCACTCAAGGTTGCCGAGGAAAACGGAATTCCGGCGACCATGGCCGACCGCCCGATCCAGGTAACCCTTCAGCGGGCATGGGCGAGAAACGGACTCTGGGGCAAAGCGAAACTCCTCGCAGCCCTCGTCTCCAGCGCGTTTTCCAAAGAAGAACTCTCGAGCGAAGACGTGGAAAACATGAAAGAGCAGGGCGCCATGGACACCATGATGGATGAACTGGCCGCCTACATGCCGCGGGTAAAAGAAGTACTCATAGACGAGCGTGACCGGTACCTGGCTACGAAAATTTTCACCGCACCGGGGAAAAAAGTTGTAGCCATCCTCGGCGCCGGACACCTGCCCGGAACGGAAAAAACACTCAATGAACTTTCCGCGGGTACACGGGGAACCGATCTCGCCGACATCGCATCGATACCCCCGAAGGGAACCGGTTCGAAGCTTGCCGGATGGTTATTCCCGGCCTGTCTCGCCGCCCTTCTTGTTGCCGGGTTCTTTACCGGCGGCGCGGTAACTTCGATTGACATGCTGGTCCGCTGGCTGCTCTGGAACGGTTCGCTTGCCGCGCTGGGAACCATCATAGCCCTCGGGCATCCCCTGGCCGTTCTTGCCGCCTTTGCGGGGGCTCCCCTCGCCACGCTCAATCCCTTTATCGGGGTTGGAATGTTCTCCGGACTGGTCCAGGCCTGGGTCCGTAAACCACAGGTTAAGGACATGGAAAATCTCGCAGGAGATGTAGCGACCGTCCGCGGCTTTTACCGGAACCGCATCGCGCACGTACTGCTGTTGTTTTTCCTTTCGAGTCTCGGCGGTGCGATAGGCAACTTTATCGCGGTCCCCGCCCTGGTGGGCAGTCTCGTTCAGTAGTATCGGGTCAGGGTTTGCCCTTCCCGCCGAACACAAGCGACACAAGCGAACGGATGTCCCCAACCGCTTCGGATCCTTCTTCCGCGGCGGGGGCGATAACCCGTGAAAAACCGAGCGTTTTCGCCGCCTTGACCCGCGGTTTGAGCCGTCCGACCGGACGGATCTCCCCGGCAAGACTGAGCTCTCCTATGAGCGCGGTCGATCGGGGCGAGGGTATGTCCGTACGCGCGGAATAGAGTGCGGCGGCCAGCGCCGCGTCCACCGCGCTCTCTGCGAGCCGGACTCCGCCGGCGACATTCACGTAAATATCCTGATCAGAAAAACGCAACCCGATCCTTTTTTCAAGAACAGCGGCGACCCGGCTTACCCGGGACGAATCGATCATGCCGGAATAGACCCGGGTCATGGCGCTTTTCGCCGGTACCGTCAATGCCTGAATCTCCACGAGGAACACACGACTCCCCTCAAAGACCGGCACAACCGCCACGCCCGGCGGAAGTTCACCCGTCCGCGTAACAATAAACAGACTTGCCGGATCCTGCACCGCGACGAGGCCTTCCGCCGTCATCTGGAATATTCCGAGTTCGTCCACCGAGCCGAAGCGGTTTTTTTGCGCCCGCAGAAACCGGATGTCTTCCTCGTTCCGGTCAAAAGACAGAACGGTATCAACCAGATGCTCGAGTGCCTTCGGACCGGCGATGGTGCCGTCCTTGGTTACGTGGGCTACGAGAAAGAGCACCGCGTCCCGTTCTTTTACCCAGCTTACCAGCTCCTGCGAGCAGAGTTTCAACTGGTTAACCGTGCCTGGTACCATGCCAGCGTCCGGGGAAAAAACGGTTTGAATGGAATCGATAATGACGAATACGGGATTCAACTCGTTCAGGGTTCGGGTAATATCCTCAAGAAGCCCCGTGCATAACACTTCGATCCGGTCAGATGCGAGGGAGAGCCGGTCAGCACGGGAACGGATCTGGGCCGCTGATTCCTCGCCGGATACATAGAGCACCCGCCCGTTGGTACGAGCCGCCTCGGCGGCCTGCAGAAGCAGGGTTGATTTCCCGATACCCGGCTCGCCGCCGATCAATATCGCGGACCGTTTCATGGCGCCGCCGCCGAGAACCCGGTCAAATTCCGGCAGCCCCAAAACAAACCGGCTGCCGTCACGGGATTCAACCGCCGAAAGCGGCAGAGGCCGGCTCCCCGGACGGCCTGATCCGGGGATGCCAAGCGGAAGGGCATTATCCGAGGAGAGGGTCGTCTCTTCCAGCGTATTCCAGGCACCGCAATCCGGGCATCGTCCAAGCCAACGGGGCTGGGTGTATCCGCACTGCGAACACTGATAAGCGGTAGCTCCGCTTTTTTTCTTTGCACACATACCGGCATGATATCAGAAAAATGACCATTTTTGCCCGTAAAGGAATGGTTTTTTTTACACAGAATACGGTATTCTGTTTTTAATGAGCAAAAACGCCCGGGCCTGCCGGCTTTTCACTACAGTACTGCTTGCCGCCATCCTTGCCCGTGCCGGAGCCGAACCGGTGTACCAGGTTATATCCGATACCTATACCATAACCGGCCGTACCCGCCAGAGTGTCATCAAGGCCATTATCGGCCCGGCGGAGGGCAGGGAATTTGCTTCAGTCGAAGAAATCAACTCGTTTACCACACTCCGCCAAAAGAAGCTCGACAACCTGCGCTCATTCAAGAGCTCCTCGGTTTCCGCTTCCTTCGGAACTGAGGAAGCCGGTGTTGTTCCCGTATCCCTTGAAACCGCGATAACCGACGGCACCGCATTTGTGCCCATTCCCTACCTGTTCTATAACAGCAACGAGGGATTCATGGCCGGTCTGGTAGCGAACGCGCCGAATTTTTTGGGTACCCTGCAGAATCTCACGGCGATGGGACTGTATGCCGCGCCCCCCGATGACCGGGACCGTCTGCAATGGACTGACCCGAATTTCATGCTTGTCGTTAACTGGTCGAATATCCGTCTTGATCCGGCAATTTTCCAGATTACCGCCATGGCAATGCGCATGAACCGGAAAATCGAAGACCTCGGCATTCTCAGAAACAAATTTCACGCGATTGCCTTTACCGGTATCGTATCGGCTGAAATTCCGGTTACCGGCACTCTGTCGTCAAAAACCTCAATCAAGTACAGTTGGAGTCCGGACCATACTATAGATTATATAACCGACGAATCACTTCTTCCCTGGGGACCGATCGATTCCGTTCTCGGCGCGGAAACCGGCTTTGTTATTAACAATTTTCACTGGGAGAAGAACTTCCGCAGCGGCTGGAAAGCGGAAGCTCTCGGCGGGATTGAATACACCCGCCCTTCTCTCGCGGCGGACCATACCAGCTACACCGGCGAAGCGGAGCTTGCCGGTTTCTATCGTGCAACACAACGGTTTAACCCCCAGGCGCGGATAAGCGCGTTTGGAAGGACCGGCAACCCGGTCCTCGACGTCGGCAGAAAAATTCGGGGAATACGGAACGGCGAACTGCGCGGAAACGCGGGAGTATTTCTGAATACCGGTGTCCAGATTTTTCTTGCCCGTTTCGGTCCGGTGGAAGTGCATCTCGTTCCCTGTTTCGATGCCGTCTGGCTATACACCGACAACGCGGAAACAAGACAAAATGACTGGGGGCTTGCAGCGGGAGGAGAAATTCTCGTGTTCCTGGACGCGTTGAAAAGCCTTCCCATAAAATTCGGTGCCGGATACGACCTGCGTTCCGAAGACAAGAACGGCAGCGGCAAATTCTACGAAATAGACTTTTCTTTCGCGCTTACTTACTGATTCCGGAAAGGAGGGCGTCGAAATACGCCTGATGGGCCTTGTACGCCGCCTCGCCGACCGTCAGGCTAATGATTTGTACCCGTGAACCGTCCGATTCCGGAAGACAGAGCTTGATATCCCGGTTTGCCAACCCGGTTTCAGAGTCAAAAAAAACATTCTCGACGAGAAAACGTTCAGCCGTTCCGGTACCGCGGGTCTTTCCGGGATCCGCCCAGACGGTCCGCGTTGAACGCGAGAAAAACCGTACAAGATCCAGATACAGGGTATCAGCGGGAATACCGGCTTGCGCGGTATCGATACTGTCAATAACGAGCATGGCAGTGTCGCCCAGGAAGAACGTGTTTTCCGCGACAGCGCTCCACTGCCCGTCGAGCGGCACCCTGAGCCCGTCCACAAGAAATTCCTGCCGGACCGGGTTCTTTTCGAGCGCAACGTTCTTCCCGCTCTTTGCCGGAGCCTTCGGCTCGAAAGCGAAAAAGTCGGTATCATGGCCCGGGCGGATCATTCCGTGACGTTCAAGAACCAAAAGCGGTTTTTCGTCTGAAGACACGAGCGAATACAAACCAAACACCGGGATTTCGGCCGCGTGCGTGAGATTGATATCACCGCCGAACATGTCGCTGGTTTGCACGGTACGCACCCGGGCCGGTAACAGCGGTGAGCGGTCGGAATCCGGCGAGACGATCCCGCTCCGTGACGCAGCAGCTTTCCACACATGCAGGGATTCGATCAAACGCATGAGATAGTTGACCGCGGGAACGTCATCATTGGTTATTTTAGTGATTATTTTCTGACCGGTCAGGACAAATTCATCCCCGGATACTTCTCCCCGGAACAGAATGGACACCCTGGTGCCGGAAGACGGAATGAGAAGCATCCCGGCATACGTGGACTCGTCATACCGGAGGAATCCGGTCCAGGCCGGCTCCTTCCAGGTATGATCCCGATAGAACACGAATTCTCCGGGAAGCGGATCAGGGAATGCCGCGCTTTCAGCACCGAGCGGCGTGAACAGCACCAAAAAAACGGCGATACCAAGGATGATCCTGAATACCCTGATCACGAGGCTGTCCCCGCTTCGGCCGAAATCTCACTGCGGACAATGCCGGCAACCTGCGCCGCGGCCTTGTCCAACGGCACAAGGGCCGCATCCTTTTCACGACGCAGTTTTACTTCGACATTGGGCAAGTTCTTGTCTCCCACCACGATCCGGACGGGAATACCGATAAGATCCATATCCTTGAATTTAACGCCGGGCCGTTCGCTCCGGTCGTCAAGAAGCACTTCGATGCCTGAGCTTGCAAGCTCGCCGTACAAACGGTCCGCCGCTTCCTGCAT
>ENA-UOUL01000792-UOUL01000792.1-bioreactor-metagenome-genome-assembly--contig:-NODE-792-length-51472-cov-6.212355_pt1 | contig 51472 bp, 40 predicted proteins | sample MGYA00249838_ERZ747220 | MGnify/ENA primary metagenome ERZ747220 (study PRJEB28778, sample SAMN05720191) | bioreactor metagenome | isolation source: Anaerobic biogas reactor | place: USA:Washington... | reverse complement strand
TCAGCCCCTGGAAAACCGAGGCCCCACCCCTTCCTCCCGCCCGGCAGGGCGGGCGGACCCTTCATACCCGCCAGCTTTTCTCCCTACACCCAGGAAAGCACGAAGGACGGGAAGGCAATTGCGAACCGCGGAGGACGCATATTTTCACACGCGGCGGTTGAAGAGCAAGTTTGAATGGAGTGAGGAGGCGACACGAATTCTGCAGTCGTGCGCCGTATTTGACGATAGACGGAGTCGGATTTGTTGTGGTGCGTTGCTGGCAGTGCCGCTCGTGCGAGAATCTGTCTCGCACGCACTCCGCCGAGAATCCCTTCCCGCGCGGTGCCACTGCTTCAAGCAGTGCCGCCCGGCGAGAATCCGTCTCGCCCGCGCTCCGGCGAAAACTCTTTCCCGCACCCTCCCACAGCTAGTTTTCGGCCAGAAGTCATTCCGACCAGAAGACCCGGAATGCCCATAATTACGGACAATCGCGAATGGCATTAACTTAAGCGGCATCGTCAGATTCCGCCCGGAGGGCGGGCGAATGTTGCCAGGGACGCAGTCCCTGGAAGACAATGAATAACTTCTGTTTCCGCCCGGAGGGCGGACAGTGAACAACTTGTGTTTCCGCCCGGAGGGCGCACGAGCGTTGCCAGGGACGAAGTCCCTGGTGGGCAATGAACAACTTCTCTTTCCGCCCGGAGGGCGGATGGAGGTGGCGCATGCCCAGTGCCTTCGAGGCCGTCTATGGCGGCCAGCGAATGCAGCTTATAGCCCCTGGGGAACCCACCCGCCCCCCAGCCCACGCGGGCATCTCGATCACGTCAGTAAGCTCCGATCGGCAGCGCCTTGCCATCCAAGAACGACACTGGCGCCGGAGCCGATTGACGCGTGAGATACGGCTGCAGCGCGGCTAGCAAGGCTTGCACGCGGGCACTCTTCATCCGGCGACAGAACTGGGACACCGAGGGCAGTTGCCGAGGACGGTATAGTTTGCTGTAATGATTGCGGTCGCACGCCCAGCACAAGGGCCGGTCGTGCCAGACGGTCCCATGGCGGCGGCGCGGCGTAAGCGATCGACAGTGCAATCAGCAACACCGAGCAATGCTGCTCGCGTTGACCCGTGCGGCCGGTAAACGCAGTTTACGCGCTGCGGCCGGCGCGACAGTGGTTCAACCGCCCTGATAGAGCTGCTGGAACAGGGCCAGATCCGCCAGGTCAACGTCGCCGTCGGCGTCCACGTCGAACGCCACCGCGTCCGCGCACATCAGGCTGTGACCCGGACCCGTCCAGCAGGATTGCATCAAAAGCCAGTCGGCCAGATCAACCTGGCCATCGCGATTGCCATCTCCGAATGGAAAACAGATTCTGTAGATCCCGTGCGTACCGTCCGTAAAGTCCAGTCGCATCGCGACCATGCCCGCGTCGTTGAATTTCTGGGGGCGCCCATCGGCGCCGCCGGTCGCGCCGCAGGGCAACTCAGTTTCGTCAGCGGCGTACAGGATGCGCCCATCGACCTCACTGCCGCTGCGCAGCAGCGGGACCCAGCGCTGCAGCACGTGATGCCGCATCCACAGCACGACCTTGTCGCCGTCAGTCACACCAGCCCCTTGAATCTGCGTCGGCGCGACCACGTCGCCGACGTCATTCATGGCGGCCAGTTGCGGGACCGCGACGGCGCGCCACAGCGTAGTGCCGCGCAGGAACGTGGGCGCGGGGTCTGCGTCACGCATGGTGAGTTCCGCGGCACCGTAGGGTCCGAAGTACATCGCCCACTGGTTAGTCGTGGAAACCCCGGGGCCAGTCAGTTTTACCCGGTAGAGAGCATCATGCCGATCACTGATCAGAGTATTGCCGATCCCCGCGATGGTCACTCCGGGGCCCGCCTCCGGCACGGCGTCGCCGCCTCTGCCAGCCAGGAAGAGCCCGTCATCGTCGCTGAGGAAGAGGACGGACTCGTTCAAGGTCGTGACGCCTGGTCCTTGCAGGGCACCCTCCTGCACAATATCCCCCCAAGCGTTGGTTTCAGTCGCGGCAGAAGCGGTCTTCCATGTGATCCCGAGGGGCAATGTCGACACGGGGACGCAGCTAGTCCCAAAACAAGCGTAGATGAAAGCCTGTTTATCCTCATGAGGGCGATCCGCGGCCGGGGCATGTTGCCCCCGTCCGACCGCGATCGCGGTCGGGATTGCTGTGCCGAGTTGCTTGCTCCATTCGCTTCCCTCACTTTCCTCATCTCTGGCGGCCGCGGCTAACCGGGACCTCCATATCCCGGTGTCAAAATTGTGGTGTCAACACCGCAGCGGGCACCCCAACGCCACCAGGCCGCGGGCAAACACCGCTTGCCACGGGTTCCAGGCCAGCAGGCGGTACACGATCCGCCGGCCAGCCCGCACAATCTGGCACGGCACCCGCACGAAGGAGTTAACAAAACGCTTGAACTCCATGGTTAACACCTGGCGCTTCTGCTGGCGGTGCTTCTCTTTCCAGCGGCCGCGCTCCGGCAGGCGCAACGCGAACCAGGCTTTCAGCGACCACGCCACACTGGCCATCACCATATAGGCCCAGTTGCTGACCAGCCCATCCACCGGCATGTTCAACGCCCGCACGCCGTTGCGGAGTTGCTCCAGCAGGTTCTCCTGGTTGCAGCGGTCATTGGCCAGGTACACCAGCTCCGCCGGATCGCCCGCCGGCAGATTGGTCAGGTAGAAGAAGTAGCGCACATCCTCGAAAAAACGGCACTGCCCGTGCTCAACCGCCAGGTCCTTCCGCAGGGCGACCACCGTGTATTGCCGCTTACAGGCATATGGCTTATAGGCAAAACAGGCCACGGCCTCACCCTGCAGCTTGATGTTCTTGTAGCCGTTGGCGACGACGATCTGCTCCTTGACGTTAGTCGGCCGTTGCCGCGGCTTGGTGTTTACCTCGTATTTCGGCGGGCGTTGCAGCGTTTTCCAGGCCGATTCAGGCAGGTTTTCGGCCAGTTCCACCAGGTTGGCGCGCGCATCCAGGCCGAACAGGAACTGCACTCCGTCCAGATGCCAGCGGTCCAAGTGCTCCGTCTGGGAGAAGTCCGTGTCGCCGCGCAACAGCACACGTTTGAAGCCCGCCCGCCGGCACAGGGCAATCGCCCGGTCCAGATAGCCCGCCGCGCCTTCGTTTGAAGGCCGGTTGCCGGAGCGATTGGCCAGGTATAACGGCTCCTGGGTATTGGCCAGCGAGACCACCAGTGGGTGGTAGCCCCAAACGCCGTTGTAAGCCCGGCCGATGCCCTGTTTGCATTCGCCATAGGTTTCGGCCACTACCCCGTCCGCGTCCAGGATGGCCAGTTTGAAGAACTCCTTCGGCTGCTGACGCCACACGCCCAGTCGCACCTCGTTGAGCGTGTCCTGCAGAATCTCTACGTCATGTGCGGTGAAGCGCCGACAGAAGTCGCCCTCCGTTGTGGGATCGGGAATGCGCTGGGCGCCCAGCGCGTCCAGGTAGACTTCGTCGTTGCGCCACAATTCCAGGTCTTCCAGGCAGGTGCCGCCCGCCAGAATGTTGTAGGCCACGTTGAGGACATGGTCGGATTCATGGTAGGGCAAATGTATCTTGAGCAAGTGCAGGCGGCGGTCGATGGCGGCGATCAATCCGGCATGCCGCGCCAGATGATGCATGGCCCCGATGCCGCCCGGGGCCAGGCCCCGCAGGCGGTCGCTCAACTCGTAATGAATATTGCGGGCGCGGAACATGGGCTGTTCCTGCGGAGCCCACGTACGCTCGCGCAGGCGATACTGAATCCGGCGCTTGCGGTTGCTCAGCTTTTGGTATCTACTGGTGCTCACTCGAAATGCCTCCGTGCGTTAACGATGTAGTTCGTTTGACTCTGCTCGTTATAGCGTAAAACGCAGGCATTTCGAGTGTTTCTTGCGCTCCCCGCCGCGAAAAGATGGCCGTTTCACGCTTGTTCAGGGCCTAGTCTGGTCAGGCGTGCGACCTGAGCAATTGGCGGCACTCTGGTCGCATTCCGGCTCGACACGAGCCGAGTCTGCTACTCAATCGGCCGGAACGCAGCGGCCGATGGCCCACTGCCGCAATGCGGCTACGTATTCGGCCATTGTGACAGAGAGAGGCGGCGAGTCCTTGATTGCCTGCAAGATGTGTTCGGTGGCCAGCTCGGTGTTCGCGGAGAAGGCCCGGTGAAGACCCGCTATGACGGCCTGTTCAATTTCGGCCCCGCTGAAGCCATCGGACGCGACGGCGAGCGTCTGCAAGTCGAACTGCTTGGGGTCGCGGCGGCGCTTGCGCAGGTGAATCGCGAATATCTGCCGCCGCACTTCCTCGTTTGGCAGATCGACGAAAAATATCTCGTCGAAGCGCCCCTTGCGCAGCAACTCGGGCGGCAGCGCGTCGATGTTGTTCGCCGTGGCCACGATGAAAACCGGGGCCATGTGCTCCTGCATCCACGTCAGCAGTGAGCCAAACATACGCTGCGACAGCCCGCCGTCGGTGTTATGGCTGGCGGCCGAAGCGAACGCCTTTTCGATTTCGTCGATCCAGAGCACGATTGGCGCCATGCGTTCGGCCTGGGCGAACGTGTCGCGCAGTCGCCGCTCCGATTCGCCGATGTAGCGGTCATACAGGGCCCCCACGTCCATCCGCAGCAGTGGTTGTTGCCAGGCGGTCGCGATGGCTTTGGCGCACAGGCTCTTGCCCGCTCCTTGCACGCCGAGCATCAACACGCCGCGCGGGGCCACCAGCCCGTAGTCTTTCGCATGTTCATGCGTTGCCGGCGCGCGTTGCTCCAGCCATGCCTTCAGCCGCCGCAGGCCGCCGATCTCGCTCAGGTCGACGGGCGTCTGTACGAACTGGAGCAAGCTGCCGTGCTGGAGTATCTGCCGTTTATGCGCCAGGACGGCGTTGAGATCGCTGTCGTCCAGGCGGCGGTCCAGCACGACCGCGTCATTGATGATGCGTTCGATTTGACGGCGCGGCAGCCCGCGCAGGTTGCGGATCATGACGCGCAGCGTGCTGCGTTTAATGGAGACTTCCAGCGGGCCATCTTCGCGGGCTTTGCGCAGCGTGGCCGCGACGATTTGCTCCACTTCGGCGTCGTCCGGCAGAGAAAGCCGGAATTCTGTCGCGTAGTCCCGAATGACCTGCGGCAGTTCCTCTTTCCAATCAAGCAGGATGAGCTGCCGCCGGGTGGACTGGAACTGTTGCAGCAGATTGCGGATGACACGGAGTGTACGTTCGTCGCGCAGGTGCGAAGCGAGGTCGAGCGCGACGCAAAGCGAACGTTCGGGCAGTTCGGCGAAATACGTGAGGCCGGCGACGGGGCTCTCCGTTTCGGGCACACACGGGGCAGACGTAAACAGGCCGTCCTGAACGCCACCGGCTATAGACCAGACCCACAGCCCCCGATCGGCATTCAGGGCCGCATTGCGAATCAGCCCCAGCGTGTATTCCTCTTCGAGCGTGGACACACAAATGCAGGTATGGCCACGATTCAGCAGGCGCGCCAACTCCTGCTCGTCATTCATTGTTGTTCATCCGCTGTTTACTCCCAACGAGAGTATAACGTGAGGAGGGTATCGAGGGGGTTCAGGACAGGCCACGCGAGGATCGAGGGATCGAGAGGGGCTAAGCGTGGGGGGCGCGTCCTGGCAAGAACGCGCCCCGGCGTCCAAAATCGGCGCGCGCGATAGAACGCGAAGAGCGCGCTGTCGCGGTTTGGCACGATTCAAGTCATCGCGGCGAATTCAGCGCTTCGCGGCGCGATACCGTTGCTCGGCGGCATCCCAGTTGACCACGTTCCACCAAGCGGCGATGTAGTCGGCACGGCGGTTCTGATAATTCAAGTAGTAGGCGTGTTCCCAAACGTCGATGATGAGAATCGGTTTGTGGCCAATCGAGACCACCGAGTCCTGGTTGAGCGTTTGGGTGATGGTCAGCTTTCCATTCGGGTCGAATGTCAGCCAGGCGTAACCGCTTCCGAAGCGCGTCAACGCGGCCTGGCTGAACTGCTCCTTGAATTTCGCAAACCCGCCGAAGGCGTCGTTGATCGCGTTGGCCAACTCGCCGCGCGGCTCGCCGCCCTTCTTGGGCCCCATAACTTCCCAATACAGGTTGTGGTTCGCATATCCGCCGCCGTTGTTTATGACGGTTTGGCGGATGTTCTCGGGGATTTGGGACAAATCGCGGAGCAGTTCGTCGATCGGCTTGCGCGACAAGTCGGGATGCGCCTCAAGCGCTTTATTGAGGTTATCAAGGTACGTTTTGTGGTGCTTGGTGTAGTGAATCTCTACGGTTCGCGCGTCGATGGGAGGCTCGAGCGCGTCGAACGCGTACGGAAGGGGCGGGAGCTCATAGGCCATTGTTCACCTCCATTATGGGACCAGAAAATCCCCTGCGGGGAGCACGAAAGCGGTTCCATGCAGGGCTTGGGATCGAACACCTAGACCAACGCCACCGTAGATTATTGCGCCCTTGACACATGATTCAAGCCTTGCCCCCCAGCGCGCAGGATTGACGGAAACCGCCAACTTTCGGATAATACTGGTCCAACTCTGAAAGTGCGTCTCTGGCCGGCTTCGTTCGGCGTGGCAGGATTAAACATGCAGTCTTGGCAAATATTGAGAGAGGCAGTCGAGCAAGTCGGGGCGAAAACTTTGGCCGCGAAACTGCGCGTCAGCGCCGCGCTCGTTTACAAATGGTCGCAGGAGACAGGGCCGCGCGGTACGGGCTCCGGGGCCTTGAACCCGTTGGATCGCGTGCGCAGCATCCTCGAGATTACGGGCGACACGCGGATCGTGCGCTGGCTTTGCCAGGCGGCCGGCGGCTTTTTCGTGGAGAGCCCGCAGATCGACCGGCTCAATCAGGGGGCCGGGCTGCTGGCTTCCACGCAACGCGTGATCGAGGAGTTCAGCAAGGTCCTAAGCACGATCAGCCGCAGTATTGAAAACGATGGGCAAATCACGCCCGACGAATCCGACCGGATACGCCAATCCTGGGAGGAATTGAAATCCTGCGGCGAACGCTTCGTGGTGGCTTGCGAGAGGGGCGCTTACGCCGAACGGAGTTCGAGCGCTGACGGCACGCAGCCTGCGCAGAGCTGGAGCGTGGGTGGCGGATAAGCGTCACAAAATCGGCGTCTCGTTTGACAACTTGACGCGTACCGGTAAGTTTATAAGGAGGAAGGCGAGACCGGAGTAGCCGAACGCAGGAGGCGCAGAACCCAGCAAACTGAATCTTAAAGACCCGCAGCCAGATAGTCCCGCCGGGTAGGGCACGAAAACGGCTTCATTCGTTCATACGCATCATTCCCGCCCCAAGCGAGCTGTCGTGGTGATACCACGGCTCAGACTACAACGGCTAGTTGTGGTTGTAACCTCTATATGTGAATGATCGACCGGGCCTTGCGTACATGCTTCCGGTCTCGGAACTTCGCAGGACGTGCGCGCGCCCCAATAACGGCGCGTGAGGTCCGTGCGCGGAAGGAGCGTGAACAATGGCTGCTTCGAACGCGGTATGGGGTATAGACATTGGGCAATGTGCGCTGAAAGCCCTTAAACTGCGAAATGCGGGCGACGGAAAGGTGGAGGCGGTCGCCTTCGACCTGATCGAACACGCCAAGATTCTGTCGCAGCCCGACGCCGAGCCGGATGAGCTGATTCGGGCGGCGCTGGAAAAGTTCGTCACGCGCAATGATTGGCAAGGCGACCGTTTCGTGCTGGGCGTGCCCGGGCAACAGACGTTCGCACGTTTCTGCAAGATGCCGCCGGTCGACCCGAAGAAGATTCCCGACCTGGTCAAGTTCGAAGCCGGCCAGCAAATCCCATTCGATATGGATGATGTCGTCTGGGATTATCAGACCTTTGCCACTCCAGAATCCCCCGATCTGGAAGTCGGCATCTTCGCCATGCGCAAGGACCTTATCCGCAAGCATGTCGGCTTCCTGAGCGCCGTCGGCATTTCGCCGGCCATCGTGCAGACCGTTCCTTGTGCGCTGTACAACTTCTCGTGTTTTGAACGGCCCAATGACGATCCCAAGGCGGCCACCGTCATCATCAGTGTCGGGGCTCAGAATACTGAGCTGGTCATTGTGGAGCCGAACAGCGCCTGGACGCGCAACATTCCGCTCGGCGGAAATAACTTCACCGAAGCCCTGGTGCGGGCTTTCAAACTTTCGTTCGCCAAGGCGGAAAGCCTGAAGCGAACGGCCGCCAGCAGCAAGTACGCGCGGCAGATCTTCCAAGCCATGCGGCCCGTCTTTGCCGAGTTGGTGGCAGAGATTCAGCGCTCGATCGGCTTCTTCAGCTCCACGCACCGCGACGTCGAGCTGCGCAGCGCGTTGGCGTTGGGCAACGCTTTTCGGCTGCCGGGCTTGCAGAAGTACCTGGAGAACAACCTGACCATTTTGGGCGGGGTCATCAAACTGGAGCGCTTCAATCAGATGATCGCGACCCCCACGGTAAACGCGCCCCAGTTTTCCGAGAACATCCTGACGTTCGCGCCGGCTTACGGCCTGGCGCTGCAGGGGCTCGGGCTGGCCAAGATTAATGCCAGCATGCTGCCCACCGAGTTGGCCCGTCTGGCAATATGGAATCGCAAGCGACCGTTGTTCATGGCCGCGGCGGCCTGTTTGGGCGTGGCAGCCCTGCTGCCCTGGGGGCGTGCGATGCTCGACCGCCAAGCGCTGGCCTCTGCTGAAAGCGTAGTTCAGAGGGCCAATGAGGCCATTCAACAAGCGAATAAATACAAGAGCGAGTACCAGAAAGTCCAGTCCAACACCAAGGGTCAGGAAGACGCTATCAAGGACCTTCTGGCGATGCGTGACAACGTCGCACTGATGCCCCAGATTCTGACTTTGCCCTTCATGGCGCTGCCCGAACCTCAGCCCGCGCTGAGTGCAGTGAATTCGATGGCCGACCTGAAGAAGTTGTGGGAGAGTGGGGCGGCCCCCAGTCGCAAGGACCGCGGGCAGTTTCTAATTGACACTGTAGACTTCGTCTATGTGGACGACGTTGACAAGGTTAACCTGACTGCCGCGAGCGGTTCCGGCGCACGAGGCGAGGGTTTCGCAGGTTCGGCGCGCGGCGTCAAGGCAAGCGACCGGAGGAACGCCGGGTTCGTCGTTTTGGTGTCGGGACGTCTGCTCTATGGGGATACGCGAGCGCAGGTATCAGACTTCCTGGAAAATGAGTATTTGTCCAGGTTGCGGAAGCTCGCCAGTGAAGCAGGTCGCGGTTTCCACATGCCAGACGGCCAGGGAGTGATCGCCACACCGCGCTTTCGGAGAGCCGCGCCGAGTCAATCGCCGGTCGGCGGTGCTGGGGTGGGCAGCGGCGCTGCGGCGGCCGGCGCGGAATCGTTGCTGAAGGATCCGGTTACCGGAGAGGACATGAGCACCGACTGGCGCGTGGAATTCGAGTTCAAGCTCAAACTCGGTGAAAAACCTGCCCCGGGCGAAGAAAAGACCGAGCCAGTCAAGAAACCGGGTAAGAAAAATAAGCCCTGAGGCGCGCGGCAACGCGTTGTCCGTCCGCGTAAGCACAGGAGACCAGCAATGGCGTTTATCAAAGCACATCTCGTACTACTGATCACCGGCGTAGCGGCACTGCTGTTCATTGTCGTGGCCGTGTTGGGGATGATGTCAGACAGCGTCGTCAACGATATGAAAGAGCGGGCCGCCTTGGGACAGCAGTTGAGCTCCCTGAAATCCACGCCGCGCAACGAGGAGAGCATTGCTGCCGAGAAGAGCCGCGTCGCGCGCTTGGAGGCCGAGTACGAGGAGGTGCTGGCCGCGGCCGCGGAGATCAATGCACGTACCCCGCTGATAGAAGGCGTGTTCCCGACGCCGGCGCGCCCCGCGCTGGCGTACGATTTTTGCGATGCCTACCGCAAGGCCATGGCGGACCTGCCGCGCGGGAAACTGAAGGGCGGCAACCTTCCGAGCGAGGCTGAAATCGCGGAAGCCAGGGAACAAATCGCCGAACTGGAGGAGCGCTGGAAACTCGAGCACGGCGATCATGGCCCGACCCTGCCGCGCGTCGGAACCTCTACTACTCCGCCAGTGGCCGGGCAAGCGGGCGCGCCACCGGCCGGAAGCGCTACTCCCGGCGGCGACCCCGGCAAAGACGCCGCGGCCCGGGCGCGAATTACCAAAGCGCGCAACATACGCTGTTACGTAGGCACCAACCCGGCCGTGTCCGGGTACAGCTTCAGCCTCAGCCCAATCTGGCATAGTGCCGGTGAGCAGCCGCAGCCGGCCGATATGTGGTATGCGCAAGTCATGCTTTGGGTCGAGCAGGACGTAGTCGCGGCGGTGGCCGAGCTGAATGACGAGGTGGCCCAGCAGCTTCCGCCTGAGGAGGTCTACGTCGAGAACATGCCCGTCAAGCGCCTGCAGACGGTCGCCGTTCATGGCTATTACGGAGACAAGGGCTTGCTGTCCTTCCCGTCAGACGTGCGCTCCGGTACCGGCGGTCCACCGCCTTTTCTGGGCGAGTCGTTTACCGGGCGGCGTTGCAACAAGGATTTCGACGTGGTGCGCTTCACGGTGGTGGCCGTTGTGGACCAGCGCGCCCTGACCCAGCTAGTCGACGCGATTACCAGACAGAACAGTTACGTGCTCGTCGGGAGCAAGTACGAGGCGCTCGGCCCCCGGGCCTCGGACTACAGCAATGGGTATTTCTACGGCACGGCGCCGGGTGCGCGAGTCACACTGGATTTCGAGGGTTACATGGCGCGCAATGTGTATGCCAAGTGGTTCCCCCCTGCGGTGCGCGCCGAACTGGGAATAGCGGATGAGACAGACGGCAAGGGCAAGCCGGCCGGCAAGGGCAGACAGCCGACCAGAAAAAGACCCTGAAGAAGTGGACCGGACGATAACTCTGACGCACAGCACCGCCCCTGACAGAGGACCGGACAATGGCTAGAGGCTCGGTTAATATCTTTGAGCAACACGTGGAGAAGATCACTCTGGGGTTGGCGGCAATCTTCTTGCTGCTCATGGTTTACCTGTACATGGTGCGCTCGCCGAACCGCGTCAGCTATGGCAACGAAAAGCTCGCGCCCGCCGAGTTGACTGAGGCCATCCAAAGAGACACCGAGGCGCTGAAGAAGGCCATGAGCAATGCCCCGGCGGTCGATACCGACGTCCCCGATTACAGCGCCCAGCTTTTAGCGCAGCATTCTGCCGGTTTGTTCAAGCGCCAAGGCGGTCAAGAGCCCCTGGTGCCGGACCGGCTGCTGTTGGCGGCCGATTTCGGCCTGCCCATCCCGAATCTGTCAGAGGAGCAGGAGGAGGGGCAGTCGGACATTGTTCTGGTGCCGCCGCTGGCGCCTACGGCTCCCGTATCGCGCGCCGGGCGAAACCTCGTCATCCGCGAGCGAACATCGCTGACGCAGACTTTCGAGCAAGACGAGAGCGGACAGACTGAGGCCGTAGAATTGCCTTGGGTCACCGTAGCGGCGTATTTCGACCGGGCGGCGCAGCAAGATGCCATGACTAAGGCCGGCTACGCGACGTACCTGTCCAAGATTTACATCGCCGGTGTGGACGTTCAGCGCCAGGAACTGCTGGCGGACGGCAATTATTCCGAATGGCAGGACGTTACGCCCAGTATGGCAATGCCGCAGGTCAGCATCCCTACTCCGGACATTGATGCGAACACGGGAGTGCTCATAAACCCGCTTGCCGACGTTCTCGCGACCATCAAGGCCAACCAGGCCAGCATCTGTCAGCCGCCCTTCTACAGAATTGAAGCCGGCGAAGAGTGGCGAATGCCCCCCCTGGATGGCTATCCCGATGCCGATGGCCCCAAGACGGCCGCCAAGCAGACGCAAAAACCTGACGGCGGAAAAGGATCCATAACGGTCGATCCGAATCCTGTTGACGACAAGACGGCCCGCGACAAGGCAACCCAGGCACTCAAGCGGGCGGAGGACGCTTACCGCAACAGCCAGGACGAAACCGCGTTGCGGGCGGCCGAGGAAGTCCTGGGCAACAAGGCCGCGACTGCGCGAGCGCGCAACAGAGCCCGGTCCATCCAGCGCAGCATTCGGCTGTTGGAAAAGCAGAAAGGCTCCAGCGCGGAATCACTCGCGCCAGTGCAGAAGCCAAACGAGGGCGGTGACGAATCCAACTTGATAACGCACCCCAGTGATCCCAACAAGCTGGCCGTGTGGTTTCATGATGACACGGTGGAGTCAGGTAAATCGTATCGGTATCGCTTGCGGGTCAACCTGTGGAATCGCTACCTGGGCAAATTCGCGGCCCTCAAAGACCGCGAGCAGGGCAAGGCGCCCGTTCTCTTGGGTGATTGGTCGCTGCCCGGCGAACCGGTGATCGTGCCCCCTGCCGCTTACTTCTTTGTCACTTCCGCCCCGCCAGGAAAGGATACGGCCGGCGTGACGGTTTACAAGTGGCACAAGGGCGAACGCGTGTCCAGAATCTTCTATGTTGGAATAGGTGATCTAATTGGCCAGGTGCAGGAAGGCGAGACCGGCATCCTTGATCGCCAAACGCTGCAGCCGATGCGCGAGTCCGTTGATTTTTCCACGGGCGCGCTGGTGCTCGACTTGCGGCTTAACCAACCCGTCGTGCAGCGCACCATCAGCGACAAGGACAAGGGTGAGTTCTCGCTGCGCGACGCCGAATCGGCGGTGTTGGTATACCTGGATCCGGCCGATGGTCAGGTCAAGCAACGCGTGGAGCGTTTCGACCGTTATGATCCTACCCTCCGCGCGCTGCGCGAACTCGAGGAAGGGACCTAAAAGTAAAGAGCGTGGCGTTTGAGCCTGCGGCTGACGATTCTCGGCTCCGGCACTTCGCACGGCATTCCGATGATTGCGTGCGATTGCGCCGTCTGTACCTCCGCCGACCCGCATGACCGCCGCACCCGGGCCAGCGCACTATTCAGCTTTGAAGGGCGGCACCTGCTGGTGGACACCAGCCCGGAACTGCGGCTGCAATGCCTGGCCTGTGACGTGCGGCAGGTGGACGCGATCCTGTACACGCACGCCCATGCCGACCACGTCGCCGGGCTGGACGACGTGCGCCGGTTCAACTGGCTTCAGCGGCAGGCGTTGGACGTCTATGGCGCTCCGGCGACCTTGAAGCGCATTCACACGATGTTTCGTTATGCCTTCGAGAACGAGCCCGAATACCCCAGCGCCAAACCAGAGCTCAATTTGGTGCCGGTCAGCGGCTCATTTGAGCTATTTGGCCGGCAAGTGATTCCCATTCCGTATCAACACGGCCAGCAGACGGTGCTCGGTTTTCGCATCGGTGGCATCGCGTATTGTCCGGACTGCAGCTTCATACCAGACGAGTCCCGCGAGCTCCTGAAAGGCCTGGACGTGCTCGTCCTGGACGGCCTGCGCCGCCGGCCGCATCCGACGCATTTCAACCTGGACCAGGCCGTAGCTGAAGCCGCGCGCATCGGGGCGCGGCGCACCTACCTGACGCACATTGCCCACGAACTGCCGCACGCGGCGACGAATGCCGAGTTGCCGCCGGAGATCAGGCTCGCCTACGACGGCCTGGTTTGTACTGCGGACTGAGTTATGGCCATTTAACGGGCGGTTTCCGGCGGCAGTCGAAAGGTTCTGAACGACGCCGGCGATACCAAACTGTCCGATCGGGGCGCCAAAGGGCGGCCTGCTTCAGCCTGGGTTCACACGGTCCGATATGAGCAATAATGAGCCCGTGCACGCTTCGCGCGCCCCATCGTTCTATCTGGCCGATCTCCGCTGCAGCCGCCGGCCTGCTGTTTCTAATGACGGCCGGTTTGTGCCCTGCGGCCGAGCCGAGAGCCGACGCCGCAACGGTTCCGCTGCTTTTCCCCGACGATCAGCCACAAGGCGTGCCGGCCGGCGCGGTCGAGGTGGTTCGCCGCTTCGATTTCGACGAGCGCGGCTTAGGGAACTATGAGGACACGCCGTTGCATTGGGAGCGGCTCGAAGGCCCTGGCCTGCCGCGGTACTCCGGTGCGCGGCTAGACGATGAGTGCGGACACCTGGCGCCACCGTCCTTCCGCTTCGACGTTCAGGGCGGCAGCGTCGCTTACGAATACGCCGGGTCCGACCTGCTGCTAATACCCGGCGCCGAGCACTATCTCGTCGGCTACGTTCGCGCGGTCGGCCTGCGAGAAGCGCGGGCCTTCGTGCAAGTATCGCTGTTGGATGCGGCCGGCGGCGTGATACCCGGCAGCGACCGAATCAGCGACTTGCTGGCATCAACCCGGTGCGGCGGCGACGGCGACACCGGCGCCAGTCCCGACTCCGGCGCGGCCGCCGAGCCCTGGCAGCGGATCGAGGTGCACCTGCCGACGGATATCCCGGCCGCCGCCGCCGTGCGACTCACACTTTGGGTCTTGCAGGCGTATGCATGGCGCGAGACACCCGAAGGCGACCCGATCGTGCGACAAGACGTCGACGCTCGCGTGTGGTTTGACGACTTGACGCTCTATCGGTTGCCGCGCGTTCGGCTAAAACTTTCGACCGGCAGCACGCTTATCCGGCGCGAAGTCCCGGCGTCATTCGTCATCGAGGTTCGCAATCCGACCCCGGTGGCGCTCCAGTTCGACCTCTCGCTAAGCGATGCGTTTGGGCAAGTTTTGCACGAGCGGCGGGGCGCCATACCAGCAAACGCGAGCTCACCGCTGGAACATCCGGTTCCGCCGCTGGAGCCAGGCACGTACACCGCTCAACTCTTTCTGCGCGACGAGTCTGAGTCGTTCGGCAACAGAAGCCTGCGGTTTGCGGTGCTCGAGGAGTTGCCGCAGGCGAACCCGGGCGCCGCGGACTTTGGCATCGATCTGGGCGAGCTTGAGCCGGGCGACGCCGACGGACTTGTGCAGCTTGTTAGCGAACTGGGGTGCCGGGCGGCCAAGCTGGGGCTTACGTTACCTGACGACGACATATCGGATCCGAGCGTGGAAGCGGCGCGCGATCTCGTGCGCAGACTGCTGAGCCTGGACGTCCAACCGACAGGTGTCATTCTGCCGCCGCGACTCGGGCCTTCCGCCAGTTCGACCAGAATGGCGTTGATGACGCCCGACCGGTCCAGCCGGCTAGCGCCGCTGCTGCTTCCAATGGGGAATGCGGTGAGTTCCTGGCAGCTCGGCGCCGAGCGCACTGAAATCGATTACGGCTCTGCCTGGGATGCCGCGGCCTTGCACGAAGTGCGCCGCGACATCCAAACCTTTGTAACTTTTCCGCAGATCGTCGTGCCTAAATCCGTTTTCGGACTCGCCACGGACCAGGGCGCCCCTGGTACCGAACAGAGGCCGCGCCTGGAAACGCCCGACGTGGCTTCGATTTACGTCCCACCGCATGCACCGACTCGTAACCTGCCGGCGCAGCTAGCGCAGTGGCAGTCGGCCGACGCTCCCTGGATCATGCTGGAAACCGACGACGCTTTACCCGTCGAAACTCGCATCGTCGAATGCACTCGCCGCCTGACGCTCGCGAAGGCCGCGGGCGCCGAACGCGTCTTCCTGCCGGCTCCTTTTGGTTGCGACCCTGCAATTGGCCGTTGGTGCCCAAACGAACTCTACGTTCCACTGCGCACGCTGTGCCGCTTTCTTGCGGGCAAACACGCCACGGCTGTGTTGCCGGCCACCGCCGAGGATACGCTGGCGATCCTCTTCATAGACGGGCAAGAGGCCGGCTGCGTCGTGGCGTGGAGCTGGTGCGACCAGGCCGGGCCGCCGCTGGCTATCTGCGGTTGTGAAGGAGCCGAGGTTTGGGATCTCTGGGGCAGGCGAAGGCCGGGCGGATCAGGCGACCAGATCCTCGTCCCCCTCGAGCCGGCGCCGGTCATAATAGCCCCGGTCAACGCCGCCGCAGTCGCCCTGCAGGCCAACCTGGCCATCGACCCCAACCTGATCGACACAGACGCACCAGACGTGCGCCCGGTCCTGCGTATGGCGAACCCGTTTGCCGCGGAGATGGCGGGCGTCCTGACGCTTAAAGTGCCGCCGTACTGGTGCGCCGCAGGGGCAGAGTTAGCTCTACAGCTCGCTCCCGGGCAGTCTTTGGAGCACGAGCTCGACCTGGCCCTGCCACCGCGTGAAATGGCCGGCGAAAAGCTCATTGGCGTCCAGCTCGAACTATCGCTTCCGCGGCCGATGACGTTGTCGGTTTCGATCCCCGTGCGGCTGGGACTGAGCGGGGCCAGCTTCGAGGCTGTGGCGCAGTGGCGCGGCTCCGATCTGGTTGTAGAGCAAGTGGTCCGCAACACCGGACGTACCACGTTGGATGCCGTTTGCTCCTGCCAGGCTGCGGGGCGGTGCCGGCTTGAGGGTGCGCTGCTCGGAATCGCTCCCGAGCAGACAGTCACCCAGGTGTTCGAGATTCTCGATGCTCGGGAGTTGGCCGGAAGTTCGCTCTTGGTTGGGCTGGAGAAGGCGAACGGGCGGCGCCTTGAAACCGTCGTGGCCGTTCCGCCTTGACCAGCATGTATTCGAGGAGCCGTAGCCCTCTGGGCCCTCGATTTCGTATATTTTATGGGACCAAGAGGCGGGGGCCAGGGGTGGGGAAATCGCGCAGGATCACCCGAACGCCTGCCGTCCGAGGCACCCGGCCTTGGCTTCCTGCCAGCGGGGGATTTCGGAATTTATTGGAATTCTGATGTCAGCGCCGTTATGATTACCGCGGTGTAAGAGAACGTTATCGCTTTGTCAGCCTTGGCTTACGGCGATTTTTCTCTTCAGGAAATCGCGATGGTCGCCCAGCAAGTCCCACGAAATGCAGCGGTGGCCCGCCCCGCCGATGAGCGGCCGGCCGCCGGAACCAGCTCCGGGAGGCCGAGCCCCCCGACGGCGCTGGTGCGTTATGGGGCGATGGGCTGGGTGGGCGAGTTCACCTGCCGTCCTGGAGCGCGTACGAACTGTCACATGCCGGTCGTCGTGCAGACGGATCGCGGAATCGAGCTTGGTCACCCGTTGCTTTTCTGCAACAGTAGCTGCCCTATCGCCGTACCCAGGGAGACCATCCGCAGCTACATCCAGAACAGCGGGCCCGAATTCTGCCGCGCCAACGCCGGCCGGGTGCTGCGCGAGGCGACGCCCCAAGATGTCAACGAGCACCTGCGCCTTAATGCGCATCCCAAAGAGGACCTGGAACTCTGTGCCGACCTGGCGGCCGGACTCGGGCTTGATATAAAAATCGTTGCCGCCGAGCACCTTTTGGGCGGCGAACGCATCGTCTTCTACTTTCGTTCCGAAGGCCGGGTCGATTTTCGTGAACTGGTGAAGGAACTCGCGCACCGCTTCCACACCCGCATCGAGATGCGCCAGGTAGGAGCACGCGACGAGGCACGCCTTCTGGCCGACTGGGAGGTCTGCGGCCGCGAGTGCTGCTGCAAGAGCTTTTTGAAGAAGCTGCGCCCGGTCAACATGAAAATGGCCAAGCTCCAGAAATCGACGCTCGACCCTTCGAAGGTCTCCGGGCGTTGCGGGCGGCTGCGCTGCTGCCTGCGCTTCGAGCACGAAGGTTATACGGAGTTGGCCGCCAAGCTGCCGCGCAGAGGCTCGCGAGTCCGCACGCGGATGGGCGTCGGCACGGTGATCGATCACCAGGTGCTGACGCAGCTCGTGCTGATTCGTACGGATGAGCTCAACGAGTGCGCCGTGCCCTTGGAAGAAATTCTGGAGTCTGATTTGCTGCGCCCTCAGGCGGAGGCGCCTGCGCCGGACGAGCGCGGGAAGCCCGCGCTCACCGTAGCGCCGGCTAGCAACAGCGGACGCGAAACGGTTCGCGCCGGACGCCAGCGCCGCGCGCCGGGCAAGCCCTCCGGTTCGCATTCGCCGCGCCCGCCGGCTGAACCTCCGCCCGAACCGTCGCCCAGCGGCCGCGCCGCGCCTGATCCCGGAGACGAGCCGGTTGAGGTCGAAACCAAAGATTCGGCCGCACCGCCCGCTCAGCCACGCGTTGTCCGACGACGACGTGGCGGGCGGCGGCGCAACCGCCGGCGACCGGGAGCCGGCCGCGAGCCGGCGCCTGAGAACTGATTGAAGTTACGGAGCGAGCCCACACGCAGATACAGCCATGAAGACCGAAGCCACACAACGCCTGATCGAGACTATCCGCTCGGACGGACGCTATCCCATCGAAGCGTATGAGTTCCTGCACGACGGACTCGAGTACACCACGCGCTCGCTGTATGGGCGGGTAACGCCCAACGAGCCGCAGCACGTGACCGGGCAGGAGCTGTGCGAAGGACTGCGCGATCTGGCGCGCGAGCGCTGGGGCCCATTGGCGGGCCTGGTGCTGCGTCATTGGAACATCTATCGCACGCGCGATTTCGGCGAGATGGTCTATTTCCTCATCGACCTCAACTTGATGGGACGCCAAGAGAGCGACCGCATCGAGGACTTCGACGACTGCTTCGATCTGCGTACGGCCTTCGATTCCTACCGCATACCTCTGGACGTTTACGACTAGCGCCCCACAATAGAGGGCATGAACCGTTTCCTCCCCTCGCTGTCGCCGGCCGGAGCGCAGTGGGCGCGTCTCTTCGGCCTGCTGCTGGCCGCGGGGTTGCTGGCTGCGGCCGTCGTCTCGTTGCGGCCCGTTCTGACCCCGCTACTGGCGGCGCTGGCGCTGGCCTACATTCTTAATCCGCTGGTGACGTGGTTCGAAAAGCGCGGCTGCGGACGGCTATTGACGATCGCGGCCATCGCGTTTTTTGGCGTCTTTGCGCTGCTCACCTTGGGCACCTACCTGGTGTCCCTGACGATCGAGCAGGCGGCCTGGTTGCGCGACAGCGCCAACGCCTACGTCGAGCGCGCCGCTGCCAACCCGGCGTCCGGCCCCGCCGAACATACCGCGCGCGTCATGGGGTGGCTGAATGAGTTGGCGCCCACGCTGAAGAAAGACGGCCTTACGATCGCGAACGCCGTGTTCTCGTTCCTGGCGGGCCTGATCACCGACGCGTTCAACTGGTTGTCCCTGTTCGTGCTCCTGCCGATGTACACCTTTTTCTTTCTGTGGCGGTTCAACGACATGGTGCGCGTCGTGCGCGACCACCTGCCGGCCGCCGCGCGCGCTGACATCGTGTACATCGTCAGCACCACCGACCGCGCCATCGCGACCTTTTTCCGCGGCCGGCTGATCATCTGCTTCCTGATCGGGCTAACCACGGGCCTGGGGTGGACGCTGACCGGCGTGCCGTTCGGTTTACTGCTCGGGGGGCTGGCCGGCCTGCTGACGCTGGTGCCATTCTTGTCGATTCTGGCGCTGCCGCCGGCGCTGCTGGCAAGTTACTTCGTTCATGCCGAAGGCAACTGGATTGTGCCGGTCTCGCTGGCGGCCGGTGTGTTCGCATTTGTACAGGTGCTGGATTCGTTCGTCTTCTCGCCCGTTGTCACGAGCAAGACGTCCGGGCTTCACCCGCTCACGACCGTGGTGGCACTGCTCATCGGCGGACAGTGGGCCGGAATGCTGGGCTTGATTCTGGCCATTCCGGTGGCCGGCACGCTGAAAGCGCTGGCGCTGACGTACGTCATGCCGCATATTGTGCGTTTGGCCGCCGCGCCCGCCGCGTGTGAAAAGGAGGCGCTCCCCTTGGAAGCGGACATCGCTGCCAAAGAAAATCCGATAGAGTTGAAGGCCGGACGATAATCGTTAGTCCCCGCGCGGATACGAAAATGGCAGAGACCACCAAGATTGAACCTGATTCCAATCGGCCCTACGGCACCGAAACGCGCCGCTCACGCTATCCCCTGATCCTTTTGATCGTGCTGTTCGTGTGCTGGTTCGCGGCCCTGATCGTGTTGGCGCTTCGCGAGGCCGCGCTTCGATGACCGGTGCAGACCGGTTGAGTTTGGCCGGTCTCGATCAGACGCCCGCCGTCGAGCTCGACCCTTCCATCTGGAAGCGCAACCTGGGTGCACTAAGGCTCCAGTCGCCGGATTTCGCGGCCGAACTGGAACAGGTCGCCCTTCCATCGCACTGGCGCTGCGTTCGGGCCCTGGATGGCTCGCTTACGTTCCGCATTGAAGAGCCGGCCCAGGATCCGGCTTGGCTGGGCGGAACCGCGGCGCCGCTGGCTCGGGCTGAGGGATTGCTGGGAGCGCTCGTTATCGGCGAGCAGAACGCGGCCTTGCCTACGCTGGCTGCCGGGGCAGAGCTGCGCTTTCTGCTGGACAGGCTGCCGCCGCACCGCGCCGTGTATGTATTCGAAAACGACCTGCGCTCGGTGGCCGCCGTTTTGCGATGCTCCGACTACGCCCGCGACATCGCGCGTGGGCGCGTCATTTTCGTGCCGCCGGCTGACGAGCCCGGCTTCCTTGAGCACCAACTGTCCGCGCATCCGGGCCTTCTCCCACCAGGGCTGATAATTTGTCTGCCCCAGGTGTCTCAAACTCGGCTCGAGCAGGTCCGAACGTTTTGTGCGAATTGTGCCAGTGCCGTGAGTGCCGCCCGTGCCCGCCGCCTTCAAGAGCTGGCAGCCGCCCCGCCTGCTACGCCGGCCGCAACCCGTCCTCCCCGCCTGGCCGTGCTGGCGCTGCAGCTTGACCCGGCGGCGCAGCATGCCGCCCGAGCGCTCGAAGACGCCGCCCGCAAGCTAGATTGGCCCCTTCTTCTCGACATTGTGGCGGGGCCGCAGGATGTTCATCCGTTGGTACATGCCGAGCGACTCGCAAGTTTTGCGCCCAACCTCATCGTTTCTGTAGGCCATCCGTTTGAATTGCCATTGCGAGCGTGGGCCACAGTCTGCGAATGGCATTTGCGCAGCGATCAGGTCGCCAAGGCGGCTGACAACTCGGCGCTGAAGCTCGGCGCGTCGCCCCACGTTTCTGACCTTTTGCGCCGCGAGTGCCGCGCCGGAACACGCGTTTTCGACTGGTACTGGGGCTGTCAACCGTGCGATCCGACCGCTCCACCGAAAGACGTTGTGCTCCTGGTGGGGGATTTGCCTGACGACGATCCAGCCCGAGCAGGCATCGAACAACCTTCACACGTGCTGCTTTGGAACAGCGCTCAGCGCTGCGCCGCGCAACTGTGGTTTAAGGGGGAACTTATCTCAGCCTCCATTGTGCTGAAACGCGCCGAAAGTGCCGTGGGGCTAAGTCTGCCTCCAGGCGAAACTCGCGCCGCGCTCCTGCGGGCGATCGAACGCACCTTGATTCCCGCCACGCTGTTACGAACAATTCGGCAGGCGTTATCGTCAGGAGCTTTCGGTTTTGGCACGATCGGTCATGGGTGGACACCGCGGGCCAATTCAGAGAGAGAGGCGATCGCATTTTGCAGCATCTGGGATTTCATGAGTCAGGCCAAGCCCTACCGGCCGATCGCAGCCGTCTTTTTGGGCATCGACGACCCGCTCTCCCCCGCGCTGGTGCAAGCGGGTGCGCTCGGTTGGCCGCTATTGCTGTACGGAAGCGGTCCCGCGTCGCTCTCCGCCGGGCTGAGCCCGATATTCCGCGCGGCCGACTACCGCACCTTCAACGACCCGCGCAGCCTCGCGCTGGCCTTGCAGGACTACCGGCGCGACCCGGGGCACACCTTGGCCCGGGCCGGAAAGACCGCCCAGCAACTTTCCGCGCGGCACTCGTACACGCAACGTCTTCGGCAACTGGGCGACCTGCTGCCGTAAAGCGCTCTTGCCTCTTGCGGCTTGCCCCGCGCACGCTGTTCTGCCTGGCGTCCACACTGTTCCTGCTTGCCGCAGCCGGCTTCGCGGCCGACGGCGTGCCAGTGGTCACGACCATCGCCGATTTCGAGGACGATTCCGTCGCCACCACCATCGCCAGCGTGGAGAACGTGCTGCGCACCGCGTGTGCGCTCAAGCGATCCACTGTTCCTGCGCGCGGGCAGAGCTGCTTGCAGCTTGAAATTGGCGTCACTGGTGGCGAAGCCTCGGCCGTGGTTGATTTCCGCCTCCGTGATCCCGGCCGCTACGATCAGGCGGACCGAATTGCGGCATTTTACTGGCTCAACGGGGGATCGTTCGATCTTGCTTTTCGATTACGCGATGCGAACGATCAGATCTTCGAAACGCCGGCTCAAACCGTGTCCGCCAAGAATCGCTGGACCTACGTCGAGATCGCCTGCGATGCGGAAAAGCTCAAGCGCATTCAGGGCACCGGCGAGCTGACTTGGCCCGTGCAGTTCCAGGGTTTTCGCGCCAGCACGCGCAAACTCGGCAAGCAGACGCTCTATTTGGACGAATTCCAGATCGGGCATCATGTCGAGCGCCGCGCCGTGGTGCACGGCGAGTTCCTCTTCGATGAGCCGACGCGTATTTTTGAACCCGGCGCAACAGTCAAAACGGCGCTGGCTTTGGAGAATTGTTCCCGGAGCGAGAAGCTGCAAGTCAGCGTGGAGCTGGCCTGGATTCGCTCTGACGGCTCCGTGCTCAAGACGCAATCAGGTTCGAAAAGTCTGCCGCCCAGTAGACCCGGTTTTCGCTCGCGCCAGTCGATCGATTTCTCCCAGCGCATTGAACAGCCCGGCTTGTACCGCCTGACCGCGCGGGCCCGCGCCGGCGGCTGGCTGGCCCCCGCCGTGTTTCAGACGTCAATTGCCGTCACGCCGCGCAATACCGCAATCTCGCGCGGACGGTCCGTCTTCTACGGCGTGCGCTCCGGCCTGGTTCGCGAACCGGTCGCCGATCAGCGGCTCGAAATCGCAATCGCGCGCGCCATCGGCGTTCACCTGGTAGCCGTCGAAACGCCCTGGCGACAGATCGAACCCGCCCAGGGCAAGTTTGATTTCGCCGCGCTCGATCCGGCCGTCAACGAACTGGTCGCCAAGAACATCGCTCCGCTGATCGTCTTGACGGACCCGCCTGACTGGGCCCCGGAAGGCGCTGCCCGCGTTGACGCCGTGGCCGCGGTATTCAGCAGAGTGGCCGAAAAGTACGGGGCAGCGGTGTCGCTGTTCCAACCCGAGCACGAGGTGCTGGGGACACGCGGCCTGAGCGAGTTGGCCCCGGCCCTGGACCGCATTCAGGAGCGCTTGAAGAAAACCCGCGAAGATGCGGTGGCGGTCTCCCCGCCGGTGCCTGCGACGCCCGAGTCTGCCGCTGAGCTCAAGGCCCACTTACCGGCCTCCCGCGTGTTATGGTGCGTCCAAACGGCCGGTGACGTGCAAGCCGCGCTGCAAGCGCTTGAAACCTTCCGCAGTGCTGCGGGCATCAGTTGGGACCCCAAGTTCTGGTGGCAGCACAACGCCGCTCCCTTGGTTGGCCCGACGACCTTCGTCGACGCCGAAGACGTATTGAAGCATTACGTACATGCCGCGTTGGCGGGCGTGCGCGGGCTCATCTGGTATGACCTGCGCGACGACGACAACGATCGCGGCCAGCCAGATGCGCTGCGCGGGCTGGTGCGCCGAGATTTCAGCCCCAAGGCCAGCCTGCTCGGCTACGCCGCGGCCGCCGGCATGCTCACGGGCCTGGCCTGCCGCGGCCCGGTGGATGGAACTCCGCCCGAGTTTGATTCTGCGCTATTTGTCGGCAGCGATCGCCACTTGGCCGTCCTGCTGCCGAAGCCCAATCGCATCCGGCCGGCGCTTCTGGCAGTCCTACAGGGCGTGCCCGGAGAGCTCCAGTTACAGGATTTCGAGCGACGTCCGTTCAAGGCACTGACCGGCCTGCCCACGTCACTGGCGCCTACCTTAAATCGCCCGTTCTTCATCTCCTTGCGGCTCACGAGCCCCCAACCCGAACCGCAACTGGCCTTCGGCCATTCCCCAATCAGCATTCCCTCTACCCTTTTCTGCGGAGAGACCGCCCACAATATTCTGGAACTCACCCCGCCGGAAGATGTGCGACGTGGTTCCATCCGGCTGGAGGCGCCGAGAAATTCGCCGGTCACGCTCAATTCAGACCGCCAGTCGTTCAAGGCCAAGCAGGGCGAGACCCAACACCTCCCCCTCGAGATCACGCGACCCACAGAAAAACAGCTCGAGCCGGCAAAGGCCGCGCTGAAATTGACGCTCGATAAGGCGGTCCTGGATATTCCGGTCGATGTGTGCGCCCTGGTAAGCGTACCGCCAGCGGATAGCGCCTGGCCGCGCCAACACGACGCGTTCCGGTTGGGAGAGCTCGCACCGCCCGATGGTCAGGGAGCCAGCGCGGGCGTCACCGTATTCGGGGCCTACTCCAGCCAGAGTTTCGACCTGCTTATCGTACTACGCGACGACCGCCTGTTTCCGCTACGGGCTTTGGCCGACGGGACCACCATCGGCGACGACCTGTTGCTGGGCGTGGCCGGCGATCATGCCGACCAGCACACGGCGGTGCGCATCGACCTCGCATCTGATCCGCCCCAACTGCGGCCCGTTCACGGGATCGCCGGAGTTGAGCTGGACGCTTGGGCGTGCAGGACGCTGCCTGGCTCCGATGGCGCGCGTGTGTATCACGTTCAAATACCGAGCCGGACATTTGGCGCGACTGCGTTATCGGCGGGTACAAAGCTGCGTTTGGCGGTTCGCTATGTAGACGACGACAGTGACGGATTGTCGCCCGTCGCGCTGCAACTAGGGCGCGGTTTGGATGGTGCACGGTCGAGCGAGGAGTTCCTGTGGGTTCGTCTGGCGGAGCGAGCTAACTAATGGGCCATGGGTGGCTGCCGGTCAACGTCCTTCAGGAGTGGGGGTTGGGGTTTTGAGCGAGGGGGCCATCAAGTTCCGAATCGATAGAATGAGTGCCTCTTGATGGCTGAAGACGAGTGACACGGTCAGTCCACCCATAGCCGTCAAAAACTACCTTCGCCGGGAGAAAAGAACACCGGCAAAGCGTCCGTTCTCTGCCGATGCGTTTCGGTCGTATTGCTGCTCATCCTTAAGCTGCTGTTCATCGACCGGGATCCGCATTACCAATCCGTCATGTCGTCTGGATTAAAGATAACACGACGCGAATTGTTGGGCATCGACAACTTTGCCCATTTTTACAAAAGTCTGTTAAGAGCGCGCGAGTCAGTTGTTGACAATGCCAACAGGCCACATGATAGTGCCCTGGTTTGAGCCCATAGCACAAGATATGGGGGCACTTTTCAATATCAGCTATCGCTTAAACGCGTCCCAAATTCGAAAAAAAAACCCGCAAATTCACGTTTTGGCGCGCGTTGCCCCATCTTCAGGGCGAGAGGTTACCGTGATTGACCCGGTGCAGTACCTTCAAGAGCAGCAAATAATTGCGCCCCCGATAGCGCGTTACCTCCCCCGATACCGTGAATTCCGAGCCCCTGGCCGATTCACGCTCCAGCGCCTCCAGAAGCTGACATGGCAGTAATTCCATGCTTTGCGGCCGCCCGCCAGTCGCGGACGTCAGAAAAACGAACATCGGTCGCCCGCCATCTGACACCAACCGCCCAGGCCTCTCGACCAGGATCGTGCCTTCCGGAAGCAGGCCGGAATCGTCTGCGGTCGCCGCTCGAACTGCGCCCGAGGATTGGCCTTCCTGCGGATCCTGGGGCAGGATCACGCCCGCCTTGTCACGCTGGCGCAAAAGATCCTGGATAATTTCCGCCTGCTCGGGACGACGCAGCGTGCGCGGGCTGGCCGGCGCCGAAGCCGGCCCAGGGCCGCCCTCGGCCGCTCCCAAGGCCCGCTGAGCCATAGTTTTTAGAAACGTAGCGCCGGCCGCGACCAACGAAAGCTTTAGCAGTGTCCGTCTTTCCATCGGGCCACCTCGACACCCGGTAACCAGAGCCGCAATACGCTTTCCATCGTACCACATTCCGCCGCTGATATCGCCAGCCCCGCCGGCCGCTGCCGATAGTCGAGATGTGAAGCAGCGTAATACCGACGTCCTCATTTACGGTGCGGGCGGTTTGGGCCGCATGGTGCAGGACATCCTGCGGCAGTCCGGGCGCTGGCGGCCGGCCGCGTACTTGGATTCGGATCCGCGCAAGCATGGCAAGTCCGTGGGCGGCCTGCCGGTTGAGGGCGATATGCGACACGCCGCGCAATTACTGCGGGACGGACTGACGCGGGCGGTGGTGGCCATCGGCGACAATCACACGCGGGTCGCCATTGCCGGCCAACTTGCGGCGCGCGGCTTCCAGCTCGTGTCCGCCATTCACCCGCTGGTCAGCATTTCGCCGACCGCGCTCGTGGGCGATCACGTGATCATTGGTCCGCGCGTCAGCATCTGCGTACACGCCCGGATCGGAGCGCACACTGTCATCTCCGCGGGGTCCATCATCGAGCACGATAACGTCATCGGACGGGGAGTGTTCCTGCATCCGGCCGTTCGGCTGGCCGGAACGGTCGCGGTTGAAGACTTGGCTACGCTGGGGATCGGGGCGTGCGTTATTCCGGGCCGGCGTATCGGGCGCGGGGCGCTGGTTCAGCCCGGAGCGGTCATCATTGCCGACGTGGCGCCAGGGGCGATGGTAGCGGGGGTGCCCGGGAATGAGCGGTCCGCTTCACGCTTCGTCAGCGAATCAATTCCAGGCCAACTGCTGACGACATAAGGCCGTCAGACTCGCAGCATAAAAAAAGGGGGGCCTGGCGGCGACACTCGCAGCCAGGCCCGCTCGATCTCTAGCTCTTGATCCCTAGATCCTTTGATCCCTTCTGCTTACTTCACCTCAGTCAGCAGCTTCTCGGTTTCATCCAGCAGGTTCTTGAAGTGGTTCATGGCGTCCAGGATCGGCTCGGGCGTGGTCATATCCACGCCGGCGGCCTGCAGCAGCTCGATCGGGTACTTGCTCGAACCGGACTTGAGGAACGTCAAATAGGTTTCCACCGCACGCGGCTCGCCCTCGAGGATGCGCCGCGCGATGTTGGAGGCCGCGCAGAAGCTGGTCGAGTACTTGTAAACGTAGAAATTCCGGTAGAAGTGCGGGATGCGGATCCAATAATCGTCCACGAGATCGTCGTGCACGTAGTCCGGCCCGTAGTACTTCTTCATGATCGTGCCGTAGGTCTCGCCCAGCTTGTCCGCCGTCAACGGCACGCCCGCCTCGGCCAGCTCGTGGATCTTCTGCTCGAACTCGCTGAACATAGTCTGCCTGAAGACCGTCCCGCGGAACGTCTCCAGGAACTCAACCAGCAGGTACAGCCGCGTCTGCGGGTCCTTCACCTGCTTGAGCACGTGGTTCTGTAACAGAATCTCGTTCGTCGTCGAGGCCACTTCGGCGCAGAAGATGTCGTAATTCGAGTAAACGTACGGCTGAGTGCCGCGCGAGAAGAACGAGTGCAGCGAGTGCCCCATCTCGTGCGCCAGAGTCGACACGTCGTCGTACGCGCCGTAGAAGTTCATCAGGATGTAGGGCTGCGTGAGATACGTGCCGCTGGAATAAGCGCCGCTGTGCTTGCCCTTGGTCGGGTAGACGTCCACCCAACGCGATTCGAAGCCCTTCTGCATGGGAGTGAGGTACTCGGGTCCCAACGGGGCCAGAGCTTCCAGGATCAGATTTACGCCGTCCTCATATGAGTAATCCAGCTTCTGCTCCTCGGTGAAGGGGCAGTACAGGTCGTAATCGTGAACGCCGTCGGCCAGCTTCAGGGCCTGCTTGCGCAGCGTCGTGTAGCGGTGCAACAGTGGCAGGTTTTCGTTCACTGTGCGCACGAGGTTGTTGTAAACTTCGGCCGGAATGTTGCCGGGAGTCAGGGCCGCGTCCAGGCAGCTCTCGTAGCCGCGCGCCCGGACTCGGAAGAGGTGCGTTTGAACCTCGCCGTTCAGCAACGCCGCCATCGTGTTGCGGTACTTGGCATACGTGCCCACGATCCCCTCGTAGCCCTCTTTGCGCATGCGGCGATCGGGTGAGCGCACGCACTTGTAGAACACTGCGTCGTTCAGCTCGAACTTTTGCCCCTGCTCGTCCGTGATCGTCGGAAATTGTATGTCCGCCAGCGTCAGCCGGTCGTACGTCGAGCGCGGGGTCGAGAACACGCGGCCGGCCTTGGCGATCAGGTTCTCCTCAGCTTCCGACAAGATGTACTTCTTCATGCGCCACAGGTTGTCGAAACTGTGGCGGTAAACGGCCAGCTCTTTGTCCTGGTCCATCCAGGCGTTGATTGTTTCTTGCGGAATTTGGATCAACTCGGGCTCGACCCAGGCCGTGGCCTGCCTGTAGCGGCTGATCAAATCCATGGCCCGTTCCAAGAGGGCTTGGTTTTCGTTGACGCGCGTGTCCTGGTCAGCCATCAGGTGGGCGTAAACGGCGACCCGGTCCAGGCGGGCTTCCGTGTCGTCGCTCAGCTTCAGCAGAGTCAGCAGCTCCGCCGGGCCGGCCGCCAAGGTGCCTTTCTTGGAGGCTACTTGCTTGACCGCCTCGTCGACCTGAGCGTACTCCTGCTCCCAGTCGGCCACGCTCTTGAAGGTGCTTTCCAGGTTCCAGAGGTACTTTTGATCGATCTCCGTGCGCTCCGGCACTTTGCGGACTTCCTCAGCCGGTTCCCCGGCCAGCGTCGCGGCCGGGTATTGAGTTGCCGCCCAAAGGGTCGCGGCTGCCATTAGCCACACTCCGTTCCAGGTGGTGCGTCGATTCATGTTAGCCTCGATGCGGGAAACGCGTCTCAGCGGCCGGGCTGTCCCGCGAATAGCCCCAGCCGTAACCGGACAACGTAAACGCAGAAGGCGATTGAGGCAACGTGCCGGGACGGCCTTGCGCGAGGCCGCCGCCAAGCGACGAGGTTCGTACCGCAGGAGCCGGGCGAGGAGGTTCGTACCGCAGCAGACCTGTGCGTCGCCACATAGCCCCGCACCTGGTGCCGTTAACGAGGGCATGCCCGCGCTTACAGCTTGGGCATGGCACCCGGCATGGCGCCCGGTGCCAGCAGGTTCCGGCCGCCCGTATCTGCTGCGAAGAAGTGAACGCGCGTCATGTCCACCCACACGTCCACAGTCTGGCCGGCCGTCACGGGCTCGCCCGCGGCGGTACGGCAGACTAGCCGCTCATGCCCCGTCGTCTGGACATGAGTGTCGACGCGGTCGCCTAGCGCTTCTACCGCCCACACGGTCGCACGGAGCACGCCATGACCTTCCGGGGCCGCCCGCCTGACGTCGCCGGCGCTCGCGGGCACCGGATGCGCCGCGTCAGGGCGTATCCCAAGCACCACTGTCTGGCCCTCAGACGCCGAGAGCCGGCGCTGGTGCTCCGGGCAAAGGGCCAACTCGCCGCCTTCTCCGCCAAATAGCAACGCGCTGCCCCGCTGAATCAGCCGCCCCTCCAGGAAGTTCATCGGCGGCATGCCGATGAAACCGGCCACAAAGCGATTCACCGGCGCCCCATAGACCGCCAGCGGTGTGCCGCACTGCTGAATGCGCCCGGCCTGCATCACGGCCACGCGGTCGCCCAGCGTCATGGCCTCTTCCTGGTCGTGCGTGACGTAGATGGTCGTGGTCTGCACCTTGCGATGGACTGCCTTCAGCTCCGCCCGCAGCTCCAGCCGAAGCCGGGCATCCAGGTTCGACAGCGGCTCATCCAGCAAAAAAGCCTGCGGGCGCCGCACCAACGCCCGCCCGACGGCGACGCGCTGCCGCTGCCCGCCCGACAGCGCCTGCGGCCGGCGCCTGAGCAGCTCTTGTATGCCGAGCAACTCGGCCGCGGCGCGCACGCGAGCCTCAATCTCGGCGCGCTCGGCGCAGGCGGCACGGTAACGTGCCGGCGCTACCAGCCTCGCCAGCGGGTTGCCCCAACCGGCGTACCGGCGCCGCAACATCAGGCTGAATGCCATGTTGCGGGCCACGGTCAGGTGCGGATAGAGAGCGTAGTTCTGGAAGACAATGGCCAGATCGCGGTCTCTGGGCGGCAGGTCGTTGACGATGCGCGGGCCGATGCGGATCGTGCCGGAGGTCAGGTCCTCAAGGCCCGCGATCAAACGCAGCGTCGTGCTCTTGCCGCAGCCGGATGGACCGACCAGCACGACGAACTCGCCTTCGCCGACTGCCAGGTCGAGGCCATCCACGGCTCTAACCCCGCCGGGGTAAATTTTCGTGACGTTGTCGAGTATTACCTCGCCCATCGCGGCGGCGATTATAACTGGGCGGGCGCATGCGAAGCATGGGGCCGGCCGTTACGGCCGGGCGGCGGGGCGCGCGGGGTGCGCGCAGCGGCTTAACGCGGCGCAGCACGAGTCGTCTTGCGGCTCAGTGTAGCGCCGCACCGGTCAAGTTTTCGAGAGGGTTTTCGGCGTTCACGCCGCAAGCACATGCCGCGCGCCCGTGTCGCAAGCTCAGACGAGTGCGAGCATCTCGCTTTGCACCACTTCGACTTCGCTGCCGAACGCGACATGGCCCGCGAGCCGGCCGGCGCTGGGTGCGGGGCTTGGGAAGTACCAGGCCGCGTCGCGTTGAAGCGTGTCTCCGATCACGAGGTGGTAGTAGCGGGCTTCACCCTGGTCCGGGCACCAGCGGCGTGTGCTGCTCGTGCGCAGCAGTTCACTGCGTACCGCACCTTGCGGAAAGTAATGAACGCCGTCCAGCACGATCGTGCGTTCGCTCTCGGCAATGATCTGTCCGTTACAGATTGCCCTTGGCATCGTCTTCCGCTCTATGAAGGGTCGTAAGCCGCCCGCCAATATTACTATAATACAGCATTTTTGACCACTTGTTCGGACAAATCCCGCGATTTAGTCGGATTACCTCGATTTTAGACGGCGTTTAGGGCTACGTAATACGGACTGTATATCCTGCATTTGCGAGTCCGGTTCAGGGGGCGTTGAAGAACACTGCCCTGGCCGAAAGTCTCGTGGAGTTGATTAGATGTACTACTTTACGCCAGCAGCGGCCTTGCCGCGAAGTCATGTAGAGCGGATTCACCCCGCCGGCAGCCTGATCGGGAAGCGCGTGATAGATCCGGACGGCCAGGTGTTGGGCACGATCCAGGAGATCATGCTGGATATCGAGGCCCGGCGGATTGTGTACGCCGTGGTTTCATTTGCGGACGCGCTGGGTTTGCGCGACCGGTTGTATGCGGTGCCGTGGCAAGCGTTGAAGCTGGATGACGAGTGCGAATGCTTCGTGCTGGACATCTCACGGCAGCGCCTGGAGCAGGCGCCGGGTTTCGACAAGCACAATTGGCCCGACATGAGCAACGAGATCTGGGGGCGGCGGGTTCACAACTTTTACGGGGTGCGGCCGTACTGGCAAGAACTGGAGGACTAGCAGGGGGGGCGGCGTGATAGAGTGATAAGGTGATAGAGTGATAAAGTGATCCCGCGGGCCCGTCCTTTATCACTCTTTCGCTTTATCGCCTTATCGCTATCGCTATTACCTTCGGGCGAGATTAGAAGATGGTAATCTGGCGCGGGCAGACGTAGACGCGCTGGCCGGCTGCCAGCCCTAGCTGCCGATAGCGCTCTTGCGACGTCTCGACTTGAATCGACTCGCCCAACTCGCTGATTAGCTCGATCTTGGCCTGCGGCCCGGCGGCGTGGATGCGCACGATGGTTGCGGCCAGCAGCGTGTTCTCGCTCGGTTCAACCGCGATTTCCAGGTCGTGCGGCCGAACGAAGCCGCGCACGCCCAGCGAGCCAGTCAGCGACCCATTATTGACGTTGTTCGCGCCGTTGGGATAGTCAACCTTCAGCGAGCCGAAAATGGCCTTGGTGCCCTCGGCGCGGCCGTGAAAGACGTTGACGTGCCCCAGGAAGTTCAAGACGAACTCGCTGGCCGGGTTGTGGAAGACTTCCTCGGGCGTGCCCACTTGTTCGATTTGGCCGGCGTTCATTACCACGACGCGATCGGCGACCTCCAGGGCCTCCTCCTGATCGTGCGTGACCAGCACGCCGGTGACGTTGATCTCGTTGTGCAGGCGCCGTAGCCAGCGGCGCAGCTCCTGCCGCACTTTCGCGTCGAGCGCGCCGAAAGGTTCGTCGAGCAGCAGCACCTTCGGCTCAACGGCCAGGGCCCGCGCCAGTGCGACGCGCTGCCGCTGGCCGCCCGAAAGCTGCGAGGGGTAGCGGTTGGCCAGCCAGTCAAGCTGCACGAGTTCCAGCAATTTCTGCACGCGCTCGCGTATTTCGCTGCGCCGCGGCCGTAGGCGGCGGGGGCGCACGCGCAGGCCGAAGGCCACGTTTTCGAAGACGGTCATGTGGCGGAAGAGGGCGTAGTGCTGAAAGACGAAACCCACGCGCCGCTCCTGGACGCGCCGGTTGGTGGCCTCCTCGCCGTGGAAGTAGACGGTGCCGCAGTCCGGCGTTTCCAGTCCGGCGATAATCCGCAGCAGCGTCGTTTTGCCCGACCCGGAAGGGCCGAGCAGTGCTACTAGTTCGCCGGTCTGCACGTCGAGGCTCACGTCCCGCAGAGCCTGGAACGTGCCGAAAGTCTTCGATACGTTTCGGACGCTGATGCTCATGATGCCAACTCGTCCTTTGGCTCGTCGGTCGCGGGCGCCATGCGCCGCGTGCGCCATTCGACCAGGCTCTTGGCCCCCAATGTCAGCAGCGCCAGCAGCGTCAGCAGCGACGCGATCGCGAAAGCCGCGGCGAAGTTGTATTCGTTGTACAGGATTTCCACGTGTAGCGTCATCGTGTTCGTCAGGCCGCGAATGTGTCCCGAGACCACCGACACCGCTCCAAACTCGCCCATGGCCCGCGCGTTGCACAGAATCACGCCGTACAGCAAGCCCCACTTGATGTTCGGCAGCGTCACGCGGAAAAAGGTCTGCCAGCCGCGGGCGCCCAGTACGGCCGCGGCTTCTTCCTCCTGCGTGCCCTGGGTCTGCATCAGCGGGATCAGCTCGCGCGCTACCAGCGGGAACGTGACGAACAGCGTCGCGAGCACAATGCCCGGCAGCGCGAAGATGATGTGGATATTGTGCGCGTCCAACCACGGGCCGAAGTAGCCGCGCCGCCCAAACAGCAGCACGTAGATCAAGCCCGCGATCACGGGCGAGACGGCGAACGGCAGATCAATCAGCGTGGTTAGCGTGCTCTTGCCGGGGAATTCGAATTTGGCGATCGCCCAAGCCGCCGCGATGCCGAATAGCAAGTTCAGCGGTACGACTATCGCGGCCGTCAGCAGCGTCAGCCGAATTGCGGCCCGCGCGTCCGGCTCGCGCAGCGCGGCGAAATAGGTGGCCACCCCGTGCTCAAGGGCCTGCACGAACACGGCCGCCAGCGGCAGAAACAGGAACAGGGCCAAGAACAGGCCTGCCACGCCGATCAGCAGCCAGCGCACCGGCGCCGGCTCCGTCAGCGGCTCGGCCGACCGTTTGGGTTTCGACTGTATGGCGACGGTGGCGCTCATGGCTAATCGGTACACCCGGCCTGCCGGCGCGCGGACCAGCGTTGCAACAGATTGATAGCCAGCAATAGCACGAAGGATGCTCCCAGCATCACGACCGCCAGCGCGGTTGCGCCGGCGTAGTCGTATTGTTCAAGTTTGATGACGATCAGCAGGGGGGTGATCTCGGTTTTCATCGGCATGTTGCCGGCGATGAAGACGACCGAGCCGTATTCGCCGATGGCCCGCGCGAAGGCCAACGCAAAGCCCGTCAGCAGCGCCGGCCACATCTCGGGGAGAATCAGCTTCACGAGCGTATGCCAGCGCCGCGCGCCGAGACTGGCCGCCGCTTCCTCCACTTCGTGATCCAGGTCCTGCAAGACCGGCTGCACGGTGCGCACGACGAACGGCAATCCGATGAACGTCAGCGCGACGATGATGCCCAGCGGCTTGAACGCCACCTGCAACCCCAGCGGTTCCAGAAAACGCCCGATCCAGCCGTTGCTTACGTAAATGCTTGTCAGCGCCAGGCCGGCGACCGCGGTGGGCAGGGCGAACGGCAGATCAACGAGGGCGTCAACCAGCTTCCGGAATGGAAACCGATAACGCACCAGCACCCACGCGACCAGGGCGCCGAAGACCGCGTTAATCGCGGCCGCCATGAACGCCGCCCCGAAGCTCAGCTTGTATGAGGCAATGGCGCGCGGGCTGCTGACCGCGGCCCAGAACTGGCTGGCGCTCATCTGCGTGGCTTTCAGCGCCAGCCCGCCGAGCGGAATCAGCACGATCAGGCTCAAATACAGCAGCGCAAAACCCAGCGACAGCCGGAAGCCCGGCAAGACGCTGCGGTGCCGGCGGGCAGGCGCTGCTATCGCCACTGCGCTTGCCCCGGCCAGCCTGTGCGTGCTCGACGTCATTGCCTACTGTTGATCAAACGCGGTGACTACTGTTGATAGATGCTGTCGAACACGCCGCCGTCCGCGAAATGCTCGCGATGCGCCGCGTGCCAGCCGCCGAAGTCGCCATCGATCGTCAGCATCTTCATTTGCGGGAAGCGCTCGGCATACTTGGCCGCGACTTTTGCCATACGCGGGCGGTAGTAGTGCTTGGCCACGATTTCCTGGCCCTCTTCCGAGTACAGATACTCGAGGTAAGCGGTGGCGACTTCACGCGTGCCGTGCTTGTCCACGAAGTGATCGACGACCGCAACGGAGGGTTCGGCCAATATGCTGATCGAGGGGTACACCAGTTCAACCTTGCCTTTGCCGATTTCATTCAAGGCCAGCAGCGCTTCGTTTTCCCAAGCCAGGAACACGTCGCCCATGCCGCGCTGCAGGAAAGTAGTGGTTGAGCCGCGCGCCCCGGAATCCAGCACCGGGACGTTCTTGAACAGCTTGGTCACGAACTCGCGGGCCTGCTCGTCGCCGCCGTATTTCTGGCGCGCGTAGCCCCAGGCCGCCAGGTAATTCCAGCACGCCCCGCCCGAGGTTTTCGGGTTGGGCGTGATCACGCTGATGCCGGGCTTGACCAGGTCGTCCCAGTCCTTGATGCCCTTGGGGTTGCCCTTGCGGACCACAAACACGATCGTCGAGGTGTACGGCGTGCTGTTATCCGGCAGACGCTTCTGCCAATCTTTCGGCAGCAACTGCCCCTTTTCGTGAATGGCGTCGATGTCATACGCCATCGCCAGGGTCACGACGTCGGCCTCCAGCCCGTCGATGACGGAGCGGGCCTGTTTGCCCGAGCCGCCGTGCGACTGTCGAATGGTGACGGTAGCGCCCGTCTTCTCTTTCCAGTGCTGGATGAAAGCCGCGTTGAAGTCCTGGTACAGCTCGCGCGTGGGGTCGTAAGAAACATTGAGCAGCGTCACGTCGCCCTGTTTGGCCGAAGCGGCCTGCTGCGCCGCCGCGTAATCATTGCCAACTAGCAGCGAAAAGCCGATCAGCGCCAACCCCAAAAGCGGCCCGACTTCGCGTGTCACGCTCAACTTGCAGCTACTTTTCCGCGCGTACGCGGCCTGGTTTGCCGCGTTGGTCTTGCTTGCGGTTTTGGTCATGCTTCACCTCGCTTGTTCCGTTTTTTGGCTATGCAAGCGCACAGTATCTCCGGCCGGCGCCTGACGCCGCTTTTTGTACCACTACGGGATGTACCCCAAAGCGCGCAGCCGCGCCCGGACGGCTTCCACTTCGGCGTCACTGAGGCCGGGCGGCTTGCGGTCGAGTTTTCCACCGGCGGCGACGTCCCGCAGGACGTAGGTAGCGAATTCGGTCACGCTGCGAAACCCGGTGCCCTCGATGAGTTTGCCGAGGTTGTCGTAGAGTTCGCCGGGGATTTTCATGGTCACCATGCGGTGTGGATCGCGTTTTCGCGGCGCCATTGGTGGATCACTCCGTTATGTCAGCGCTGGCCGCTGGGGGCTGCGTCTTTCAACTCCGGCTCCGCCGGGGCCAAGGCGGTCATCGGGCGGGCGCGACTCGCCGGGTGTCCGATACTCCTATTGGAGTGTAACGGCACTCCGGAGAGAGTGCAAGCGCGAAATGGGAGCGGGTTTGTTCGTGACGGGGAGGCGGTCTCATATAGGCCTCGTATTTGGGTTGGATGGCCAGTTTGCCAGATTGCCAAGCGGTTGCGGGTTTGTCCGATAAGTTCGGCATTTTGACTTCTGGAGGGCCAGGTTGCCAGATTGCCAAGGTATGCGCGCTCGAATTTGACAATGTGCCGATAACTCGCTGCGCGAGGGCAGGCGAGAGGTGAAAGGTGACAGGAGAGGGGGAGAGCAACGACGGCAAGCGCGAGCACATTCGGCACCTCCGCGCCCGGAAAGAGCGCATTCTGATAGGAATTCTAGAGACCTTTCAGCCTTCAGCTATCAGCCTTCCGCCGGAATTCAGCGGATTGTGCGTGGTTGCGCGCCAATGGCGGGGAGTGGGCAAAAGGCAGGAGCTATCAGCGAAGGCAACGCATCGGCGCAAAAACTAGCTGTGCCCCCGTTACGACCGGTGATCGGGCAGCGCTTGGCGGTTAGCCACGCCGCCTGCCCGATGGGGTTACACGCCGTTGCTGCGATTGCGCTCACTGGTGCACTCACTCGTTTTCGGGTTGTCGTTTTGCTCAGACAGGTACGGGTCAGCTTCGCCGAGGTGCGCGTTCCGGCGTCCGCTCCTGGCCAGTGCGTGCCACGTAGCGCCCCAGACCGCGAAAAGAACCATCTTCGGCAAGAGCCCTCCCCCGCGCTCCCAGCCCAGCAAGCCACCAATGACGGCGTAGACCAGCCCCTCCAGCGCGCACACGAGTATTGCTGCCACGTATCGCATTCATTATTCCGTTCGACTCTTCACGCGTTCACAAGGGGATATGACCACCGGGGCCACCATAACCCACCCGATGGCGCTCATAACCGAGCGAACGCCCCAGGACATCGTTGAAAGGCGCCCCGCTGCAATAAGTACCGCACCCCCGCGGCGTTACAATGCCCGCATGGAGCCGGACCGTCCATTCCGCTGCACAACTCGCGGGTGCGCCGGGACGTTTGACGAAGAAGCACGCTACTGCCCGGTTTGCGGCAAGCGCGTCCGGCACGCCAAGCGAATGAGCGCGCCGGCAGACAACACGCCCAAGGAAGAGACAGTCTCGTTCCGCTCGCTGAGAGACGACCTCCTGGCGTTGTTGGCCATATACGCCGCGTGCATTTTGGTCGTCCTATTCGTGCATGGATGTTGAGGCGTACACGAGCGCCACAATGCCGGCCCGGATCGGCTCCGGCGGCCCCGGGCACGCATCCACCACGGCCGCCAAGTCCGGCGGAAAAGCCGCTCGCGCCCGCCCATTTGGTCCAGTATTTGGTCCAGCCGCCCGCCCGCCCGCCGTTCGAAAGTCCCGTTTTTCAAGTCCTTCCGGCGCGCACGGCGTAGGGTGTGCGTTGAATAAACCGCATCTACAATTCTGGCCCGCGATCTGGCACGCTGGCGGTCATGAGTCGAGTAGATCGACCGCGGAGTCAGTGGCGCAGGCTGGTCGAGGAGCAGCGGGCCAGCGGGCTGAGCGTGCCGGCCTTTTGTCGGGTTCCAGGCGTTGAAACGCCTGGCGGCAATCGTTGGCCTTCCGGGCGAGGACGGCTGGGGTGCGGGAGGGCATGGGCCGGGTTTCAGGCGTTGAAACGCGTGGCAACAATTGCTCGCCCTCCGGGCGCGGACGAGGAGGGGAAGATGAGGGGTGCGCTGACGATCGAGTTTCCGGGCGAAAAGGTTCGCGAAGTGGCGGGACGTGTGTAACGGGGACGCAGCCGTGCCACACTGAGCTGCGTCCCTGTTTCACACGGCTAAGGTGCGTCCCCGTTTCACACCCGTTTCACACTGGCTATGGGTGCGCTTCGGCCATCATGCTGCGCCAGCCCTTGATGCCGCCATTGAGAATGTAAACGTTGGTATAGCCCTGGCTCGCGTACTGGGCTGCCCGACGGGCAGCAGTGCCATCGCGGGGTCAGGCACAATAGAAAACGATCTCACGCCCCTGCGGCAGGCTGCCAAGCCCCTTAAGGAACTCGTTGTACGTAATCGCGCCCTCAATTGCGTTGCTGCGGCACTTCTCGTCGTTGGCATAAGCGCAGACCAGCAGCGGCGGGTCAGCACTCGCCAGCCGTTGGCGCAGCGACTGCGGGTTGATTCGTTTTGGTCCGCCAGTATCTTCTGCCGCGACGCCCGGCGCCGGTGGTGTGGCCTCGAGCTCCGAAACCGGCGTGACAGCGGGCTGCGGGGTCACGGCGTCGGGAGGCAACGCGACGGCGTTGTCCTGTGGCGCAATTACCGTGGGCTGTTGGGTCGCGACGGCGCTGTCCTGCGGCGAGACGGCCGGAGCGGCCTGCTGCGCGACAGGGCCGGCCGATGCGGCGGAATTCAAGTCACCGGATGCGCAGCCAGGCAGGGCCACAAGTGCAATGCACAACAACGACGTACACCAGATTTTCACAACACGTGTCAGCATACAGCTCCAGAATGTTGTTTTGGGTAGAGAGCAGACTCGCATCCCGACTCCCTAAAACCCCCCAGTCCACATAGCCTTCTTTACATCGCGGTCATGACAGTTTGTTAAATTGCGCGTGACAGGCCCGTAAGCCGAACTTTGGGCTTCAGGGGGCGGCACCGATGGGTTCCCGTTTCGCACGCAGTTAACAGGTAAAGAGGCTTGGGCCTCAAGAAATGGCACCGGGCCGTTTTAGCGGGGCCGGGCAGCGCGGTTAGAACTGATGAGCGTTTGTGGCCACACGGCGGGCGGCACCGTTGAGGCTCAGGCCTCAACGGCGGCACACGGGGGGGGCCGGTGGTGCGCCGATAAACTGGCGTACGCGGGGCGGTTTACGGTGGGCCATTTTACGCGGGTCCGGCGACGATGTTACAACTGATGGGCGTTTGTAGGTACACGGGCGGGCGGCACTGTTGAGGCTTAGGCCTCAACAGTGGCACACGGCGAGGGCGGTTGGAGTGCGGGAGGGGTACGCGGTTCCAGGCGTTGAAACGCATGGCAACAATCGCTCGCCCTCCTGGCGGGGATGATTCTTGGGGCAACGTCCGGGCGGAATGGGCGGGGCGGCTGCCGCGGGCTCCCGCGGCGGGCAGGGCCGGTGCGGACACGCCGGCGTGAATTGCGGGGCGAGGGCCGGGTATAATCCGCGGTGTGTCGTCGCCGCTTTTGCTTGCAGTTGAGACTTCTCAGGCCCAGGGCAGTGTCGCCCTGGCGGCCGCGGGGCGGATTGTTGCCAGCCGCGGGCTTTCGGCCGAGCGGCGGCACGCGAGCGAACTGCTGCCGGCCATCGCCGAATTGCTGCGCGAGACCGGGCACCAGCCGGCCGACATCGGCACGTTCGCCTATTCCGCCGGCCCGGGCAGCTTCACCGGGCTGCGCGTGGCGGCCACGCTGGGGCAGATGCTGCAATCGGCGCTCGGGTGCGGCGTGGTCGCGGCGCCGACGCTGGAAGTGATCGCCCGTAACGCTCTCGGCTACGTGCCCGAATCCGCGGCCGGCACGTTTCCACCGGCTCGGGCTCCGCAGCGCGTGGCGGTGATCCTTGACGCACGCGGCGGGCGAATCTACGCGGCAATGTTCGAGCTGCGCGAATTACAGGTGGACGAGATCGCGGTGCTCCAACCGGCCGGGGCGTTCGAGCCTGCCGCCTGGTTCGCGCAACTCGGCGCGCCCGATTGGGTCATGGGCGAGGGGCTGCGAAAGCATGGAGCGGCAGTGGCGGCGACCGGCGCCCACTTGCTCCCGGAGCAGCTCTGGACGCCACGCGCTGAAAACGTGGCGGTCATCGGCAGCCGGCTTGCAGAAGCCGGGCAATTCTGCCGTCCGGACCAGATCGTGCCGCACTACATTCGCCCGCCGGAGTGCGAGGAAGTCTACGAGCAGCGGCGGGCCGAGGCCCGGCGGCGCCGCAACGAGTGATTTGCGAGGAGTGCGAAACGTCAGGCGCTGCGCCGCCGTGCGAGCGCCAGGGCCGTCGCGCTCAGCAAAGCAAGCAGTGCAGACGGCTCCGGAACAGTGCCGTGCAGAACGAACGGCAGAGCATACGGCCAGCCTTCGGACAGGGGCGGCGAGTATCCCTCGCGGCCCTCGAACCACACACGTGGGCCGGCGGCGCTGCCGTCGATCGAGTTGAACAGGCGTGCATTCTGGTTGAAGGCGGACTCGCGCGGCGTAACGAGGGGAATCCAGCAGCGCGGCGACGGGGTAGCGGCGCCGATGAAGGACCATTCGAGCCAGTACTGGCCAGCCTCGAGCCGGCCGCCATCAGGCAATCCGTCCAGCGAGACGGTGTAGGCGTAGACCGGGCGGACAGTGCTGGTGCCGCTGGGGCTTTGACGGTGACAGACGAACTCGCCCGGGCCGGCGTCGAGAACGAGGGGTTCGGCCATGAGCGGCTGAGGCAGGGGGTCGGGTACGGGCGGTGGCGAGCCGGCGGAATAGGGAGTTGCGTTCCAGATGTTGATGCGGACGGTCTCGATGGTCGGAGTGGTCTGCGAGGTCTGGAAAGCGAACAGGGTCACCGAGTCGAGGTCCCAGCCGCCGGCGGGCACGAAGAAGTCCTCCGCGACGGCGGTGTTGTCGGCGTAAGTGGCGCCGATGCCGGTCGTGGAGTACACGAAGGAGCTGCCGGGCATGGTGAAGCCTTCGGCCTGGCTGATAGGCAGGCCGGCGATAGAGCCGGTGCCGCCGGTGGGATTGGTGATGAAGGGGCCGTTGTCGAAGAGGATTTCGGCGCGGGCACCGAAAGCGGCGAGGACGGCGACGGCGAACAAGGCGGGCAGATGTGTGAAGATGCGGGTCATTTTTTCTCCTCCTCGGCGGTAATGATAGCCGGAGGCCGGGCGGGGGGAAGGCGACGAGGAATTGAGAGTGGTCGGACCACAGATGCGTCCCCGTTTCGAACGTCCGACAGCGTTCAGGTGTTCGGACGCCGGCAGAGCTCAGGCATTCGGAACCTGCGGCCGTTCGCCTGGCGGGAAAAGCAGGCTGACGCGGCCGGCGGGGTCGCGATCGCCCGCCGCAGCGGCCAGCGCCGGATAGGTTTCGCCGACCAGCGGCGTGTCGGCCAGGCCTAGTTGCCGGCGCACCTGACTGACCGCTTCGGCGTCGTGGCCCTCGATTTCCAGGTACCAGCCCAGGCGCGGCAAGTGGTCCAGGGCGACTTCACACGGTCCCAGTCGCCAGGTTTCGCGAACTTTCTCAAAAACCAGCACTTCGCGTACGCCGAGACGGGTCAGAATTTGCCCGCCGGCCGCGGCGTCGTCCAGCGCGGTCTCGATCTCAGCACGCGACTTGAACCCGCCGCCCGTGCGTGGTCCTTTGAAGGTGAGCAGCGCGCCGTTCCTGCTCCGGGTGGTCGGTTCGCTTTCCGCGGCCAGGTCACTGGGGGCGGCCGGTTCGCTGGCGGCGGTCGCATCGCTCGCGGCGGTCGGGTCGTCGCCCGCCTCGAGGGTGTGCCACTCGCGCAGCCGCAAGCCGCAGTCGGCTTTTTTCAGGCGGTCGTCGGAAGTGTCGAACAGGCGGTTTATCTCGAACACGCGTGCGAGGCGTATGCCGCCGGCGGCTCGGAGGCGTGCCGGCCAGTCCTGGTGCTGGTCGAGTTTGAACTTGGCTTCGGTTTCGGTGCGCACTGACATATCTCAGCCCGCCATTTCTTTTGTCGGGAATAGGATGCTACCCGGCTGGAGCGCAGTTTCCCGCCTGCGGCCGTCTTAGCGAATCCGGCTGACGATGTTACAAGTGAAGAGCATTTGTGGCCACACGGCGCAGTTTCCCGCTGACGAGGTTACAACCGATCATTTGTCCGCACGGGCGGACGACATTGTTGAGGCGCAGGCCTCAAAAGTGGTACACGGGGAGGCGCAGGCCTCAACAGTGGCACAGGGGTGGTACACGGGTGGCACACGGCGCGGGTTCCGGCGTTCGCCCCGCATGGCTTGCCGCGCCGGGGGTTTAGAGCAAGCCGTGCTTTTGTAAGCGGTAGCGCAGGCGGTCGCGCGAGAGGTTCAGCAGCTTGGCGGCCTGGGTCTGGTTGTTGTTGGTCCGCGCCAGGGCCTGCTTGAGCAGGTGCCGCTCGAGCTTGCGGAGCTTTTCAAAGTCGAAACCCTCCGGCGGCAAGGTCACGTTCTCGATATCCCATTCCCAGGAGTGCGACTCGGCCCGGCCCAGGACGATGTCTTCGGGCGTGACCGTGTCGGTCTTGCTGAGCAGCACGGCCCGCTCGATGACGTTGCGCAGCTCGCGCACGTTGCCCGGCCAACTGTAGTTGTAAAGCATCTGGTAGGCTTCGTCGCTCACCTTGGTAAGGGGCTTTTTGAACTCCTTGGCGAAGCGGGCCACGAAATGCTGCGTCAGCAGCTTGATGTCGTCGCCCCGCGCCCGCAACGGCGGAATGTAAATGGTGACCACGTTGAGGCGGTACATCAGGTCGCGGCGGAACTGGCCGTCCTCGATGGCCTTTTCGAGGTCGCGGTTGGTGGCCCCAATCACGCGCACGTCGACGCTGATTTCCTTCGTACCGCCGACGCGCCGGAAGCGGCGTTCCTCCAGAAAGCGCAGCAGCTTGGCCTGCAGGGCCGGGGGCATGTCGCCGACTTCGTCCAGAAAGACGGTCCCGCCGTCGGCCAATTCGAACAGGCCTTTCTTCTGCTGCTTGGCGTCGGTGAAGGCGCCGCGCTCGTGGCCGAAAAGCTCGCTTTCCAGCAGCGATTCGGACAGGGCGGTGCAGGTGATGTTCACGAAGGGCGCGGTGGCCCGATCGGAGGTGTGGTGAATGACGCGCGCCACCAGGTCCTTGCCGGTGCCGGTATCACCGCGGAGGAAGACGGTGGAGACGCCGGCCCGCGCCACCTGCCGGATCATGTCGAACAGCTTCAGCATGGAGGGGTGCTGGCCGATGATGGAGTCGATCCCGAACTCGTGTTGCAGGTGCCGCCGCAGTTCGCGCACCTCGCGGCGGAGCTGCGTGGTGGCCAGGGCCTTATCCACCGTCAGCATGAGCTGATCCATCTGGAAGGGCTTGGCGATGTAGTCGTAGGCCCCGAGCTTGATCGCCTCGACCGCGTTCTCGATGGTGCTGTAGGCGGTCATCATCACGACCACCGAATCCGTGTCCATCTCGCGCAGCTTGCGCAGCACGTCCAGCCCGGTCACGTCCGGCAGCTTGTAATCCAGCAGGACCAGGTCGTAGATGCCGGTGTCGAGGGCTTCCAGGGCGGCCTTGCCGGTCTCGGCCTCGGTCACGCGGTAGCTGCGCTCCTCGAATTTCTGGCGCAACGACCAACGAATCAGGCTCTCGTCTTCAACGACCAGCACACGGATACTCATCCTGCCTCGCTTTCCACCGCCGGCTGCCGCCGCGGGAGGTCGACAATTACCTCGGTGCCCTCACCGACCACGCTCTTGATCGTCAGGGCGCCCCCATGAGTCTCGACGATTTTCTTGCAGATTGACAGTCCCAGCCCCGTGCCGCGGGCCTTGGTCGTGAAAAACGGCTCCACGGCCCGTTTGCAAATCTGCTGGTCCATGCCGTGCCCGCGGTCCTCGATCGAGAGGCGGATGCCGTCCGGCTGCGGAGCCGCGGTCAGGCGCACCAGCCCGCCCGGCTTGGAAGCCTGGGCCGCATTCAGCAGGAGGTTCGTCAAAAGCTGTTCTATCTGATTCTCGTCCGCCGCGATGACGGGCAAGGCCCGGCTGTTTACGTACTCGAAGTTGACGCGCTGGATTTCCGGCTGCTGGCGCCAGACGGGCAGCGCCTCGGCGATGACGTCCTGAATGGCGCACTTGCGGAAGCGCGGCGGCTTGGGGCGCGCGTAGATCAGCAGGTCTTTGACGGTGTTGTCCAGCCGGCCGATCTGGCGCAGGATTTCGTCGAGAATCGGGCGGTGCGGGTCGCTCGACTTCATGGAGTCGCGGATGACCTGGATCGCGCCGCTGATTCCGGCCAGCGGGTTTTTGATCTCGTGCGCCAGGGAGGCGGCCAGGTGCCCGATCTGGGCCAGGTGTTCGGCCTCGGTCAGGCGCTCCTGGACGGCGTCGCGCTCCACGCCGCGGATCTGCTGGGAGTAGTGCTCCTTGTAGCTGTCGAGCATGACGGCCAGCTCGAGCGTCAGCAGCTTGTGCAGCGAGCTGAGCTTGGCCGAGACGTTGGGCAGGCCCAGGCCGCGGATTCCGCGTTCCAACTCGGCCCAAATGACCTGCATGGCCGCGAACATGTACTGCTGGGGCAGGCCGATGCGGACGTGGACCTCGCCGATCCGCTCGCGGCTTTTCCAGTAGTCGTCGTCGTAGGTGCCGCGAAAGAGTTGTTCGAGCCATCTGGCGAGCGTGGCGCGCAGGCGGACGGCCTGCGGGGTTCCGCCGCTCATGAGCACGCGTGTTCCGGCGTGTTTCTGGATTTCTTCGTAGAAGCGGTCGATGGCCCCCGGGAGCATCGGGCGCACATACGGAGCCAGGGCGTGGAGGTTTGCCGCGTCCTGCTCGTCAAACCCGATGTAGTGTTCCAACTCCTTGAGCGAGAAGCTCGGCATAGACCTTACATTATATTCCATATTGACCGCTCGCGTAGCCCTCGGCTTGCTGCTGTTCGCCGCTCGCGCAGCCCTCGGTTTAGTGTGCTCCCGCGCCGCATCGCGTCTTAGAGGACCGACGAGCGCGTTGGTCACCGCTCGGCGCTTCGAGGCCGCGATGCCGCACTGAAGCTGCGCTTCATGCAGCGGCGCACACAGGCGCGTTCGCACGTTCGGGTGATTCACAGGTTCAGGCGCGACACGTTCAGGCGCGTTCGCACGGCGAGGGGCCGCTCAGCGGCCGGTTGCTTGGGACACGCCGGCTTGGCCTATAATGCCGTCGGTTCGCCAAACGCCCGGCTGGCGCACTGTACCGGATGTGCAGATAGCGGCCAGGCCGCGGGCTTCGGAGCCCCCGACAAGGCTTTGCGCGGAGATGGCAGATGAAGCACTCGCTCGTCGTAACCGGTTTGCTGACTTTGGTGCTTTTGGGCGGCTGCCCGGATAACGTGCGTCCCGACCCGGCCGTGAAGGCCGTGATTACGGTCAGCCCCGACCCCTCCTCAATCAAGCCGGGCGACACGCTCGTGTTCGATGCCAGCCAGTCAACCTCCAAGAACGGCGGCGCCCTGACTTATGCCTGGAACTTCGCGGGCAAGGGGACTGCTACCACCGCCACCGCGACGCACATATTTGACCGCCCGGGCCTGTATACTGTGACCTTGACGGTCGCCGACGAAACCGGCGCCACGGGCGCCTCCACCCTGGACATTTGCGTGAACGGCGCCGCGCCCACGGCCGTCATCGCGGCCGACGTCACGTCGGGACCGGCCGCATTGGTGGTCCAGTTTGATGGCTCCGGCAGCAGCGCGCCGGACGACGAAATTCGCGATTACATCTGGAGCTTCGGCGACGGCGGTTCGGCCACCGTCGCGAAGCCGCTGCACGTATTCACGGACCCCGGCACGTACACGGTGCGGCTGACGGTGCGCACGTTCGGCTGCGTCGAGGGCGAGGCGACGGCTACGATCACGGTTGAAGCCTCGTTGACCCACTCGTTGCAATTCGGCGGATCTGAAGTCGCGCTGCTGTCGCTGGGCAGCTCACAGACTCTTACCGATTTCACGTTCGAAGCCTGGGTCAAGCCGGCCGACGCGGGTGGGACGGTCGTAAACACGCTCGACAACCGGCTGGTGCTCGAGATGCTTCCAAACGCCAACAAGCTGCGCTACACCGTGGGAGAGGCCAGCTTTGAGGCGACCGCGGTTGGGCTGGCGAATTCCTGGTACCACGTCGCGCTTGGCAGGCAGGCCAGCGGCCGCACGGTGCTTTATCTTGACGGCAAGCAGATAAGCAGCACGCCCTCGGCGGGGCAATTAGTCGCCGAGCAACTGACACTGGGGGGGTTGGGGGCGTTTTCCGGGAAGATCGCTGAAGTGCGCTTGTGGACTGAGTTGCGGTCGCAGTTGCAGATCACACTGAACATGAATCGCCGGTTGCCGGCGCCGGCCGCCGAGGCCAATCTTTTGGGATACTGGAGAATCGACGAGAACGGCGCGTCGCAAATGCTCCAGAATCTCGGCAGAACCGCAATCCCGGGGATGCTGGGTACGTCTCCAATCGTGGATGCAAGGGATCCGGCGTGGAGCACGGATGGGCCGGAATTGGACTAAGTTTCAGTCGTTCCTGCGGGACTGAAGGAATTCGTTTCCAACTTCTGCCCCAGCACTGCGTGCTGGGCTAGGTTCAGCCGCCGCTACGGGACTAAAGGAACCCGGCCGTGCGGCGGCGCGTCGCAGGCGCGGCAATTGTGACGCGAGCATTCCGCACAGCATGAGTGCGGCCCCCGCCAACTGGCGCGGCTCCAGCCGTTCGGCCAGGAGCAAGCCGCCCGCCAGAGCCGCAAAAACCGCCTCCAGGCTCAGGATGAGGGCCGCGTGCCCGGGCGGGGCCTCGCGCTGCCCGACGAGCTGCAGCGTGTAGGCGATGCCGACCGATACCAGCCCGCCGTAGAGGAGAGCCAAGGCCCCGTTGCGGAGGTCGGCGCTGGCCAGCGGTTCGATTGCCGCGGCGGCGGCCAGGCTGGCGACGGCGACGGTGGAGAACTGCACCAGGCCGAACTTGAGCGGCTCCAAGCGCGGCGCCAAATGGGCCACAACCAGCACGTGCACCGCCCAGAACAGGGCGCAGGCCGCGACCAGCGCGTCTCCGCGCTCCATCTCGAATGACCCGGGGACGATACTAAGCAGGTAAAGACCGACGACGGCCAGCACCACGCCCAGCCAGGTCGCTCCCCCCGTCCGACGCCCGAGCAAGAGCCCCAGAATCGGCACGAGCGGAAGGTACAGGCCGGTGATAAAACCGGCTTTTCCGGCGGTTGTGTAAACCAAGCCTGCTTGTTGCAGCGAAACGCCGGCGAAAAGCACCAGCCCGGCGACGGCCCCGCCCAACAGGTAGAGGCGGAATCCAACATGGCGGGGTGGTTCAAAGCTGCTTGGTTCTTTGAGCCCGTCGCGCGCAGGCCGCCGGCGCGTTCGACGCAAGCCGATGACTGCCGCCAGGGCGAGCGCGCCGAGCGCGAAACGCAATCCATTGAACGTCAGCGGGCCCATATGACGCATGGCCGCGCGGCATGCCACGAATGCCGCGCCCCACAGCACGGCCGCGATCAGCAACAGCAGGTCAGCCCGCAGCGAATTCGCTTTCATCCGGGCAGAGTATAACGCTCGCGAGGCAGGTCGCGGATAGGCCCGGAACGCCCCCCATTCCGGCGGTCGGAGTAAACCAGCCGCCGGCGCGGTTGCCGGCCGGCGCGGGTTCAATCAAACAAGTCTTTTAGCCAGGCCTCGATTTTGTCATCGAGATCGTCGTCGTCATAGTAGTAGTAATAGGTGGGCGGTCCGTAGTAGTACATGGGCGGTCCATAGTATGTGCCCGGGGGGCCGGCGTAGTAGCCGGGCGCATACTCGTAAGCGCCGGCGTAGGCATAGGGCGAGGTGTATCCATACCAGTATGGCGTTCCATAGCTGTACCAGTATGGCGCTCTGTAGCCGTAGGAATAGGCATACGGCGTGGCGGCGCCGTAGTACCAGTTGCCGTAGGGGCTGCGGCGGAACTCGAATGAATACGGGCCGTAGCTCCAACGTCCGCCGCCGTAGTCGACCGTGTATGCACGCGCCGGGTCGGCAGCGGCATAATAGTAGTCATCGTCCCAATAGACTCCGCCCCAACTGTCGTCGTACCACTGGGCCGTGGCGACAGTGGGCAGCAGCAATGCGCAGACGAGTACCCCTCTGCATAGTGAGCGATTCAGCGCCATGTGCGGCTCCTTAAAGATGACGAGCTACCCTGTCGGACAACGTTCGCTTTACAGCAGTGTGCCGTTGAAAGCTGAAAGCCGCCTGAAAGGGGCGTTAAAGACGTGAAGGCGCTGGCTTTCAGAGGTCGAAACAAATGACCGGTATGTGTGAGCTGAAATCCGGTCTACGACCGGACTGATGAACCATTTGCTACTCGGGGTGGCGTTAATATCGCGTATGGTCGGCGGCGTGGGGCGCACGCGCGAAATTAATAAGCTTGATCCGATAGAGGCGCTCGGCTACGAATAGCACCTGTCAGCGCGGCGGAATCCCACAGAGCGCGGTCACGGCTTCCGGAGGTGTGGAATGGGCGTACGCTTCTGCCTCGGCCTGCTTGTGTTAAGTTTGTGCGGGTGTCGCGTCGGCCCGGATTATCGCAGGCCGCAGATGCCGGTGCCGGATGAGTGGAGCGGCATGCAGGCCGGCGCAGTTGCGACTCGGCCGGCCGGGCCGGAAATCCCCGAGCATTGGTTCGCCAGCGCGCAGCCGGCCAGCCCAACTTCGCAACCGGGCGCTCCGGCTTTGGAGAGCAGCGTTCCGATTACTGAACCGGCGGTCGTGGCATGGTGGGCCGGGCTGCAAGATCCGGTGCTGGATGGACTGATTGCGCGCGCGGCCGAAGCCAACTTGAATCTGCGCATAGCCACGGCCCGCGTGCTGCAAGCCCGAGCGCAGCGCGACATTGCGATAGCGGCGTATTGGCCGCAAGTGAATTTCAGCGATCTCTACGACTACAGGGGGTCCAGCCTGAATGCCGGTCCTGACATAAAAGCGCCCCGCGGGCCGCTGACTGGGTTGCCCACGATCGACGTCGTTCCGGGCGCGCCGCCCATCGTTCAGGTGGTACCGGCGCGCATCGGACCGCTGTCGTCTGGCGGCGGCCGTTCACCCAGCGTGTCAATCCAGCCGGGAATCTTCAACACGGCCGGCGGCTCTACGCCGCCCTTTGCCGTCCTGAGTCCGCCGTCGCTCACGCCGGGCGCCGAAGTCCCGCGGCAGCAGAATCTGTTTCAAGCCGGCTTCGACGCGGCGTGGGAAATCGATGTATTCGGCGGCATTTACCGTTCGGTGGAGGCGGCCACTGCGGCTTTGGAAGCTGCTGAATGGGATCGGCGCGATGTTTTGATTACGCTGCTTTCGGACGTGGCTCTGAACTATGTGCAGTTGCGCGGGTCGCAGCGCCGTTTGCAAATCGCATATCAGAACATCGTCACTCAACAGGAGGCCGTCCGGGTGACGCGGGCCCGGTACGAAGCGGGGTTCACCGGCGAACTGGACGTGGCCCAGGCCCAGGCGCAGCTCTCCACGACTGAATCGCAGCTTCCCGTGCTGCAGACGGCCATACAGCAGTCCATTTATCAGCTCAGCGTACTGTTGGCGCTGCCGCCGGGAGCGCTGCTCGAAGAATTGCGGGCGCCCGAGCTGATTCCCGCCGCGCCGCCGGTCGTGCCGGTCGGACTGCCTTCGGACTTGTTGCGGCGCCGCCCGGACGTGCGTTCGGCGGAGCGGCAGTTGGCCTCGGCTACGGCGCAGGTGGGCGTGGCGGTGGCGGAGCTGTTCCCGGTGTTCGCGCTGACCGGTTCATTTGGGACGGCGACCTCGGACTTCCGGCACATCCTGGATTCGGGCAGCCTGTTCTGGTCGGTCGGACCGAGCCTGGCCTGGCCGATCTTCCAGGGCGGGCGGCTGCGGGCCAATGTGCGTTTGCAGGATGCGATTGCCGAGCAGGCCCTGGCTAATTATGAACTGGTGATTCTGCGGGCGTTGCAGGAGGTGGATAGTTCGCTGGTGGCTTACCTGAACGAGAAGGTGCGCTACGACTCGCTGGCCGAGGCCGTTGTGGCCAATCAGCGGGCGACCGAGTTGAGCAACGAGTTGTATGCCCGCGGGCTGACGCCGTTTTTGAACGTGCTGGAATCGCAGCGTGCGTTATTCATATCTCAGGACGCGCAGGCGCAGAGCCAGACGCTGGCGATACTGAACCTGGTCTCGCTCTATAAGGCCCTGGGCGGCGGGTGGGAGCCGTCCGAGCCGTGTGTTATAGAGTTCCGCGGGGTCAGCGGTCTCAAGTCGTATGCGGAGTTGAATGCGCTGGAGGAGGCGGATTGTGATTTGAATGCGATTCGCGGTTCGGAAGAGCTGGGGAGCGAATGACGGCGGCGTGTCACTGCGGGCGACGACGACCTGGGCGAGCCATTCGGCTGGCTTTCTAATCCAATAATCCGGGACGGGCATGCGACTGTCCCGGGGCAGGGGTGTCCCTAGTTTTTTGAGGTGACGGTTCTTAGATTATCTGCTTGATGCGGACAGGGATACTGCGAAAATGCTGACCGCGGATGAGTAGAGGAGAACGTGAAACCGGTGAGGAAGCTGGCGGGAGGAGACGATCAATGGGAAGAGTAGCTGGTGTCTGCATATCGTTAGTAGGTATTGCGGCTTATGCCCCGCGGCTGTGTGCCCAGCCCATCCCGGACATGACTATGCCAGTACGGACCTACGAGGAACACTTGCAGAGCCTCAAGGCCTGGGACTACCTTGATGAGCTTGACGCGCAAATCGAGCTGGCCGAGAAAGCGGGCGAGGATGTAGCAGCGCTCAAAGGCCACAGGCGCAGTTATTGGGAAAAACACCTCAAGCGTTATTGGGATGCGGAGGGCGGTGATGAGATTTTTGAGCTCAAGAAGAAGATTCTTTTCCCGACGACTGACGAGGTAAACTCGGTACTTACGGACACAAACCCGGCCAAAGCACGGCAGTTGGTGCAGGCGCTTTACCGGGATTTTGGGCATCCGACGTTAAATTACACTAACTTCGCGGGAATAGTGCTGCCAGTTTTCGATGAACTGTCGCGTAGGGAACTCGATCAAGAGACGCGCGCTGTTCTGATTGAAGGCTTGACTGAATTCTCCATCAAGGTGATGGAGCAAGACGCACTAACAACGGGACTAAAAATCATGTACCTGGCAGAAGCCTTGTACAGACTGTCTAACCCGGAGGATGAATCGGCCGTGGCCACGGTGCAATCGCTATACGCGTACGCGCTGGCACGGGCACGCGCAAGGGGCTACAAAGATTACGAAGAACAGATCATGCAGTCGCTCGAGGGGACGTTGGGTGTCGATGCGGCGCTTGCGGCGATCGGTGAGGATGACGAGGCCAGCGCTTCTGGCGCCGAAGCTTTGGGTTTCAGCGATGAACTGAAAGAGGCTCGGCGAGACTTCCGGCGGGCGATCAGGAATCCGGCGTCAGTGGAGCTGGCCGCAAAGGTTCTGCGACACGTACGGCGTGATTGGGGGAGCGACAGGATAAACGCAGAGATGGCCCGGTCATACGCAAGGTATGGAATGATGCTGGTTCGGCTATTGAAGTCTCCGCCGCCTAATCTGAGCAAGGCGGGGCTCGAGCAGTGCAAGGATCTGTTGAACCAGGGCATGGTTGAACTGACGCGCCGCTCGCTGGATCGGGAGGGCTGGGATTTGTGGCGCGCGGCGGTGACGCGGATGGACGAAACGGCATCGCCAGAGCTGCGCAAAGCGATATCCGAGCGGATCGCGAGCATCGGGTCGGATCGGAGTCAGGCATATGCCCTGAAATCGCTGACGATAGCGCAGACCGTGCTGGGAGCGGGGCATAAAGAGAAAAAGGAGTAAGGCGCGGTGCGAGGAACAGGCATGCCGAGGTGAACAGCGCAGCGTGTGAAATGGGGCGGCTTGGCGATCGGGTGAGCGCGCAGTGAAAACTGCGTGGGAAGGGATTTTCACAGACAACGGCGAGTTGCGACGCGTTGGCATCAGTCCGGGGGGGCACGCCCCGGCTCTGCTCGCACAAAGGCGAATTGCGACGCGTTGGCATCATTCCGGGGCGGCACGCCCCTGATCGATGGACACGCACCCGTGAAAACGTGGGGACGTGGGAACGTGGGAATGTGGGAACGTGGGAATGTGGTCGCGGCGGGCGGCGCGGGGCTGGTCGATGGGACCACG
>ENA-UOUL01000791-UOUL01000791.1-bioreactor-metagenome-genome-assembly--contig:-NODE-791-length-51705-cov-5.895638_pt1 | contig 51705 bp, 47 predicted proteins | sample MGYA00249838_ERZ747220 | MGnify/ENA primary metagenome ERZ747220 (study PRJEB28778, sample SAMN05720191) | bioreactor metagenome | isolation source: Anaerobic biogas reactor | place: USA:Washington... | reverse complement strand
GACTCTCCCGCGGACCGATCCCGTCCATCCAGTTGTAGTCGTCCGCAAAACAGCCGCCCGGCCACCGGATGTTGGGAACCCGGATGTCCCGCATGGCTTGCACGATGTCGGACCGGATGCCCCGTACGTTCGGAATCGAGGACTCCTCTCCCACCCAGTACCCGCCGTAAACACAGCGCCCGAGATGCTCAGAAAAATGTCCGTACACATGTCGGTCGATCCGGTCGCCGCGCGCACGTATGTCGATGTTGGCTTTCATGGTTCCTCCTTCTCCCTGCCCGTTCACCACCGGGGATCAAACGGATAGGGGCACCGCGCATGGCGCAGCTTGGCTTTGACCGCCACCACACATCCGCAATGGAGACATGTGGTTTCGTCCAGCAAAGCGTCGCACCGTCGGCACGCGGCCAGTCTCGCCTCGTACGTTGCTTCGTCTGTGAGTTTCACTTCCCGGACATGCAAAACGTCTCCGAACACCTGGCGCAGTTCCTGTTCCGACATGCGCACCGTTTCCCGACAGCTCTTGCATTCCTGAATGGTTGTCTTCTCCATGTTCACCCTAAAAGAATCGGAGGGTGGACAACATCTGCCGCCCGCCCCCCGGACTCACACCAGTTCCAGTACGGTCACCGACCGCGGCGGGAGTGTGGCCGTCAGATGCTCCCCGTCCAGCCGGGCGCCCTCAAAGACGACCGGACGCACAAGATCCGGTTCGTCAAACGTGTTATGCGCCTGGATTGTATCCGCCGTCAGCACGGTACCGGTGACCCGGGTAGCGGTGCATCCGCGGAGCAGCCCGTCCACCTTCGCCGGCATATCGGGGCTCAGATTGCACAGCGAGAGGTGCACCGCACCGGTCGCGTCCACCGACGCGGAAGCCGAAACACGGGGAATCGCCTTGTCCTGCAACCGGTACTCTCCTCCATCCATGAGGACCGGCAGCAGAGTCGCACCCTGATGGACCTTGAACATGTCGAACACGTGGTAGGTCGGGGTGAGAATCATCCGCTCCCCTTCCGTCAGAATGACCGACTGCAGCACGTTGACGGTCTGGGCGATGTTCGCCATGCGCACGCGGTCGGCGTGGTTGTTGAATATGTTCAGCGTCGACCCCGCCACCAGCGCGTCGCGCAGCGCGTTCTGCTGATAGAGAAAGCCCGGGTTGGTCCCCGGCTCCACCTCGTACCAGGTGCCCCACTCGTCCACCATCATCCCGATGCGTTTCTCCGGGTCGTAGGCGTCCATGATGGTCGCATGCTTGCGCACCAGCTCGTCCATGGCCAGCCCTTCGCGCAGGATGCCGAACCACTCTTTCTCGGTGAACTGGGTGGCCTGGCCGCGGTCGGGCTTCCAGCCGAGGCGGGTGTAATAGTGCAGGCTCAGCCCGTCCATGTGCCGGGCCGCCTCGCGCATCAGCACCTCGGTCCAGTAATAGTTCCGGCTGTTCGCCCCGCAAGCGATCTTGTAGACCTTGTTGCCGGAAAGGTGGCGCACATACGTCTGGAAGCGGCGATAGACGTCGGCATAGTATTCGGGGCGCATGTTGCCGCCGCAGCCCCAGTTCTCGTTGCCCACGCCCCAATACTTGACGCGCCAGGGCTCCGCGCGGCCGTTGGCCCGCCGCCGGTCGGCCATGGGCGAGATGCCGTCAAAGGTCAGATACTCCACCCACTGCTGCATCTCGAGCACGGTGCCGCTGCCCACGTTGCCGCAGATATAGGGCTCGCAGCCGAGCTGGCCGCAGAGGTCCATGAACTCGTGGGTGCCAAAGGCGTTGTTCTCGGTGACCATGCCCCAGTGGGTGTTGACGATGGTGGGGCGCTGGGCGCGGGGGCCGATGCCGTCCATCCAGTGGTACTCGTCGGCAAAGCAGCCGCCGGGCCAGCGCAGCACCGGGATTTTCATCTCGCGCAGCGCCTGGACCACGTCGTTGCGGATGCCGCGGGTGTTGGGGATGGTCGAGTCCTCCCCCACCCAGATGCCGCCATAGATGCAGTGGCCGAGGTGCTCGGCAAAGTGGCCATAGATGTTGCGGTCGATGGTGACCTGGCCCTGATCGGCGTTGATCACTAACGTGTTGGACATATCACCCTCCTTAGGGGTCTATGTAGTAACGACTTGGTCGATCATCGGTCGTTGTGGCGCGAACGGCAGCACAATCCTCCGGATTGTGTGCCTCTACGGGCAGATCAGGGCGCAATCCTCCGGATTGCGCTACGGCTGCGCCCCGCGGACCGACCAGGACGCAATCCGGAGGATTGCGCTACGAGGCCGTTGCCGCGTCGTGATCGGGCAGCAGGTCCTCGGCGTTGCGGACGTGCGGCACCAGGTAGCTCGCGATGCTCACCAACGCGCCCAGGAAGCCCGTGACGACAAAGGTCAGCGCCATGCCCGCGCCCGGCCCGGTGCCCACCCAGCCGCCAAAGAGCCCCGCCAGCGACCCGCCGGGCATCATCGCCGGCTCAAAGACGCGGTCGGCCAGCGGCCCCGCCGCCAGCATGGCCACCGGCGCGGTGATCTGGGCGATGAGCAGGCGCGTGGCAAAGACCCGCCCCTGCACGTCCGGCGCCACCTTGCTCTGCCAGATGGCCTGGCTGGACCCATTGCAGATGGGCAGGAAGAACATGGAGCCAAAACCGGCGATGGACCAGACCAGGGCCGACCGCCCCAGGCCCATCAGCGCGCCGCCCAGCAGCGCGGAAAAGAACATCCCGCCCAGCACGCCCAGCACCCGGCGTTTGGGCCCGCCCCAGGCGCTCATGACCACCCCGCCCAAGAGCATCCCGACCCCCGCCACCGATTGGACCCCGCCGAGGGTCACCGTGTCGTTGCCGGTGCGCGAAAGGATCATGGGCGCTTGCAGGACCCCGCTGAAAGACAGCAGCAGGTTGAAGAAGAAAAAGGTCAATTGCAGTCCCAACAAGCTGGGCCGCGCCAGGATGTAGCGAAAGCCATAGCCCGATTCCTGCCAGAGGGTGCCGCGCCCAGCGCGGCCAGCCTCCGTCTCGACGGGCTGCGGGACGTGCACCAGCAGCAGCATCAGGATGGCGAAAGCCAGGGTGGCGATGTCGACGATAAAGATGCCGCCGATGCCGATGACGCCGATCAGGGCCGCCGCGGCCACGGGGGCCAGGATGCCGCTGGCCGCCTCGGCCATGTAGAGCATGCCATTGGCCCGGCCCAAGTCCTCCTTGCGCAGCATGGTGCTCATGGCCGCGGAATAGGCCGGCCACTGGAAGGCCCGGAAGGCGCCCTGGATGACGTTGGTGACATAGATGTGCCAGATCTGCAGGTGGCCCGTGGCATAGAGGATCAGCAGCGCCAGGGTCGTCAGCCCCGCCGCGATGTCGCTGAGCATCATCACCAGCTTGCGGTTGGAGCGGTCCACCAGCGCGCCGGCCAGCGGGCTGAGCAGCATGGTGGGGCCGGTGAAAAAGAAGGCGGCCAGCGCGAGGGCCGTGGCCTGCCCCGTGGCCTGCCAGGCCCAGATGGAGAGGCCAAAGCCGGTCATGCCGCTGCCCAACAGCGAGGCAAACTGGCCGATCCAGATCAGCGTGAAGGCCAACATGCCCGTCGGCGCCTTGCGCAATAGCTTCATGGTGGTCCCCTCCCCCGGATCGAGTTGCGAGGCATTATAGTCCGCATCGGGCGCGGATGTCAAAGCCACGCCTCCCACTTGACACAGCGCGCAATTGCGCTATAATTAAGGTATACCTAAATATTTTATTATGGCATTACAGGTTGTACGCCATAGGACTACCGAGCCAACACGGTCCCGGCAAGGAGACCAGTTTGGGACACGGATCGCAAGGATGATACGGATTCTTTGGGCCTGATCCCCCAATCCCGTGCAATCCGTGTGCTGCTTTCAGGAGAGTTCGCCATGACCGAGCAAGCCGCCACCCCCGCCACCGAAGAGTACCTGGCCGTCATCTATCGCCTCAGCCGCCAGGCCGAGCCCGTGCCCCTGGCGCTGCTGGCGGAGCAACTGGGCATCTCGCCGATCTCGGCCAACGAGATGGTGCGCAAGCTGGCGCGCGCCGAGATGGTGACCTACCGGCCCTACGAGGGGGTCACGTTGACGGAGGCGGGCCGCCAGCGCGCCGAGGTGATGGTCCGGCGGCACCGGCTCTGGGAGCGCCTGCTCACCGACGTGTTGGGGCTGCCCTGGGACGCGGTCCACGCGGAGGCCGGGCGGCTGGAGCACGCCACCTCGGACCTCTTGGAGCGCCACCTGGCGCAGTACCTGGAGCAGCCCAGCACCTGCCCCCACGGCAACCCCATCCCCGGCCAGCCCCAGCGACTCGAGGGGGCGCGGGCGCTCAGCAGCCTGGCCACCGGCGAGCGGGGCCGGGTGTTGGCGGTGGTGAACGAGGACGCGGCGCTGCTGCGCGCGCTGGGCCAGGCGGGACTGGTCCCGGGGGCCGAGCTGGAGGTGGTCGCCGCGGAGCCCGCGCTGGGCAGCCTCGCCGTGCGCGTCGGTGATCGGCACGTGGCCCTGGCCCTGGCGGCCGCCGCGCAGATCATGGTGGGCGCGCCGGAAGGGCAAGGCTCCTAGATGACGAATTTCGCTCTGGACGGAGGCAAGGCAATGATCGATCGCCCCGGTATCACCCTCGCGCTGGCCCAGTTGCGCCCGGGCGAGTTGGGCTACATCCGCGCCCTACGAGGCGGGCGGGGCTTTATCAGCCGCCTGGCGACCTTGGGCTTTACCCTGGGGGCGGAGGTCGAGATGGTGCAGAACTATGGCCGGGGGCCCCTCATCGTCATGATCCGCGATTCGCGCGTGGCCCTGGGCCGCGGCGAGGCGATGCACATCCTGGTCAGCCCGGCCATCCCCCAGGTCGCGTCGTCATCGCCGAGCGCGGCCCCGGCCTACTCGGGAGACTGACCCATGGACGAGCAGCGCGTCATCACGGTGGCCCTGGCCGGGCAGCCCAACGTGGGCAAGTCCAGCGTCTTTAACACCCTCACCGGGCTGAACCAGCACGTCGGCAACTGGCCGGGCAAGACCGTCGAGCAGCGCACGGGCACTTTTGCCTATAACGGCGTCACCTACCGCCTGGTGGACCTGCCCGGCACCTACAGCCTCACCGCCAACTCGCTGGAAGAGGTCATCGCCCGCGAGTATATCATCCGGGAGCGGCCCGACGTGGTGGCGGTGATCCTGAGCGCGCCGGTGCTGGAGCGCAACCTCTACCTGGTGGCCGAGTTGCTGGGGCTGGAGGCGCCGCTGGTGGTGGGGCTCAACATGGTGGACGTGGCCGAGCAGGAGGGGATGCGCATCGAGCCGCGCGTGCTGGAGGCCGCCATGGGCATCCCCGTCGTCCCCATGACCGCCACCAAGGGCCTGGGCATCCAGGAGCTGGTGCGGGCGGTGGATGAGGTGGCCCACGGGCGCACTCCCCAGCAGCCCCAGCGCCCCGAGATCCGCCGCGACCACCAGGAGGTGTTGGATCAGCTTTTGGCGCTCATTGGCGCGCGCGCGCCGGAGGGGTACCCTGCCCAATGGGTCGCGCTCAAGCTGTTGGAGGGCGACGGTGAGATCAGCGCCTTGATGTCCCAGCGGATCCCCGCGGAGGAGTGGGCCGCCGTCTCGCGCATCCTGCTAGAGCACGAGGATGCCGTCATCGCCGTGGCCGGCGGGCGCTACGAATGGGTGGCGCGGATGGTGCGGGCGGCGGTGGTGCGCCCGCGCGCCGGGCAGATCACCCTCACCTCGCAACTGGACCGGATCGCCACGCATCCTTTCTGGGGGCTGCTCGTCTTGGCGGGCATCCTGGGGGTGGTCTTTTGGCTCACCTACACCGTGGGCGCGCCGCTGCAAGAGTGGCTGCAAGTGACCGTGGTGGGGGGCCTGGGCCAGCTCATCACGAGCGCGCTGGCGGGCGGGCCGCGCTGGCTGACGGCGCTGCTGGTGGATGGCGTGCTGGGCGGCGCGGGAACGGTGATCACTTTTCTGCCCATCCTCGCCATCTTTTTCGCCACGCTGGGCCTCCTGGAGGATGTCGGCTATATGGCCCGCGCTGCCTATGTGATGGACCGCTTCATGCACCTCATGGGCATGCACGGCAAGAGCTTCCTGCCGCTCTTTTTGGGCTTTGGCTGCAACGTCTCGTCCGTGGTGGGGGCGCGGGTCATCGAGTCGCCGCGCGCCCGGCTCCTCACCGTCCTCATCTCGCCGCTGGTCCCCTGCACCGGGCGGATGGCGGTGGTCACCTTTTTGGCGCCGCTCTTTTTCGGGCGCGGGGCGCTGGCGGTCACCTGGGGGCTGGTGGCCATCAACCTCGTCGCGCTGGCGGTGTTGGGCGTCGTCCTAAGCAAGACGCTGCTGCGGGGCGAGCAGGTGGCTTTTATCATGGAGATGCCCCTCTACCACCTGCCGAACCCCCGCACCATCGCCATCCAGGTCTGGCAGCGGGTGGGCGAGTTTCTGCACAAGGCCGGCACCATGATCCTGCTGGTCTCGGTCCTGATCTGGCTGTTGGGCGCGGTGCCCACCGGCGAGATCCAGACCAGCCTGCTGGCGGCCATCGGGCGCGGGCTGGAGCCGGTGGGGCGGCTGATGGGGCTCGACTGGCGGATGATGCTGGCGCTCTTGAGCAGCTTTGCCGCCAAAGAGAACTCGCTGGCGACGTTGGGCGTGCTCTTTGGCGCGGGCGACTCGGCGGGCAGCCTGGGCAGCGTCCTGCAAGCGGCCATCGGCGCGCGCGCGGCCTGGGCCTTCCTGGTGGTGCAGATGCTCTTTGTCCCCTGCGTGGCGACGGTGGCCGCCATGCGCCAGGAGACCCGCTCCTGGGGCTGGACGCTGGCGGGCGTCGTCCTGCTGCTGGTCCTTTCCTTGCTGGGCGGCACCGCCGCCTATCAGATCGCGGGGCTCTTGTAGCCGACGGAGGCTGTGATGCTATTCGAGTTGCTCGACCTGCTCCGCCAGGGCGGCGCGCAGACCTACGCCGCGCTGGCGCGCCAGTTGGATATCAGCGAGGCGCTGCTGGAGGGGATGCTGGCCGACCTGGAGCGGATGGGCTATCTGCGGCAGGTGGGCGGCGGGTGCGCGGGTCACTGCCACGGCTGCACCATGGCGGGGACCTGTGCGATCGGCGCTGGCGGCCGCATCTGGGCACTGACGGAGAAAGGGGCGCGCGCCGCCAGCTAGGGGCGGCCCCTGGTTTTGTCTTTATGCAAAGCGGTGGTACAATAGCTCTCACCTGCTTACAAGTTCGAGGCGAGGAAGAGAGCCATGCACCAGCAGATTGAGGACTTTTTGGCATTTCTCGAAGCCGAAAAAGGGTATTCTGAGAATACCAAAGTGGCCTACCAGAATGATCTGGGCCAGTTCGTGGACTATCTGGCCAATCATGCAACCGGCGTCTCGGAATGGGGCCAGGTCACCAAACAACATGTCATTGCATTCATCATGCACATGAAGGGCGACCTCGAATACGCCGCCTCCACCACCGCCCGCAAGGTGGCCGCCATCAAGTCCTTGTTCCACTATCTCGTCTCCACCAAGGTCGTAGCCGATGATCCCACGGCCACGCTGGATTCGCCCCATGTGAAAAAGTACCTCCCCCGCCCCGTCTCCAAGGGCGAGGTGGAGCAACTGCTCGAGATGCCGGCCCTCGAGGAATCGCCGCGGTCCTTCCGCGACCGGGCGATCCTGGAGCTGCTCTACGCCACGGGGATGCGCGTCAGCGAGATCGTGGCGGTGGAGGTCGGCGATGTCGACCTGGCCACGGGCAGCGTGCGCTGCTTCGGCAAGGGCGGCAAGGAGCGCATCATGCCCATGCCCGACCGCGCCATCCAGGCCCTGGAGACCTACCTGGAGAAAGGCCGCCGCGTGCTGCTCAAGGACCCGGCGGAAAAGACCTTGTTTTTGAACCCGCGCGGCGAAAAGCTGACCCGCCAGGGCCTCTGGCTGATCATCAAGGGCTATGTGCGCGAGGCGGGGCTGGACGAGACCATCACGCCGCACACCCTGCGCCACTCCTTCGCCGCCCACATGCTGGGCAGCGGCGCCGACCTCAAGAACGTGCAAGAGCTCTTGGGCCACGCCAACATCTCGACCACCCAGGTGTACCAACAGGTGGGCAACGAGCAAGCCGAGGATCGCTAAGTGCCCATGCCAACCTCGCTGCCCCGGTGGGATAGAGCGGCCTCCCTGCCGCACGCCCTCAGCATCCGCGCGCCCCTGACGACCTGGAGGGCCCCATGACCCTCGATGCCATCCTTCCGCGCATGACGGCGTGGATCGACCGCTACGCCCTGTGGATCTATGGCGCCGCCGCCCTGGGGCTCCTCTTGTGCATCCGCGCCATCTGGATCGCGCGACGCGAAAAGAAACAATCCATCTTCAAGCTGGAGCGCGAGCTGGCCATGTCCCGCGAATCGCGGGCCTTTTCCACGGCGGCGCTCCTCGTGGGCATCATCGTCGCCGTCTCAGGCTTCAAGTTCTACCTGGCGCCCAACATCGACTTGGCGCCGCCGACCGCCACGCCCACGCCGACCTCGTTCCTGTTCGAGGAGCCGCCCACCCGCGAGGTGCCCACGGCCACGCCCACGGAGCCGCTGGCGACCTCCACGCCGCGGCCCACGGAGCGCCCCACCGAGCCGCCGGCCCCGCCCACCGCGACCGCGCTGCCCGCCGTCTCGTGCGCCAACCCCGGGAGTTGCATCACCTACCCCGTGGCGGGGATGCGCGTCTCCGGCGCCGTCCAGGTGCGCGGCACGGCCAATATCGCCCAGTTCCAATTCTACAAGGTGGAATACGGCCTGGGCGAGGAGCCTCAACAGTGGCACAGCCTGAGCGACATCCATCGCCAGCCGGTGGCCAACGGTGTGCTGGATACCTGGAACGCCACCGGATTCCCGGCGGGGGTTTACAAGCTCCGCCTGACCGTGGTGGACGTCTCGGGCAACTGGACGACGCCGCACGAGGTGCGCGTCATCATCCCATAGAGCCGCAGGAAACGGAACGAGCCATGGCCGGACCCTCGCCGAAAACCCACTGGGTGGCGCGCCCAAGATTGGCCCGCCAATCCCTGGCCCGCCAATCCTTGGCGCTCTGCCTGCTAGCGGCGTTGCTCGCCCTCTTGGCGAGCGCCTGCCAGCCCGAGGCGCCTCCGGCGGCCCCGCTCTCCGCCACGGCGTCGCCGACCTGGACCGCGGCGCCCACCGGCACGGCCACGCCCTCGCTCACCGCGTCGCCGACCTGGACCGCGGCGCCCAGCGACACGCCCACCGCCACGGCGACCCTGCCGCCGCCGACGGCCACGGCGACTTTGCCGCCGCCAACGGCGACTTTGCCGCCCACTCCCCTGCCCGCGGTGGTCGCCAGCTATCCGATCCACGGCGACCTGGCCGTGCCCTTGACGGCGCGGATGGCGCTGGCGCTGGAGCGGGAGGTGGACCCGCAAGCCGTGGAGGTCGAGTTCGCCTTTTCCCCGGCGCTGGAGGGCCAGGTCGTCTGGCTGGATGCGGCGCACCCGAGCTTTGAGCCGGCGGCGCTGATCACCCAGACGGCCTATGCCATGACGGCGACGCTGCGCGCGGCGGGGGGTCTGGGCCCCACCCTCACCTTTACCGCCACCTTTGAGACGGGCGACCGCGGCGCGCCGATCCCCATCTTGATGTACCACCGCCTGCGCGACCTCGCCGCCGACGCCTCGCAGGGGCAGCGCGATTGGTCCGTGGCGCCGGCCAGCCTGGAGCAGCAGCTCGATTACCTGGCGGAGCGCGGCTACCACACCATCAGCCTGGCGCAACTGGTCGACTATTTCGAGGCGCAGGAGCCGCTGCCGCCGCGGCCGGTGGTCATCAGCATGGACGACGGCTATCGTGACGTGGTCGAGATAGCCTGGCCGCTGCTGGCCAAGCGGGGGTTCATCGCCTCGCTCTTGGTGCTGCCGGGGTATATCGAGTATTCCGCCTACATGGACTGGGAGCAGATGCGGGCGCTGCGCGAGGCGGGCTATGATTTCGGCTCGCACAGCATGACTCACCCCGACCTGCGCAGCATCCCGGCGGCGGAGGCGGAGGCCGAGGTGCGGGATTCCAAGGCGCTCCTGGAGGAGCACCTGGGGATGCCCGTGGTGGCCTTTTGCTACCCCATGGGCGCCTACAACAGCGCCACCATCGCCCTGCTGCAGGCCCAGGGCTACCGCGCCGCCCTGACGCTGGCCAGCGGCTATTATCAGCGGGCGGACGATGACGGGCTGTTCCGGCTCAAGCGCACTTGGGTCTATTACGACATGACGCTGGAGCAGTTCGCCGACAAGCTGCCCTGGTAAGCTATTCTTCAACTAACCACAGTGCTATTTGACATTTCCCGGACCTTGGTCTATAGTGGGAGCGTCAGGCAGCACCGGACGAAAGGGAGCAAATGCAGGTCCAATGTGATACCGACCCCGCCGTATTCGACCGCCTGCGCGACGAATGGGAAGCGCTGCTATCGCGCAGCGTCACGCCCGCGCCGTTTCTGCGCCCCTTCTGGCAAAAGGCCTGGTGGACGGCGTATCAGCAGGGCAAAACGCTGCGCCTGATCACCGTGCGGGAGGGCGAGCGGCTGGTGGGCATCGCCCCGCTTTTCCTCCACGAGATGCGCGTGGCCGTGGGGGAGTTGCTGCCGCGCCTGAGCATCGAGCGGCCCGAGCCGCTGCCCGAGGGCGCCGCCCGGCGCATCCTGCACCCCCTCGGCGGCACCGAGGTCTCGGACTATTTGGACCTGATCGTGGATCGGGAGCAAGCTGGCGCCGTCTATGCGGCCTTGTGGGATTTTCTGAAGGGACAGGGCGATTGGGAGCTGCTGGACCTGCACTGCCTGCCGAGCGGCTCGCCGACGCTGGAGGCGCTGCCCAGGCTGGCCCAGGCCAGCGGCTGGCGCGCCGAGACGGTCCAGGAAGAGGTCTGCCCGATCATCGCGCTGCCCGCTAGCTGGGAGGCTTACCTGGACTCGCTGGACAAGAAGCAGCGCCACGAGATCCGGCGCAAGATCCGCAAGGCCGAGCGGGAGGCCAGCGTCCGCTGGCGCGTGAGCGGCGGCGCGGACGAGCTGGAGGCGGACCTGGAGCTCTTTTTCCGGCTGCACGAGCGCAGCGACCCGGCCAAGGAGGCCTTTTGGAACGCCGAGACCCGGCAGTTCTTCCGCACGATCGCCGGCGCGCTGCAACAGGACCAGGCGCTGCAATTGAGCTTTATCTATTTCGACGAGCAGCCCGTGGCCACCTATTTCAGCTTGCTGCACGACGGCCAGATGCTGCTCTACAACTCGGGGTACGAGCCGGGGCTGTTCATGTCGCTGAGCCCGGGGCTGGTGCTGCTGAGCTACATGATCGAGGACGCCATCCAGCGCGGCTACCGCATCTTTGATTTCATGCGCGGCAACGAGCGCTACAAGTACGATTACGGCGGCGTGGATCGGCCCATCTACCGACTGGGCATCGCGCCCGCCAGCTAGCGCGGGCCGCCGGGCCCCAAGGGGAATCATGGCCAAAAAGTCGCGTGCTCTGCCCGTCAAGTGGTCCCAGCTCGCCCTGGTGGTCGGGCTGACGCTGCTCGTCGCCTATCTGGTGGCGCTCTTCGAGGTGGCGATCCAGGGCTCCCAGGCCCGCGCCCGCGCCGAGGAGGCCGGGGCCGAGGTCGCCACGCTGGCGGCCGAGGGCGCCGCGCTCAAGGAGCACCTCGACTATGTGCAGACCGACACCTACGTCGAAAAGATGGCTCGCCAGGAGCTCAAGTGGAGCCGTCCCGGCGAGAAGGTCTATATGGCCATCCCCGATGTGACCGCCACGCCGACGCCCACCGCCGTGCCCACGACCACGCCCACCCCAACGGGCTCCCCGTCGCTCTGGCAGCGGCTCAAGGGGCTGCTGGCGGAGCCGCCGCACACGCCGGAGCCCTAGGCGCCAGCACCCAGGGCTCGTCTTGCGATAGGTGCGCATGATCAGGTCCCCTTCCCCTGCTAGGCCAAACGGCCCGCATCGCCGCGCAGCAGCACGATCCCCAGCCCGACGAACCAGATGATCTGGCCCAAGCCAAAGATGCCCACCAGGTCGGTCAACCCTGGGATCAGCGAGAGGATGCCGACCACGCCAACCAGCACGCCGAGGATGTTCAGCCACTTGGGCAGCCCGCCAGCCCGCAGCGCGGCCAGGCTGACCAGCAGCGCCCAAAAGCCGCCCAGGATCTCCCCATTGCCGTTGCCCAGCCCGTTTGCCACGGTCTCTATTCCTTGCCAGGTCAACGCGGCCTGGGTTGGGTCTTGGTCATAGAGCGCGACGACTGGGGCGATCCCGGCATTGGCGACCATGCCGCTGGCAATCAGCGAGCCAGCCCAGATGATCCCGATCACGGTGGCCACCTGCATGATCGCCGGCGCGCCGGCCTTAAGCCGGTCGTGCAACGCCAGCGCCAGGACGATCAGGAGAACGCCAAAGAACACGTACATGAGCAGGTTCGTCGAGAAGGTGACCATCTGCCTCTCGACGAGCAGGGCCACCTTTTGGGCCGGGTCGGTGATGCTGGGGTAGTCCAGCACGACGAGAAAGATCGCCATGCCGATCAGGTAGGCGATGGCCAGATAGAGGGCGGCAAAGCCGCCGAGCTTTTGCAGGGTCTTCATGGGTTTGGTCTCCTTTTCTGCTGAATAGATCAGGCATCAACACGGCGCCACTTCCAGGCGCACCCAACGATGAGCAGCAAGCAGACGGTCTCGACGGTGGCGATGAACAGGTAGTGAGGGTACGGCGCAGCACCGCCCCAGATATACGCCATGGTGATAACGCCCATGACGACATTGGCCCAGCGATTGATCCCGTGCTTTAGCACGCGGGAAAGGATGATCATGGCGATGGCGAGTTCCCCCATGATCGCGCCGCCCAACATCAGCTGGGGAATGGATGCGCCGGTGCTGGCCGAGGTTCTGGCCACTTCTTCCGCCGAGCCTGGGATGTTCAGCGAGAGGATGTCCGCTTCCAGCATGTTGATCATGACCACGATCCATAGGGTTGAGAGCAGGACTCTCGTGTCGCGCTCTTTCGTAGGGGGTGTGCTCATATTCACTTTTTCTCTCCTTTGCGCATCCGGTGGACGAGTCTCTCAGCGAGCCTCCGCCAAGGCGGGTTTCTGATCCTTTGCGCCCGCGATCAGCAGCCACAAGGTGAGCCCAAATTCCGCAATGAACCCAAGCGGCCAGCTTACATAGGTGATTGCAGTGAACCCTGGGAAGAGGAAGAACAGAAGGGAAGTCATCAGCCAGGTACAGCAGTGGATCATCAACACGATGCCCAGTATCCTGGGAAGGAAGCCCGACTTGAAGACCAAGTAACCCAGCGGCAAGAGCCAGGCGCCATAGAATACCTGAGCGACCATAAACCCACTCTGGTACAGATACAGAGACGACATGGCAAGGGCTCCCAGTTGATCGGCCTGGAACACTTCAGTGTAATCCGCGCCGCTCACAAGCATCTGGCTGCCGAGCAGAGAGAGGTCGCTGGCGCACTGAATGACGACACCGCCCAGGTTCAACAGCAGGAACAGCAAGGCCAGGTTGTCGTTAACTGGCCTCAGCAGCCGATACAAGGCCCACGCTGCCAGAAGGAATAGCACAGCCGCGAACAGATCGAGCACGAAGCCAATCCGAAACCGCGTTGCGGAAGCCATGATATTCGCGGCGGTTGTCGCAGCGTCGCCGTAGACGATTATCCCGGAACGGCCCAGCGCATTTGCCGAAGCATGAACCACGATGTAAACAAGATAGAGCAGGCCTGCGATTCTGGCGGCCTTGAGAGTGGTGTTCATTCTTCCTCCTTCTCTGAACGACTCGGGCGGGTTTGATCAATCTGGACTTGAACGACCGAGACCAATGGGATTCCTAGATCGCGCACTTTTTTCAGCAAGCCATGCAGGGCAGCCTGGTCAATCACCGGGCCGGTGAGCAGCGTATCGCCGTTCTCTTCCAGCGTGATGGTCAGGCCGCCAAACCAGTCGGCCCACTCCGGACCCAACTGGCCCTTGATCCTGATCTGGTAGACCTCGGGCTGCTCCGGGCCGGTTTTAGGGTCGAGTTCCGTGTCTGGCATGGTCCTTTACCTGTGCAGGCTGGTTGTCGCAATCCATGGTGGATCCGCTCAATACACAAGGAGTATAGGGCCTGCACGGTGTTACTGTACAGACACTTTGGTGTGGGGTGGCAGTGTTGTTTTTGATCTACTGACAAGAGGGGGTAGGGACACGGATCGGGCGGCATGGAATACCGGGCGGATGACCCGGATGCTTTCACATATATCCTGATCCGTTCGATCCGTCCGCATCTGTGTGCGATTCTCAGGGGGAAAAGCGGGCGCTTGTGGCTACAGCAGGCCCAGCTCGCGGGCGCGAGCGATGGCTTCGGTGCGGCGCTGCACGTCGAGCTTGTCAAAGATTCTGCGGTTGTGCCCCTTGACCGTGTCCAGGGCAAGGAACAGCCGCGCGCCAATCTCGCGGTTCGAGAGCCCCTGGGCAATCAGCCTGAGGATCTCCAATTCGCGTTGGCTCAGCGGCTCGATGAGCGGCTGGGCAGGGGACCGGCCTTCCCCCTTGCCTGGGCTCGTCTGCGGGCCGGCCGAAACGGGCTGCGCCACAGCTCCGAACGCGGACAGCAACTTGGCGATATAGCCCGGCATGAGCCCTTGAGCCGACGCTGCGGTCAATAGACTGGCCATCGGCGGCCCTTCGTCCACAAAAAGACGGGTAAAGCCGCCCGGCTCGGCCAGCGCCAGCGCCTCGCCGAGGAGTTGCACGGCCTGGTCCTTCTCCCGGTGCGCATGGAGAGCGACCGCCTGCAGGATCATCACCTTGAGCCGTTCATCCTTCCAATCCTTGGCTTCCATCTGCTGGCGCAATGGCTTCAGCAACGCCAGCGCCGCGGGCGCATCTCCCTGGGCCAGGAGCACCCGGGCCTGGCTGATGGGCAGGTCACGAGTTTGCACGAGATGCGCGGCGGCGACTAGATCACCCTGGCGCAGCAGGACCAACACCTGCGCAGCAGCTACCTCTGTCATCCGCTGCACAAAGTTGTGCTGAAGCACGGACTGCTCCGCCTCCGCTAACATGGCAGCCGCGCCGGCCACATCGCCTCGGGCTAGCTTCAGGCGGGCCAGAAACACCTCACAGTGAATGGACCGATCGAGGGTGCGATCAAATTGCCCCGCCAGCAGCAGGCCCTGCTGCCCGTACTGCTCTGCGGCATCCAGATCGTTCCATTCGTAGTAGATGCGGGCCAGGCCGAGATGCGCGTCGCTGGCATTCGGTTGCGGCTGCTCGCTCACCATCTGCAGCACGCGCCGATAGGTCTCGGCTGCCTGGCAGAACTGGTTGTCCAATTCCTGGAGCCGCCCCAGGTGGATGACCGCTAGTATCCTGGAAAACATCCTCGTAGACGACTCGCTGATGGATAAGGCTTCCGTCAAAGCCCGACGGGCCGCGGCGCGGTCACCCTGAAATCGATAGGCAGCCGAAAGCGCCCAGTTAGCCGTAAAGCGGAAACGCCGATTCTCGGGAAGCAGATACTCCAGGGCGCGGCGCGCTTGGACGGCCATCTCTTCCGGCTGGTAGCGGGTGACCGCCAAGGTGGCCCTGGCGCAGGCGATCTGCCCGATCAGGTCGCCGGTTTGCGGATCAAGCTCGGCCTGCCCCAAGGCTTTTTCGGCCGCCTGTAGTTTCTCCTCCACGCCAATGGTCTGGCCGGCCGTCAACGCCATCGTGGCCGACCTTACCCGCAACAGAGGTCTGGCGTCCAGCACCGACTCGGGCAGGGAGGCCAGCCACGCCAGGATGGCGTTTACTGCGCTGCGGGAATGCAAGGGCATCCCATTGCCCTCCATCAGGCGCTCGGCGCGCTCGACATCGTTGGCGGCAGTCGCATGGTGAAAAGCCTCGAATTCCAGACTGTTGTCTTCATACCACTGGCTGGCGCGGATGTGGTACTCGGCCACGTTGTCGCTCTGCTGCAGCCGCTGTCGGAGCAATCCGGCGAGAAGATGATGATAGCGGTACCAACGTCGCTCGTTGTCCAGGGGGACGATGAACAGGTTGGCATGTTCGAGATACTCCAGGGTAGCCTGGCCAGAAACAGAGGGCCTGGGCTGCCGGGTGGCATCCCCATGCAGAACGGCGTCACAAAGGGGTCCGCACATGCGGTCAAGGATGGAGGTGCGCAGCAGGAAGGCCTGGACGCTTTCAGGTTGCTGGCGCAAGACCTCCTCCACCAGATAATCCAGCACGAACTGGTGGCTGCCAGTGAAAGATCTGATAAAGCCGGCGATGTCTTGACGCCCCCTCATGGAGATCGCGGCCAACTGCAGGCCGGCAATCCAGCCCTCGGTGCGGGTTTCCAGCACGGCGATGTCTTCCGCCGAGATATCCAGGTCCATCACCTGGTGGAGAAACTCGGCGGCCTCGGCGGGGGTAAAGCGCAAGTCGGCGGCGCGCAGCTCGGTCAACTGGTTCCGAGCGCGCAGGCGGGCCAGGGGCAGGGCGGGATCCTCGCGGGTGGCGATGACCAAGTGCATCTGCGCTGGCAGGTGCTCGAGCAAAAAAGCGAGGGCGGCGTCGACGGACGTCGACACGTCAACCGCTGGAGCATCGATAACGTGATAGTCGTCCAGGACCAGGATAAAGCTGGCGGGGATGGCGGCGATCTCGTTGATCAGGGCTGTCAGAATGGCTTCGGTAGGAGGCGGCTGGGGGGACTGGAGCGCGCCCAACGCCCATTCCCCGATATTCGCCGCCACCCCTTCGGCCTGGCGCAGGGCCAGCGTTTGCAGAGCAGCGACGAGATACGTCAGAAAGCGCGCGGGGTCGCTGTCCCCTCCGTCGAGCGACAGCCAGGCGGCGCGAACCTTGGGTTCGAGTCGCTCGCAATCGGCGACCCATTCGCTGACCAGCGCGGTTTTCCCATAGCCGGCCGGGGCGGAGATGAGGGTCAGCTTGCGGGCAAATCCCGCGTCTTGGCGCAGCCCCTCATTTAGCCGCTCGATCAGGCGAGGCCGCCGGACGCTCTTGGGCCGTGGTGGCGGGATATACAGTTTCGTGGCCAGGATGGGTGTGGACATGGATCAACTCGTGTTCGGCGCGGCTCAAGGGGCTGCTGGCGGAGCCGCCGGACATGCCGGCGCCGTGAGTAGGCGCAGACTATCTCTGGGCGAGCCTAGGTGGCCAGATCGAAGGGCAGATCGCTGATATCGCGAAGCCGCCGGCCCTGGATGAGCGTCTGAAGCATATCCATCTGGTCCTCGTTGTCCACTTCTTTGATGGCTTGCTCCAGTTCGTATAACGCAAAGTGATATACGCAATCCAGATCGCCAGTGCCCAAAGCTAGCGAGGCAATGCGGGTGGGGAGAGGCTCGGCTGTAACGGCCAGGATATGGGGCAGACGACCTTTGCGGTTGCGAATCAAACAGTGATACTCGCTCACTGGTCTTGAGCCCACTTCAGCCGACACGTCTCCGACACAAAAGACCATGGCGTGGAGGGTCCACACTTCGCCTGCCGGCCCGCACAGACGGCGGCTGCAACTGCCTGGCGCAACCTTACCAACAAAGACCTCAGGTACAAGGTAGCGATCTGCAATGCTCCCAGATGGCTTGGAGTCGGCCTCATAGAGGCCCCCCAGGCTACCAAGGTACTCGCAGTCCCGGAATAGGCGCGCGTCTCTGGTAACAAGCCATCCGGCTGACGGCGGAATGAGTCGGTGGAGGGCTTCGTCCAGAAAAGCGCGAGTGAGTTCAGCGAGCCTACCCGGAGCCATCTCTCCAATAGGAGACTGAGGCGACCGAAAGTTATGGTAACTAACAAGCGCATCTACGAACCTCTGAGAAACCGAATCAGGTGGCAACTCCCGAGTCCACCACCTCAGCTCCCGCCCTAGATACTGCATACCTTGCAGGCGTTCTCGACTACGCAACCTCTCCGCGTTCACTGCCTTTCCTCCTGCGGCATAGCGAACTCTTGCTGCCTGCCCCGGCTAGCCCGGTCGCTCCTCGTTCAGTAGGATCGTGACACAGTTGGGTTCGACCTGGTAGCTGATCAATCTCACGGTTTTTTCCTCGACACGTTGACGTGCTTTCACATAGTCTAGCACATCGTCGGAAAACCGGCTAGCCACAAGCACGGTCTGGATCATCTCGTGATCACCACCGGCAAGCTTGCGCGCCAGCCAATCCTCATACCTCAGAACCTGGGCCAGATCCTGTTCTGTGGCTCTGTCTGCTTTCAGCTCAATGCAGGTGAATTTGTGGAGTACTTCGATGGAGTCAATCTGGGCTACGTGGGTCAGAAAGATATCCATGACCCTATTGAAGCTAGTGGGCACCAGATTCAGAAACTCGCGATAGTTTCCAAGCAAGCTTCTCAGTTCGCCACGAGCCAGAGCAGAAATGAACCAGGCATTCAGCCAACCTTCATACCGGACGCGGCCATTCGCGCTCGAGGAAAGGTCCACTCGGACATCTCGAGAGGTTGCCGGCGGGATATACGGCTCCAGCACTGGCTTCTCCGCTTCGCGACGGGGGTTGTTGCGAAGCAGCAATCGCAACAGCTCTCGGGCCTCATCCATCGTGATCTTGTTTTGGTTCTTCTTCTGCACAGGATTCAGGTCGAAGGTCCAGATACGCCCCTTGTCATGAAGATCAAGGATATCGGTCAGGGAGATGGGCCGGGGGAAATGTCCGAAATATGGCTCAAACGTAAAACGATATGGGTATGCCTGTTCCTGGTTACTCCACACTTGAGCTTCATCAAAGAAAGGGCCAGCTGTTACCTTCCAGAGGCCATAGACACCCTGGTTCTTCACATAGAAAAAGACGAGATCGCCGATCTCGATGGACAAGACGCCAGCAATGATCTCTGCTGTGTTCCACTCGAGGGATGGTGCTACACAGCCATACAGGCCCCGCCGGACACATATATCGAAATTGCCCTCTCCAACTAGAAAAATGTGCGCTCCCACGTTGTGCTTACCTCCAATAAGGCTCGTTCGTACCAGATCAGGCCAGCATCGCCTCCACCTCTTTGTGCCTCACCCTCCGCCACCACTTGAAGCCGAAGCGTTTGGTCTGGCAATAGTCCAGCGTGAAGGGCTTGATCGCCGTGCCGATCTCTTGCCCGCCGCTCATATAGTCGATGCTGGCGTTCACCACGTCATAACCCCGCTCCGCCGGATAGACGTTGCCGCTCAGGTCCACCCCATGGAACGGCCCCACATAGACATCCACATGCTCCACGCGGTCCACCGCCAGGTCGCGGTCGCCATAGATGATGATATCGCCGGGGAGCCACGGCTCATCCTCCTCCGGCTCGCGCAGGTAGGGGTGGTCGTCGCTAGGCCGGTAATAGTTGGCGGCATGGGTGGAGGTGTAGCCGATGCCGGTGGGGTCCTCCACCGTCCAGCCCAGGACGCTCGCCCCCGCCGCAACCAGGCAGATGGTCACCAGGTCGGCGCAGACGATGTCTTTGTAATGAAAGTGGTTGGGGTCGTTGAGGAAAAGGCGCCCCCAGGCCAGCTTGACCAGGTCGGGCGGCAGGCTGTCATAGACGGTCGCGTCGTCGCCCAGCATGCGCAGCGCCTGATCGATGAGCTTGCGCACCCCCTCCGCCGCGGTGGGATAGCCCGACCAATCGGAAACCATCGCCGGCCCAGCCCAGAGCAGCGCGATATCGTGGGCGGCGTCCGCGGCCAAGGTCACCACGGAGGTGTGGCGGTGGTAGCCCTCGGCCTCGGCGACGAGTTGATAGGTTCCCGGCCCCAACCCCTCGAAGCGGTAGCTCCCCTCGGCGTCGCTGCTGGCCGCCAGGTAATAGCGCGGCTCCGGGCCGTTCTCCGGCAGGAGGTAGGTCTTGGCCGCGCGTAAGAGGTAGCCATCGGCGGCGAGGTCGGGGTTGTGGGCCACCACCTGATCCTTGAACTCGGCCCAGGTGAGGCCTTGCACCGCGCCGGAGACGTGCTGCTCCCAGGCCTCCCAGCGATTGCCGGCGAACCCGGTCAGCGAGCGCGTCCAGGTGAGCCCCGGCGCGGCCACCACCAGCTCGGGCAGAAGGTAGCTTTTGGCGGCGCGAAAGAGGTAGCCGTCTTGGGCCAGCGCCGGGTTGCGCGCCGCCGCCTCTTCCTTGAACTCGTCCCAGGAGAGGGTGGTGACGCGCCCCTGGACGAACTGCTGCCAGCAGCCCCAACGGTTGCCGGCGAACCCGGTCAGCGGGCGGGTCCAGGCGATGGTGAGGGCCGCGGCCACCTCCTCGGCGGGGGCGGGCAGCAGGTAGGCTGTGCCGGGGCGAAAGACCATCCCCTCCTCCGCCAGGCGCGGGTTGCGCGCCACGACCTGCTCCCTGAACTCGTCCCAGGTGAGGCCGGCCACGTGGTTCATCACAAAGCGCTGCCAGCAGTTCCACCGCGAGCCGCGAAAGTCGCCCAAGTCCCGCGGCTCCCAGCGCACCTCGCCAGGCGGCTCCACGGCGGCGCGCTCCACGGCGCCCACATCATCCCGCGATCCATAGAGCTTGAGCCGGGCCGCCGGAAGCGGGGCCTGGCCCTGTCCGCGGATGGTCCCCGATAGGGTGATCGCCATCTTGCCTCCTGACCGCCTGTGCGCGGCGACGTGCCCCTGGATACGACCGCAGTATAGGACGGCGCCAGTGCAAAAGCAAACTTGGCATGGCCGCCAATGGTGCTATAATGAAAGCGCCGCCCGTTGCTCCAAGCCGGTCGGCGGGCCTGTGTGTGTGCGTCGTGGATGGGGGGGAACGCCGCAACGCCCTGTCCTATTCTGGCCCAGCCGGGGCGCTGGGCGATCCATCTGCCCGCGCGCAAGTCGATTGTTGAGGTTCAGATGGCTCAAGTTCTCCTGGCCGCCGACGAGCTTGGCTGCCTGCTGAGAATCGCGACGCTGCTACGCGCCAGCGAGTACGAGATCGAGATCTGCAACGAGGGCCCTCGCTTTGCCGAGATGGCGGAGCGCACCATGCCCGATCTCGGCGTGCTCTCGGCGACCCTGCCGCTGTGGGATGCCTTCGCCATCGGCAGGCAGCTCAAACAGAACCCCAGCACCAGCCACATCCCCCTGCTCATCCTCTCCCATTCCTGGGGCGAGATCGCCGCGCAGACGAAGGCCGGCCTACCCGAAGCCGCCGACGCTTTCATGGCCGAGCCCTGGGACGACCAGGCGCTGGCGCTGCGCATGCGCGAGCTGGAAGCGCTGGGGCGCATCCGCCGCACGCTCGTGCAGCGCGAGTTCGAGCTGGCCGCCCTGCGTCACGTCAGCCAGACGGTGGTCGGCGTCCCCGACCTGAGCGCGCTGTTGGACGCGGCCCTGGAGACCATCGTCCAGGTGCTGGGGTGCGATGCGGGCGCCATCTATCTCTACGACGCCAGCCGCGGCGCCCTCGACCTGTCCGTGGCCGAGGGGGTCGGCGACGACCTGGCGCGCCTGGTCCGGCGCATCCCCCTGGCCCCGGCCCTGGCGGACCTGGTCGCCAGCCGGGCGGGCGCCACCGTGGGCCCCACGGCCGATTTCCGCCACGATTTCATCCGGCCCGCCCTGGTCAGCGCGGGCTATGCGCAGGTCGGCACCGTGGCGCTGCTCGCCAATGGGCAGTTGATGGGCGTGGCCGCCTTTGCCGCCCGGGGGACGCAGCCCATCCCGGAGCGGCAGTTGCAGCTCGTCACCGCCATCGGGCAGCAGCTCGGCCTGGCGCTCAAGAGCGCCGCCCTCTATGACGAGCTCCAGCGAGAGCGGGACCTGGCCCAGAGCATGCTGGACACCATGGCCGAGGGGCTGCTGCTGCAAGACGAGCAGGGGCTGATCACCTTTGCCAACCCCGCCATGTGCCGCATCCTCGGCGCCGACGCCGCCCACCTCCGCGGCTCCAGCCTCTGCGACGTGGTGCTGCCCAGCGAAAAGGAGAGCGTGCGCGCCGAGCTGGCGCGCTGCGTGGCCGAGGGCGGCGGGCGCTTCGAGACGACCCTGCTCTCCCAGGATGGCCGCCCCATCCCGGTCCTGGTGAACGCCGCGCCGCTCTATGAAGACGGGCGCCTCCGCGGCGCGCTGGCGGCCTTTACCGACATTGCCGCGCTGAAAGAGGCCGAGCTGGCCTCCCGCGAGTCCGAGGAAAGGTACCGCGTGCTGGCCGAGGAATCGCCTTTTGGCATCCTCATGGTGCAGGGCCAGCAGGTCGTCTATGCCAACCGCCGCATCCGCGAGTGGTGGCCCCAGCCGCTCAGCCTGGAGGCCGCGCTGGCGCGCCTCCGCTCCGCCGAGCAGGCCGCCCTGAACGCCTGGCTCCGCGGCCACGAGGCAGGGGAGAGCCCCGACCCCATCGAGTTCCAGATTCAGCACCCCGTCACGGCGCTGGACCACTGGGTCGTCTTGCGGGGGAGCGCCGTGCGCTACGGCGGCCGCGAGGCCCTGCTGATCACCGTGGTGGACGTGACCGAGCAAAAGCGCGCGGACCAGGCTCTGCTGCGCACCGAGCGGCTGCGCGCCCTGGGACAGATGGCCGGCGGGATCGCCCACAACTTTAACAACATCCTGACCGGCATCCAGGGCTATCTGGACATGACGCGGCTGGACGCGGACCGCCCCGAGGCGCTCCGCGAGGACCTGCGCAACATCGAGCTGGGCACCCGGGACGCCGTGCAAGCGGTGCGGCGGATGCAATCGCTCTATCGCATCCTGGAGGATACCAGCGATTTCGTCCCCCTGCGCCTGGAGGCGCTGGTCGAGGAGGCCATCGCCTTCACGGCGCCGCGCTGGCGCGACGAGGCCAGCCTGCGCGGCGCGACGGTGCAGGTCGTCGCCGATCTGGCGGAGACGCCCGCGGTGCGCGGCAACGCCGGCGAGCTCCGCGAGGTGCTAACCAACCTGATCTTTAACGCCGTGGATGCCATGCCGCGGGGCGGGATCCTGCGCCTCGCCACCGCCGTGGAGGACCAGGTGGTCGCGCTGACGGTGGCGGACACGGGCATGGGCATGGACGAGCAGCAGCTCAGGCGCGTCTTTGAGCCCTTTTACACCACCAAGGGCGCCACCGGCAGCGGGCTGGGGCTCTCCATCTCGCAGCGGATCATCGAGCGGCACGGCGGGCGCATCTCGGTGCAAAGCCAGGTGGGCGCCGGCACGACCTTTGCGATTCGGCTGCCCATCGCGCCGGTCATCCCGGTGCCCATCGCGCCGGCTGCCGCGCCCCGCAGCCTGAGTAGCGGGAACCGCATCCTGGTGGTGGACGATGAAAAGGTCGTGCTCCAACTGCTGCAGCGGATGCTCGAGCGCCAGGAGCAAGTGGTGACCGTGGCGGCCTCCGGCGCCGAGGCCATCGCCCTGCTGGAGCGCGAGGAGTACGACCTATTGATCACCGACCTCGGGATGCCGGTCATCACCGGGGCGGAGGTGGCGCGGCGCGCTCGCGAGCTGCACCCCGGCCTGCCCATCGTGATGGCCACCGGCTGGGGCAACACCATCTCGCCGGAGCAGCTCGCCGAGCTGGGCGCGGCGGGCCTGCTGACCAAGCCCTTTTCCTACGAGCAGCTCGGCAGCTTGCTCGCCACGCTGTTGGTATAGGGGCCTAGCCGCAGCCCCCGCCGGCCACAGGCGCGGGGCGCGGAGGAGAAACAGGATGGCGCGGTACTATACCGCCTTCGAACCAGACCTCGGCTTTTACCCCAACTATTCCTTCGAAGTGGGCGATATCGACGGCGACGGCCGGAAGGAGCTGGCCGCCGTGAGCACCGATGGCAACTGGCTGCGGGTGCTCCGGCTGGACGGCTCGGTGGTGCTGGAGCGCCGGCTCAAGAACTATGGGCAGTGGGGCTCCGTCCCCTTGCTCTTCCTGGACCTCAACGGCGACGGGCGGCAGGAGCTGCTCGTGCCGGACGGCCCAGCGGGGAGCGCCAGCGTCATCGCCCTCAACGCCGAGAACGAGGTGGTGCGCCAGGTCCGGCTGGACGGCGCCTCGGCCGATGATTACGGCGTGGCGGTGCCGCTCTTGTCCAAGTTCCGCCGCGACCCCGAGGGGCGCATCGGGATCAGCGTCGCCCTGGCGGGCGGCCAGGTGGTGGCGCTGGACCGCCAGTTTCGCGTCCTGTGGACCCAGGACGGCTTCCGTCACGATTTCGGCCACGACTTTTTCAATGGTGACGCCAACGGCGATGGGCAGGACGAGATCGTCTTTTGCACCGTGGACCACATCAACCGGCGCGGGCCCGAGGTGCAGGGCGAGTTGGTCATCCTTCGCGCCGATGGCTCGCTCTACTTCCGGCGCCCCGTCCGCCAGTTCTACGACGACACCCATTTCGACGACGTGGCCGTGGTGGACATGCGCGGCACGGGCGAGCGCGAGATCCTGGTGGAGAAGGGCATCCTCTTTAACCTGCGCGGCCAGGTGATCTGGGACATCTCGGACCAATTCCAGCATGGCCAATGGATCGCCACGCTGCCCAACCCAACGGGGCCGGGGATGCTGGCCTTCATCTCGGAGCTGTGGAGCACCGAGGGCCGCAGCAAGCTCATCGGCCCCAACGGGCAGACCCTGTGGGAGCTGACCAAGGACCGCATCACCCGCCTGCATCGCGCGCGGCTCCCCGGCGGCGCCGTGCTCCCCACCCGCGCCCACGCCGTGGATTGGTTCAAGGACGGGCAGTACGAGATCGTCCTGGGCGAGCAGGTCGCCGTGCCCACCGGGCGCGCCTGCTACGAGGACGTCACCATCGGGCTCAAGCTCTCCTTCTTTGACCTGCAGGGCCGAGTCCTGGCCACCCTGCCCTTCCAGAATACCTGCCTGAACGGTTTCTGGTACAATGGCGAGGTCCGCTCCCGCGTCACCGACATGGACAACGACGGCGCGCGCGAGTGGGTCTTTCCGCGCCAGGACGGCAAGGTCATGATCATCAAGAAGGAGCGCTAGGGGCATGATCCCGATACACGTCGCCTTTACCATGGACTGCGAGCGGATCGCCGCCGAATCCCCGCCCGGCGGCCCGGCAAGTTGGGAGCTGAGCGAGCGGGCCATCCGCGGCTACTCGGAGCGCCTGCTGGAGCGCGGGCACCGGCCCACCCTCTTTCTGATGCCCGAGTGCGCGCAGCGCCACGCCGACCTCTTGGGCCGCCTGGCCGAGCGCGGCGTCGAGTTGGGGCTGCACGTCCACCCCCAAAGCCTGCTGGATCACCGCTACCAGGGCTACCTGGGCGAGTATGGCGCCGAGTTGCAGCGCGAGATCTTGGCGCTGGCCGCGGCGCTGGTCAAGTCCGCCACGGGCGTGCGGCCCACCTCCTTCCGGCCAGGCAACTTTTCCGCCAGCGACGACACCTACTCGGCGCTCTATGACCTGGGCTTTCGCCAGGGCTCCGTCTCGGACCCGGGGCGCTGCTCGCCGCAGTATGCCGCCATGTGGCAGGGCGCTTGCCCCGACCCGCATTACGTCAACCCGGCGGACAAGCTCCGCCCGGGCGGCCTCCCCTTCCTGGAGGTCCCGCTGACCACCGACCCCGACCGCCTCCAGCCCAGCGGCTTTCCCTACGAGCTGCGGATCGAGAGCGGGACGTTCGAGGACCGGCACCGTCCCATCCTGGAGGGCGCGCTGCGGCGCATGGAGCGGGAGGGCGTGGCCTTTCGCGCCCTGTGCATCTTTACGCACAACACCTTTCCCTATGACGACCCCGCCGCGCCCCGGACCGTCACGCTGACCCAGTTCCTCGACTATCTGGATGGGCTGGGCCAGCGGATGAGCGTGATCCCCGGCGCGCTGCGCGAGATGCACCAGCGATATCAGGCCCAGCCCGCATCATTCTGAGAAGGGACAAGGAGAGCAGATGGCCTTCAAACTCGTCGAGAAGCGGGGCGTGAACAAGCTGTGGGTGGATGAGGGGCTGCCCCCGGACAAGCTGAGCATCCACATCACCACCGTGCCCGCGGGCCAGCGCGCCCATGCCGCCCACCACCATGACGGCGTCGAGTCGTTCTTTATGCTGGAGGGGCAGGGGACCATGGAGACCGCCGGGGAGCGGATCACCCTCCACGCCAACGAGGGGATCATCATCGAGCCGAGCGTGGAGCACGGCCTGGTGAACACCGGCGACGTCCCCATGCGCTACATGGTCATCATCGCCAAGTAAGGACTCGGATCGCACCACAGACGCGCAGAGGACACAGAGGGCCAAGAAATGCTCCTCTGGAGAGCCTGCCGCTCCGTGGCTCACGCTCGATCGCCACAGACCAACAGGAGGAAAAGAATGCCCAAGCTAACCTTTCCGCGCCTATCCGATGAGCTCATGCGTCAGCGCCTGGAGCCGCCCAGCGGACCCGTCCAGATGGTGCTGGACACCGACACCTATAACGAGATCGACGACCAGTTCGCCGTGGTCTATTCGCTGCTCTCCAAGAACCTCGACGTGCTGGCCTTCTACGCCGCTCCGTATTTCAACAGCCGCTCCAGCGGCCCTGCCGACGGCATGGAAAAGAGCTACGAAGAGATCTTGCGGCTGCTTGGAAAAATGGGGCGCGACCCGCAGGGGCTGGCCTTTCGCGGCGCGGACCGCTACCTGCCCGATGGCGAGCACCCCGTGGAGAGCGAGGCGGTGGCGGACCTGATCGCCAAGGCCAAAGCGCCGCGCAAGGGGCCGCTCTATGTGCTGGCCGTGGGCGCCATCACCAACGTGGCCTCGGCGCTGCTCTTGGCCCCCGAGCTCGTGGAGCGGATCGTGGTGGTCTGGCTGGGCGGCAACCCCACCTATTGGCCCGTCAACAACGAGTTCAACCTGCGCCAGGACGTGCCCGCCTCGCAGCTCATCTTTTCCAGCGGCGTGCCCTTTGTCCACATCCCCTGCAAGAACGTGACCGAACACCTGCGCACCACCCTGCCCGAGATGGCCACCTACGTCAAGGGCAAGGGCGCCATCGGCGATTACCTCTACGAGATCTACAAGGGGTATTTCACCGACCACTATGCGCGGTCCAAGGTCATCTGGGACATCTCGACGGTGGCCTGGCTGAACAACGCCGCCTGGCTCCCCTCGGAGGTGGTGCGCGCGCCGATCCTCCACGCCGACAAGTCCTGGACCCCCGGCGGGCCGGAGCGGCACCTGATGCGCGCGGTCACTGACGTGAATCGGGACAAGGTGTTCGGGGACCTGTTCGAGAAACTGGCGGAACAGGCGTAGCCACAACGAGAAACCCTGAGGGTCTGGCAGACCCTCAGGGTTTGGTTTTTACGACGATCGCGGCAGCGTGGCCAGCCACTCGCCCACCAGCGCCAACTGGGCCAGCTTGGCCGGCAAGTTCTGCCGCCGGACGGGGAGCAGGTCCACCACGTCAAAGCCGCAGGTGCGCAGCACCTTGTCCAGGCTGACGCAGCAGGTGGGCGAGCCGCCGCCCCCGCCGCCCGCCACGCACACCCCCACGGCGATCTTGTCTTGCAGCTTCTTTTTGCCGTCCTCGTGGGTGCTGATGCGGCGCAGCCGGTCGGTGAAGGCGCGCATGCTCTCCGAGAGGTCGCCCCAATAGACCGGCGTGGCAAAGATCACCGCGTCGGCGGCCTGGACCCGGTCCACCAGCTCGGCGAAATCGTCGTCGCAGCCGCCGCAGCGGCCCATCTGGCGGCAGCCGCCCCACCCCTGCGGGTTGCACTGGTGGCAATGCTCGAGGTGCAAGGTGGGGAGCCAGACCCGCTCCACCTCGCCGCCCGCTTTCATCACGCCCTGCAGGATCGCCTCGGCGGCGCGCGCCGTCTGCCCCTCCGGGTTCCTGCTTCCCGCAATCAACAATGCTTTCATCTCACCCCTCCTGACCAATCCACCGCCGAGACGCAGAGAGCGCAGAGAACATAGAGGCAGGAAGAGAAAAGGAGATATCTTTTCTCTGCGTCCTCTGCGCCTCGGCGGTGCGTCCCCCTATCCTCCCGAGATGACCGCCACCAGCTTGATGACCTCGCCCTCGCGCAGGATCACGTCATCGGTGATCAGCTTGCCCTCGCGCAGGCCCAGGACGCCCTGCGGGTCGATGTTGCCCTTTTTGATGGCGTCCCGCAGCGTCATGCCCGGGCGGACTTCCCACTCTAGCTTGCGATAGACCAGCTTGACTGGCTTGACCTCATGCTCGCTCACAATGCAGCTCCCTCGGCAGTACCTTGCCCGGGTTGAGGATGTTGAGCGGGTCCAGCGCGCCCTTGATGCCGCGCATCACCCGCATCGCCACCGGCCCCACGGCCATCTCCAGGTAAGGCAATTTCAGCGTCCCCACGCCATGCTCGCCGGAGAGGGTGCCCCCCAACTCCACCGCCGCCGCGAAAATATCCGCCACCGCCTCTTCCACGCGGCGCAGCTCGTCGGGGTCGCGCCGGTCAAAGAGGATGTTGGGGTGCAGGTTGCCATCGCCGGCATGGCCAAAGACGACGATGCGCAGCTCGTGACGGAAGGCGATCTCTTTGATCCGCCGCACCATCTCGGGGATGGCGCTGCGCGGCACGGAAATGTCCTCGCCCAGCTTGTTGGGGCGGGCGCGTCCCAGCGACCCCGAGACCGAGCGGCGGGCCAGCCAGAGCTCGTCGGCCTCCTTGGCGTCGCGGGCCACCTGCACCTCGCTGGCGCCCGAGTCCTTGCAGACCTGCGCCGCGGTCTCGATCTCGCGCTGGGCGTTCACCGCGTCGCCGTCGGTCTCGATGATCAGGATCGCCTCGGCGTCGGTGGGCAGGCCGCAATGCAAATAGTCCTCCACGCACTCGATGGTGGTGCCATCCATGATCTCCAGCTTGCTGGGCAGCACGCCGGAGAGGAGGATGCGGTTCACCGCGGCGCTGGCGTCGTCCATGCGCGGAAAGACGGCCTTGGCCGTGCGGGTGGCCGCCGGCTTGGGGATCAACTTGACCGTCAGCTCGGTGATGATGCCCAGCGTCCCCTCGGAGCCGATGAACAGGTCCACCAGGTTATAGCCGGTGACGTCCTTGATGTTCTTGCCGCCGCAGCGGAGCACCTCGCCATCGGCCAGCACCACCTCCAGCGCCTGCACATAGTCCTGGGTGACGCCATATTTGAGGCACATGGGCCCGCCGGCGCCGCAAGCGGCGTTGCCGCCCAGGGTGGAGTGCTTCAGGCTGGAGGGGTCGGGGGGATACATCAGCCCCACCGCCGCCACGGCGTTTTGCAGGTCGCCGGTGATGACGCCCGCCTGCGCCGTGGCCATCATGTTCTCCTGGTCGATCTCCAGGATGCGGTTCATGCGGGTCAGGCTGAGCACCAGGCCCCCCTCGCCGGCGATGGAGGCGCCAGCCAGTCCGCTGCCCATGCCCCGCGCGGTGATGGGCAGCCGCTCCCGCGCCGCCACCTTGACCACCGCCACGACCTCCGCGGTGGTCGCAGGCGACACCACCAGCGCCGGGCGCCGCTCCTGGAACGTCCCGTCATAGGCGTATGAGGCCAGGTCCGCCGGGTCGGTCAGCACATAGTCCGCGCCCACGATCCCGCGCAGCTCTTCGACAATCGCCGTATTGACCATTCGTCACTCGCTCCGCATCGTTATCCCCATCCCGAGGGGAAGGGCACCGCAGAGACGCCGACGCGCCATGGAATGGCGGCGCAGAGGGAGAGAGGTCAAGATCATTTCTCTGCCTCCTCCGCGTCTCTGCGGTGGATTTCTAGTATTCCCGCAGGGTCTCCCAGAGGGCCACCAGGTTCTCCGGCGGCACGTCGGCCTGGATATTGTGCACCGTGGAAAAGACGAATCCGCCGCCGGGGGCCAGCGCCTCCACGTTGCGGCGCACGTCGTCGCGGACCTCTTGCGGCGTGCCGTTGGGGAGGATGCCCTGGGTATCCACGCCGCCGCCCCAAAAGACCATGTCCTTGCCAAAGTCCCGCTTGAGCGCCACCGGCTCCATCCCCGTCGCCTTGACGTGGATCGGGTTCAGGATGTCGATCCCCGCCTCGATGAAATCGGGCAGCAGCTCGCGGACGCTGCCGCAGGAGTGGAAGAAGAGCTTGGAGCGCGGGGCCAGTTGCTTGATCCGCCGGCAGAGGGTCAGCAGCCGCGGCTTCATCAGTTTGCGGAAGGTCGCCGGCGACATGAGCTGCGAGGTCTGGGTGCCGTAATCGTCGGCCTCCGAGATCACGTCCACCACGTCGGCCAGTTGCGGCAGCGCCATCTCCCAAAAGTCCAGCTTGAGCTGGAGGAGCTTGTCAAAGAGCGCCTCCGTGGAGGCCTCGTCGGCCAGCAGGTCCACCAGGCAGTTGGACATGCCGCGGACACGCTGGGCCATCTCGAAAATCCCCGCCAGCACGCCCTTGATCATCACGGCCTTGCCCTGGGCGCGGTAGCGCTCGGCCAGCGCGCGCAGCCCAGCGATGCGCTGCGGATCGCCGGTGTTCGGCCAGGGGTAGGCGTTGATCTCTTCCGGGCTGGTCATCATCCCGCCGATGGGGTTCTCGACGACGCTGTAATAGAGGCCGTTGTCCTTGGGATAGTGGTAGGTGATGCCCCACTCGTCCTTGTAGGCCCAATACTCGCCGGCGTCCTGGTTGGTGATCTTCCAGTTGTGGGCGTTCAGCGGAAAGAGCCCGCGCACGTCGATGCCCCAGCGCTCCACCAGGTCGTCGTCGGGGAGGGCGAGCTGCTGCACCGTGTCGCAGATGTTCATCTGGACCTCGGGCAGGCCCAGATGCCGCCGCAGGTTGCGGTAGGCGATGACGGCGATGCCCGTCACCTGCGTGCTGCCGATATCCAGGGGGATGCGGTCCGGCTCGGTGTGGTTCAGCGACGCCCAGAGCCGCTCTCGCGAGGTCATGGTGGCCATGTGTGGTCTCCTCTCCAGAGACCTGACAGGTCCTCGATCGGCCTTGCTCCCTCAGCCGCGCCGCTTCTAGTGCGCCGCTTCGGTTCCCAGATGGTTGGCTGGGACCTGTCAGGTCAAGCCTATCTACTCCAACTGCCGTTCCACCAGCTCCATCAGGTCCATCACGCGCAGCCGCGCCTTGACGCCCTTTTTGGTCAAGAGGCGCAGGCCGTTGGCCATGGTCCGCTTGCACTGCTGGCAGGCCGACACCAGATACTGCGCGCCGGTGTCCACGGCCTGCTGCACCCGCCGCTCGGCCAGCGCGCCGGAGAGGTCGGGGTTGTGGCTTTCCAGGTTGCCGCCGCCGCCGCAACAGAGGGCGTTGGCGTGGTGATCGCGCATCTCGACCAGCTCCAGCTCGGGGACCTGGCGGAGGACGCGGCGCGGCGCGTCATAGATGCCGCTCTTGCGCCCCAGGTCGCAGGGGTCATGATAGGTGACGCGCCCCGGCAGCGGCTTGAGCTTGAGCCGCCCCTGCTCCAGCGCGTCGGCCAGCCACTCGGTGGCGTGCAGGACGCGCAGGCCCAGCTCGCCCAGGACCTCCGGATAGACGTGCTTCCACATGTGGTAGCAGGAGGGGCAACTGGCGACCACCGTGTCCGCGCCCAGCGCGCGCACGCGCTCCAGGTTGTGGCGCATCATCTCTTCGGCGCGGGGCTCTTGGCCGCTGACGAGCAGCGGAAAGCCGCAACACTGCTCTTGCTCGCCCAGCAGCGCGTAATCCTCCCCCGCCGCCTCCAGCAGGCGCGTCATGGATTGCGGGATGCTATAGCTCGCCGGGAAGAAGGAAGAGACGCAGCCGACGAAATAGGCCATCTTGGCCTGGGCTTTGCCCGCGCCCAGCGGCGGCTGCGGCAGGTTCTCCGTCCAAATCAGGCGGCGGGAGTTGTCCTCACCCGAGATATTATGGTTGGCGGCCAGCGACTCGGTGAGGCGCCGCACCCCCGGTGAGAGCAGCCCCGCCTCGGCCAGGTCGGCGCGGCCCTCCACCAAGAGTTTCTCCACCTCCACGCCGCTGGGGCAGACCTTCTCGCAGGCGGTGCAAAGGGTGCAGCGATGGATGCGGTCGGCAAAGCGCTCCGAATAGTCGAGCCTGCCCTCGGCGGCGGCGCGCACCAAGGCGATGCGCGCGCGGGGCGAATCGGGCTCCAACAGCGTCTCCAGGTAGGCGGGGCAGGTATAAAGGCAGAGCCCGCACCGGATGCAGTGCAGGTACAGCTCGTCGTGGGTCAGGTCAGCAAGGCGTGTCGTCTCGGTCATAAGGTCCTTCCGTCGTTCGTTGCCAACACCAGGTTATTCCGCCACCACGGGCAGGGTCAACAGCGCGTGCGGCACCACCAGCACGCGGGCGCGCTCGCCGACGATCCCCGCGGCCAGGCGGAACGCCTCGTCCATATCCGCCGCCGGGATCATCTTCATGTCGCGCACCACGTCGGGCCGCTCGGCGCCGACGATGATCACGTCGATCTCGGCCAGCATCTGGGCGATGACGTAGGCGCGCTGCTCGCCGGCCTCAAAGGCCCGCCCGCGCATCTCGTCCAAGAGCGCCGCGGCGCTGGGGGCGTTGCGCAGCGCCTCGTAGCAGCGCATCTCGCCGACCCCCTCGCCGGCGCCCTCCTGGCAGACGGCGGGGACGATGATCACGCCGCCCCGGCGGACCACCGGCGTCGGCGCGAAATAGAGGTAGGTCGGCGCGCGGGAGGCCTGGTAGAGGTTAGCGTCCTTGGGATAGCCCACGCCGCCCACGGCGATATCGTAGGGGTGGGGGATGGAGCGCACATAGAGCTCCTTCGCCTCGTCCACCAGCTCCAAAAAGGCCGCTTGCGGGTCGCCCGCGCGGACGGCGACGATCCGGCCCGCGTCGTCGCAGACGGCGTTGAGGATGAAGCGCAGCCCCGCCGCCCGCGCCACCTCGGTGATGGTGGCGTGGAAGAGGTTGCCCTCCACCCGGCCCAGCCGCGTGCCCGGGTGATCGAGAAAGCGCGGGGCATGGGTATACTCGATCACCGCCTCGCCCGCCGCGCCGATGGCCACCGTCTTGCGGCCGCCGGAATAGCCGGCGTACTGGTGCGGCTCCACGATGCCCGTGGCGATGAGCAGGTCGGCCTCGCAGGCGGTGCGGCTGACCACCATGGGCGCGCCGGTGCTGGCGACGCCCAATTGGGTCAGGCGCTCCGGGTTGCGCGGCTCCGAGTCGATGACGCGGTAGCGGCGGACCACCGCCTCGCCCAGCTTGGCGGTCTTTTCGGCGGCGGTGCTGGGGCGGTGCATGCCGATGCCGCAGAGCAGGGTGATGTCGCCATCGGAGACGCCCGCCGCCTCCAGCTCGCGCAGCAGCGCCGGGACCAGCAGGTGGTCGGGGCTGGCGCGGGTGGCGTCGGTAAAGACGATGCAGACCTTGTCGCCGGGCTTGGCCAGCTCGCGCAAGGGCGGCGACCCCACCGGCCGCGCCATGGCCTCGGCGATGGCTGCCGCCGGGTCGGCCAGCGGCGGCTTGTCGTTGGATGACAGCAGGTCCGCCGTCATCCCGGCGGGGACCTGGAAGGTCATCTGTTTTCTGCCGTAAGGCACGGTCAACATGATTTCACCTCGCGCTCTTGGCCCCACCACACCATCCCCATCGCCGGGGGCGATCACAAGGATCGCCCCTACCGGGCACCCCGCGAACCACACCACGCCGGGGCGATCACGGGGGATCGTTCCTACAAATCAAACGCCACGCCCTGCTCATTGGCCAGCTTGGCCAGGTCATCCAGCACCCGCGGGTTTAGCGGGATGCCCTCGACGCTGCGCCGGTCGTGGGCCTCGTACTCTTTTTCGCCGTGGACAAAGATGCGGTCGTGGCCGTCGGCCTTGGGCATGGCCTTGAGCGTCCGCAACATGGTGTCCATCTCGGCCTTGAACTCAGCCACCGGCTGAAAGAGGTCCACGCGCATGGCGGCGAAAAAGTGCCCCAGGTTGTTGGAGGTCACGGTGTTGATCTTGGGCCCCCAATTGGCGCCGGACATCACGCCGCAGAGGATGTCCACCATCAGCCCCAGCCCATAGCCCTTGTGGCCGCCGTGGCTCTCGCCCAGCCCGCCCAGCGGGAGGATGCCGCCCATCCGCTCGCCGCGCAGCATGGCCAGCCCCTGCGCCGGCTCCAGGCAGGGCTGATCGCCCTCCAGCACCACCCAGCCCTCCGGCATGGACTTGCCCAGCCGGTTATAGACCTCCAGCTTGCCCTCGGGCACGACGCTGGTGGCCATGTCCAGCACGTAGGGGCGCTCCTCGCCGGCGGGGATGGCCACGCTGATAGGGTTGGTCCCATAGAAACCGGTGCGGGCAAAGGTCGGCGCCACCCGCGCCCGCGCGTTGGTCATAGAGAGCCCGATCATATCGTGCTCCAAGGCCATCATGGAGTAATAGGCAGCGATGCCATAGTGGTTGCTATTGCGGACCGACACCACGCCGACGCCGGATGCTTGCGCCTTGGCGATGGCGATGCCCATGGCCTTGCGGCTGATCACCTTGCCCAGGCCGCTATCGCCGTCCAGCGCCGCGGAGCAGGGGCCCTCGTGTTCGATGCGGATGTTGGGGCGGGGCTTCATCAGGCCTGTCTTGCACCCCTCCACGTAGCGGCGCAGCCGCGCCACGCCGTGAGAATCGATGCCGCGCAGGTCGGCGGCCACCAGCACGTCGGCCACCGTCACCGCGTCCTCGGCGGAGACGTCCACCGTGGTCATCATGCGCACCACGAAATCCTTGAGCGGCCCCGCCATGACCCTTTTCACCATGAGTTTGTCCCTCTCGTCTCGAATATGAAAGAGAGAAGCGGCGGCCGCCTCCCTCCTGCTACATGGACCTGACGGGTTCCCGGGCGAACCTGTCAGGTCTTGGGCTTCACCCTTCCGGCGGCATGGCGATGATGCCCTCGCGCATCAGCATGTCCGCCATCTCGCGCGCGTTCTTGATGATGGCCGAGGCCTGGTTATACAGGTCCTCGCGGCTCATCTGGATGCGGGCGATGCCCTGCTCCTGGGCCTTCATGCCCACGGCCACGGCCTCCCGCGGAAAGACCTCCCACTCGTCCATGCGCGGTGCGATGTCGTCATCGTTGATGCCGCGATCCTCGGCGCACTGGGCCAGCTCGGCGGCGGCGGCGAGGCACATCTCGTCGGTGATGGTGGTGGCGCGGACATCCAGCGCCCCCCGGAAGATGCCGGGGAAGCCGAGCGAGTTGTTCAACTGGTTCGGGAAATCGGAGCGGCCGGTGCCCACAATGCGCGCCCCCGCCTCCTTGGCGTCCCACGGCCAAATCTCGGGGATGGGGTTGGCGCAGGGAAAGACGATGGCGTCCGAGGCCATGCCGCGCACCCATTCGGGCTTGACGGTGTCCGGCCCCGGCTGGGAAAAGGCGATCATCACGTCGGCGCCGCGCATGGCCTCGGCGATGCCGCCGCGCACGCCCTCGGCGTTGGTCTCCAGGCAGACCTGCCACTTGATGGCAAAGTCTTCCTGCTGCCGCTTGACGTCCTCGCGGCCAGGGTGCAGGGTGCCCCGACTATCGGTGGCGATGACCTGGCCCAGATCCACGCCGCTGGCTCGCAGCAGCCGCAGGGTGGCCACGTTGGCGGCGCCCATGCCGATGAGGGCGATCTTGATGTTCGTCATCTTTTTGCCCACCAGCTTGAGCGCGTTGATCAGGCCGGCCAGCAGCACCGTGGCCGTGCCCTGCTGGTCATCGTGCCAGACGGGGATGGTGACGGTGGGGTCGGCGCGCAGCTCGTCCAGCACGCGGAAGCATTTGGGCTGGGCGATGTCCTCCAGGTTGATGCCGCCAAAGGAGGGCTGGATCAGCTTGACGGTGTTGATGATGTCGTCGGCGCTCTTGGTGTTCAGGCAGAGCGGCACGGCGTCCACGCCGCCCAGGTACTTGTAGAGCAGCGCCTTGCCCTCCATGACGGGCATCCCCGCCTCGGGGCCGATATCGCCCAGGCCCAGGACGCGGGTCCCATCCGAGACGACGGCGACGACGTTGGCGCGGTTGGTGTACTCGTAGCTCAGCGCGGGGTCCTTGGCGATGCCGCGGCAAGCCGCCGCCACGCCCGGGGTGTACCAGATGGCGAAATCGTCAAAGCTGCGGATGGCGCACTTGGGCGCGGTGGCGATCTTGCCCCGATAGAAGGGGTGCAGCCGCAGCGCGTCCTCCGAGGGCTTGGTGGCCTTGGCGATCAGTTCTTCTTTGGTAACCATACGACACTCCTCATCACGATATAGATGCCGGGGGCGGGCGGCCTCATCGGCCGCGCGTCGGCAGCTTGTCCATTATAGCACCAGCGCCCCGGTAACCCAAGACGCCCGTTGGGCGCGGCCGGCTGACGCAGCAGCGCTAGGAGGCCGCCGGCGCATCGGCGCCCGCCGCATCGGCGCCCGCCGCATCGGCGCCCGCCGCATCGGCGGCAATGGTCTCGCGCAGCGCGACGATGGCGACCTCCACCATGTCGTCGTCCGGCTCGCGGGTGGAAAGGCGCTGGATCGCCAGCCCCGGCGCGGCCAGCAGGCGCACCAGGGGATGGTCCATGTGGGCGGCGGCGAACTTGATCCATTCGTACGAGATGCCCGCCACCACGGGGATCAACACGATGCGGGAGATCAGGCGCAGCCAGAGCGGAGGCCGGCCCAGCAGCACGGTGATGAGGACAAAGATGACCATCACCACCAACAGAAAGCTGGTGCCGCAGCGGGTGTGGGCGGTGCTGAAGGCTTGCACCTGGGCCGGCTCCAGGGGAACGCCCGCTTCCTGGGCGTTCACGGTCTTGTGCTCGGCGCCGTGATAGGCAAAGACGCGCCGGATATCGGGCATCAGGCTGATGGCCCACAGGTACGCGAGGAAGAGCCCCACGCGGATCAACCCCTCCAAGAGGGTGCTCAGGAAATCCGAGGCGATGACCCGGTCCACCAGCCCCACCAGGAACATGGGCAGCAGGAAAAAGACCCCCACCACGAAAAGGAGCGAGACCAGCATCGTCCCCACCATGGTGCCGCCGGTGAGTGGCTGATCGTCCTCCTGAAGCTGCACGTTGGCCGAGAACATCAGGGCGCGATAGCCCAGGCTGAGGGTGTCCCACAGCATGACCAGGCCGCGGACGAAGGGCATCTTGGCCCAGCGGCTCCGGTAGAGGGGCGAGTCCAGCGCCTCTCGCTGGGTCACGATCTGCTTATCGGGCCCGCGCACCGCGATGACCGCGTTGTGCTCGCCGCGCATCATGACCCCTTCCAAAACCGCCTGACCGCCGTAATGATAGTCGCTCATGTCTTCTTTCCTGGCACTTGATGGCAGACGCGGCAGCGCGCCTCATAGACCTCGCTGGCCCCCACCTGGATCACCGGGTCGTCGTAATTGGCTGGGCGGCCGTCCACCAGCCGCTGGGTGCGGTTGGCGGGGGCGCCGCATTGGACGCAGATCGCTTGCAGCTTGTCCACGATCTCGGCCTGGGCCATCAGGATCGGCATGGGGCCGAACGGCTCGCCGCGGAAGTCCATGTCCAGCCCCGCCGCGATCACGCGTAGGCCGCGGTCGGCCAGCACCTCGCAGATCTCGGCGATCTCCCAGTTGAAGAACTGGACCTCATCCACCGCCACCACGGAGGTATCCGGCTCCACCAGGCTCAGGATGCTCTCGGCATCCGGCACGATGGTGGCCTCGATCTGGCCGCCGCTATGCGAGGTGACCTTTTCCAGGTCGTAGCGGGTGTCGGTGGCCGGCTTGAAGACCTGGACCTTTTGCTTGGCGATCTGCGCGCGCTTGACCCGCCGGATCAGCTCCTCGGTCTTGCCGCTGAACATGCTCCCGCAGACGACCTCGACCCACCCGCCGTTATAGCGAGGATATGTCACATCGCGCTCCTTTCCAGCGCCTGCCCCGCTGGCGCTGATGGGCCGCCCAACCTAAAAAAAGGACAGAGTGCAAACACACTCTGTCCATGCCCTGGTCTGGTTCTGCTAACGGACGCGGCGAAAAGCTATGACTCGCTCTCGGCCGGTTTCTCCTGGGCCTTGGCCTTGATGCGCTTGCCTGGCGTCGGCGAGGCGGCCTTTTTGGCCGGCTTTTCGACGGGGGGCTGCTGCAGGGTGGCAGCCTGGGCCAGACGGCGGCGGAACCGCTCCACCTGGCCGCCGGTATCCACGATGCGCTGCTCGCCGGTAAAGAACGGATGGCAAGCGGAGCAAATATCCGCGCGGATCTCGGGAATGGTGGAGCCAGTGGTCCACGTGTTGCCACAGGCGCAGGTCACCTTGGCCTCGGGATAATACTTGGGGTGAATGCCCTTCTTCACGTTAATGCCTCTTTCTGGTCCAGCTAAGCCTCAGCGACGGGGGCGGGCTGCTCGGCCACGCCATAGACGCTGACGCGCTGCTTGTCCTTGGCGAAATATTCGAACCGGACGGTCCCCGGGATCAGCGCATAGAGGGTGTGATCCCGGCCCATGCCGACGTTGTTGCCGGGATGGAAATGGGTGCCGCGCTGCCGCACAATGATCGCGCCGGACAGCACATCCTCGCCCCCGAACCGCTTGACGCCCAGGCGGCGTCCCGCGCTATCTCGTCCGTTGCGGCTGCTGCCGCCTCCCTTTTTGTGAGCCATGATCAAACCTCCCCAGCGTGTAGCCATCGCCCAGGGCGATGGTCTGTGTTAGGCTGCGATATCCTCGATCTGCAGGCGGGTAAGCCACTGGCGGTGGCCCAGCTTGCGCCGATAGTGCTTCTTGGGCTTGTGCTTAAAGATGATCACCTTGGTATCCTGCTCGGTCCCCAGGACCTTGGCCGAGACCTTGGCGCCTTCCACCAGCGGAGACCCCACCCGCACGTTGTCGCCTTCGCCCACCATCAGAACGCGGCTCAGCTCGACGGTGTCGCCCTCTTCGGCAGTCAGCTTTTCCACCGCGATGACCTGCCCGACGCTCACCTTGTACTGCTTGCCGCCCGTTTCCACTATTGCGTACACAGGATGGTACCTCCCTGGATGCTATGACTCACGCCAAGAACAATCGCTTATCCGCAAGCGCTAATTATAGCTGCCTTGGGCCGATCTGTCAAATCAGGTAGCGCCATTCGCCGCCAACCGCCCTGCTCCGGCGGCGCGACCCACGAGGGAAAAGTATACGCGAAAAGCGGCATTTGGTCAAACCGCGAGCGCTCCGCGGCGCCGCCTTGGGCAATCGACCCTTCGGTGCTATAATCGACGGTCGTTGCATACCACGCATCCCGGGGGAACGCCGTTGAGCATCCTGAGAAACCGCATCCTCATGTCGGTGGCCGTCGGCCACCTCGCCGTGGACCTTTTGGCCTCCGTCGCGCCGGTCCTGGTGGCTTTCCTGAGCATCCCCCTGGGGCTGACCAACGCCCAGGTAGGGCTGGCCGCCTCGCTCTATACCATCGCGGGCTCCATGTCGCAGCCGTTCTTCGGCCACCTGGCCGACCGCTTCGGCGGGCGCTGGCTCGCCGTCGTCGGCCTCTCCTGGATGATCGTCTGGCTCAGCCTGGCCTCGGTGCTGCCCGGCTATGTGCCCCTGGTGGTCTGCCTGGCCATGGCCGGTTTCGGCTCGGGCGCCTATCACCCGCAAGGGGCCATGAGCGCCTTCCACTCCAGCGCGCAGCGCAACAGCAGCCTCTCCATCTGGTCGCTGGGCGGCGCCATCGGCTTTGCCATGGGCCCGGCCGTGGCGGGGTTCATCTATGAAGCGGTGGGGGCCCAGGGCACCATGCTCTTTGGCCTCGCCGTCTTGCCGGTGGTGGTGTTCCTGGCGCGGGCGCTGCCCAACCGCGTCGCCCCCCGCCCGCAGCCCGCGGCGCACGCCCAGCCGACGGCCAAGCTCGCCATGGGCACCTGGGCGCTGGTCGGCTTTCTCGTGCTCCTGGTGGCCCGCTCCTGGGCCTATACCGGCGTCAACACCTACGTCCCCAAACTGTACGCCAGCCAGGGCTACCAGGCCACCGCCTATGGCTCGCTCCTCTCGGGCATCCTGCTGGCCCTGGCCGCCGGGACCTTCCTCGGGGGCTTTATGGCCGACCGCATCGGCAAGTGGCCGGTGATCGTCGGGAGCATGCTCTTGAGCACCCCGGCTTATCTGCTGTTCCTGCACCTCCCCGGTTTCTGGGGGATCCTCTTCGGGCTGGTGGGGGGCTTTGCCCTGGGCGCCTCCCAAAGCCCCACGCTGGTCATCGCCCAAGAGATGCTGCCCGCCCGCGCCGGGCTCGCCGCGGGGCTGCTGCAAGGCTTTACCTTTGTCACCGGCGCGCTGGGCACCTCCGCCAGCGGCGTGGTGGCGGACCGCGTCGGCCTGCTCCCCACCCTGCGCTGGATCGTGGTGCTGCCGGTGGTCGGGGTGGCGCTGGCCGGGCTGCTCTCCCGGCGCCGGAGCGACAGAAAACCCATTGCATAATCCGCCGATCCGTGGTATAATTCCAAGTAACTGCTAGTCGTTTTTCGGAGTCACCACGAGAGGGGGCCACCATGCGCGTTAAGCCTCGGTCGGTCATGCTTGGCGTTATCCTGGCGTTCGCCCTGATCCTGCTGGCCTCGGCCTGCGACAAAGCCGAGGCCCCCACCGCCCTCCCATCGCCGTCGCCCGCGCTCTCCGCGACCACGGCGCCGACCAAGGGCGTCCCCGCGGCGACGGACACGCCGCCGCCCACGGCGCTGCCGCCCACGCCCACGCCGACCTGGACCGCCCTGCCGCCCAAGCTGGGCGCGCTCGCCTTCTCGGCGTCCCGGCTCCCCTCCGGCCACCTGGGGACCGCGGCGCTCATGTTCGCCCAGGGCACGCCGCGCATCTATGTGGCGCTGCCCTACGAGCACGTGCCGCTGACCGCCTCGCTGGAGGAGCGCTGGTACCGCAATGACGAGTTGTGGATCACCCGCCAATGGGCCTGGGGGGAAAAGGCCCAGGGCCCCAACGGCATCCTGCTCCTGGAGAGCCTCACCCTGAACGAGGGGCTCCCGCCGGGGCAGTATCGCGTCGAGTTCCTGCTGGATGGGCTCTTGGGCAGCAGCGGGCTGTTCTTTATCCTGGAGCAGCCCACGCTGACGCCGACGCCCACCCACTCGCCGACGCCGACGCATACCCACACGCCCACCCACACCCTGACGCACACGCCGACCTCCACCCCGCCGCCCACGCCGACGGCCACGCCCACGCTGACCCTGGCGGAGCGGCTGGCGCTCGCCTATCGCGCCGCCATGTACCTCTCCATGCCCAAGGACCAGGGCGGCGCGCCCAGCGTCGGCACGGGCATCATGGTGGACCCGCGCGGGCTGATCCTGACCAACTATCACCTCGTGGCGGACCCCTGGACCAAGGCGCCGTATAACCAGGCCAACCGGGTCGAGGTCGCCGTAAGCTATGACCCCGAGCGGCAGCCGGTGACCTTTACGTACGTCGCCGAGGTGGTGATGACCGACCCGGCGCTGGACCTGGCCATCCTCTACGTCAGGACCGACCTGCAGGGGCGGCCGCCCGCGCGGTGGTGGAGCTTCCCCTGGGCGCCGCTGGGCGACGACCGCGCCCTGGCCTTTGCGCCGGACGTGCACACCTGCGGCTATCCGGCCGGGCGCCAGACCGCCGCGGTGCTCCACGGCCTCTATATGCGCCACTCCGACGACGGCCAGTGGGTCCAGCTTGCCGCGCCCTACTTCGAGGGCTATTCGGGCGGCATGGCGCTCAACGACCGGGCCGAGTTGGTGGGCATCATCAACAGCTATCACCAGTCCGACCAGGACCCCCGCGCCAGTTGGTACTACCTGCGCCCCACCGCCCTGCTGAGGGGGCTCGTCTGGCAAGCGCAGCGCTGGCTGGATACCGGCTCCTTCCCCGCCACGCCGACGCCGGCGCCGCCGGCCAACGCCCCCGAGTCGGTGGTCATCGCGCCGGATGGGCTGAACGTGCGCAGCGGGCCAGGGGTGCAATACGGCGAGCTCTGGAAGGCGCCGCTGGGGACGGTGCTGCTCCTCTCCACGCGCGCGCAGGCGGACGGCGGCGGCCAACTCTGGCGCGAGGTCTGGGTCAAGGGGCGCGCCATCCGCGGCTGGGTCGCCGAGGCCTACACGCAGCCCATCGACCCCGCCACGACCCGCCCGCCCGCCGCGCCGGACGTGATCGCCTTTAGCTCGAACCGCAGCGGCGACGTGGAGATCTATGCCATGCGCAGCGACGGGTCGGGGCCGCGCAACCTGACCAACCACCCCGCCAACGACAGCGCTCCCGCCTGGTCGCCCGACCGCGCGCAGCTCGCCTTCGTCTCGGACCGCAACGGCAACGTGGACATCTATGCCATGGGCTACGACGGCGCCAGCCTGCGCCGCCTCACCACCAGCCCCTCGCAAGAGCTGCACCCCGTCTGGTCGCCGGAGGGCGGGCGCATCGCCTACGTCTCGGACGCCGATGGCGATTGGGAGATTTGGGCCATGAACGCCGACGGGAGCAACGCCCGCCAGTGGACCCACAACAACGCCTGGGAGAGCTATCCCGCCTGGTCGCCGGACGGGCGCTATATCGTGTACACCTCGCAGCGGGACGGCAATTACGAGCTCTATCGCGTGGACCTCTCCACCGCGGTGGAGACGCGCCTGACCGACCACCCCGCCAGCGACGCCTTCCCGGCCTGGTCGCCGGATGGCAACGAAATCGCCTTCATCTCGGCGCGCGACGGGCGCATGGACCTCTATCTCCTGCTGCCCGACCACCTGGAGGTGGCGCCGCAGCGCATCCCCATCGCCCTGACCGATGGCGAGATCAACCGCTACCCGCGCTGGTCGCCCGACGGGCAGACGCTGCTTTTCACCTCGTGGCGCGACGGGCAGGCGGAGATCTATGCGGTGAGCCGCCAGGGCGGCGAGGTGCGCAACCTGACCCGCCACCCGCGGGAGGACGAGTTTTCCGCCTGGGCCAGGTAGCGGAGAACGAACCAGGGCGATCACCAGGATCGCCCATACCGGAACCGGCAGGGCGATCGTCGCGGTCGCCCTGCTCTTGTAGCCGCGGGCAAGCGGTGGTAGAATGGGGCCGAATCCGCAAACCAACCACAAGCCGCCCTGGCCCTTGGTGCGGCGGGAGGCCCCATGTCAGCATCACCTTCTTCCACGCGGAACGAGATCCAGGCGCAGCTCGCCGCGCATCGGGCGCTGCTGGACCAAGTCGCCGCCGGACCCTATGCGGCCCAGACCGCCGAGCTGGCCGAGCGACTCATCGCCGCCTATCGCCGCGGCGGCAAGCTGATCATCATGGGCAACGGCGGCAGCGCCGCCGACGCGCAGCACGTCGCCGCCGAGATGGTGGCCCGCTTCAAGCGCGAGCGCCCCGCCTGGCCCGCCCTGGCCTTGCACGGCAACACCTCCACCCTCACCGCCATCGGCAATGATTATACCTATGACGACGTCTATTCCCGCCAGATGGAGGCCTTTGCCGCGGCGGGGGATGTGGTCATCGGCCTCAGCACCAGCGGCAACTCGCGCAACGTGTTGGCCGCGCTGCGAGTGGCCCGCGCGCGCGGCGCCTGGACCGCGGTCCTCACCGGCGCGGGCGGCGGCGCGGCGGGCCAGGTGGCCGACCTCTGTCTGGCCATCCCCTCCCGCGACACACCGCGCGTCCAAGAGATGCACATCACCCTGCTGCACATCGTCTGCGATTTGGTGGAGGCGTCGCTCACCGAGGCGAACCCGGCATGAAGGTGCTCACCGTCGTGGGGGCCAGGCCGCAGTTCATCAAGCTGGCGCCGGTCAGCCGTTACCTGCGCCGCTGGCACCGCGAGGTGCTGGTGCACACCGGCCAGCACTATGACGACAACCTGTCCGAGGTCTTTTTCCGCGAGCTGGAGATCCCCGCGCCGGACTATAACCTGGGCGTCGGGTCGGGCACGCAGGGGCGCCAGACCGGCGAGATGATGATCCGCCTGGAGGAGGTGCTGGAGCGGGAGGCGCCCCAGGCCGCCATCGTCTATGGCGACACCAACTCGACGCTGGCCGGCGCGCTGGTGGCGGCCAAACGCCACGTCCCGCTGCTCCACGTGGAGGCCGGGCTGCGCAGCGGCAACCGCGCCATGCCCGAGGAGCTCAACCGCGTGCTCACCGACCACGTCTCGGACATCCTCTGCTGCCCCACCGAGACGGCGCTGCGCAACCTGGCGCGGGAGGGGCTCACCCGCGGCGCGCACCTCACCGGCGACGTCATGTACGACGCCGTGCTGCACAACGCCGGGATCGCCCGGCAGCGCTCCGGCATCCTGGCACGGCTGGGGCTGGAGGTGAAGGGCTACCTCCTGGCCACCATCCACCGCGCCGAGAACACCGACGATCCCGCGCGGCTGCGGGGCATCGTCGCCGCGCTGAACGCGCTGCCCGGGCCCATCGCGCTCCCGCTGCACCCCCGCACGCGCAAGGTGCTGGCGCAGCAGGGGCTCGCCCTGGCGGCGCACGTGCTGGTCCTGGAGCCGGTGGGCTACCTGGACATGCTCGCGCTCGAGATGAACGCCCGCCTGATCCTGACCGATTCGGGCGGCGTGCAAAAGGAGGCCTATTTCCTGGCCGTGCCCTGCGTCACCCTGCGCGACGAGACCGAGTGGGTGGAGACGGTAGAGGCGGGCTGGAACACCCTGGCCGGAGCCGAGACGCAGCGAATCCTGGCGGCCGCGTCGGCCAGCGGGGCCGCGCCCCGCGCCCCGGCAGCGGGCGGCGCCACGCTCTTTGGGGACGGGCGGGCCCACGTCAAGATCGTGGACCTGCTGGCGGAGGTGGGCTAGACCATGCTGGCAAGCGCGCAGGAAGCATTCCTTCGGCTGTCGCTCCGGCCCACGAGCGGGTCGGGGCTGGACCAACCCCATTGGGAGGATATCCACGAGCATGAACCGTGACCGCAACCATCGCCGGCTATCCTATCCGCTGCTCTGCATCGCCCTGGCGGCGCTGCTGATGTCCACCTTCGCCCTGGCTTTTGATGCCTGGGCCGCGCCAGCCAACAGCCCCTTCCGCCAGAGCGTGCCCACCAAGACGCCGCTCCCCGACGGCGCGGAGGCCAAGCCGACCGGCGCACTGCCCGGACGCGCCAGCCCCACGCCCATCCCTACCCTCACCCCGGAGCCGGTGATCGTCCCGGAGGGGGGAAATGGCTCGCCCTTGCTCTTGGTGGCTGGCCTGGTCGGGGTGGCGGTGGCCGCGGGCGCCGCGAGCTATGTGGTCGCCCATCGCCGGCGGGGCGCGGGACCGCAAGGCCAATGAGGCCGTGAGCGAGGCCCGCCACACCCCCTGGGCGGCCAAGGTGAGCCGCCCGTGGGAGATCGTGCGGCAACGCCTGGAAGAGGCGCGGCCCTAGCGGCGCGGCTGGCGCTGGCGCATCACCCGCTGCCATTCCGGGCTGCCATCGTCCTCCAGGTTGCGGCGCAGGTCGAGGATCTGGTCGCGCAAGAGCGCCGCCTTCTCGAACTCGAGCTCGGCCGCGGCCGCCTTCATCTGCTTCTCCAGCTCGTCGATCAGGCGCACCGACTCGTCGCGCGGCATGGCAGGGGCCGCCTGGTAAGTCGGCTTTTCCTCCGCCAGGCTATGCACCCGGTCGGTCAGGTCGCGAACCTCTTTGACGATGCTGGCCGGGGTGATGTCGTGCTCCAGGTTATAGTCCACCTGCTTTTTGCGGCGCCGGTCCGTCTCGTCAATGGCCTCCTGCATGGAGCGCGTCACCGTGTCGGCGTACATCAACACCTTGCCGTTGATGTGCCGCGCCGCGCGGCCGATGGTCTGGATCAGCGAGGTGCTAGAGCGCAAAAAGCCCTCCTTGTCCGCGTCCAGGATCGCCACCAGCGAAACCTCCGGCAGGTCCAGGCCCTCCCGCAGCAGGTTGATGCCCACCACCACGTCATAGACGCCCAGGCGCAGGTCGCGCAATATCTCCACCCGCTCCAGGGTCTGCACCTCGGAGTGAAGGTAGTGGACCTTCATCTCGAGCTCGGCCAAATAGTCGGCCAGGTCCTCGGCCATGCGTTTGGTGAGCGTGGTCACCAGGGTGCGCTCGCCCCGCGCCGATCGCGCCTTGATCTCGCCCACCAGGTCGTCGATCTGGCCCTTGGTGGGGCGCACCTCCACCGCCGGATCCACCAGCCCGGTGGGCCGGATGATCTGCTCCACCACCTGCTCCGAGTGCTCCAGCTCGTAGGGGCCGGGAGTGGCGGTGGTATAGATCACCTGGTTGAGCGTCTTTTCGAACTCGGCAAAGGTCAGCGGCCGGTTGTCCAGCGCGGAGGGGAGCCGGAAGCCAAAGTCGATCAGCACCTGCTTGCGGGCGCGGTCGCCGTTGAACATCCCCCGCACCTGCGGCAGCGAGATGTGCGACTCGTCCACGAACATCAAATAGTCCTCGGGAAAGTAGTCCAGCAGGGTCCAGGGCTGCTGCCCCTCCTCGCGCCCCGAGAGATGCCGGGAATAGTTCTCGATGCCGGAGCAATAGCCCACCTCGCGGATCATCTCCAGGTCGTAGCGGGTGCGCTGCTCCAGGCGCTGCGCCTCCAGCAGCTTGTCGTGGGCGCGCAAGTAGGCCAGGCGCTCCTCCAGCTCGCGCTCGATGGCCGGTAGGGCCACGGTCAGCCGCTCCTCGTTGGTGACGAAATGCTTGGCGGGAAAGATGGCAACCTCGGCCAGTTCTTCCAGGATCTCGCCGGTCAGCGGGTCGATCTCGGTGATGCGCTCCACGTCGTCGCCCCAGAAGGCGACCCGCACCGCCGTATCGCGGTAGGCGGGAAAGATGTCCACCGTGTCGCCGCGGACGCGAAAGTGCCCCTGGGTGAAGGCCACGTCGTTGCGCTCGTAATAGACCTCGGTGAGGTGGCGGAGCAGCCGGTCGCGCCGCACCCACTCGCCGACGTGCAGGTTGATCACGTCCGCGCCGTACTCGTCCGGCGAGCCGAGGCTATAGATGCACGAGACGCTGGCGACGATGATGGTATCCCGGCGGCTCAGCAGCGAGGCGGTGCTGGCCAGCCGCAGCTTGTTGATCTCGTCGTTGATGGCCGAGTCCTTTTCGATGTAGGTATCGGTCTGGGGGATATAGGCCTCAGGCTGGTAATAGTCGTAATAGCTGACAAAGTATTCCACGGCGTTGTGGGGAAAGAACTCTTTGAACTCGGCGTAGAGCTGCGCCGCCAGGGTCTTGTTGTGCGCCAGGACGATGGCGGGGCGCTGCGTCTGCTCGATGATGCAGGCCATGACGTAGGTCTTGCCCGTGCCCGTGGCGCCCAAGAGGGTCTGGTGCTTGTAGCCTTTCTGGAGCCCTTCCACCAACTGGGCGAGGGCCTGGGGCTGGTCGCCGGTGGGACGGAAATCGGAAACCAACTGGAATGGCGGCATGGGTCTCGCTCCTTCCGTGGCGTGCCTAGAACTAGAGTTCTATTATACGCAGAGCGGCGCAACTTGTCCAATTCGCAGGGCGAACATATCGGGGGCGAACACATCGGGGGCGAACATATCGGGGGCGAACACGAGGTTCGCCCCTACAGCGGCGCGCGACCATTTGACGGTTCCGAAGCATCGGCTATAATCGGCGCCTGGCCGCCTTCGAGCGGGCGCCGCCGGCCAGGCCGGCATACGAGTGGGGAGTCAGAGCGTTGGTCATGCGAGAGTGCGGCAGACAAGCGGGGGCGCTGGTTCACAAGGCGGGGTTTTCCTGGCGGCTGGCGCTGACCCTGCTGCTGGGAGGGCTCGGCGCGGCTTTGGCGCAGCGCTACCACCTCCCCGGCGGGATGATCATCGGCGCCATGGCCATCACCGGCGCGGCCAGCCTGCTCGGCGCGCCGCTGGTCAACCCGCCAAGCTGGATGCGGCGGGTGGCGCGGATCGTCCTCGGCCTCACCATCGGCGCGACGGTGACCCTGGCGACGCTGCGCACGGTGGCCGCGGCCATGGGCCCGGTGCTGCTCATCATCGTGGCCATGGTGGGCGCCGGGCTGCTGGTGGCGCGGATCATCCACCGTGTCACCGGCATGTCGCTGGCCACGGCCTTTAGCGGCGCCGCCCCCGGCGTGCTCTCGGCCATGGTCGCGCTGGCCGAGGACCTGGGCGGCGATGGCCCCGTGGTGGCCAGCCTGCACCTGGTACGCCTGGTGAGCATCATGCTGCTGATCCCCTCGCTGGCGCGCGCCTTTTTCGAGCCCGCAGCCGCGGTGGCCCTGACGGCTTCCGGGCCCGCGGAGACGGCGGGGTTCTGGCCCCTGGCGGTGCTGCTGGTCGTGGGCATCGCCGGCGGGCTGCTGGCGACGCGAACCGGCGTTCCGGCCGGGGACCTGCTGGCCAGCCTGGCCATCGCCGCGGTCCTCAACGCGGCCTGGATCCAGGCCAGCGCCACGCCGGTAACCTGGCGCATCTTTGCCCAGTGGGTGATCGGCTCGGGGCTGGGCGCCTCCATCAGCCGCAAGACGCTGCGGGCCTTCCAGCCCTTCGCCGTCGCCGGGCTCACCATGACCGCCTTTTTCCTGGCGGCCGGGCTGGCGCTGGCCTGGCTGCTCTGGCGCCTGACCGGGCTCGACCCGGTGACTTGCCTGGTGGCCAGCGCGGCGGGCGGCGCCGAGACGATGATCATCCTGGCCGGCGAGCTGGGCGGCGACGTGCCGCTGGTCACGGCGGTGCACGTCACCCGCCAGATCCTTATCCTGCTCGTGGTGCCGTTCCTGGCGCGTGGCGCGCTGCGGGGGAACAAAGAAAAGACCCCAGGGGTTCAAGAAAACCCCTAGGGTCTGGGCTCGTCCTGCGAGGTTAGGCGCTACTTGGCCAGCGCGGCCTTGACCGTCTTGCGGACGGCGCCGGTCCCCGCCAGCATCTTGGCGGTGAGCGCCTCCAGGCGCTTGCCGGTCCCGCCGTAGGCGTAAAGGTCCTTGCCCATCACGTCGGCGCGGGCGATCAGCTCGGCCAGCGCCGCCACGGAAGCGGTGTCGCCCAGCTTGGCCTTCTGCCCCACCTCCATCAGCTTGTCCTTGATGGGGTCGTTCTCCAGGTTGTAGGCCTCCCCGGCATCATCCAGCGCCAGGGTGTAGCGCAGGAAACCGGCCACTGGCAGCAGCACGATCTCGAGCGCATCCTCGCTCATGCCCTTCTCGCGGCCAACGAAATAGGTGTCCATGAACCGCGGCAGCATCTTGGCGCTGGCGTTGAAGGCGATGCGCATGGGGTCGTCGGGGATGTTGGGGTTATCGAGCCGGATATAGGTGTCCCGGGCGAAATCCTTGGGGCTCATCTTGCGCGGCCACTCGACGGTGTCCACGACGATGTTGATGATCCGCTCGATCACGGCGCGGAGGTCGGGGTCCTGCATGGCGCGATAGATGGCGTAGGGGCCGCGATAGCCCAGCAGGATGCCCAGCCCGGCGATGGTGGAGTGGGCCATGTTGAGGATGCGCAGTTTCATGTCCTCGTACTTTTTGACCTGCTCGTAGCTATCCTCCATGAACACGCCCACGGCGTTCTCCAGCGCGGGACGCCCGGCGGGGAAGGCATCCTCCACCGCCCAATAGCGGGTCCGCTCGGTGACGACGATATTGGAGAGCACGCCCAGCTTGTCCATCACCTCTTGCGTCTTGGCGTCCGGCGGCACGGCGATGCGGTCGATCATGCAGTTGGGAAAGCTGAACCGGGACGGGTCAGCGAGGTAGGCGGTGAAGCCCTTGGGCGCAAAGCCGCGCTCCTCCCAGCCGCGGGCCACGGCGCGCACGGTGCCGCCGGTGTAGTGGCCGTTGCCGGAAAAGTTGGTGCAGCTCACCAGGGCGAACTTGAGCCCCGCGTTGAAGCGCTCCAGGGCGAAGGCGGTCCACTTGGCCGGGTCGGTGGTGAAGGTCCCTTCCTCGATGTCCTTGATCAGGTTCTTGTTCACCGGCTCGGCGAACTCGCCGCCTTTGTAGACCACGCCGTAAACCATCTCGGGCGCGTTGATGGTGGCGAACTGGAGCTTCGGGTCGCGGGCGTATTGCAGCATCTTGCGGAAGGTGAGGCTCTTGGCGTCGGCGTCCACGAAAAGGACGTTGGCGATGGCGCCCTGCACCTTGGGCACGACCTCGCCCTTCTCGTTCTCATAGATCAACTGGGTCATCAAATAGTCGGAGGCGGCCAGCTCGGCGACGTAGCGATGGGCAAAGGTCTCGATGCCCACCATCGTGCCGTCGGCGTCGCCCTGGTTGAGCAGGTCTTGCAGGATGTCGCCGGTGTGGCCGTAGGCCATGCGCCCCGCGGAGAAGCACAGCGCCTTGACCGGCAGGGCCTTGCGGTCGTACTTGGGCAGCTCGGCGCCCTTGCCCTTCCAAAATGACTTGTCGTCCAGCGTCAGTTGATCCAGAATTCGAGACATGGCACACCCCTTTTCCCTAGGATATGGTATCGCTCTCACTCGACCTGTAGCACCACATAGCTGATCTGCCCCTCTTGGACGGTGACCAGCTCGGTATAGGACTTGTCGTTCACGCGCACGCCGACGATATAGCTCCCCGCGGGGACCTCGCCCATGGTCCAGGTCTCCGGCCATGCGTCGTCGGGGTTGACCTGGTCGATGTAGCGCCGCCCGTCGATCTCGATATCGCGGGTGGTGTAGGTCCAGGTCTGCCGCCAGGCCTTGTCCGGCGTCGCGGCGCGGCTGATCTGGACGTGCGCCTCGGGCAGCGGCTGGCCCTGGGCGTTGAGCACCCGCCCGACGATGGTGCCCATGCCCGCCAGCGGCTTGAGCCAGAGGTCCGGGCTGCGGGTGGACCAAAAGTCGTTGGCCCCCACGCGCACCTCAAAGTGCAGATGCGGCCCCAGCGCCACGCCCGAGGCCCCGATCTCGCCGATGGGGTCGCCGGGGTCCACGAGCTGGCCTGGCTGCACCAGCACCTTGGAGAGGTGCCCATAGAGCACATAGACCGGCTGGCCCTGGTACTCTTGCTCCAGCCGCAGCACCACCAGCAGGCCATAGTAATCCAGCATATAGCTGTAGGATTGCTGCAGGTCGTCGCCGGCCACCTCCACCCGCGCCGGCGCCACCGCCAGCAGGGTCGTCCCCGTGTCGTTGATGAACTCGACGCCATGGTGGACGCGGTACTCGCCGGCGCCGCCGGTGGAGCCGTAGGGATAGTAGCGGTCCGGCCAGTCGTTCAGGTCGGGCGCGACGGGACGCCCCAGCCACAGATGCGTGGCCTCCGGCGTCGCCACGATGGAGAAATCGGGCGTGGGCCGCAGGGCGATCGCCGTCGGCGTGTGGGTCTCGCTAGGCGCCACCGTGGCGGCCAGGGTGTCGGTCACGGTCGGCGTCGCGGACGACGCGGCGGTGGCCGTGGTCGCCGAGGACGCCCCGGCCGTCGCCGTTGCGGAGAGCGCAACGGTGGCAGTCAGCGTCGCCGATGACGGCGGCGTCGCCGATGACGGCGGCGTCGCCGATGGCTCGGCGGTCGCCGAGGGCTGCGTCGTATGCGATTCGGTCGCGGCGGCGGTGAGCGTCGGCGACGCGGTCGCTGTCTCAGTCGCCGAAGGTCCGGCGGTCGCCGAAGGTCCGGCGGTCGCCGATGGCTCGGCGGTCGCCGAGGCTTCGGGCACGACGGCGATGGGCACGGGCTCGGTGGCCGAGGCCGCCAGGGCGGACTCGCGCCGCGCCGCCCAGGACGGATACCACGCCAGGACCAACAGGATCGCCAGGGCCAGCAGATAGGCCAGGGCGCTATAGACGCCGCGACGGGATGGCTGCAACCGACTAACTCCAACCAGGATGGGGGCCATGAACTGCCGGGCCATTATAGCACGGAAGGCCGGCTCGAGCAAAGGCGGCATGGAATGCCGGTGCGGCATGGAATGCCGGTGCGGCATGGAATGCCGGTGCGGCATGGAATGCCGGTGCGGC
>ENA-UOUL01000789-UOUL01000789.1-bioreactor-metagenome-genome-assembly--contig:-NODE-789-length-51783-cov-53.531292_pt1 | contig 51783 bp, 46 predicted proteins | sample MGYA00249838_ERZ747220 | MGnify/ENA primary metagenome ERZ747220 (study PRJEB28778, sample SAMN05720191) | bioreactor metagenome | isolation source: Anaerobic biogas reactor | place: USA:Washington... | reverse complement strand
ACCTCACAGCAGTCCTAATACGACGACACCGGCAACCAGAAGGCCGATTGCCATGCCATACCAGAATGCGGTCACGCTCCCGGCGACATTGAGGATTCCCTCCCTGTTCGGGAACGATGCCAGGAAGTTGCCTTCACCGGAGAGCATACCGACCAGGTCGTCGGTGATCTTCTCGAGTTCCGCTACCTGTTCGAGCACGGGAGTGTACGAGACGCCGGCGGTGGTGACGACACCGACCATCGGGTCGACGACCAGCCCGAACTCGGGCAGTACCTGAATGTATGCCATCTAGGCACCTCCCTTGGGCTCCAGGATCGGTTGTGCATCGAGCCAGGCGTAAGCATCGCGCTTCGAGAGTTCGATGTACTGGGCGTAGGTGTAGAACCACCCGACGACCGAGATCACGAGCGATATGATAGCGGGGATGAACGCGATGAATGCAAACGATATGATCGCGACGGGGATCATGGAGAGGAACCCGCACTCTGCGGCGAGCATGAGCGTCCGGTCCTGTTTCTCCCCCGGCCCGAGACAGGCGTTGAAGGAGTGCTGGATCGCGATTGCCGCGAGCATGAAGATCACGGCGATGATGCTGCCGCCGATGACGGAGGCTTCGTAACTCTGTATGGTAAACCCGAGGAAGGTGGTCGTGCCGGTGACGAGGTCCGTGAAGTTGAACGTTCCGCCGACCATGGCTGCGAGGCCGAGCACCGTCATCGCTCCGACGATCGCAAGCTCGATCAGAGAGACGATCATGACCGGGATATCCATACGGACGACGTGGTTTGCCAGTACCCCGGCGACCGCACCGATGATCGCGGCGACGATGACCGCAACGATGGGTGCGAAGATGCCGGTCGTGGCTCCTACGAGCGCGGCGATGACGCCGGACCCGAGTGCGATCATACCTGCCGACGGGACACCGGTACCAAGACCGTAACTGCAGAGGTGCTTGATCGTATCGGTACCCCAGATGAGCGCGGCGACGGCGGCAAGCCCGCCGAAGAACGCAAAGTACTGGGTCTGGGTGATCGTGTTCAGGTATGTCAGGTAGGTCAGGACGATCGATCCCACGAGCCCGTAGATCAGGATCTGGTTGTGCGGGATGCCGCCTGCGCCGACTTCAATCTTTACCGACATTTAGAATACCCCCAGCAGTCCGGACAGCGCGATCGCAAAGATGCCTGCAACCGCCGATGCTGCAGCGGCCGCGATGACCGCCCGCGGGAATCGCTTGAACTTGGGGTCGTGCGGTCCCTCGATCGTACCGGTGATGTTGTACGCCGCAAGCACGGCGTTCATCAGGAACATGCCGATCGCGAAGATGCCGGCAAGCGACACGGCGACGGGTGCGATCTGCTCGACCGTTGCGCCCAGGAGCGCGGGCAGCTGCGCCTGGTAGACCTCGAGGAGCTCGATGTAGATGAGCGTTCCGCCAAAGCCGCCGAGTGCACCGCCGATGACGCCGCCAACCCAGGAGATGAACGGGAGGCCGTGACCCTCGGTACCCTGGCTCTTGTACTCAGGGAAGGTGTCGCCCGTGATCGGGTCCTTTGCGACCTTACCCGAAGCTGCCGGTATACCCATGCCAAAGACGTAGATGACGTTGACCATCGTACAGGTGATCGCCATCAGAAGGCCGCCGCCGACCGCACCGCCGGCGAGGGCGACAGGAATGCCGAGCGGGACAGCCCAGGCGCCACCGAAGAGCCCGGCAAGGCCGGCGCCGGCAGCGAGCATCGCGACACCGGTCGCAATACCCGGTGCCTGTCCCATTGCTGCGGGTGCTCCGCCGACCGGGACGAAGTGGACGCCGAACCCGATCAGGACGCCGCCGATGATGATGCCGATGAGGGCGATCAGCCCGGCCATCTGTACGAGGAAGAAAGCAAGCGCAAGCGCGATGATGATAAGTACAATACTGACAACGAGGCCCGTCCCCGTTGGGGGCTGGATGCCTCCCGTCTGTTTCGGTCCGCCGAGTGCGCTCATGACGACGCCTCCTCAGGAACCGTGTAGGGCCCGAAGGTCTTCCTTGCCCAGACCTCGATGTAGCGGTCGATGACGGCAAAGACCAGGATTACGACGACACCAATGACGACGGCTCCCCATCCGGCGGCGAACGGCTCAAAGACCACGGTACGCCAGAGTTCGAAGAAGACGATCAGGCCAAAGCAGACACCCGATGCGGGGCCGCCGAGTTTGGCGCTGAAGAAACCGTTGTCAAGCGAGTTCCGCTGACCGGCTTCGGCGTAGCGGACGATGTTGCCGGACGCGGAGATCGGAACACCCGCGCCGAACTTCTGCTCCTGGTACTGCCGCTCCTTTCCGTAGAACGGGTTACCGGTTGCAGACCCGGCTGCACCGAGCGCGATACCCCAGACGAGGCCGAGAAGCGGGAGCGGGAAGGGGTGGCCGAGCGCGCTGATCATCAGGTGACACATCGCGACGGTGGCAAAGATTGCAATAAACGCGTGTGCCATGGTCACGGTCGTCATCGACTTCAAGATATCGATGTAGACCGGCTGTCCAAACTTGGCGAGACTTGCAGTACGACCCAGATACGCGGTTGTCGCGTACACGCCCTGCACGAAGACTGCAAGAGCGCTCCCGAGTACGATTGCAAGTATCGGATTGATATGCATCGCCATGAAAGCCCAGGCAAGGCCTGCACCCAGAGCAACCCAGAGGCCGTACGCGGGAGGTTCACCGGCAATTGCCTTGTTAAAGATGCGGTGAATATATCCCATCTGTGGAGCAAGCTGAACCTGTGAGTTCGGGTCACCCTGTGATCCGATATCAGACTCAGTATCCTCCGCAGCGCCAGCTACGGTTGCAAGAGCACCTGCCAATGCGGTAATGCCGATGCCAAATACGATCTCTTCCATTCAGCATCCTCCTTTGATGCACGTTTGCACCAGAGTATGAGTTCAAAACCTTTTTGGTTCATTTAACAGTTGTTTATGACTTAATTAAAGGTTTCGAAAAGTTGCGCCGATATAGCAACGAAACGTTAAAAATCGCCCGGAATGCTCGTTTTAGGCATATAGGATTGTTCTAAGGAAAAAAAAGTTGAATTGGGTTTACCGGGCCGGGATGATGAGCGAACGCTCGCCAGCGGGCATGAATTCGCGGATTGCACCCTTCGCGAACTCGCGGCGGGGCTCGGCGAAGTCGAACTTCAGGGCCGGGTCGGCGAAGCAGATCTTCACCCGCGGGTCGAAACAGAACGCATCGCCGCGGCCGTAGTGCGCGCCGCCGACAATCGCGGCGTACTCGCCCTGGTGGCCGACGTTCATCGCGTAGTTCGGGTAGTTCGGGCCGCGGACCTCGCCGATCGCGCCCTCGTCCCCACGGATGGAGAGCGTGTTCGCGGAACCGCACTGGTCCTGGAGGTCGTAGCCGAAGAAGCCGAGACGCGACCATCCGTCCTTGTGCAGGAGCATGCAGAGGTACCAGGCATTCAGGCCGGCGTTCGAGTTTCCGGTTGCGATAGAGCCGGAGAGACCGCAGGCAGCGGCAAGGACACCGGCACGCTGGGAACCGCCGAAGTGGTCCTCCATAAGGGTCGGGAACTGCTCGTACTGCTCCATGCCGTTGAGACAGACCTCGGTCGCGATGTCGTTGACGATCTCCTGGGTCGGCTTGACCTTGTCGCTCGGGCTCGGGTTCCGCCAGTCGACCTTGTACTTGTCCTTGATGTAGTCCATACCGTAGTAGGTGTACTCATCGAGGATGTTGTCGGTGTAGGCCGCGGTCGCGTACTGGGTGAATCCGACACCGCCGGACATGTAGGAGCCGAGCCATATCTGGTCGAACAGCATGGTTCCGGCGCCGACGACCTCGAGGGAGGCCCGGGCGGGGTCGTTGGGGTATTTCCGGTTCGCCTGGACGATATCGGAGAAGACACCGAACATGATGCCGCCGGGCTCGTTCGGGCCACGGGCACGCCGGGCAGGCAGGTGGGAGGCCATCTGGACGACGCCCGCGTGCTTTGCCGCGTAGGAGAGGTCGGCAACGGCCGCTTCGCCGGCGCACATGCGGTAGGCGCCGATGAAGGACATACCGATCTGCATCGCAGACCACCGGGAGGTCGTTCCACCGTCGCAGGTCCGTGATACCGTGGTCGGGATGTGGATCGCCTGCCAGAGGGACTTTCCTACAGCCGCGGAGAGCGCCTGGGCCTGCTTCGCGGGGAAGAGCTTCTCGACGTCGAGGACGAACTGGGGCTCGAGGTCGTCGGCAAGTTCCTGGTCGCCGGTGAAGACCTTGACGTAACAGTCATCGACGAGGCCGGGGTGGGTCTCGACCATGTGTTCCTGGACGACGGCCGCGCCGGGCATCGCGTGGTTGAGCACGTGGAGGTACTCGTTGATCGTCTCGGGGGTGACTTCCTTACCGAGACGCTTCTGCAGGGTCTGGTGGGCGAGGTCCATGTTGACGATGACCGTCCTCCGGATGTCGTCCCACATCTGCTGCATAGCAGAGTTGTTGACGAAGTGCAGGTCGTCGCCCTCGACGAAGACGCCGGTGCCGCTGACCTCGTAGGTCATCAGCTGGCGCTGGCCGAGCGGGATACCGCCCAGGTGGCAGCGCACGGGGTCGTACATGGATATGCCGCGGTCCATCTCGACGGCGCGGCTCGCCTTCACGAACTCCTCCTTGCGGGGGGACTGGTGGTAGCCGTTGAACTTGTAGAACTCGGTCGTCTCGGACTGGACATCCTGCCCCTGGAACTTCTCCTTGAGGGATTTCAGGAACAGCTTCTGGGTTCTCTCAATCTTTGCCATCTTTATGCCTCCTTCGGAAGGAACCCGTATTTCGTCCTGAGCGAGTGGATGCGCTGGACGTACTCGATATACTCCTTGTCGTCACGGTAGGCGACATCGCCGAGCGAGTGGAAGATCGTCGTGTGGGCCTTGAGCCACTTCTCGTCGAGCGGTTTGCCGATGGTTACGGCACGGTCGAGGGGCTCGCCGATCTGGTTCTTGACGTAACGGACGACGCCGTCCTCGCCAAGGACGCTCCTCTGGAGCATGTCGAACATCATGCCGTTCTCGGCAAGACGGAGCGAGTGGCCGTGCACGGTCGCGCCGCGGATGCCGGTGCGGGCCGCGTCCAGGAGCTCGGTGTTGACGAGTTCCTTTGAGTACTTCTCGAGGTCACGCTCGCGGCACTCGACGATCTGACGGCCGGAGAGTGTTCCCGGGTCGATGCCGCGGAAGCGGTAGCACTCGGTGTAGGTCCGCTGGTAGGGGTGGCAGGGGGCGAAGAACATCGAGTCCGTAAACTGGATGTAGCGGACACGGTCGCCGGCCTTGGCACCGTCTGTCGGGGTTACAATCTTTCTGATGGGACAGTCGGGCTCCTGCTGCTCGGCAAGCGGCGGGTGGGCCGTTGGATAGGCGGCTCCCGGCGCCCTGTGGCCGAGGATCAGGACGATGTCCTCATCGGTCACGTCACGCATCTTTTCAAGCTTCTGGTTGGGGTTCATCTGCTTGCGCCGGTTCTCGGCGACCTTGGATGTACCCGGTCCGTACTGGGGCTTGTATGCCATGTTTACTTTCACCTTCATGTTGGGCTTTTTAGCACTTTCATAACGGCACGAATGACATCTGCCAGTTTTTCCCTGCCGGGTGTCTGACCCCGTGTCACGCCGCTGACGATATCCATCACCATGCCTTTCGTCTTCACCTTATCAGGCGGCGGCATAACCACTGCTGTCCTGACTCCCTCTTTTGCGAGATCCTCGAAGTCGATCGGGACCTGAGATACGACGATTGCCCTGATGTTCGCATGCTCAAGGATGAACCGGACCTTTTGCACCACGTGGGAGCGGACATTCCCATGGTGCAGGATGGCGACCTTGTGCTGCTCGATCTGGGCTATCTCTTTCTCGGTCAACCCGAAGTACGCTCCGAGGACATGACCCGCGACGGGCGAATCTGCCGGTACCCCGCTCCCTGCATTCAGGACGAGCGTGGTCACGGAGAACTGTGCCCCTTCTCTCCGGAGACCGGAGGTGATGTCGCAGACCGGTTTTGTGACGTGTCTGCGGCCCGGGGACATCCCGATCACGATCACATCCGGGGATCTGGCTTCAGAGATGGTGCCCCGCTGGGCAAGACCGCCTCCTTTTCCCATCCCCATGCTCTCGCGGCAGTCGACAACCTGGGTTACCCTTCCGATTGGCATGTTACTTGTTTCCCTGGATGATAACAGGCCCGCCTTTCTTTCTGGGATCGACAAGCCCGAGAATCTCTCTGTCAGCGTCAGGTCCGTACTTCGCGTAGTCGGACACCGTCGGCTGGGTCTTCATGTACCGTCCCTGCTGGACGGCGCAGGAGAAGTCCTTATCGGCAAAGACTTCGTCGACTGCCTCCCTTATGACCGTGATGTACGACTCGTCCTCAAGCTCCAGGATGATCGTTCCGACCTGTACCTGGAGCAGGACTTCCTGGTCTCCGACATGGATGACCTTACGGTCCGGGTGGGGATTGGGTTTCCCCCGTGCCGGGCCATAGGGAACGGTGGCGGGGATGCTCGGTCCGTTGATGGACATCCGGAGAATCCCACCGACCTGAACAAGCCTGTTCAGGAGTTGTTCCGCCGTATCGGGTCTGAGGAATCGCGCAGAAACGATTCGAACCTGAGGGTATATGGCTTCTGTCATTGGTATCCTGTGTTATCTACACACCCTGTGCGATCTGCTGGATCGGCTTGTTGAAGACGTCGACCTTGCCGAACGTGTCGCCGTAGACCTTGGAGGTGCTCTCCGGCGAGAACATCTGGGTTCCGGCATCGAGTGCCGCTGCAGCGACCACGCACGGGATGGCGACGCCTGCGGCGTGCCTGGTCACGACGTGGTTGCCGTTGAAGACACCGGGGCCGCCGCCACCGTAGATCGAGTGGCTGAAGAACGAGAACCCGACGGCGACACCCATCACGCGGCCGTAGTCACAGCCGGGGAGGCCGGTCTCGTGCTCGAGCAGGTCGTTGAAGTAGAGGAGCGTCGAAGAGACTGCCTGGGCAAACCGCCCGGCACCGCAGTTGACCATGGTGGCTGCCATGGTTCCGGCGGCGGCGTAGGCGTTCCAGAGCATGGGGTCCTTCGTGTCGTAGAACTGGAAGTACCCGCCCTTCTTCCCCGGAGTGATGACCTTGTCCTCGACGGCGCGCTCGACCAGGCTCTGGACGACCGTGCCGATGGTTCCGGTTGCACCGTTCTTCTTGACGAGGTCGTAGACCATGTTGTTCGCGTTCAGGCCCTGGTAGGCGTAGGCGAGCAGCTGGGCACGCTCGAACGGTCCGATGGCGTTACCCATCTCAAACATTCCTGCCTGCTCAAAGGTGGACGAGAGTGCGGCACCCTGCATGGCGTTCTTGTTCGTGATCATCACGGCGTGGTTGACCGGGATGTTACGGAGCGCGTAGCCGAGGCCTTCGTTGTTCTGGGGAATCGACAGGATGGACGTGACGTTGGCACCGGTCAGGTCCATCGTGTGCGGGTAAGAGCCCCAGAGTGCAGCCTTGACCATGGCCGCATCGAACATGCCGACGTTGAACTGCTCGACGATCGCGTAGGTTGCCGCGGATGCGACCGCGGTGATCGCTGCATCGTAGGTGGATGCCGCCTCGAGACGAGCCTTCGGGACCTCGACGAGGATGAGCTTGCCGCCACCGAACTCGCGGATGTTGGTGTCGTCGCCTTCTGTGACCTGGACCATATCCTTGATCTTGGCGATGACGGCATCCTTGTTCCCGACGATGTCGAGGTTGAGTTCGCGCCCGAGGACCTGTCCCTTCGCAACCTTTCCGGTCTTCAGGCCTTCCTGAACGCCTCCGAGATTGACGGCAATCGTCCTCTTGGTAAGGTCGATGAGCTTCCTGGTCGCCGGGTTGACCACCGGGCTGATCTTCTCAAGCGGCACACCGCTCTTCAACAGCTTGCCTGCATCATCATACAGGTCAATAGTTTCCTTGTATTTTGCCATGATTTTACTCCATTACCCTCTTTGAGTGCATATAATCTGGAACTGTAGACTGAATGCTAAAAGTATCGCTGACTGTGTCTGGTGATAACTACTGCACGTCCTCGTGGGACAAAAAGATAATAACCTCTTCTGATGATATAAGCGTTGCTATTTACGTCTATGGTCAGATATATATCCGGAGCAGAATATTAGATATCCACTGAATGCCTATCAATCACAGTGTATATCGGACGTTTCATCTCCTTCAGGAGTGAAAAGGAGTGATCAAAATAGTATAATTCCGTAGTACTTTATGTTACTTTTTACCTGGAGATAATATATTACCTCGGGCTGGCGACCTTATTCCGTATACACGGCAAAAAAAGAGGGATCAGGCCCCGATCCGCTGGTACAGTTTGCCGTAGATCAGTTGACCCTTCCTCTTTCGGTGGCGTTCGCCGATATCGCCCTCGTAGAGAGCAAATCGTCCTTTGGTGCCATCTACCTCGATATCGACGTCTTCACGGTATGCAAATCCGGGCATCATGACATCGATCTTGCCAAAGACGTAGATCTCGCCTTCCACCATCTGGCCGCCGAGACGGCTCTTTGCATTGCCCTTGATGACGATCTTGCCGCCCTCGGCATGCGTGGCAACATGGACGTCGACGTCTCCGCCGACGACGATCTCGCCTCCGTTCATGAACGTGCCGAGATCGCTCCCGGCATTTCCGGAGACAACGATCTTTCCGCCCTGCATGCCGCGCCAGTCCCCACGGTACGCAGCGCCGAGGTAGTTGCCCGCGCTGCCCTTGACGAGGAGCTCGCCGCCCTTCATCCCGGTCCCGGCAAAGGCGTCGACGTTCCCGTTCACCGTGATCTTGCCGCCCTGCATCCATGCACCGACGTACATGTCGGCGTTGCCGTTTACAACGACCTCGCCTGCGGTCATCTTCATGCCGATGTACTTGACCCGCGAGAGATCCCCGTTGACGACGATCTTCGTCTCCCCCGGAGTCGCTCCGGCCCGGCCGGAGACCTCGAAGAACTCTCCGAGCCGGTGCTGTTCCTTGCCCACGTACACGTGGAGGTCGGCAATCTCCTCAGCCTTCTTCCCGGCAAACGCGTCGGGGGTGATGTTATCAGCCTCGAGATACAGATTGGGCTGGTTCTTTATGGTGAGTGTAACGGTCTCCATCCTTTCTGCACCTCACTGCGTGGCATCGACCTCAATCACGTACGGGTTCGGGAGGTAGTGGTGTCCCGTAACCTCGTAGTTGTTCAGGGTGACGGTGTAGTAGCGGAGGAACTTCTCCTTGACGTCACGCATCACCTGCGGGTTCTCATTCACCCTGGCGTTCACCCAGAGCGTCCGTTTGTTGCCGTTCGAGGCGATCTCGTGGTCGCGGATGACCTGGACGCCGGTCTTGAAGAGATGCTCGGCGTTTAAGAATGCCGTCTCGATATCGTCGGGCGCGTAGGGCGCGTTCGGGTTGAACGCGTAGATCGCGACATCCGCTTCCATGCCGGGCGCAAGCCCGCCGTACATGTGCGCGAGGCCGAGCGCCTTTGCGGGCCCTGCGCGGGTCATCTGCGCGACCTCGTAGAGGTCGAGCTCGCGGTCGATACCGGCAAGGTTCGTCGCTTCTATGACCTTATCCTTGTGCTTGAAGGCGTTGAACTGCTGCTCGCGCGCCTCCTGGCTCATGAGCCACTTGATGACCCTCGGGTAGCGGATGAACGGGCCGGCGTTCGGGTGGTCGGTGCTGATGAAGACCCGCATGGGGTCCTTTGCGAGCAGTCCGAGTTCGAGGCCGATGCACCACTGGATGGCGCAGACCTTGATCCCCGGGCTGTAAACGTAAGGCACGACACCCGCGGCGGTCTCGAGTTCGACGTCGGAGTTTGCCCACTTCAGGTGGTTCAACTCCGTGAGGTGATGCTCAAACGGCCCATCGGCGGTCATGGTCGTGGTCTCGTCGAGCGTCACCTGACCGATGTCGATGGTGATGTTGTCGTGCGAGTTCACGTAGTCCATGATCTCCGTTGCCTTGGACTCCATATTGCCCCAGTTCTCACCGCCGTAGGAGTGGAACTGGACGTGGGTGTGGTGCATCACCTGGTCGCGGCCGAACTTGCTGTTCGGCTTGATACCCTCGGAGAGCTTGAACGTGTCGAGCGTCGTCGTGTAGTTGCCCGGGTTCCCGAGGTTGTTCGCATGAACGTGCATCGAATGCGGGAGACCGAGGTACTCGTTTGCCTCGATGAGGCCCTTCACGATCTGGGCCGGCGTGATGTCGAAGTACGGTACCGGGTCGTGAACGTTCTCGCAGTTCAAGCCCCAGCCCCAGGCTTCGGTGCCGCCGGGGTTGACGACCTTGACCGCGTAACCCTTCGTGGCCCGCAGCAGCCAGGCGATGTAGGCGGCGGTGTTCTCGATCTCGTGGTTCTTCAGGTACTCGAGCACGAACCAGTTGTTCCCGAAGACCGGGTAGGCGCCCTGGTCGAGGATCGGCGTATCCCGCATCTCCTCGTGGGTGTGCCGGGCGTAGAGCGGCGGCATGGCCGCTTCCATCACCGTGGTGTAGCCCATGCGGGCGTAGTTGTAGCCGGTCCGGATCGTCGTCGGCACCGAGAACCCGCCCTGCATCCGCTCGATGCCGCGTCCGGGCTTATAGGTGAAGAGCTTGTCCTCCGGCCGGAAGTTTCGGCCGATGTTCACCTTCGGCCCGGCGACGTGGGCGTGGATATCGACGCCGCCGGCCATGACGGTCTTACCCGCCGCATCGATGACCTTTGGGGCGCGAAGCGCATTTGTCTCGACGATCTTGCCGTCCTTGATGGCGACGTCGGCTTTATCGCCCTTGATCCCGAGCACCGGGTCGAAGACGAAACCGTTCTTGATGAGATATTCTGCCATCGCTTATACCCCCTTGATCTCCTTGACGCGGGCAAGGACGCGGTCGAGGAACTCTTCGTCGGTCAGCATACCCTCGGGGGGCTCAACGACTTTTCTCGTCTCAATCGGCACGTTGTCCATACGGTAGGCGCATCCGCCCACCTCGACGCCCACGAAGGCGACCGGGACGTGGACCTTGCAGACCTCCGTGGTCGGTGTCTCGTGCGGTTCGACGGCGACCGAGGGCAGGTTGTAGATCTCCTTCACCGAGCTGAAGGGGAAGTGTGCGCCGGGATCGCTTCCGAGCACGAAGACGGCGTCCACCTCGCCCCGGCGGAGCAGGTCGTTCGATGTCGTCTCGCCGGGGTTATAGCGGGCAAACCCGCGAGAGAGGTCCACTGCGTAGGGGAACCCGAACAGCCAGCCCCAGACCTGACCGGAGCCGGTGACGTTGTAGTGCCCGCGCATCGGCATGATGGCCGCTTTCGTGTACTCGTTCAAGTCGCGGGTGACCGCGATGGCCGCATCGATGTTGTGGTTCTTTCCGAGTGACTGGGTCACGCCCATACCGAAGAAGATGATCGCGAACCGGCCGCTCTTGAGCATATCGGCGGCCTCGTAAATCTTCTCCTTCGGGATGCCGGCGACGACATCCGGGAGCTTTTCGCCCTTGAACGCCACGCGGAACGCATCGAGGAGTTCGTAGTCGCGCCCCTGCTCGATCTGGAGGTGGACGTCCGCTATCCGGGCGGTGTCGGTGGGCCGCGGGTCGACGACGATCATCTTCCGGCCCGTGTGGCCCTTACCGGTGAAGAACCCACGGGGGAAGATCGAGTACCGGGACATATGCCGCGGGTGGGCGTGTGCCGGGTTGCACCCCCAGAAGAGGATCCGGTCGGCACGGTTCTTGACCTCACCGAGCGTGCAGCTCGGTATGCCGATATCCTGAACAGCGATAAGGGATGTTCCGTGGCAGACGGTTGCCGTGTTATCCATGACCGCCCCGACCATCTCGCCGATCTCGGACCCGACGGCCTGGGCCTCGCAGTTCGTGGAGCTCCAGCCGTACATCAGGGGCTTCTTTGCATCGGCAAGCATCCGCGCTGTGTACTCGATTGCCTCGTCGTAGGAGATCTCCTTCCAGGAACCATCGTCCTGCCGCATCCGGGGGCGGGTGAGACGATCCGCTGCCTGGGAGTGGAGAAACTTCTCGGCGCCGATGGCGCAGGCGTTGTAGACCTCGAAGAGTTTCTTTCCGTCATCGCTGACGACGACCTCGAGGTCGTCGCAGAGTGTCCCGCAGAACGGGCAGACCACATCGGTTACTGTCTTTGTCATGCCAGCTCACCCCTGCATCCTTTGCGCACCAGTTCAAGCGAATCAAGGACAGGTTCGTTTTTGGCGACCTCCACCGTGACGGGTGTACCCTTAAAAGTTGGCATCCCCGTCGAGTAGGTGTTCGGATTGACCACCCTGTTTGCCCATGGGCCCATCGGTATATACGCCACACCGGGATGGGGCCCCTGGGTTGCCTCGACTGCCTTGACAACGACGCTGCCATACTGACTGGTGACACGTACGGTCGTGTTGCGAAAAGCTCCGAGCTTCTTGAAGTCCGCCGGATCGAGCTCGATGATCCCGCAGGCGGCGGTGTAGGCGGGTTTTTCTTTCCCCGCCTCCATCGACACCCCCTGCTGGATGGTGCGACCCGTGATCAAATTTACTCTGATTGCCATTATTATTCATCCCCTGTTATATTGTATTTATCTGGCAAGCTCTTTGAGCGGGCTTGGGCCAAGCTCGGTGATGGTCCTGACGACGTCTTCCATGACGTGCCCCCACTTTGCACCCTCAGATGCGGAGACGAAGGTCATCCTGAGACGCTTGTCGTCAAGACCGATGTTCTTGAGGACGCTCTTCAAGAGGAACATCCTCTTTGCAGCCTTGTAGTTGCCCTCAAGGTAGTGGCAGTCGCCAAAGTGGCACCCGGAGACCAGCACGCCATCTGCTCCATCCTGGAATGCCTTCAGGATGAAGAGGGGGTCGACACGGCCCGTGCACATCACGCGGACGGCACGGATGTCCGGCGGGTACTGGATACGGGCACCGCCGGCGAGGTCTGCACCGGCATAGGAGCACCAGTTGCAGATGATGGCGATGATCTTGGGTTTCCAGTTCTCGTCTGCCATTTACTGTTCACCTCCAAGGAGGAATGCATCGATCTGTGCAACGATCTGCGGTGTTGCAAAGTGCTGCATCCAGATAGCACCGCCGGGACAGAATCCGCCGCAGGTGCCGCAGCCCTTGCACTTGGCCTCGGTGACATGCATGACCGTGCGGCCGTCCTTCTCGATGAGCGAGAGGGCCTGGTAGGGGCAGAGGTTGACACACAGTCCGCATCCGGCGCACTTGTCCTCCATGCACACGGCGAAGTAAGGCTCGAGCTCCACCTCGCCGCGGTGGATCGGGATGGATGCCGCGGATGCCGCACCCTCTGCCTGGGCGACCGTATCGGGGATATCCTTGGGTCCCTGGCAGACGCCGGCGAGGTAGACACCGGCAGTGGTGGTGCCGCAGGGGTTCAGCTTCGGGTGGGCCTCTAACAGCCAGCCGTCCTGCGAGCAGGAGACACCGAAGAGTCTCCGCGTCTTCTCGGTATCGGCGGAGGGCTGGACGGCGGCCGCGAGCACGACCAGGTCGACTTCCATATCGATGGGCCGGCCAAGCAGCGTATCCTCAGCGTTGACGTGGAGGTTCTTCGTAACCGGGTCCTCGAGGATGTTTGCAACCCTGCCGCGGATGAACTTCGCACCCTCGTCCTGGATGCGGTAGTAGAACTCCTCGTACATCTTGCCGAAGGACCGGATGTCCATGTAGAAGATGTAGGGGATCGCGCCGGGGATCTTCTCGATGATCTGGTGGGCGTGCTTGAGCGAGTACATGCAGCAGAACCGCGAGCAGTACGGCTTGCCGACGCCGGTATTGTCACGGGATCCTGCACAGAGGACGAATGCGATCCTCTTTGGGGTCTCGCCGTCGCTTGGGCGGATGAGGTGGCCGCCGGTCGGTCCGGACGCGCAGATCAACCGCTCGAACTCAAGGCTCGTGATGACGTTGTCGTAGTGCTTGTAACCCCACTCGAACTTCTTCTCGATCGGGAAGATATCGTATCCCAGGGCGAGGACGACGGTGCCGACCTTGACATTCATGAGTTCGTCCTTTGCATCGAGATCGATGGCCTTCCTCTCCTCGCCGCATGCCTCGACGCAGAGGCCGCACTTGACGCAGGCGTCGAAGTCGACGGTGTAGATCAGGGGCGAGACCTGCGGGTGGTAGATGTAGATCGCCTTTCTCGGCGCCATGCCGAGCTCGAACGGGTTCGGCTTGATGACCGGACAGACGTCGGTACAGTCGCCGCATCCGGTACAGCCGCCGCCGATGATGCCGCGGGCTGTGGCCTCATCCGGAGTGAGAACGCCGCGCGCCTTCTTCCGGAGGGTCACGTCGAAGTTGCCGATGTAGCCCTCGACCGCCTCGACCTCGGTGTAGGTGAGGAGCTCGATGCCTTCGTGGCGGTAGACATCCACCATCTTCGGGGTAAGGATACACTGCGAGCAGTCCAGCGTCGGGAACGTCTTGTCGAGCTGGGACATCTTGCCGCCGATGGTGGGTTCCTTCTCCACGAGGTAGGTCTTGATGCCGGCGCTCGCAAGGTCGAGCGCGGCCTGCATGCCGCCGACACCGGCGCCGACGACCATCGCCGTCTTCTCCACGGGGACGCTCTTCGGTATGAGATCCTCAAGGAGGGATGCCTTTGCTACGGCGATCCTGACTGCATCTTTTGCCTTTGCGGTGGCCTCTTCGGGCTGGTGCATGTGCACCCACGAGTTCTGCTCGCGGATGTTGGCCATCTCGAACCGGAAGGGGTTTAAGCCGCCCTCCTTGGTCGCGTTACGGAACGTGGGCTCGTGCAGGCGGGGAGAACATGCTGCAACGACGATCCCGGTCAGTTTCTGCTCCTTGATGGCCTCTGCGATCTTGTTCTGGCCGGGGGTCGAGCACATGTACTGGTAGTCATCGGCGATGATGACGTTCGGGAGTGTTTTTGCGTACTCCTGTACCGCCTTGATGTTGATCGAGCCCGCGATGTTGGTACCACAGTGGCACACAAAAACGCCAATTCTTGGCTCTTCGTACTTTTTGACTTCTGCCATGTATTTGCACCTCACAGGATCTTCTTCAGGAACGGCTCGACACTGACGGCGTGGAGGTCGAGTGCAAGCTCATCCGGGCTCATGCCCTGCGCCAGTCCCAGGAGTTCGTTGTAGTGCAGTATCGGAAGCCCCCAGGTGATGCCGAACTTCTCCTCGATCTCGATCTGCCCTCTGTCGTACTGGAGCTGGCAGAACGGACAGACTTCAGTCAGCGCATCAGCACCGACCTCCTGCAGATTGATCATCTTCTCGTTCGTGATATCGAGTGCATGCGCGATATCGTATCCGCGGACACCGCCGCCGGCACCACAGCACTGCATCTTGTTGCGGTACTGTACCGGTTCGGCGCCGAGAGCGGCGACGAGCTCTTCTATCCACATCGGGTTCTCGGTGTCGCCGAAGTGCCGCTCTTTGGCGGGCTTCATCAGGTGGCAACCGTAGTGAACGGCGATCTTCGCGCCGGTCAGGGGGCGCGTGACGCTATCGGCGAGCTTCTTGATACCCACGATCTTCGGGTCGTAGTAGAGCTCGGCGAGGTGCCAGACGTCGACGGTTCCCTTGAACTCCATATCGATCTCTTTGAGCACCTCGTTGACGCCATCGCGGAGTTCGTCGTTGTGCTTGAGCTTGTGGTTGACTTCCCAGATGGACTTGTAGCAGCCGTTGCAGATCAGGGTGATGTCCGTCTTCATCTGCTCGGCAAGCACGACGTTTCGCGCAGCCATTGCGTACCAGACGTTTAAGTCGATCGAACCGAACGCGCCCGGCGCCGGGCAGCAGCTTGCGCCCTTCAGGGGAAGGAGGTCGATGCCGACATTTGCGCTGGTCTTGATGGCCGCCGCCTCGATCCCGGGGTACCGGTTCGGTGCGATGCATCCGAGGAAGAATGCGTACTGATGTCTGTTGCTCATGGTTTCACTCACCCTCCGCCAGTATCCTGTCTGCATTCTCTTTGAGGCGATAGTGATCCATAATCTTCCTGATACCGGGCAGATACTCCGGATACTTGTGCGTCGTCTCGGGTTCCGCCTCAAGGCCGAGCTTCTCTCGTGCAACCCGGTTTGCAGCGTTGTTCGGGACGCCGTGGCCCGACTGGTAGATCAGCTGGGCTGTCTTGAGGAAGTTGCGCGGCACGATATCCCGCTTGAACGCAAGGTTCCTCATCGCCATGATCGCGTCGGTCGGCGCGAGGTCACGGGGGCACCGGTCGGTGCAGCTGTAACAGGTGGTGCAGAGCCAGAGGTCGGGGTCGGTGAGGGCTTCCTCCTCGAGGCCGAGGATGGCTTTCCTCATGAACAGCCGGATACGGTACGAACTCCGGGGTGCCGAGGGGCACGAGCCGGTGCAGGTGCCGCACTGGTAGCACATGTGGGCGGCCGTCCGCCCGATCTTCTCCACATCCTTGATGAACTCGGGGTTGCTGTCGGGAATGTAGTACTTCCTGTCCCGGAGTCTCTCAGCGAGTTTCTGGTCCTTATAGTCTTTCTTCACTGCCATTGACTATCCCTCACGCCTCTTCCACTTTTCCCAGGACTTTGATCTCGACTTCTCCAGGAGTGGTCTCTTTCACCTTCGATGTCCTCGTGGTGAGCAGTTTTTCCTTGATGTCCCTGAAGAGTTCCGAATCCTTGTCCTGCATCCGGATAGCGGTTCGCCGCAGGATGATAGCATCTTCGCTCGGGCAGGCGTTGACACAGGCGCCGCAGAAGATGCAGAAATCCTTGTTGATGGCGATGTTCGGTTCGATCCTGCCTTTCATCTCCTTTGCCGGGAGCGGTGTGGGCAGGTAGAGTGCATTGCAGGGGCAGACCTCGACACAGGTCGAACAACCGCCGGGGCACTTCTCGGGGTTGATCTCGATCTCTCCCTCGAAGATCTTCTCGACGGTGATTGCCTCGGTGGGGCAGGTCTGGACGCACCAGGTGCAGGTACAACAGTCGTCCTGCTGGATGTCGACCTTGCCGGGCAGTCTGTCGCTCACGACCTCGCGCTCAAGGGTGATTGCGTCCTCGGGGCAGGCCTCGACACAGATCTTACATCCGTCGCAGGTGCTCTCCTCCCACAGGACATCCCCTTCGATCTTGCCGGTCTCGGGGGTTCTGGGTTTGCGGACGACGGTGATGCTCGGGCAGAGTTCGCCGCAGATGCCGCAGACGCTGCACTTCTCCATGTCGACTTTAAACGTGGTCTTCGTCTGCAGAGCGGTCTCACGGGGTCTGCCGGCCTCTTCGCCGCCCTCGAATGCGGGGACGTCGCGGTTGATGGCGTCTCTCGGGCAGACCTCCTCGCAGATGGTACACCGGTCGCACTTCTCTTCGTCGATCACGGTGACCATATCATACTGGGGGAATCCTTCTTTCTCAAGTATCGGGAGCCGTTCTTCTCCGTCGATCTTGAGCGTCATCGCATTGAAGGGGCACATGATGACGCAGACGCCACAGTATGAACACTTTTCAGGGTTGACGTCGACAGGTTCGGCGTAATCGATCGCCCCGCGGCGTGTCGCACCGACTGGTCCGAGCACGATTGCCTCTTCGGGGCAGGCATCGACACAGATGCCGCAGCCTGTGCAGGTCTCCGCGTTCAGGATAAGGTTGTTGACCGCTTTGAGGAGCTTCTGCTCCATGATGACGTTCTGTCCTTCCCGCGTTTTGGAATACTTTGGAAACAGTGCCATATTTTAGTATCACTCCTAGGCTTCCACTCTTCGGGCCTTTGCCCGGCTCTCCCACGGTCCTGCAAGTTTGATAACTTCGTAGGGGCATGCCTCGACGCATACGCCGCAACCGGCGCAGAGCTCGGAGTTAAAGTCAAGAATAATGGCTTTGCCGTCCTTGACCTTGTAGATCTTCTCCAGGGTTACCGGTTCTTCGGTATGGAGCTCGAGAGCGTTGACCGGACATGCCACCACGCAGTTGTTGCAGCCTGTACATCGTTCCATATTGATGTGCAATGCAAATGCCATGGTTATCACGCACCAGATCTGATCGATTAAAAATCGATATAAAAAGAATTGTCAAAGAATATACATAAACTTTCTGAAATTCGGCAGTCTTATATTCCAGAACTATGATTATTCGTCAAATTTTATAAATTAAATCGGTTGTTATGTTAACCCGATGTCACGGATATCGGCGCAAAACGCATCTCGGGGCAGAATGTCAAAGCGAAAACCTTAAATTTTAAGTCGGGCCTTCTGGTGAAAATTGGTGGCCAATCCGGGCCGGCAGCGTGAAGAACCGGCCGGATCTCCCCGGGACCCGGCGATAACCCCCACCTTCCTCCCCGGAAGAGCCTGCCGCCCGTTGCGCGGTTTGGGCGACACCTGTTTACGTAATCGTTGGTTCTCCACCCTTTGCGCCGGGCACGTGCGCCCACCCGGAATGCCCGTCGCGACCCTGCGCCCACGGTCCTCCATAGCATCCCGTTCAGGCCCGGTCGGGCGGGATCGTGGGACCGGGAAGGGCTTAACCCGGCCTCCGACGCGGATCCGGGAGATATGGATGTTTTGCACCCCAATAGCGCAATCAGGCTGAATTTCTGCGTTCTGTCGTCCGGCAGCCGGTTCTTCGCCGGTTTACCCTGCCGTGGCGGTGGCTGTCGGCGGGCCGGCCCGGTCTCCGGGGGGGCCGCGCGGTTGAGGCTGCCGATCTCCGGCGCCGATCCGGTGTGCACGCCCGGGAGAAAAAGAAACCTTATTCTGTCCGCATCGTGACATTGTAGCAAACGAGGTGTATTCTGTCCATGGAATTGAATGGCGTTACTATCGACGATACCTATGCAGAGGCGTTCCCGACCTGGGTGGCGCGGCCCATCATCACCGCTGTCACCGAGGAATGGGCATACAGGGCGGCAGTGGAGGCCGTCGGTTTTGCCACCTCCACGATAGGTTGTCCGGCTGAGGCGGGCATCGACTGCTTCGTCCCTGCCGACGAGACTCCCGACGGGCGGCCCGGCTACGCAATCCTGATCTGTGCGAGCAAGAAGAAGCTCAAGGAGCAGGTCGTGGAGAGGCTTGCCGAGTGCGTCCTCACCGCACCGACGACGGCGGTCTTCGACGGCCTTGCCGACGTCGTTGCCGAGGTCCAGGAGAAACTCCCGGTCAAGCTCCACTTCTTCGGCGACGGCTACGAGCAGAAGCGCGAGGTCGGCGGCAGGACGGTCTGGGCCATCCCGATCATGGAGGGCGAGTATATCGGTGAAGAAGAGTTCGGTGCCGTCAAGGGTGTCGCGGGCGGTAACTTCTTCATCATGGGCGAGAATCAGATGGCCGCGCTCATGGCCGCGCAGGCGGCGGTCGACGCCATCAGCGGCGTCTGCGGCGTCATCACGCCCTTCCCCGGCGGCATCGTCGCGAGCGGCTCAAAGGTCGGGAGCAAGAAGTACAAGTTCATGGGCGCAAGCACGAACGAGGTCTACTGCCCGACCCTCCGCGATAAGGTCGAGGGGAGCAAGGTGCCCGAAGGCGTCAAGGCGGTCTACGAGATCGTCATCGACGGCGTCGACCAGGATTCGGTCCGGACCGCGATGGCCGAGGGCATCCGGGCGGCATCGAAGGTGCCGGGCGTGAAGTTCATCAGCGCCGGGAACTTCGGCGGCAGCCTCGGACCGTTCAGGTTCGAGCTCAAGGATGTCCTTGCGGATTACCTTTAAACCTTTTTTTGTTGCTTATCCACGGTTCGGGGCCCTGGATCGCACGGATAAGCCTCCGGCCCCGGCCCGGGCGGGTGCAACGCTGCGCCTCCCGGTCGTGCGGCGCACCATGATGCGGGCATGGTCGTGCCCGGGTATGCCGGGCCCATATGATTGATGGCGGCCCGCTCCCCATGCCCGCCGGCCCGCCCCCGATGCCGGGTATGCGGTGCGCATAACCCTCGTGCGCCTCCTCGCACGCCCCGCCCCTCGCGATCGATCCCCTTAAATATCGTTATCAACGAAATTCTTGTTAACGATTATTTCGGTGACATCATGATCACGCTCACACCCGATGACGTCAGGGCCCGGTTCGGGCCTCTCTTCTCGATGAAGTACCTTGCCATGGTCGACCAGAACGCCGGCCTTGCGGAGATCCGCGAGCATTGCCGGGCGCGGGGAACGATCGAGTGGGATGCGGCGAACCGCATCCGGGCGGGCGGGGCCATCCGGTCCTGTCACGTCGAGGGCACGACGATGACGATGCTTGCGCGCCTGGGGCTATCTCCGGCGAAGTTCGGGGCGGCCGGAAGAGAGATCGGCGGACAGGCGCTCGAGGGAGTCGAGGTCGACGGGGACGAGGTGGTGACGACCTGGTCGGGTATCGCCGGGGCCGGTGTCGGCGTCGCCGCCTGCCTGACCCAGGCGCCGGGGGTGATCCGGGCCGAGTATCCCTCCGAGGACGACCTCCGTATCGGCGGCGCCCGGGTATGCCGGGTCCGGATCGTATCGCCGCTCTACGAGAAGGTGACGATCGGGATCGACGATACCGACACCCGGGAGGAGGGCGCCACGTGGGTGCTCGCGCTCAAGTGCGCCGAGGCCTGCACGATCCCCGGGGTGGAGTACCTGGACATGCGCCTCGTGCAGTTGAACCCCGCCGTCCCGAAGAAGACCACCAACTGCGTCGGTTCCGCCCTGAACTTCGCCGTCCGGCCGGGGAGAGTGGACGCCCTCCTCGAGTACGTCCGCGACTTCATCGAGTCCGAAGCGGTCAGCAAAGACACCGGCATCGCCGTATACAGGGGAATTGCGTTTGCAGAGGAGTCTTCCTACGCACGAAGGGTCAAGACCGAACTCCTGACGCTTGAAGAGGCGGAGGCGGAGGCCGCCCGGATGGGTGTCCGGTTCATCGACTCGAACCGGCGGAAGGGCCGTATAGGGGCACTCGGCGCCGTCCTCTGGGGTAACAAGGGCGTCGAAGCGGCAGGGCTCTATGGAGAGACTTTCTGATCCCTACACGATACGCTACCCGCAGATCGTGGCGGTGGCCGACGAGAGCGGCGGGCACGTCGAACTCATCGAGTTCTTCGACTGCACCGGCGGCGCGATGTGGGTGAAGCGCCACTACGCGCAGAGCCCGCTCGTCCGCTCCGTCCGCACCGTGGGCGCGACCAACCGTTACATCCTCTCGGCCGGCAGCGCCGACCTCGCTCTCGAAGGTTCGGTCTTCCCGGCGGGGATCGCCGCTGTCGCCGTCCAGGGCGACGAGATCGCCGTCACCTACCGGGGCCTCGGCGGCGGCGGCGTGGGGGCATCCATCTGCCGCGCATCGGCATCCGGCGTCGTTCGCCACAAAAGCGATCCCGCCGGCGGCGGGCGTCTTGCGGGCTCGACGATCTGGCTCCCCCGCCGCGAGCGCGTGGTCATCGGGATCGACGACACCGATACGCCGGAGGAAGGCGCCACCTGGACGCTCGCGCACAACATCGCGCGGGCCGTCGAGGACGACCGTTCCCGCTACCTCTCCCACACCATCGTCCAGCTCTATCCCGTCCCCTACCGGACCAAGAACTGCGTCGCCATCGCCTGCGAGTTCGCGACCTCCGACCCCGGTGGGCTTGCCCGGCACTACCGCGACCTCCTTACGGAGTACACCCTCTCGGAAGAGACCGGTATGGCGGTCTGGCGCGGGTTTGACACCGCACCGCTCGAAGAGTTCGGCGGAAAGGTGAAGCGGGGCGAGGTCTCGGCAGACGATCTCGCCGCCATAACCGATGGAAGGCTCTCCGTTCTCATGGACGGCCGGGGGGCGATCGGGGCGGTGGCGGCAATACCGTTCTTCACGCGATACGAGGAGGCGCTGGCGCTATGGAATGGGTCCGGCTGAAAGCCCGCCTGCTCGAGGCGGGCTCTGTCCGCCTCTCCGGCGAACCCGCGGATCAGTACATCTCCCGCTCCGCCGCCGGCCCCTCTGCGGGGGCGCCCGGTTCGCTCTTCTTTTCTCTCGGCGATAGGCGGGTCCGGGTCGGTATCGATGAGACGGCCCCCATCGAGGTCATCCACCGGGGAGAGGGCGTTGCCGACCTCCTCATCGGCGGCGACATGGTCCGCGGCAGGCTCGAGGCCGCCGCGCTCCACTGTCCGCGCCAGGCCTACGTCACCGTCAGCGGGACGTGCATCTTTCACTGCCGCTACTGCACGGTGCCGCACCTCCCCGGCCGGCGGAAGGGGATCGCCGAAGTCGTGGGGATGGTCGAGAGCGTGGCCGACCGGATCGACGCCATCGCGATCACGAGCGGCGTCGCCTCGTCGATCGAGGAGGAGGAGGCCTACGTCCTCGACGTCGTCGCGGCGCTCGCGCCCTTCGGTCTCCCCATCGGCGTCTCGATCTACCCGGGCCCGGAGACCCCGGCCCGGCTCCGTGCCCTCGGCGTCGTCGAGGTGAAGTTCAACCTCGAAGCGGCGACGGAGACGCTCTTTCGCGATATGTGCCCCGGCCTTTCGTGGGAGGCGGTCCACGAGGCGCTTTTCCGGTCCGTGGCGCTCTTCGGGAGGGGCAGGGTCTTTTCAAACGTCATCGTCGGCCTCGGGGAGACCGACGATGACCTGGAGCGGGTGATGACCGATCTCGCCGCGGCCGGGGTCATACCGGTGCTTCGCCCGCTCACCCCGGCGGCGTTCCTCGCCGGCCGGCCCCGGCCCCCCGCCGACCGGCTGCTCCGGCTCTCTGCCGCCCACGAGCGGATCCTCAGGGAGGCGGGGCTCGACCCCCGCCGGGCGCTGACGATGTGCCCGGCATGCACGGGGTGCGACCTCGTCCCCGGGAGGGACACATGAAGGGCGAGGAGGCGCTCGCCCGCGCCATCCTCCGGTCCGCCGACCGGTGCTACACCGTCCCCGGCTACCCGGTATCGGATCTTGCCGGGCGAGTCGGTGCCGCGATCACCGCAAACGAGAAGGTGGCGGTCGAGTACGCCCTCGGCGACTCGCTCTCCGGGCGGAGGGCCGCCGTGATCGTCAAGCACGTCGGCCTCAACGCCTGCGCGGACCCGCTCGTGCATGCAACGGCCCAGGGTCTCCGGGCCGGCGTCGTTATCGTCGTCGGCGACGATCTGCGCGCGGCCGCATCAGACGTCGTGCAGGACTCCCGCTACTACGGCGAGGTCGCCCGGGTGCCGGTGCTGGAACCCGACGGCGAGACGATCGGCCCCGCGGTCGAAGCGGCGTTCGAAGCCTCGGAGACCTTCTCCCGCATCGCCATCGTCAGGGTCACGCCCGGCCTCCTGGATGCGGATGTCCCGGAGACCCCCGCACCCCGGAGCGGCCGGGAGGGGAGCCTCGCGGACCCGGGGCTCACGATGGCCGGGCGGGCGCAGGCGGCCGACCGCCGGACGGCGGCCATGGTTGCCTGGTCGCGGACCTCGCCCCTCAACCGTTACGAGGGGGATGTGTTCCACGCCGTCACCGTCTACCCGCCGCCGGCGGATCCGGACGTGCTCGCCCGGATCCTCGAGGCCGGCCGCCCCTTCCTCCGGGAGCACCGGCTGCTCGAGCCTCCCGCCACTACCGGAGAGCCGGAACGGTTCTCCGCGCGGGGCTACTCCCGGACGTTCTGCCGGGACTGCCCGTTCCACCCTGCCCTTGCCATCCTCTCCGAACGCAGGATGCGGACCACCTGCGACGCCGGATGCGCTATCCTCGCGATGAACCCGCCCTACCGGGTAGGGCTTGCCACCTACGGCCTCGGGTCGTCGGTTGCCGTGGCGGCGACCGGCCCGGGCATCGCGCTCGCCGGCGACTACGCTCTCCTGCACTCAGGGCTCGCCGCCCTCATCGACGTCTACGAACGAGGGCTCCCGCTCCTCTGCATCGTACTTGCGAACAACCGGATGGGGATGACCGGCGGTCACCCCGTCCCTGATATCCTTCGCTACATCGCCTGGGCGGACCCGGTCGTCTGCGCTGCAGACGACACGGGCGCTCTTCGCCGGGCCCTCACCCTCCCGGAGGAGGGCCCCCGGACGGTGGTGATCAAGGGAACCTGCCCTGAAGGTGCACACCATGAAACCCTGGAATATCGAGATCTGTGATGTAACGCTGCGAGACGGGGAGCAGACTCCCGGCGTCTCGTTTACCCATGATGAGAAGATGACGATCGCACGAGCGCTCGATGAGATCGGCGTGGAGGTGATCGAGGCCGGGTTCCCCGTGGTGTCGTCGGCGGAGAAAGAGTGCGTCGCCGCGATCGCGCGAAGCGGCCTCTCCGCCCGGGTCTGCTGCCTTGCACGGGCGCTCAGGCCCGACGTCGAGGCGGCCCTCGACTGCGATGTGGATATGGTCAGCATCTTCATAGCGACATCCGACCTCCACATCCGGCACAAGTACCGAAAGCCCCGCGCCGAGGTGCTCGACGATGCTCTCGACATGGTGGAGTTCGCCGCCGATCACGGCGTGCAGGTGCGGTTCGCGGCCGAGGATGCCTCCCGGACCGATCCTGCGTTCCTCATCGAGATGTACTCCCGGGGCGCAGAATGCGGCGCTGATCTCGTCAGTTTCGCCGATACGGTAGGATGCCTCGCACCGCTTGAGATCCACGCGGTCATATCCCGGATCCTTGGCGACGTCCATCACCCGCTCTGTATCCACTGCCACAACGATCTCGGGTTTGCGGCCGCAAACACCATCACGGCGGCGGCTGCCGGGGCGTTTCAGCTCCACACCACCGTCAACGGCATCGGGGAGCGTGCGGGGAACGCCGCGCTTGAACAGGTGCTGGTCGCCCTGCGGATGAAAGGCGGCGTCGACCGCTACGATCTCACCCGCCTGCAGGAGATCTCGCGGCTGGTCGCCCGGTGTTCGGGCGTGGTCCCGGAGCGCACCCGGCCGATCGTCGGCGAGAACGCCTTTGCCCACGAGAGCGGGATCCACATAGCCGCCATCCTTGAGGATCCGGCGACCTACGAGTCCATCCTCCCCGAACTGGTGGGCGGCGAGCGCCGGTTCGTCCTCGGGAAGCATACGGGGAGGAAAGCGCTTGAGCATATCGCGCAGGCGTATGGGTTCGACCTCTCCGACGGGCAGGTGCGGTGGGTGCTCGAGCAGATCAAACAGAGGAGCGAGGGGAAATGCAGCGTCACCCCCGAGGTGCTCTGCGGGTTCCTCCGGCAGGCGAAGGCGGAGGTCCTCTCGTGAGCACGCTCTCGGAGCGGATCCTCGGTGCCCCTGCCGGCGCATACGTGGACCGCGAGGTCGATATCGCCTTTGCCCACGACGGGACCGGCGTCCTCACCCGGGAGGCGCTCCGGGAGATGGGCGTGGAGCAGCTCCCTCACCCCGAGCGCCTGCGCCTCGTCTTCGACCACATCGTGCCGGCCAACACCGGCACGACGGCGACGCTCCAGGCGGAGCTCCGCGGGTATGCCCGGGCCTCAGGGATAGACCTCTCGGATGCCGGCGGAGGGATCTGCCACCAGGTGATGAGCGAAGGGGTCGTCCGGCCCGGCATGGTCGTCGTGGGCGCCGACTCTCACACCTGCACCCTCGGCGCTCTCGGGGCGTTTGCCACCGGCGTGGGAGCGACCGATATGGCGGCGATCTGGGCGTCGGGGGCTACGTGGTTTCGGGTGCCGGAGACGATCGCGGTCAACCTCACGGGAAGGCTCGGTGGCCCCGCAGAGCCAAAAGACGTCGCTCTTGCCTGTGTCGCCAGACTCGGCATGGAGGGGGCGACCTACCGGGCGCTGGAGTTCGTGGGTGACGGCGCGTCGGGGATATCCATGGACGGGCGGTTGACCCTCTGCAACATGGCGGTCGAGACGGGAGCAAAGACCGGCATCTTCTACGCCGATGCGGTCACCGTCCGCCATCTTGCCGGGCACGGCGTTGCGGCGTCGCCCCAGGCTGTGGAGGAACCGCGCTACGAGCGGGAGATCGCCATCGACCTCTCCGGCATCGTGCCTCTTGTCGCGGTCCCGCACCGGGTGGACACCGTCCGGGAGGCCGAAGATGTCGCGGGCACGCCGATCGACCAGGTCTTCGTCGGGACCTGCACGAACGGCCGCTACGAAGACCTTGCCCGGCTAGCCCGGATCGTCCGGGGGAGGAAGGTGGCGGTCCGCACCCTGGTCGTCCCCGCCTCCCGCGCGGTGCTTGCCCGGGCGATCGCCACCGGCGTCCTTGCCGATATCGTGGATGCGGGATGCATGGTGGCCCCGCCCGGGTGCGGGCCGTGTCTTGGGGCGCACGAGGGCGTGATGGGGGAGGGCGAGGTCTGCCTCTCGACCGCCAACCGGAACTTCAAGAACCGGATGGGCGTGGGCGCCGAGATCTACCTCTCATCGGTCGCCACCGCCGCGGTGAGTGCGCTCGCGGGCGAGATCGCCGTGCCGGAGGTGGCATGATGCAGGGAACCGGGCCGGCCGTCTGCCTTGGCAACGACGTCGACACCGACCTCATCATCGCGGGCCGCTACCTCCGGACGAAGGACCGCTCGGTCTGGGCGGAGCACGTCCTCGAGGACCTGGACCCGGCGCTTGCCCCCCGTATCCGCGGCGCGATCATCGTCGCCGGGAGGAACATGGGGTGCGGGTCGTCGCGGGAGCAGGCGGTTGTCGCCCTCCGGGAGGCCGGTGTCGTCGGGATCGTCGCGGAGTCGTTTGCCCGCATATTCTTCCGGAACGCCGTCAACGTGGGTCTCCCGGTGATCGAGGCCTCCGTTGCCTGCACCGATGGCGCCCACGTCGCTTTCGACCTCGATAGCGGGTGGGTGGAGGTGGACGGGGTGCGCCGCCCCGCCCGCCCGCTCTCGCCGAGGATGGTCACCATTCTCCGGGCCGGAGGACTGGTCCCCTACTGGAGGTCGTGCCGGTGATATTTCCCCCGCATTGCAAATACGTCGGGGCCGTGACCGGCACACCGTGCGGGGAGCGGGTCTACTTCCTCTCGCGCTACCTGGTCCGCGAGACCGAACCGGACGGCATGGAGGTGCTCGAGGTCGAGGCCGATCCGGCCGGAACCGGTTTGATGAGGAGCATCCTCTCCACCCGGGTGCTCGCCGCCGGCGACGAGGTCTGCCGTTACCCGGACCCGGTGAACGTCCAGGACCGCACATTCCTGGTGAGGGCGGCCCTCCGGTCCGGGCACCGGTGCACGGTCTTCTCCGGCCACGGCTGTCAGACCACGTTCGTGCTCGACCCCGACCTCTCGGGGTTCCTTCGCCTTCACGTCTACGACATCACCCCGCCCCGCCCCCACCTCTCCGCCACGCTCGGCGACCTTGAGAGGACCGGTCTCTTCGGCGACCTCGAGGTCATATTCGAGCACCACGTCAGGGATATCAGGGAGATCGAGGCCGACGTCTATCCCTGCCGCGCGGCCGGTTTCCCCCGCACCCTCGATGCGGACCCGGTCCGCCCGGGCGACCGGGTCGCGGGATGCCTGACGGCGAAAGACCTGGTGCGGGAGTGCTACGGGGAGGAGATCGGCGTGGAGAGCATCTGCCCGCTTGGAGCGGTGACGGCAGAACCTTTCGTCGCCCGGTGCTGCCGGAGCGAGCGGGGCGGTCTCGGGCGCTGGAACGGCAAGTTCGGCGCGGTGGTCCACTGGGGAGCATCGTCGTGGGAGATTGCGGATGCGGTCAGGCAGGTCACGGCCGCGTGGAGGGAGCGGAATGGTGAAGGTAGCGGTCGTTGAGGGCGACGGGATCGGGCGCGAGGTCGTCCCGGCCGCTCGCGATATTCTTGCGGCCGTCCGCCCCGACATCGAGTTCTTCGACGTCGATCTGGGTTACGGGCTCTGGGAGCGGACCGGGTGCGCCTGCGGGGAGGAGACGGTTGCCGACCTCGGATCGGCGGATGCCATCCTCTTTGGGGCCGTCACGACGCCGCCGGACCCCGGTTACCGGAGCGTCATGCTCCAGATCCGCCACGCCCTCGACCTCTACGCAAACGTCCGCCCCATCCGTGGCGACACTGTCGACGTCGTCATCGTCCGGGAGAACACCGAGGGGCTCTACTCCGGCATCGAGTGGACCGAGCCCGACCGCTCCTGCACCGTCCGGGTCGTCTCCCGCCGGGGGAGCGAGCGGATCGCCCGCTACGCCTGCACCCTCGCGAAGTCCCGCCGGCACCACCTCACCGTGGGGAACAAGGCAAACGTCTTAAAGTCGGACTGCCTCTTCGTCGAGGTCTGCACGGCGGTGGCCGCCCATCTGGGAGTCCCCTGCACGGCCCGCTACATCGATGCGCTCTCGCTTGACCTCCTCATGCACCCCGACCGCTACGACGTGATCGTGACGACCAATATGTTCGGGGACATCCTCTCCGACGCCGCGGCGTACCTCGTGGGGGGGCTCGGCATGCTCCCGAGCGCGAACATAGGAGAACGTGCCGCCCTCTTTGAGCCCGTGCACGGGAGCGCTCCCGACATCGCGGGGAGGAACGTCGCAAACCCCATCGCGGCGATACGGAGCGGTGCGATGCTGCTTCGCCACGTCGGCGACCCTGCATCCGCCGCAGCCGTCGAGGAGGCGGTCGTGCGGGTGCTCCGTGCGGGCATCCGGACCCGCGACATCGGCGGGACCGCCGGCACCCGGGAGTTCGGGACGGCGGTGCTCCGCGAGGTCGGGCGGGGGAAGGCCTAAACGCCCTCCCGCCAAGGTGTAGGCTATGGTGCTGGTAGGATGCCACGTCTCCATCGCGGGCTCGATCGACCTTGCGGTCGGGCGGGCCCTCGATTCGGGCTGCGATACGTTCCAGATCTTTTCAAGAAACCCCCGGGGCTGGAAGGCAAAAGACCTCGACCCTGACGTGGCCGGTGCTTTCCGGAGAGCGCTCGACGCATCCGGCATCGGTCCGGCCGTCGACCACATGCCTTACCTCCCGAACCTGGCCTCGCCCGACGATGCGATCTACGAAAAATCGGTCGCGGCGCTCACCGACGAACTCCGGCGGTGCGAGGTGCTCGGTATACCCTACCTCGTGACGCATCTTGGCCATCACCGCGGCGCCGGGACCGGGACCGGGCAGGAACGGGTCGTCGCCGCCATCAACCGGGCGCTTGAAGAGGCCGGCGCACAAGGCGTGATGCTCCTCCTCGAGAACACCGCCGGCGAGAAGAACAGCGTCGGGTCGACCGTCGCGGACCTCTGCCGGATCTTTGAGGGTATCGACGGGGAGGAGAGGATCGGGATATGTTTCGATACCTGCCACGCGTTTGCCGCAGGCTACGACCTCCGAACCGGGGAAGGGGTCGATGCGGTGCTCGAGGAGATCGACGACCTGATCGGCCCGGGGCACCTCCGGATCATCCACCTCAACGACTGTAAGGGCGACCTCGGGAGCGGGCTTGACCGGCACGAGCATATCGGGCTTGGGTCCATCGGGGAGGAGGGGTTCCGGCATATCCTCAGCCGTCCGGCCATAAGGGGATGTCCGCTCATCTGCGAGACGCCGGTGGATGGACGGCGGGGAGACGATGGAAATATCGCGAAGGTCCGCGAACTCGCCGGGGCATGAATTTCTCTGCGATACCCTATCCTCATAATATTCGCTAATTTTTATAATAATTACGAATACTTCTCTCGGCTCCCCGGGGCCGCAAGGGATATATATTTATACCCCCATCATGCCGTTCACGAACCCTTTGCCCGGCAGGACCCGGTGACTCTCCGGCATCCTCCCGGACCTCAGTTTGCACGCGGGCACGGCCGGGATGCTTCTCTCTCCTGCCTGCAGGCACCATCGTGTGAGACGAAAGGGGGCGTTCTCATCATGGTGATCGAGGAATGGCTGAATACAGAGTGTTAATGATAGTCTGCACCGTCATCGCCGCCGGACTGCTGGCCTCGCCCGTTCTGGCGGTGGAGGCAGCGCCGGGGGAGACGGTGCTGTTCTGCACCGCCGGCGGATCCCAGGAGCACCCGGATATCGACGGCGATATGGTCGTCTGGGAGGACGGCAGGGACGATCGGTCTATCTACTACGCTGCCGCTCCCGGCAGCGGTGGCCGGAAGGTTGCCGGCGGCTACGCCGAAGAGCGGTATCCGTCCGTGTCGGGCGATTTCATCGCCTGGCAGGACCGGCGGCACGGGAACTGGGAGATCTACCTCTTCTCGCCATACGACGGCGAAAGGCGGATCACGAACAGCACGACCGACCAGACGATGCCCATCGTGCACGGTAACCATATTGCCTGGTACGATACGCGAAAGGGGTATACCGATATCTGCCTCTACGACATCGCGACCGGCAAGGAGACGTACCTTGGCTGCTCGCCGAGAATTGAGTGGAAACTCGCGCTCTCGGAGCGTTACGTCGTCTGGGAGGAGATCGCCGGGGGCATCCAGGCATACGATATCCAGACCGAGGAGAAATTGGGGATAGCGGCGAGCGGTGCACGGCAGGCATACCCTGCGATATCGGGGGACCGGATTGTCTGGGAAGATTACCGGAACGGGCTGCCCGATATCTACATGTACGATCTCAATGAGGACCGGGAATACCAGATCACCGACGACCCCGCCGAGCAGGTCTCTCCGGCGATCGATGGAGAGATCATCGCCTGGGAGGACAAGCGGAGCGGGATCTGGGATATCTACATGTACGATCTCCGCGCCTGGACCGAGATGTCGGTCTGCACCGCAAACGGCGAGCAGCTCTTCCCCTCGGTCTCCGGGGAGAAGATCGTCTGGCAGGATAAGCGGAGTGGGAGGTGGCAGGTCTACCTCTTCGCCTACTCCGGCGGAGCGCCGCCGGAGGCGGAGTTCTCGGCGGATCCCATCGCCGGCACGGTCCCGCTCACCGTCCGGTTCGCCGACCGGTCTACCGGCAGTCCGGATGAGTGGGAGTGGGAGTTCGGCGATGGCGGTTCGTCGACGGAGCCGAACCCCGGGCATACCTATGAGGATCCCGGCGAGTACACGGTCTCCCTCCGGGTGAGCAACCGCTTCGGGTCCGACATCGTCACAAAGACCGATCTCATCCGCGCAAGAACCCTGGAACCCCCGGCCGCCGATTTCACCGCCGCACCGGTGTCGGGCAGTCTCCCTCTCACCGTGCGGTTTGCGGACCGATCGACCGGCGCGCCATCGGCCTGGCTCTGGGACTTTGGAGACGGCGCGACGTCAAACGAGCAAGACCCGGAGCACACCTATGCCGCAGTCGGCACCTACGCCGTCAGCCTGACCGCCGGGAACCCGGCGGGCAGCACGAACATGACGAAACCCGCCTTCATCACCGTCGTCAGTCCTCCAAAAGCCTCGTTCTCGGCAGATACCCGGAGCGGGAGAGCCCCGCTCGCCGTCCGGTTCTCGGACGCCTCGACCGGCACTATAACGGCCTGGTCCTGGGATTTCGGCGACGGCGGGTCCTCTCACGACCAGAACCCCACCCACACCTACACCGGGCCGGGCATCTACACCGTCGCGCTCACGGCCGCAAACGAGTATGACAGCGATACCCGGACGATGGAAGGCTACATCACCGTCACCGCACCGCCGGTAGCCGGGTTCTCCGCGAACGTGACCGCCGGTCGCTCGCCGCTCGCGGTGAAGTTCTCGGATGAGTCCGGAGGAGGTCCGTTATCGTGGTCCTGGACCTTCGGCGACGGGGCCTCGTCGGCAGAGAAGAGCCCGGTTCATGTCTACCAGGCGCCCGGGGCCTACACGGTCACTCTCACCGTGGCAAACGGCGCAGGGGAGAACACGACGGCCCGGACCGGCTACATAACGGTTCGCGACCTATTGAGCGCTCGGTTTACCGCCAACGTGACCGCCGGGGCCGCCCCGCTCGCGGTCCTCTTCACCGACGCGTCGGTCGGCGAACCCCGGTCGTGGTCGTGGGACTTCGGCGATAAGGGGACGTCGACCGTGCCGGCCCCGGTCCACGTATTCGAGCAACCCGGTAACTACACCGTCAGCCTGACGATCGCCGACGGCGCCGATCGTTCGACGAAATCCCTGCAGATCCGCGCCTTTGGTCCGCCGGGTGCAGAGTTCAGTGCCGCTCCCCTGAACGGCACGGCCCCCCTCACGGTTGCGTTCACCGACGCTTCTTCCGGGGAGCCCTCCGCCTGGCTCTGGGACTTCGGCGATCAGGGGCGATCGATCGAGCGCCATCCCTCGCACACCTACACCGCCGCCGGGAACTATACCGTCAACCTGACCGTGGAGAACGCCGCCGGGACGGACACCGCGACGAAGACCGGGTACGTATCCGTTCACCCCGCCCCGATAACGCCGGCACCGACGAGCGGCGGCGGTGGCGGCGGTGGAGGAGGTGGAGGAGGTGGCGGTGGCGGCGGTGGCGGAGGATCCACCTGGACGACCCCGGACCCGGGCACGCCGACCGCGACTGCGACCCCGACTGCGACCCCCTCCCCCGGGCCTGCCGGACCCGACGTGCTCCCCCTCGGGGAGAGCGGCCTTGTGAGCCGGTTCGTCCGGATCGCTTCGCCCGACGGTGTTGCAAGCCTCGCCATCGCGGAGGGTGTCAGGGCCGTCGATGCCGTTGGAGGCCCGCTTCGCACGGTGACCCTCAAACTCCTCGATTCACCCGACGTGCCCGGGGCGCCGGGATCATATGTGTTCAGCGGGTATGCCTGCACTGCCGGGCCGGATGGGGCCGCCTTCTCACCGCCGGCGACCCTGGTATTCAACCTCACCGAGGAGGAGTGGGATGCTGTCTACAGCAGCCGGAGGGGCTTCCTGGTGCAGTGGTATAACCGGTCGGCGAACGCCTGGGAGGAGGTTCCCACCCTCGTTCACCCTGAAACCAGGAGCGTCACGGCAGAAGTCTCGCACTTCAGCCTGTATGCGCTCTTCGTCGGTCTGCCCGGCGACGGCGCGGTAGAGGTTATCGCGCCGGATACCCCGCAGGCCGGGGAGGCGTTCCCCTCCATGCAGATCATCCCGGGATTGATTGCCCTTGCCATCGTGGGTGCAGGGGCATACCTCTACTACCGGAGAGGGGAGCCCTGAACAGCGGGTCTCCCCGCCCGTAAAAATGCGCGTGCGGGAAGGGTTTACCCCCTCCGCTTCCTTCCCGCGAACAGGAGGAGGAGGGCCGCCCCGGCAGCGATCGCGCCAAATCCCGGTGTTGTCGGTGCCGGCTCCGCGGCCTCCTCGAGGCCGGCCAGCCAGGCGGCGCCCGATGCGGGCGAGAGGTGCCGGATGCCCGCAAGGACGTAGCCGCCGGGGGTGCTCTCCGCTGCGTAGACCCTCGTGTCCGGGATCGTCGTGTTCCACCGGATCGCCCCGTCCCCGTCGGTCCCGAAGGCGAAGGCCTCCCCTCTCCTGATATCGGTGCCTGCTATCATGTATCCCCCGGCGGGCCGCAGGGCGACGGCGTAGCCGGCAAGCCCCTCCATATTCCGGAGCCAGACCTCATCTCCTTTTGCATCGACGAGGCCGTACCAGAAGTTCCCCGAGTGGACAAACCCGCCCTCGTCGGTCTCTTCAACATCGAAGATGACCGGGACGGCGTAGTTCTTCTCCCAGAGCGTGTTGCCGGCAGTGTCGAGACGGATGAGGAACGCATCCCCGATATCGTAGGCGAAGGGCGACTTCGTGCCGCCGATGATGTATCCCCCGTCAGCAGTCACGATCCCTGCGTTCGCAGCGGCTCCGGGGAATGTCCGGTTCCAGGTGGGCGTGCCGCTGCCGTCGGTCTTCGTGACGATCGCGGTCGTATCGTTTGCCGATCCGGGCGGGTCCCAGAGCCATCCGGCTATGACGTAGCCGCCGTCGGCGGTCGGCCTGACCGCTGAGACCTTCTCGCCCTGCAGGACCTGCCGCCACTCTTCCTTCCCGGCGGCATCGGTCCTGATCAGGAGCGAGCTGCCCTGGTAGGCGTTCTGCTCCGGTTCGGCCGTAGCGTTGTATCCGGCGGCGATGTAACCGCCGTCGGCGGTCTCTGCAACCGAAGCTGCCGCCATGCCGGGGAACCTCTCCGTCCATACTTCGCTCCCCCGGCCGTCGGTCTTTACGAGCAGCAGATCTTCCCCGGACCCGGCGAGGACCGAGCCGAGAGCGATATAACCGCCGTCCGCCGTTCCTGCGACGGCGTCGAACTTGCTGTTCTCCTCAGGCGAGAACGTTGCATTCCAGGCGACCGGCAGAGCGGCCCCGCTTACCGGGACGACGGCGATCATCGCCACCGCGATAAGCAGCGCCGCCATGGTCGGCCCCCGGTTCCGGAAGTATCGGTATATTCCCGTCATGGAATCGATCACTGGTGCGGTTTAACACGCCAAAAATTTAGTGGTTCTCTCTCACCCGGGCCGGGAGGTGTGCCGATGCGCCGGCGCGCCGGCAATCCCTTAAAGTACACAAACCCCCTATAACTCTACCACGTGTTGGCGACATTCGACGGAACCTGGGTGCGCCTTGGTGGCGAAGGACGCACGTTCTACGAGCAGGGGGGGTACGGGAGGCTTGAGGGAACCAGCCTCCGGCTCTCTCCGGAAGAGGCGCTCTACCTCATGGAGAGGGGCAAGATCGACGTGAAAGACTTCGACTTCGACGCCCTGCTCGGTCTCTTTGCCGGCCAGCCGAATTTTGTCCGCCGGTATCTCGTCTACCGCGACATCCGCGAACGGGGATACGTTGTCCAGCCCGGCCCGCACGATTTCCGCGTCTTCCGCCGCGGCCACAAACCCGGGGTCGGCAGGTCCCAGTACCTGATCCGTGTCCTCTCCGAGCGGGACCTTGTCGATTTCGAGCAGCTGGGCCAGGACGTGCTTGCCGCGGTCAACATGAGGAAACAGTACCTCCTTGCGGTCGTGGACGACGAGGACGAACTGACCTACTACGAGGTGCGGGTGCAGGACCTCCCCGGCGTCGGGGAGCCGGCCCGGTGCGACAGACCGATCGAGGCCTCGCTCTTCGGCACCTACGCGCTTGCCCACCTGCCTCCGGGAACCCCGCTTGAGGAGGGCTGGTACGGCAAACGGCTTGACCCCGAGAGGCTCCTCTTCCGCCCGGTCGAGTCGATCTACCTCATGCAGAAGGGGTGCCTCGCGGTCACGCGGGATGGGGGTCGGATGACCGCGGAAGAGTTCCGCGGTGTTGCAGCCGAAAAAGACATCGAGATCCGCGAGAAAGAGCGGGTCTTCTCCGATCTCCGGGAGAAAGGCTACATACCGAGGACCGGGTACAAGTTCGGCCACCACTTCCGGGTCTACTCCGGAAAGAAGACCCACTCCGAGATGCTCGTCCACGCCGTCCCTTCCAGAACCTCCACGCCGATGAGCGCTGTCTCCCGGTCGGTCAGGCTTGCTCACAGCGTCAAAAAAAAGATGTTGTTTGCCTGCATATACAATAGCGATATCGGATACATCGAATTTGCCCGAATCAAGCTGTGAGCGTCTTTTCATGCAGTCCGGAATGAATCCGTGGTCAAGTAATCAGACCGTCGATGTAGATCGACTCTTTGCCGAGTTCGGCATCGAGCCTGTCGGTGAGGTCGCACGAGGGCTTCCCGAGGTACCGCCGTTTATGCGCAGGGGTGTCGTCGTCGGACACCGGGATTACGGCCTGATAGCCGATGCCATCCGGAACCGCACCCCGTTTCACGTTCTGACCGGGTTCATGCCTTCAGGCCTCCCGCACCTCGGACACCTGATGGTCATGAAGGAGGTGGTCTGGCACGTCCGGCAGGGCGGGAACGGCTACGTGGCCATCGCCGACCGCGAGGCGCACGCGGTCCGCGGCATATCGTGGGAGAAGTGCCGCGAGTACGGGAAGGAGTACCTCAAAGCCCTCTACGCCCTCGGGTTTTGCGGCACGACCTACTACCAGAGCCGAAACGATCGGTTAAAAGACCTCGCGTTCGAGGCGTCCACGAAGGTGAACTTCTCCGAGCTTACGGCGATATACGGGTTCGGGCCCGAGACGTCGCTCTCGCATGCCGTGAGCGTCGTCACCCAGGTGGCCGATATCCTCTTCCCGCAGCTCGACGCCGGCCCCGCCCCCACGGTCGTCCCGGTCGGCCTCGACCAGGACCCGCACATCCGGCTCACCCGTGACGTGGCCTACAAGCTCAGGATGTTCACGGTCGAGGACCGCGGCGACCACATCAGCGTCCGGTCGAAGAATGCCCCGGAGGCGGCTCTCGAGGCCGTGCACCGCACGTTCAGCGGCTCAAAGAAGTACGCGGGCCACGTGGACGTCACCGGCGTGCCGATGGCGCGCATCGAGGATGCCGTCCGCGGGATAGAGATTGCCCGCGGGGGATTCGGGTTCTATCTCCCCTCGTCGACCTACCACATATTCATGCCCGGCCTCCAGGGCGGGAAGATGTCGAGCAGCGTGCCCGAGAGCCTTTTTGGGTTCTACGAGCCCGAACCGTCGGTCAGAAAGAAGATCATGGGCGCGCTCACCGGCGGGCGGATGACGCTCGAGGAGCAGAGGCGCCTTGGAGGGGAGCCCGGCGGCTGCCCGGTCTTCCTCTTAAACCTCTTCCACATGCTCGAGGACGATCGGGAACTTGCCGATCTCCGCCGCCGGTGCGAGGGAGGCGAGCTCACCTGCGGGCAGTGCAAGAAGGAGACATATGAACGCGTGCAGGCGTTCCTTCGTGAGTTGCGGGATAAGATGGATGCAGTAGAGCACCTTGCAGAGGAGGTGTGAACGGTGGAACTGACACAGAACGAGAAGAGGCTCCTGGCTGCCCTGGGGCCGGTGGGGTCGGCCGATGCGGCCGCCCTTGCCGGCATGATGGATGCCCGCCGGGAGGCGGTGGTGCAGTATGCAAACCTTGCCGGCGAGCGGGGACTGGTGGATGTCGAGAAGCGCATCTCCCGACGGTATGTTCCGACCGACGAGGGGCGGGCCTGCGCCGGGAAGGGCCTTCCCGAGCGGCAGGTGTTTGAGAGTTTCGGAGAGGCCATCCCGATGCGGGACCTGCAGGCGCACCCGCTTGCAAAGATAGCCGTCGGCTGGATGCGGAAGAAGGGCTGGGTCACCATACGGGATGGGGTCGTGCAGAAGACCGGCAACGCCGCTCCCGGACCCGACGAGACCGTGTTTGCCCGAATCAGCGAGAACGGTTCGGCTGAAGATGGCCCCGGGGTCGCCGACCTTCTCCGGCGCGGGCTCGTGGAGGAGGAGGAGACCGTCACCTACACCGTCTCGATCACGCCTCTTGGCTGCAGCCTCCTCGCCGGAGGGCTTGACCTCGAGGAAGAGGCGGGTACGCTCACCCGCGACCAGATCCTCTCCGGCGCATGGAGGGATCTCTCCCTCCGGCGCTACGACGTGACGAAACTTCCCCGGCGCGCCTACCCCGGGAAGGTCCACCCCTACCAGCGCCTTCTCGACGAGATGCGCCGTATCCTCCTTGACATGGGGTTCACCGAGATGGCGGGCGGTATCGTCCAGAGCTCGTTCTGGAACTTCGACGCCCTCTTCCAGCCGCAGGATCACCCGGCGCGGGAGATGCAGGACACCTTCTTCCTCGGCGAGCGCTGGCCGCTCCCGGCGGGGTATGAGCGCGTCCGCGATATGCACGAGCACGGGGGCGAGACATCTTCCGCCGGCTGGGGGGGAACCTGGAGCGCCGCAAAGGCAGAACAGTGCGTGCTCCGGACCCATACGACGGGCCTCTCCATCCAGCACCTCGCGAAGCACCCAGAACCGCCCGTACGGGCGTTCTGCATCGGCCGGGTCTACCGGCGGGAGGCGGTCGACCCCACCCACCTTGCGGAGTTCGAGCAGCTCGAGGGGATCGTCATGGACGAAGGCGTCAACTTCCGCCACCTCCTCGGGTTCTTAAAGGAGTTTTACGCCAAGATGGGCTTTGAGAAGGTCAGGTTCCGCCCCGGCTACTTCCCCTACACCGAGCCCTCCGTGGAGCCCGAGGTCTACGTCGAGAATCTCGGCTGGGTGGAGCTCGGCGGGGCGGGCATATTCCGGCAGGAAGTGACCGCGCCTTTCGGCATCGAGCACCCGGTCCTCGCGTGGGGTCTTGGTATCAGCCGGGTGGCGATGCTCCGTCTCGGCCTTAGGGACCTCCGGCATCTCTACAGGAGCGACGTCGAGTGGATCAGGGAGACGCCCACCTACGGCGGGAGGCGGTGATATGGCTATAATCACGTTACCCTACCGGTACCTGGAGCGATTGACCGGGACCGACCGGCAGACGATCATCGACCGCGTTCCGATGATCGGGGCCGATATCGAGCGGATCGAGGAAGACCACGTGGACGTCGAGTTCTTCCCGGACCGCCCCGACCTCTACTCTCCCGAGGGTGTTGCCCGGGCGATGCGGGGATTCCTCGGCATCGAGGAGGGGTTGCCGGTCTACACCGTCCACCCGTCCGGCATAACGTTCTCGGTCGACCCGGGCCTTGCCGGCATCCGGCCGCACCTTGCCTCAGCGGTGATCCGGAACGTCGACCTCGACGAGGAGGCGATCGAGAGCCTGATGAGCCTCCAGGAGGCACTCCACTGGGCGGTCGGGCGCGGGCGGGCCAAGGTGGCGATCGGCGTCCACGACCTCGATATGGTCACGCCGCCCTTCCGCTACATCGCCTCCCCCCGGAGCCGGTCTTTCGTCCCGCTGGACTTCGACCGGGAGATGACGATGGAGGAGATCCTCGTCGACCACCCGAAGGGCCGCGACTACGCCCGCCTCGTGGAGGATTTCCCCCGGTTCCCGCTGATCGTCGATGCGGAAGACCGGGTGCTCTCGTTCCCCCCCATCATCAACGGCGAGTTGACACGGGTCACGGCGGCGACGAAGAATATCCTGCTCGACTGCACCGGCACCGACCGAAAAGCGGTGATGACGGCGACGAACATCATCTGCACCGCGCTTGCCGAGGCCGGGGCGACGATCGAGAGCGTCACCGTCGCAGGCGAGGAGATGCCGACGCTTGCCCCCGCGGAGCGTATCGTCTCGGTCGATGAGTGCGCCGCTCTCCTCGGCATCCCCCTCACGGGGGAGGAGATGGTGCGGCTCCTTCGCCGGATGCGGTTTGGGGCCGAACCGGAGGGCGCGTCCCACCTCCGGGTCTTCGTCCCGTGTTACCGCTCGGACATCCTCCACGACTGGGACATATTCGAGGACGCGGCGATCGCCTACGGTTTTGAGAACTTCGACGCCGCCCTCCCGCCGACGTCCACGACCGCCGAGGAGCACCCGGTCACCGCCATAGCGGGAGCGGTCCGGTCGGTGATGATCGGCCTTGGGTACCTCGAGATGATGCCCTTCACCCTCACGAACGAGCGGGTGCTCTACGCGAACATGCAGCGCGAGCCCCTGCCCGGGACCCTCCGGGTGCTCCACCCGATCAGCGAGGAGCAGACCGTTGTCCGGACCGACCTCCTCCCCCTGCTCATGGAGATGCTCCAGGCGAACAAACATCGCGAGCTCCCGCAACGCCTCTTTGCGGTGGGCGACGTGGTCAGGTATTGTATCACCTCCCAGATGGCCGCGGCGGTGAGCATCCATCCGGCTGCCGACTTCTCTGAGGCATACGCGGCGGCCGACGTCCTCTGCCGGGAGCTCACGCTTCCCTATACGGTCGCGGAGTCGTCCGACCCGGCGTTCATCGACGGCCGCCGCGGCGACATCATCGTCGATGGGAAAATTGTGGGGGTGTTCGGGGAGATCCACCCGGCCGCCCTGAACGCGTTCGACCTTGAGCATTCGGTCGCAGCGTTCGCGCTCGACCTTACCGCCGTACCGGGATACCCCGTCCCGCCAGGTACTCCTTGACCTCGCGGATGGCGAACACACCGTAGTGAAAGACGCTTGCCGCGAGGCAGGCGTCGGCTTTTCCTTCTGCAAACCCTTCGTAAAAGTGTTCGAGCGTCCCGACGCCGCCGCTTGCAACCACCGGTATGCCAACCGCCGTCGCGACCGCCGCGGTGATCGGGATATCGAACCCGTCCTTCGTCCCGTCGGTCTCCATGCTGGTGAGGAGGATCTCGCCGGCCCCGCGCTCTTCGGCCTCGCGCGCCCAGGCGACGGCATCACGCCCCGTTGCCCTGCTCCCGCCGTGGGTCACGACCTCATACCAGCACTCCCGGCCGTCGGCGAGGGCGATCGGCGTCTTCCCCGGTTCAACCGCGTAATTCCGCCGGACATCGATGGCGACGACGATCGCCTGCGCGCCGAACCGTTCCGCCCCCCGGGAGATCAACTCCGGGTTCTCTACGGCGCTTGAGTTGATGCTCACCTTGTCCGCACCCGCCCCGAGGATCTGCTGCATGTCATCGATCGTCCGTATGCCGCCGCCGACGGTGAACGGGAGGGCGAGCTGATCCGAAGCCCGCCGGATCACGTCGATGATAGTGCCCCGGTGTTCTTTTGAGGCGGCTATATCGAGGAAGACCAATTCATCCGCACCCTGTTCGTCGTAGCGCCGGGCCAGAGCGACGGGGTCGCCCGCGTCGCAGAGGTCGGTGAAATGCGTGCCCTTGACGACCCGCCCGTCCTTGAGGTCCAGGCAGGGGATGATCCGCTTCGTCGGAACCATGCCTACTGGTGTGAGGCGATGGGAGATGAGGATTTCGGGGGGCGACCGGATGGATGGGGGGGCATCGTCAGGTGCGCGGAGACGCCGACCTGCTCCCTTCCCGGGGCCGCACCGGTCCATCTGCGGCCGCCCCTCAGGTTTAAGTAATCACGGAGGCTACCTTTACAGGCAAACCGGAGGAGCATCCGGGCGGGATAACGGGTCTGGTGATTGAATGGAGTCTGGAGATCTTAAGATTGCATGGGCGCGGCAGTACATGCCCGTACTCTCGTCCATTCGGGAACGGTTTATCGCGGAGAAACCTTTTGCCGGCATGACCATCGGCATGGCCCTCCACGTCGAGGCAAAGACTGCGGTCCTGGTCGAGACCCTGGCGGCAGGCGGCGCAGAGGTGTACATCACCGGGTGTAACCCCCTCTCGACCCAGGACGACGTCTCGGCGGCGCTCAACACCCGTAAGGGGGTTCACTCGTACGCCCGGCGCGGGGCCGATGTCGAGGAGTACTACGCGGCCATCGACCGGGTGCTCGACGCCCGGCCTGCTGTCACCATCGACGACGGCATGGACCTGATCTACCGGATCCATACCGAGCGGCGGGAGGTGCTCGATGCGGTCATCGGCGGGTGCGAGGAGACCACGACCGGCATCCACCGGCTCCGCGCCATGGCCCGGGACGGGGCGCTTCGGTTCCCGGTCATCGCCGTCAACGATACGCCGATGAAGCACTTCTTCGACAACGTCCACGGCACCGGGGAGAGCTCGCTTGCGTCGATCATGATCACCACAAACGTCCTCATCGCCGGCAAACACTTCGTCGTCGCCGGGTACGGCTACTGCGGCCGGGGGCTTGCACAGAAGGCGCGGAGCCTCGGTGCCCGCGTCATCGTGACCGAGGTCGACCCCCGGAGGGCGCTCCAGGCCCACATGGATGGATTCGACGTCATGACGATGGATGATGCGGCACCCCTCGGCGACATATTCGTCACCACCACCGGCAACGCAGGCATCATCACGGGCCGGCACTTCCCGAACCTGAAGGATGGGGCCATACTCGCGAACGCCGGTCACTTCAACGTCGAGATCGATGTCGAGTGGCTCGCGTCGCATGCGGACTCCACCGTTCACCGCGACGGCATCGATACCTACGTGCTCGGCGGCAGGGCCATTCACGTCCTCGCCGAGGGAAGGCTCGTGAACCTCGCAACCCCGAAGGGGATGGGCCACCCCATCGAGGTGATGGACCTGAGTTTCGCGATCCAGGCTCTTTCGGCGGAGTTCATAGCAAAACGCGGCAGAGACCTTGCCCCCGGTGTGCACGATGTGCCGGCCGTCATCGATGAGGGGGTTGCACGGCTGAAACTTGCCGCGCTCGGTCTCTCGATCGACCGCCTGACGCCCGAGCAGGAGACATATATGAGCAGCTGGACGATCGGGACGTGAATCCGCCCTTCCCCCTTTTTATTTACGGCGGGTGGCGCTGTCATCGTCGATCCTGCGCATAAATCCGTTCCCGCACCTGCGACATCGGTACTGCACATACAGGCCATCCCCGGAAATAACGACTTCTCCGAGGAGTTCTCCCGGTGACCCGCACAGGGGGCATACCGGCCTTTTACCATCGAACCAGCGGCCGCACCGGAAGCACTGGTGAGGGGTGTGTACCTCCGGACCGACGGCGATGGCATCCTCGACGTGGCGCCGATACCCGCAGAAGGGACAGGGAGCGCTTGCATCGGCCCCGTTGCCATCCGGTGGGCATGCGATCCCCGACCTCCGATCCGATCCGCGCATACGGCAACTCCTCCAGCTTCGCACGAAGTCGATCTCATTTAATGGGGTGTCTTTTGGCATTTCAACCTCCCATCCGGGGTTTTCGGCAGATCGAAATCGGTCAACCCGCTCTGTCTCATACATCGGTGTTGGGTTACCGACGGCTTAATGATACCTATGGGTATCTCATGGTATCTCGCCGGAAAAATAAAAACAATGTAATATAATCGTTCAAACGGAATCTCTGAATGAAATAATGGGTCTCTCCGACAGCGTCTCAAGCAAGCAGGTGGGCGTACGACTGCCCGGGCACCTCTACCGGTGGCTGAAGAATAAGGTCGATAGCGGCGAGTACTCGAATATGGCCCAATCCGTCATCGGGGAGCTGACGAAGGTCAAGACGCTCGAAGAGGCTCGATGCCGGGAGACCACATCGTACGATACTTACGATGACGAACCCCTCTCCCGGATGGTGAACGAGCGCATCGAGGGAGTTCGCCGCGAGCTCCTGGATGAGGTGAAGCGGCGGCGCGCCTGATCCGGGCCCGTGCATAACCGCCGCGTGGGCGAAAGAGATGCACCCTTGCCGATCGGGACCTGTCCGGTGCTCGTTCCCGCCTTCGATGGGGATGCCGCCCGGTTCTCTCTCCCGGGGATCACGGCTACGCTCCGAAGGCGACATCCCGTGGCAAGCATGGGACCGTGTTTCCCGGGCCGCCGTCAACCGGCCCATTGCATTCCGCTCCCCCACACACGGGGGAGAGGGGAATCCGATAGCGTATACGGGCTCGCCGGTGCCTCCGTTCCCCCACACACGGGGGAGAGGGGCCGCACAGGTTGCCGGTGCTGCACAGAGGCCTCCGCTCCCCCACACGTTAGGAGAGGCGGCAGCGCAAGCCTGGAAAGAGCATGGTGCCGCCTACGGCGTCGTGCCCCCGGCGAGAGGAGGGGTAGTTCACAACTCCCTCTCGCCCCGGCACCGATCTCCCTCCGGCGGGATCCTTCCCCATGGCCGCACCGTGCCCTTTTAATACCGGTATGGAAGGTAAGCCCGTTTTGGTTGATATACGGGTAAAGTAAACAACATAAATACCCGGAACTGTAATCCCCTATACGAATGGTGTTATTATGAGATCGTCAATCCCGGCAACTCTTGTTGCAGTAAGCCTTCTCGTCATCGCCGGCCTTCTGACTGCAGGGTGTACAACCACCGAGGAAACCCCCGGGCCGACCACCCTGACCGTCTTCACGGCCGCATCGCTCACAGGGGCCTTCACGGATATCGGCAGGGCCTATGAGGCACAGAACGCAGACATCAAGGTCGACTTCGTCTTCGACGGTTCACAGACCCTCCGCACCCAGATCGAGCAGGGGGCGACCCCCGACATATTCGTCTCCGCGAGCGCGAAGCACATGAAAGCCCTCCAGGACGGCGGGTTCATGGACAACAGCACCGTGGCGACGTTCCTCGGGAACAGTCTCGCCCTGATCGTCCCGGTCGACAATCCGGCAGGGATCACCAGCCTTGCAGACCTGGACGAACCGGGCGTGAAGCTCGTCATCGGCACCAAGGACGTTCCCTTCGGCGACTATACCCGGCAGATGTTCGAGAAGATGGCCGCCGATCCGGCCTACGGTCAGGCCTACCAGGATGCCGTGATGAAGAACGTCGTCTCCGAGGAGATGGCGGTGAGCTCCGTGGTGCCCAAACTGGCGCTCGGCGAGGCGGATGCGGCGATCGTCTACAAGTCGGATGTCTCAAAAGACGACCTGACGAAAGTGACCCGGATCGGCATACCGGCCGAGTACAACGTCGTGGCCACCTATCCGCTCGGGGTCCTTGCGGAATCACCGAGCAAGGCCGAAGCAGAATCGTTCATAGCATTCGTCCGGGGCCCGGACGGCAGTGCCGTACTGACAGACTATGGATTTGACCCGATTCCGGCAGGAAACTAACGTATTCGAGTACGGCAGCCGGACGTTATTGAGGAGGGCAACCCTCACCCTCCTCACCGCCGTCCTTCTTGCACTCTTCCTTCTCTTCATCACGCTGCCGGTTGTCTCGCTCTTCCTGCGCATATCGCCGGAAGCGTTCCTCCGCTCGCTCGCCGAACCGGTGGTCCTCGATGCGCTCTCCCTCTCCTTCATCACCGCGACGGTGAGCACGGCGATCGTCGTCGTCTTCGGGACGCCGCTTGCCCTGGTGAACGCCCGGAGCGACTACGCGGGGAGGGAACTCGTCGATACCCTCACCGATCTCCCCATCGTCCTCCCGCCGGCGGTGGCGGGGCTCGCGCTCTTGATGGCTTTCGGCCGCCGGGGCGTGATCGGGCAGTACCTCGACATCTTCGGCATCCATATCGGTTTCACCACGCTCGCGGTGGTCATGGCCCAGGTCTTTGTTGCCTCGCCGTTCTACATCAGGCAGGCGCGGGCGAGCTTCGAGGCCGTCGACCGGCTCTACGAGGATGCGGCGCGGACCCTCGGCGCATCCCGCCGGACCGTCGCCCTCCGGATCACGATCCCGCTTGCGTGGGGCGGACTCGTCTCCGGGGCGATACTCTCGTTTGCGCGGGCGCTCGGTGAGTTCGGCGCCACGATCATGTTTGCCGGGAACTTCCAGGGCCGGACCCAGACGATGCCGCTTGCGATCTATACGACGATGCAGGGAGACATGGACGCCTCGATCAGCCTTGCAATCATCCTCGTCGTGATATCGTTTGCGGTGATCGCCGCGGTGAAGATCGTCACCCGGAGGAGCGCCTGATGCTCTCCGTCCACGTCGGCCGGCAACTGCGGGATTTCGCCATCGACGTCGCGCTCTCGGTTCGGTGCGGCGAGACCCTTGTCCTTATCGGGGAGAATGGGGCGGGCAAGTCCACGGTGCTGAACCTGATATCGGGCATCCTTGCGCCTGACCGGGGCGAGATCGACCTCGGGGGCCGGACGCTTTTTTCGGGCGAGAAGAGGATCGATATCCCCGCCGAGAGCAGGAACATCGGCCACCTCTTCCAGTCCTACGCCCTCTTCCCGCACATGACCGTCGCTGAGAACGTGGCGTTCGGCCTCCGGTGCCGGAAGGTGCCGAAACCTGAGATTGCCGGCGCCGTCGCGGAGCAACTCCGGTCGATGCACCTCTCGGACCTCGCGGACGTCAACGTCGGCCGTCTCTCGGGAGGGCAGCGGCAGCGGGTGGCCCTTGCCCGGGCTCTGGTGCTCGAACCGGAACTCCTCCTCCTCGACGAGCCGCTTGCGGCCGTCGACATGCGTGCCCGGGGAGCGATGCGAGAGGAACTCCGCGACCGGATACGGCACGCCGGCATCCCCTGCATCGTCGTCACCCATACTCTCCACGATGTTCTGGGGCTCGCCGATCGCCTCTGTCTCATAGAGGAGGGGAGGGTGGCGACCGAGGGAACGCCGGAGGAAGTGCTCGGGATGCGGGAGAACGGGTTCATCGCGAGTTTCATCGAGGGGTGAGCGAAGAGTGGAGCCCGGACTCCCGCTGAAGTTAGGCGCATGAAGTTCCATATTCGCACGGTGGTGGCTCCTTTCACCATTACTCGGCTTGTTCCCTCTTTTTATACGTATTCCTCCGCTATCCGGGCGGGCCCCTCGCGGTTCTGCGGAGCCTCCTGTCGTGTTGAGGTCATCCGCCCTTCTCCGGTCAGGCCCCGCTCGCCCCGAGGGGTCGCCTCCTCTGGGTTCCCTCCTGATAATTCCTTGTCCACATCGCACGCCCCGGCGGCAAAGGAACTATGCTGACCGGGATAAATCGCTAAAAAGGTTGCTCAGCAGGGGGAGCCTGCTGTAAGTATCACCACCCGCTCGGCCCCCGGGGCTGGCATCATGCACCCCCGGGAGGGTGCGGCTCCCACCTGATGCAGGCGCGGCGCACCCGGTGCCTGAGCACCAGCCCCTCCCCCTCTCCGGTGAGTCGTGCAGCAAGGTACTCCCTGAGGGTGTCCTCCTGTTCCGTGGTCTCGATGAGGAGCCGTCCCCGGAACGCATTCACCCCGGCATCGAGATCGGGGACGCTGAGCCTGTGCTCATATGAGGAGACCGAGACGTCGGGGTGGATGCCCATCTGGCGGAGGAGACCTTCGACGACGTCAGCCTTCGGTCCCGGATGGTACGCCGCCCCGTGGAGATCCGGCCAGGTATCGAGCATGATCTGCTCCCAGTAGGGCAGCCCGGCGAAGTGGAAGATCGCGACGGTCCCCGAACAGACGCGGTTCATCTTCTCTATAGCTTCCCGCAGGTCAGGCATCCCGAGCGAGAATGACGCAAAGACGATATCGTAGGGCGGATCGAGGTCGCGTTCCGGGTCGATCTCCTCCCAGTGCCCGCCGACGATTGTTACATTCTCGATCCCGGCCTCCCTGACGGTCTGTTTCAGGACTTCGCGCATCGCCCGCGCCGGTTCGACTGCCGTGACCGCCGCTGCCTGCCGGGAGAGCGGGATCGCGATCGCACCCGCTCCGGCCCCGATATCGAGGATGCGGGATTCGGGGGTGACCGGGAGGGAGGATATGACCCAGGCGACGCGCCCGCAGTCATCCCCGGTGGAGGAGGCGGCACGGCTCCTGGCCTTCTTACGGTCGTCCCAGAAGTCGGAGCATCCTCTGTTCTTCTTCAGGGCGGTGCTCGTCTCCATCCTGGAGCGCCAGACTTCGTTCCAGTCGGTCTCCGCATATACATCCGAGGTGGTCATTCATCCAATGATGGGGTGAGGGTTACCAAAAATGTAGTTATTTCTTCCTCCTGGAAACCATCTCCCCCGATCGTGCGGTGCCATGCCCCCTGGTGATCGGGGCCTTCTGGATGGCGGCCATATCGGCGTCCCGCAGACCGGCACCGGGAGGCCGAGCTGAGTGTTCTTCTTTGCGTAGCCAAACGATACGTGGTCGATGGCATCCTCCGGTGTGTGGGCTGGACCGTGCCCCCCGGAATGGGTCGTCACCGCCGAGAACCTTCGTGCCTGGAAGGGCGTGTGGTCCGACTCGCCGACGATCGCGGTGAAGGGATAATGCGTCATTCTTCGCGCTCTCTCTGTTTTGCAATCCAGGCGATCGTCTTCTGGAGGTGCTCCACTATCGGCTCGTCGTCGCCGAGGAGGGCGAGGAACTCCTCGTCGGGTTTCGTCCCGCAGACCTCCGGCATCGTGCAGAGGATCTTTTTGGCCGCGGTCTGCCCGGCCGTCTCCGGGAGGAGGCCCCAGTCGATCTCGTCCATGATGTGGATGACCCCGGTCGCCGCTGAGAGGAGGGCCGGGTCTTTTGCAGTCTCCCGGAGGGACCGGATGAACAGCGGTTTCCGGTTCTCGCCGCTCATGGAGGAGGCCCTGGTCCAGATCTCCTCTTCCCCGATCGAGAGGCGGTTCAGCCTGACCATGATGTCTTGCTGGGATGCCGGCGAGAGGTGGGATTGGCGTTCGAGAGCGAGCCGGGTCGCCTCCATGATCGCCCTGCCGATCAGCTCCCCGAGTTTCGCATGTTTTCCTGCGTCGGTCAGCCGTTTTTCGTGGGTGGTGTCCGCGACGACGGCGATGCCATCCGTTCCCGAGCCGGTCGCGATGCCGGAAGAGTACCTGCTCGGGGCCATCAGCTCCTGGAGGACGGCGGTCTTCGCCTCCGTCGCGGTGATCACCGCCCGGGTCATCGTATACTCGGGAAGGTCGGCGCCGATGAGGAGGAGGGTGTTGATCGTGCCGGATATCATCTCGATCGCTCCGTTCTCCTGGAAGTAGGATGCCGGATCCCCCGCCCGCCCACCGTTCACCTCGATCCCGGCGGTGACGACCGCCGTGACTTCGACACCCCGGAAGGCCTTCGTCACCGCAGCGGCGTGTTTCATCCGGGCTGCGGTCAGCAACCCTGCTGTTTTATCCGGATCGAGGCCGAGCCTTCCGGATACGAGCGCGAGGTACGCTTCTACGGACCCTCCTTCGAGGTCGTGGGACTTGAGGGCGTGGTGAGGCGGCTGATGGTTGAACACCCCCGTCAGGTTCTCCCGGTACCCCCCGTTCACCCAGGACGTGGAGAGGACGGACCGTCCCGGCGGCAGGCGGATATATATGCTCTCTTCTGTCCGGAAGATCTCCTCTCCGTTTGAAGTGATCTTGAGTGGAAGATTTTCTGTATTCATGTAGATCCTCGTTGAAAGCGACTGTTTTGCCGGTTTTCCCGTGCACCCTATCTTGAATCGATCTCTGGCCGGGGAGGCGGCTGCTATATGATATATGCTTATCAAGATAACTTGTTTTTCCTCAAGTGAACTAATCCGTCGATGAAATTTTTTCTTCGGTTCGCGATCCCCTCGTGGATATGAGCGATCACGCCGGGTTGTTTTCTTCGCTCCGGGGTACCTTTTGCAAGTTTTTCAAGGCTGCTAAGAGCATGGTATCATGCCCTCGGCGAGAGGAGAGGGTAGTTGATTATCCCCCGGCATACCGCACAGATCTTCGTGCCGCATCAATATTTCCGTTAGGCCTTTCTCCAACCTCGATCGCGAAGACAAGAGTGATCCGGTACTGTCCCGCATGAAAAGAGTACAACGGGCTGTTCGGGTGTCCTTTCCGTTCGAGGGAACGGCTCGTCTGCCAGGGCGTAGAAGTCGTCCTTAATTCGTCGGGTATCAGGGTCCGGGATTTGATTGAATTTCCACTTCTGGCATGAGGAGGAGCCGCCAGGTCATCGAAGGCTTCGTTTGCCCGGCCTGAACGGAAAGAAGGATGGCGTAGAGGTTGTAGATCGCCTTGTCGGCCGGTCCGGCAGCGATATCGGGGTTCAAACGGTGAGTGTGTCCCGCAGCCACGATTCCACCATCACGTCGCCGACCCGGCGCGGGATTTGGGCGGGGGGCACGTAATCCCGGTGTGCCGGGTGAAGATCGCTGTTCAGGGGCGTGACACGGCCGGGAAGGGGTTCTCAGACGCCCACCCGCTCCACTGCTTTCGGGTGACGGCATCAGGGATCATCTGCACGACATAGCTTTAATTCATCCTGCTCCGTCGGCGTCAGCGAAGTGTGCCGGGACTTGCCAGGCAGATACCGCACTCTTTCGAGTTGTTCGGGTGATGAGACAGCACCCCTTCCCTCCTTGCTTCAGGTAAGTATCGTCCGATCCACGGAGACCTATTTCTCTCAACAGTTCAGATGTTGTCTGGAACCTAAGTTTGCCACTTCACTCAAATCTCTCAGATTGTGGCGGAATACAATTTGACAGTTCCAAGTATTTGGAAAAATATCTCCCGAAATCTCCTCATTTTTACCTTAAATTTCAGACAGACCTGGCATTCTGATAATAAAACGTGCATTTTACTCACAAATTTAACTCAACTGTCAAATTCTATTCTGACTATCTTGGACATTTTTGGGGCATGAAGCACCTCCAGAAGCCAAATGGCAAACTTGGGTTCTAATCATAGAATGGTTTGGGATGAAAGTTATTGGCATAACCTCCAAGGTAGCGATGGATGACTATTACTGTTATCCCGAAATTTATCACCATAGTTACCGCTGTTGCCAGGGCAGCACCGTTAATCCCAAGGATAGGGATGAACAGGATGTTCAGTATCACATTCAACATCCCGCAGGCGGCGCTGATGCGGAAGGGGATATGCACTTTCCCAATGCTTGCCAGTGTGGCGCCGACGGCCCCAAAAGATGCACCAATAGCATACCCCAAGAGCAATATCAGCAACGGAACGTACGACACGAGATAACCCTCAGTAAAAAGACGAAGGATCATATATGGGCCGAAAACGGCAATGAATATTGCACTGCCTACCGAAATAAGGAGGCTCTTCGCCAGTGTAGAATAAAAAAGCCTCCTTACACCCTCGATATCTCCCTTCCCGTACAGGGTCGCCGTCGCTGGCGCCGTCACCCGCTGCACTGCACTTGGGATGAGCGTGAGCGTCTGTGCAAGGAGCACGGCGACGGCGTAGATGTCGTCGATCTTGTCGCGGCGCAGCAGGTCAAAGCTGGTAGCGCGTGCATAGCGTTCCCACGCCGCCCACGCTGCCTCGCCGCGTGTAAGCTGTACAGGAGAGGCCAGCAAGGGTGCGCTCAACTGCGCTGCATTGGCCCGAAGCGACGCCTCCGGCAATGGTAGGAGCTGTGTAGCCACCCGTCGTAATCCCTGTACCAGGTCGGCGGGATACGCTTGTGGTCCCGGCCAGAAGCGCCACGTGTCCACGTTGGCGCTCCCCACCAGCACAAAGCATTTGAGAAAGCCTTTGATCCAGTGATGCTGTTTCAAGTGCATTGCCATAAGGCTATCGGTGGTCACGCCGAAGATGTTCAGGTAGGGGTGCTTGACTGTGGCCTCTGGGTGGATAAGCGGGTCGCGCGTCAGCGCCTCGTCCGGGCAGTCATACAAGTCCCAGACCAGCGGCAACAGCCCCGCGGTGTAGTCATCGTTGTAGCTATCCAGCAGCCGGGCCGCGTTGTCCAGTAGCCACCCGCGTTGGGCCGCGAGCGCGCGTTCCTGCAACCATCGGGCTTGTAACGGCGGAGGCCAATTGGTATAGGTCGGCGGGACGCGCGTCGTCCAGTCCAGGGTGAGTGCGGCGGGCGTTTGCTACGTGGTCTGTAGGAAGTGCTGCATCCCCGCCGCTTCCACAAGGCCCTTGACGACGTGCAAGGCTGTGCTGGTGCGTTGTACGGTACTTGACCCGACATAGAGCAGATACAGGTTGGGGTAGATGACCCTCGTGCTGCTTTTTAAGTCCAGGTACAGCCGGCGTGCAATGGCTACCCCACCCAGGAAGACCCCGGCAGCAAGGTGCAACGCCGGCGGCGTCAGTGGGCTGACGGCGCTGGCAAAGGCCACGAACGCATCGAGCCACTGCCCCGTCTGGCGCGCTGCGGCGACCTGTTCGTCCGACAAACGCGCGTAGTCGGGCAAGGCCGGGGCCAGGGACGCATCCAATGGGATCGCCTGGAGCACGTCCTGCGTTCCTCCGTGATCGCCAGCAACGTTTTCCGGCGCGCGCGCGTCGTCATCACCAGGTTGTACCGCGTTAGCGTCCGCTGCTGTTGAGTTGTTCAATCGTTTCATTTGTCGTCGTCCTCCCCTGTGTGCACACCGCTGAAGCGGCGTCCTTGTCGTTGTGATGTACCTTGCATCCCTCAGTCCTCTTGCACTGCCTGCACAGTGTCCACCACGATGCCGTGCGCCACGCACGGCCCCTGGATGATGACCCGCTGCTCTACCAAATCACGCAAGGTGGCTTCCACTGCGGGAGACGCCGGCGCTAACGGCACAGACCCCGCACCTTCCAGGGACAACCACAATGTCGTAGCCTGGGGCGGAGCGATGACGATGCCGCGCAACAACACTGTGCCGGTCGGGGCGCACAAGTGCGCGAGTCCGGGTGTTTCCACGTCGGGCAATGGCTCGCGCGCTGGCGCGACGGTGATCAGGCGCACGTCGCCGATGCGCTGCGTGTGTACGTGCAGTTTCCGCTTCCCGGCAGGGAGCCTGGCCTTGCGCGGATTTGCGCCGGTCAGGGCCAGCAGGTGG
>ENA-UOUL01000787-UOUL01000787.1-bioreactor-metagenome-genome-assembly--contig:-NODE-787-length-51826-cov-7.569074_pt1 | contig 51826 bp, 42 predicted proteins | sample MGYA00249838_ERZ747220 | MGnify/ENA primary metagenome ERZ747220 (study PRJEB28778, sample SAMN05720191) | bioreactor metagenome | isolation source: Anaerobic biogas reactor | place: USA:Washington... | reverse complement strand
GCTCGCGGAACCGCCGCGTCGGCAAGAAGCTCAAGGAGATTATTCAAATGTAGCAGTGCTAGCATTTTCACTATGAGGGGGTACATGGCGGCCGAGACGGTCCCCGCCTCGTCGCGAAGGGCCAGGAGGAGGAGTTCCTCATGCAGGAAGAGCGGTTTTGGATCGGTCATGGTAACCACCTTCGCGTTACGTGTTCCGTGGAGGCTGAATGATTTCGACGGACCGGTTCAGCGGGGAGAATCACCATTTCCAGTATACCCTTTCTCGACACCATCAGAATCCCCCTTGAATGAAGGGGTGGCGAAGATTCAAGGCAGGCGAGCGAAAGTATCCTGGAGCGTCGAACTGGTAGATTATCTTCGTTCGCCTGCCTGAGGCAGGCGAACGAATCGATCTCGTGTGCCGTACGGAACATACCCCCCTTCTCTCGGCATTCCGTCAGGAATACGATTCTTCCGAGGGCAGGCAGCAGACCTTGGTCGCAACACGGACAGAGCAGATGCAAATCCACGGAAAAGACTGTGAACTCGCTACTTTGCCCTCATTGCGCATTCCCAACCACCAAATCGCCGGAACCGTCCTCCTGCTATTCTGGCTGGTGCAAACGGCTACCGCAGCTCAGCCTGCCCTCACCTCATCGCCGGAGAGTCTTGCGGATCTCAAGGCTCTCGAACAGCAGGTCCAGGCTGTTGCCAAGAAGGCGACTCCTTGTGTGGTGGGCGTGTCGGGCGGAAGCGGAGTGATCGTGAGTGCGGACGGCCTCATCCTTACCGTGGCCCACGTGGGCGAACGTGCCGATCGGCGTGTGACCGTCACCCTTCCGGACGGCCGGCGCGTTCGCGGCCGGACGCTCGGCAACGATCACGGCGTGGATGCCGGTATGGTCCAGCTCGACGACAAGGGCCCCTGGCCTAACGCCAAAATGGGAACATCGAAGGACCTGGAGCCGGGACAGTGGTGCGTCACTCTCGGTTATCCCGTCTCATTCGAGAGGGACAAGCCGCCGGTTGTGCGGCTGGGCCGCATTCTGCGGAACCGCCGGGGCATGATCTTCGCCGACTGCAAGATTATGGGGGGCGATTCGGGCGGTCCGCTCTTCGACCTCGAGGGGCGGGTCATCGGAATCGGCAGCCGCTGCGACGACGACGTGCTGGTCAACATCCATGTGCCCATCGACAGCTTCCGCGAACATTGGGACCGGCTCGTTCAGGGAGAGGATTTCGATAGCCTTTCACCGCGGCTTACGTTCCTCGGAGTTGGCCCCGGAGATGATATCTCGGATGATCGCATCCATACCGTTGTTCCCGGATCGCCTGCGGAAAAGGCTGGCTTACGACCGGGTGATCAGATCGTGGAGTTCGGCGGCAAGCCGATCGACCGGTACGAGCAACTGCCGCCGCTGGTTCGGGAGCAGAAACCGGGCGACAAGGTGACGATCGTCGTGCGACGAGAGGAAGAAACGGTCACGTTGGAAGTCACTTTGGGAAGCATCGGGGGGTAGAAGGCCGCGGGCAAGCTCATCGGACCCGATTGCCGCTTGCCCAGCGTTCCTTTCCCTGCGGGGTTACCAAAGCAAGACCAAACCCGGGGCAAATCTTCCCAGCTTAGCTAAACTTCCCGTACTGTCTGCTTCTGTACAGGAAACAGAGGGAATCTGGGGGACCGCCACAGTCAGTAATGGTTGTAGCGAAGTTTCCAGCCCTGGACTGCCGATCCAAGAAGGAAGGGATTTCTTCTATCGGGAGAGGTTTGCGCTGTGAGCGAGGGGCTGGCCACGACATTTCAGGTGCTCACTCAGACGCCCAACGAGGCGGCCGTGCGCGCCCTCACGGCCGTCCTTGATTCGCCGCTCGAACCGATACGCCGCCAGGCCCTGGAAACCCTCATCGCACGGCGGACCAGCGGGGGAAAACGCGAGGTCCTGGCAAGGATCGATCAGCTCGACGAAAAGGGACTGGCCTTCTTTCGTGCTCGTGCTGCTCGTATGACCTCCACGCTCCGGGCGGCCGTCCTCGACGCCAACGACCCTCTGCGGAACAACGCCTGCCGCGCGGCGCTGCTGCTCAACGAAGTCGACCTGATTCCGGCTTTGGTCAGTGTGCTGGAAGATCATCAGGATCCCGACAGAGCCCAGATCGCCGGAGTGTTGATGGAATTGGCGAAGTGTCTTGCCGACCAACTCCACGATCCCCAGGCCCCCTCCGGGCACCGTGATCCGCGGGCGGTGCGCGACAACGTCCTCGGAGCCCTCGAACGCGCGATCCGCCAGTTCACGCGCCACGATCGACCCGAACTGGCGGAGGCATTTGCCTTGCTGGTCCCGGCGTCCAACGCCGTGCTCACCCAAACCCTCAATTCGTCGGGAAACCCGGCGACGGCGCTGCTCTTGGAGCAGTTCACCAGGAACCCCCATCCGGCGATCCTGCAACTCGTTCTCGACCTGTTCGACGATCCCAAGGCTCCCATGGCCGTGATCACGGCCGTGGCTCGCCGAGCGGATCTCGACTTCGTGCAAAGGCTGCTTCGCAAAACGGCGGGAGAGCCGGCGCCGGCCATGCGGAAGAACCTGAAACGCGTGCATTCACTCGCGTGGCTCCAGGGCGACGCCGCGTTGATCGATCAACTCAGCGACGAAGAGCAGGCCGCAGCTCTCAACCTGGGGATGCTCACCAAGACGCCGCGCGATCAACTGTTCCGCCTGATTCGCCATCTGCTCCAGCACGGCGGACAACGTGCGCGGCGGGCGGCGGCCCGGGCCCTCGAACAGTTCAACGGAAAGGAAGCCAACGAATTGACGTTGCAGAGCCTCGACGATCCCGACCCGTTCGTCCAGGCTGCGATCCTGGGCCACCTCCGGCAGCGGGGAATTCCCGGCGTGATGCCCCGACTGGTCGAGATGGCCAGGAGCCCGCACCAGGTCGTACGCGAGGCCGCCCAGGAGAACCTTGGCGAGTTCAGCTTCGATCGCTACCGGGAGGCCTACGGCATGCTCGACGACGACGTGAGGCGTTCCACGGGCGAGATGGTCAAGAACGTCGATCCCTTCACCGTTCCCTTGCTCCGCGAAGAGTTGGCCCATGCGTCCCGCGCCAGGCGGCTCCGGGGAATCGAGATGGCCGTCAATCTCGAACTGGTGGACCAGGTCGACCACGAGTTGGCAACGCTCGCCGAAGATGAGGACCTGATCGTCCGCCTGGAGGCCGTTGCCGCCCTGTCGCGAGCCACGTCGCCCGAGTCCGATCGCGTTCTCCGCGAAGCCGCAAAAGATCCGAACGAGCGAGTCCGCGACGCCGCCCGCCGCAGCCTGGAAGAACGAAACGTGGTGAGCCAATGGATGGAAATCTGGGGCAGCCCTGATCGATGAGGCAAACGGACGATGTTTCAATCCATCACCATTTTGACGGCGCAGGTCGATTCCCGACTGGAGATCTTCTCCGATGGTTTCCGCAAGAACCGGGCCCAATTCGATTTGGGCGACGTCGTCGTCTTCGTGGCAGGTCTTGCCGCCGCGATCGCCGTCCTGTGGCTCTTGGCAAGGTGGTCAGAACGGCATGTGCGGACCGACAGTTCAGTCGGCCTGTTCTGGAAGCTTGCCAAGGCGCACGACATCCCGTGGGGCGATCGCTGGTTGTTGTGGCGAATCGCACGAGCCAAGGGGGTCGCGGAACCGGCAATCCTGTTTCTCGATCCCCGTCTCACCTCGCCCCAGTCCACCTACCATCTCGCGCCGCAGTCGGCCGCTCGGCTCAAGATGCTTCGACGCACCCTCTTCTCCGGGATCGGCGAAATGGCCGACGCTCCGGCCGAAATCTCCCCTGCGAGTATCCAGACACCTTCCCCTTCGGCAGAGCCAGTGAAGACCGCTTCCTGGCAGAGCTCGTTGCTCGAACCGACCGGAGACCTGGCCGACGCGCTCAACGCGATTCGCACCTTATGTCTCCAGGATCAGCCGGTTCGGCGACCGGAACCTGAGCAAGAGGCGCCGGTGGATCGGCAGGCAGAAACGCCGCCACCTCGGACGGCCGACTTGCCGGCCGCCGACGCTCCCGTGCTCGATCTCTACCCGTGGCTGAGCAGCGAGTGGGAAATCACCGACAGCGATCGATAGGCCCCCCTCACGCGTCGGTGCGTCAATAGGCGCTGTTGATCACGGGCTTGGGCGGCTCCTCTTTCCGGTACAGACCGCTGACGGTCCCCGAAGACACACGAGGAACGCCCTCGGGCGGCTGGGCCCGGAAATCGGCCGGATTGGCCTTCGAGTCGTAACGGACCACGTGGACCTGGCGGACATACCCCATTCGATTGAGCAACTCGTCCAGGCTCATGGTCCGAAAGCTGCGATTCTTGGCTTCGTCGATAATCCACTTCCTGGCGTTGAGCCGTTCGGTCGTGCTCCCCTCGGTGGGTCGCTTGCCTTCGACCAAGTAACGCGTGTCCGGCGTGATCTGCCCGAATTTTTGGCCTGCGTCGTCCAGCCAGAGGTCGACCACGCCGCCGTTCGACGTGATGATATTGCGAACTTCGTCGATGTCGCTCCGTCCGTCGTTGTCCAGGTCGATGCCGCAGGTCAAAGCAAAATGCTGTTGTTCTCCCGGTTTCCAGAGCGGGGTGAAGATCTTGTCGCCCGCCAGGATCGGATTGCTGATCTCGTCTTCCACGATCTGGGCAACCGCACTGTCGTCAAAGACGTCGATCACCTCAATGGCCCCTTTCCGGCCCGCCGACGTCACGTCGGTCATGTCCCTGGCGTACACCGAGAAGTTGGTCAATCGCTGCAAACCGTGGGCCCGCCCCAAATTGATCGAAACCGTGTTGCCTCGGCCGGCATGCGTGACCACTCCGTCCGGCTGGTCCACGACCGGGGGATCCATGTCGTCGATCGTCGTGTGAAGCTTCTGGATGTAGTTTTCCTGATTTTGGATCTGCTTGTCTCGTTCTGCTTTCTCCGTCGCAGCCTTGGTAAGTTCATCCTGGCTCTGTTTCAAAATGTTCTTCTTGTCCTCCCCCAGTTTCTGATTGGTGCTTGCCAGGAGAAGTTGACTCTTCTGGAATTCCGCCTGTCGCGCGGCCAGATCCTGCTCGGCCTTCTGGGCTCGTTCCTGCCATTGCTTGATCTGTTCGTCCTTGGCACGCTCCTGCGCGGCAACCCAATCCTTCTGTTCCTGAAGACGCTGCTTCTCGGCCGACAACAGGGCGTTCTTATCCTGCAGCTCTTTGAAGAGCCATTGGCAGATCAGACGATAGGTCTTCATCTCACCGCCGCTGAAATTGCTCGCAAACGTCAGCATGTCGGTGTTGAACTGGGTGGTGACGGCGTCAAGCGTGGCCGTCTCCGGATGCCCCACCAGCGCCTTCATCTGCATGTTCTCGCTCTCCGCCTGCTGCAAGGCGGTATTCGCGTCCAACGCCTTCTTCTCGGAATCGGCGGCCAGGGCCTTCGCCTTGCTGTACTCCTTCGAGAAGATGAAGGTTGTGACGCCCAAGAGGATCGTGAAAAGCACGAAAACGATCAGTGCGATCTGCAACCCTTGGCTCTCGCGTGCCATAACTCATGCTCCTGTGCAGCGATTTTTCCCCAAAGGAATACCGCGCTCGGCCATCGGCCACGGTCTCTGTGTATGGGATTCTTTCCCCTCCGTCGCCGGGAGGTTCCGAAACGACCAACGGAGGAGCGGAAATGCTTGGGAAAAGACGGTTTCGGTCAAAACTTCAGTCGGCAACCAGATCTTTCCAGAACCAGAAAGACCCTGTCTCCTAATGCAAAGTCAGAACCCTAGCCTCGATTCTAAACCGGCCAAAAATCAGTGTCAACGAAAAACCCCCACCATCCGGGGATTGGGTCGTGGACTTCTTGCCCTGCCTCCCTTCCCAATCCGTCCGAACCGGCAACACCGCGCGCCCACTCCACCCCGGCTGGTTGCCGACAGCACCGTTCGGTATCGTGAGAGCGTCAAAGCCGGATTATTCCTGGGTGACGCACTCAGAGCGTAGCGATGGGCGTGGATGGTCAGATCACCACGCCCATCGCTACGCTCTGAGCGTGCCAACCACAGTGTCTCCGAGGGGGCTGTCTTTAACTTGTTTGCCTGCAACGAACTACGAGCGATCAACAGAGGTTTGTGAATAATCCTCAGCCCCCGAGGCCAATTGGCCCCAGTCCCATGAAACGGTAGGTCTCGTACCATGTCGGACGCCCCCCAACAGAAGATGCTTTTTGGCATGGGCCCCGAGCCCGTGGAGCGAGACGCGGAATCCTCGCCTGACGAAATCCACCCCCCCACTCGGCCAGACCCCGTGCCTGAGACCGCTCGCGCCACCCCCCCTCCCGACAGCCTCGACGGTTCTACTGTCTACGTGATCGATGCCCACAACCTGATCTACCAACTCTTCCATGCGCTCCCCGAAATGACCGGCCCCAAGGGCGAGCCGGTCGGGGCCGTTTTCGGTTTCGCCCGCGACCTGTTCTTTCTCCTCGAAGAGAAGCGTCCCGACTACCTCTTCTGCGCCTTCGACATGCCGGGCGATACGTTCCGCCACGAGCTCTACGCCGACTACAAAATGAACCGGTCGGCGATGCCCGACGACCTGATTCCACAGATCGCTTCCATTCGCCGGATGCTGGCCGCCTTTCGCATTCCGGCCTTGGGAATCCCCGGCTACGAGGCCGACGACATCCTGGCCACCGTGGCTCGAATCACGGAGGAGCGCGGTGGGCTGTGTCGCCTGGTCACGTCGGACAAGGACTGCCGGCAACTCATCACCGACCACGTGGCCCTCTACAACATCCGCAAGAACCTCGTCTTCGACGCCGGCGAGTTGGAGAAGGAATGGGGCATCCGGCCTGACCAGGTTGTCGACTTCCAGGCCATCGCGGGGGACAGCACCGACTGTGTGCCCGGAGTCCCCGGGCTCGGCCCCGGCTTTGCCAAGAAGCTTCTCGAACAGCACGGTTCCCTCGACGCGGCCGTTGAAGCCCGGGGCGAGGGACTGGGGCCCAAACGCCGGCAAGCCTTCAACGACAACGTCGAACTGGCCCAACTCAGCCGCCGCCTCGTCCGCCTTGAACCGAACGTGCCCGTGCCCATCGACTGGCAAGGAGGCCGCGTCGCGGGCGTGGATGCCGGCGCGCTGGCCGACCTGTTTCGCGAGTTCAACTTCCGCGCACTCACTCAGAAGGCGGTCCAACTCCAAGGCAGGGTCTCGGAACCCGCTGCCAAGCGATCACCCCGATACCGGCTCGTCGACAGCCTCGAGGCCCTCGATGCGTTCACCGCGGAACTGGCCCGGCAGAAGACCATTTCCGTCGACACCGAGACCACGAACCTCTGGCCCCGTTGGGCCGAAATCGTGGGCTACAGTTTCGCCTGGAAAGAAGACGAAGCCTGGTACATCCCCGTCCGCGCCCCCGAGGGCGATCCGTGTCTCGATCCGGATACCGTTCTCGAGAAACTCCGCCCGATCTTCGAGGACGAGTTGATCGAGAAGATCGGGCAGAACCTGAAATACGACTACGTGGTGCTCCGCTCGGCCGGCGTTCGCCTGGCGGGCATCGCCTTCGACACGATTGTCGCCAGCTATCTGCTCGATGCCGGCAGTCGCAATCATACCCTCGACGAGCTGGCCCGCCGCTACCTCAAGCACCAGACGATCACGATCAAGGAGCTTATCGGTTCCGGCAAGAACCAGAAGCGAATGGACGAGGTGCCGGTGGCACAGATTGCCGAATACGCCGCCGAAGATGCGATCGTTCCCCTGTGGCTCAAGCCGATCCTGGAGAAGAAGCTCGTTACGGCCGAACTCGACGAACTGTTCCACAAGGTCGAGATGCCGCTGGTCGAAGTCCTCGCCGAATTGGAATACACCGGAATCCGGGTCGACGTCGACTGCCTCAAGACTCTGAGCGAACGGCTCGGTCAGCGACTCCTGGCCCTGGAAAGCGAGATCTATCAGATCGCGGGACACGAATTCAACATCGCCTCGCCCAAGCAACTCCAACAGGTGCTGTTCGATGAGTTGAACCTCCCGGTGGTCAAAAAGACGGCCAAGACCGGTCCCAGCACCGACGCCGAGGTGCTCGAAGAACTGGCACGCCAGCATGCCCTGCCGGCGCGAATCCTCGACTATCGGCAGGTTGCCAAACTCAAAGGCACCTATGTCGACGCCCTCCCCGGCATGGTTCTGCCCGCCACCGGCCGGGTGCACGCCTCGTTCAACCAGGTCGTCGCCGCCACGGGGCGTCTCAGTTCCAGCGACCCGAACTTGCAGAACATTCCCGTTCGGACCGAAGCGGGGCGAGAGATCCGTTCCGCCTTCATTCCCGGAGAAGAGGGCTGGCTCCTCCTGGCCGCCGACTATTCTCAGATCGAGCTCCGCGTGCTCGCTCATTATTCGGGCGACGAGAACCTGTGTGAGGCGTTCCGCCGCGACGAAGACATTCACGCCCGCGTCGCCGGCCAGGTCTACGGTGTGGAACTCAAAGACGTTACTCCGGAGATGCGGCGCCAGGCCAAGGCCGTCAACTTCGGCGTGATTTACGGCCAGTCGGCCTGGGGACTCGCCAAGCAATTGGGAATCGACAAGGAAGAAGCGGCCCGGTTCATCGACGCCTACTTCGCCGGTTATCCGGGAATCGAGGGTTTTCTGGATCAGGTCCTCGTGGAATGCCGCCAGCAGGGATTTGTGAAGACCATTCTCGGACGCCGGCGAGCCATCGAGGGCGTCCGTCCCGACGCCGGCCGCCAGCGGAATCTGGCCGAACGAACGGCCGTCAACACCGTGATTCAAGGTTCCGCGGCCGACCTGATCAAGCTGGCCATGCTGGCCGTCGGGCGGCGCCTGGCCCAAGAAAGCCTTCAAGCTCGCATGCTCCTGCAAATCCACGATGAACTGGTGCTGGAGGTTCCGAAGGCGGAACTCGACCCGGTCGCCAGGTTGGTCCGGCAAGAGATGGAAGCCGCCTGGCCGATGGCGATCCCGTTGAAGGTCGACGTCAAGCTGGGCTCCAATTGGGCGGATACCGAGCCGCTGACGTGAGTGACGCGTAAGTTCTTATATGAAAGAATGTTGCAGCAATGGACATGCAGGTGGTCGGGCTTCTGGGAGGTGTGGCGAGCGGCAAGAGTACGGTTGCCCGGCTACTCGTCGAAGCGGGGGCCGGCCTGCTGGACGCCGATCGTGTCGGGCACCAGGCTCTGCTTCTGCCCGAAGTTGAGGAGGCTGCCCGAAGTCGTTGGGGTAACAAGGTTTTTGACGCCGAGGGCAGGCTCGATCGAGGTCGTCTGGCGGAGATCGTCTTCGCCCCGCCGCCGCACGGGCCGGAAGAACGCCGCTTTCTCGAAAGCCTCACTCACCCCAAGATCGCCAAGATCATCCAGCGGCAGGCCGACGCCTTGGCCCGGCAAGCTTGTCCGGTTGCCGTGCTCGACGCGCCGTTGCTTCTTGAGGCCGGTTGGGATAGGTTGTGTAATACGCTTGTCTTCGTCCAGGTCCCCCGCGAGATTCGGCTCGCTCGGGCGACCGAGCGAGGTTGGACCCCTGCGGAGTTTGCGGCTCGCGAGCAAGCGCAGATCTCCGTGGAGGAGAAGCGCTCGCTTGCCGGCCACATCGTCGACAACGCGGATGGCATGGAGAAGACTTGCCGGCAGGTGAGCCGGTTGTGGCACTCCTTGACCGGGGAGTGACAGACGTTTTCCGACCTCGCCTGGCTGAAGTGTTACCCCTTTTTTCACCGGGCCACTCACCGGAACCGGCCCGTAGCAGGAGTTTCCCTCCTTGCAAGGACGCTGCGCCGACCCAACCTCTTCCACGATCCGAAGGGGCGCGGTCGCCAATCGTAATCCATCCCCCGACCATCCATTCCCTTGTCGCGTTTTTCCTCTAGTCCACTGGGGCACGACCTGCCCAACCACCCACCTTCGGTGACGTCCGTGCACCGAACCATCTCGTCCGTCCAGGAGCTTCGCCCTTATGGCAACCTCGAAACAGAATCGACCGGACGCTCGTCCGAGCCGACGCGGGGCTTCCACCAGGAACAGCCAGCAGAAACCGCCTCAAGATCAGATCCAGGAAATCTACGAAGAAGAACCGATATCGATGGCGGAGGAGATCGCCCGTGGAGCCGATCGCTACGACGACGCCAGCACCAACGAACGCTACGAGCAGATCAAGCAGTCGGGCGACACGCACATCGCCGAACTCCAGCGCATGTCGATGGCCGAGTTGATCGACGAGGCCAAGAAGGAAAACCTTAGCGACTACGCCGGGATGAAGAAGCAGGATCTGATCTTCAAGATCCTCAAGGAACGGGTCAAACTCAACGGGCTGATGTACGGGGAAGGAACGCTCGAGATCCTCCCCGACGGGTTCGGTTTCCTGCGCAGCCCCGACTACCACTACCTCTCCTGCCCCGACGACATCTACGTCTCGCCCAGCCAGATCCGCCGTTTCGGGCTGCGTACGGGGACGACCGTCTCGGGGCAAATCCGTCCCCCCAAGGAAAACGAGCGTTACTTCGCCCTGCTCCGCGTCGAGGCCCTCAATTACCAGGACCCGAAGCTGGTCGCCACCAAAGTTCCGTTCGACGAACTGACGCCCCTGCACCCGGACGCTCGCATCGTCATGGAAGACCCCAGCGGCGACGTCAACACGCGTGTGGTCGACATGATCGTGCCGGTGGGGTTCGGCCAACGCGGCCTGATCGTCAGCCCTCCCAGGGCGGGCAAAACGATCCTCATGCAGAAAATGGCCAAAGCGGCCCTCGCCAACTACCCCAACCTCTACGTCTTCATGCTGCTGATCGACGAACGACCCGAAGAGGTCACCGACATGGAGCGGCAGGTGAAGGGGCCCAATTGCGAAGTCATCAGTTCCACCTTCGATGAACCGGCCTCGCGTCACATTCAGGTTTCGGAAATGGTCCTGGAAAAAGCCAAGCGGATGGTCGAGTACGGCTACGACGTGATGATTTTCCTCGACTCGATCACCCGTCTTGCTCGGGCCTGGAACGCCGAATGCCCCAATTCCGGCAAGATCCTCTCCGGCGGCGTGGATGCCAACGCGCTGCAGCGCCCCAAGCGGTTCTTCGGTGCCGCTCGCAAAGTCGAGGAGGGGGGATCGCTCACCATCCTGGCGACCGCCCTCATCGATACCGGGAGCAGAATGGACGAAGTGATCTTTGAGGAGTTCAAGGGAACGGGCAATCTCGAGATCGTTCTCAGCCGGGCCCTGGTTGACAAACGCATCTGGCCCAGCATCGATATCAACGCCAGCGGCACCCGCCGCGAGGAGATGCTGATGGACGCCGAGGAACACCGCCGTGTCTGTGTCCTCCGCCGCGTCCTCAACGAGTTGAACCCGCCCGAGGCAATGGAACTACTCGTCGAACGACTCAGAAAGACCAAGACGAACGCCGAGTTCCTGATGGGTATGAACATGAAGTGAGTTGTCAGGGTTCAGGGTTCAGGTGAAAGAGGTAACAGGCACTCTCCGAGTGCCGTCCGCAGAATCTGTGAGGAGAACAGAAGGATATCATGCCGAACGTGTATGAAGGAAAGGCCGGAGGCACCAAGGGCCGGTTCGCAATTGTTGTTTCACGATTCAACGAGACAATCACCTCGCGGCTGGCCGACGGCGCCGTGGAGACCCTCAGGAAGAACGGAATTGCCGACGACGCGATCGACCTGTTCCGCGTCCCCGGAGCGTTCGAGATCCCCACGGTGGCCGGGCGGTTGGTCGACGCCGACAGCTACGATGCCGTGATCTGTCTCGGGGCCGTCATCAAGGGCGAGACCTCGCACGACGAACACATCAACCGCGCCGTCAGCCTGTCGCTGGCGCAACTGGGGCTCGACAGCGGACTGCCGGTGATCTTCGGCATCCTCACCTGCAACACGCTCCAGCAGGCGATCGCCCGCAGCGGGGGCGACGCCGGCACCCGCGGCAAGGACCGCCCCGACAGCCGTATCGGCAACAAGGGCGCCGAGTGCGCCGAGGCCGCGCTCGAAATGCTGGACCTTCTCCGTCAGATGCCCGAATCCGAGGACTATTAGGACATGACCAAGCGCAGTCATGCTCGCGAAGTCGCCTTTCAAGTGATCTATCAGGACGATCTGAATCCGCGCAATAACCCTGCGGTGGCCGATGACTTCATCAGCAATCGCATATTTGCGATCGAGATGGCCGAGTTTGTCCGATCGTTTCCTGAGGACGAGCGGCACAGCCGGCCTGAATTCGACATCCTGCTGAGCCAGGACGCCGACATTGGGACATTTGATTTCGACGATGCTGCGGATCTGGACACGGTTCACCTGGCCGCCAATCGACTGCTTGCCGACCCTGAGTTCGCCGCTGCTTTCCACGCGCGTCGAATCCCGGTCAAGGGACTGATCGAGTTCTGCCGATCGCTGGTGGCGGGCGCGCGTCAGAACCGTCCGGAAATCGACGCCGCATTGAACGCCACGGCCGACAACTGGAGCCTCGATCGAATGGCGGCCACCGATCGCAACATCCTCCGTCTGGCGGCCTACGAACTGCTCCACACCGACACGCCGAGAGCGGTGGCCATCGACGAGGCGATCGAGTTGGCCAAACGCTTCGGTTCCGCCCAGTCGGCCCAGTTCGTCAACGGCATCCTCGACCGCCTGACGCCACCCGCCGGAGCGACCTGAGACGGCTTGTGCCTGCACGGCCTCCAGCCTCCAGTCTTCAGTCTGAGACACTTTGCCATGGGTATATTCGACAAGTTCAAACAAGGCCTCAAGAAGACCACCCAACTCCTCAACACCGACATTCGCGACTTGTTCAAGAGCGAAGGCCGGCTGGTGGACGACGAGTTTCTCGACCAACTGTTCGAGAGACTCATCAAGACGGACATGGGTGTGCGGTCTGCCCAGGAGACGGTCGACACCGTCCGCACAGCCTTCCGGGGACGGGTCGTTCAGTTGAGTGAGGTCCTCGAAGAGTTCAAGAAGAAGCTCAAAGCACTCATGGCCCAACCGGCCGAGCCGATTCGCTTCGCCGCCGGCGGACCGACCGTGATCATGGTTTGCGGCGTGAACGGCTGCGGGAAGACGACCACGATTGCCAAATTGGCGAAGCTGTTTTCGGATTCGGGCAAGAAGGTGGTCCTCGGCGCGGCCGATACCTTCCGCGCGGCCGCGGTCGAGCAACTGACGGTTTGGGCCGGCAGGCTCGGGGCCGAGATCGTGACCGGCGACCAGGGATCGGATCCGGCAAGCGTCGCGCACCGCGCCGTGGCCAAGGCACTGGAGATCGGGGCCGACGTGTGCATCGTCGATACGGCCGGCCGGTTGCAGACCCAGCACAACCTGATGCAGGAGCTCTCCAAGATCCATCGCGTCATCGGGAAACAGATCCCCGAGGCCCCGCATGAAGTGATCCTCGTCCTGGACGCCACGACCGGACAGAACGGCATCAGCCAGGCACAACACTTCACCGAGGCCGTCCGATGCACGGGCATCATCCTGGCCAAGCTCGACGGCACGGCCAAAGGGGGCGTGGTGGTCGCCATCCGCCAATCCGTCGGCCTGCCCGTCAAGTACGTCGGAGTCGGCGAACAGGCCGACGATCTCGCGCTTTTCGAGCCCGATCCGTTCGTCGACGCCCTGTTCGACGAGGTGGGAAGGAAGAAATAGGCGGGATTCTGTCAAGGAAAGCACGATGAAACGATCCAGTATCACCGCTGCCGTCATGCTGGCGTGTTGCGTGTGTTGGACGCCTTCCACTCGGGCCAACGACTCGATCGACGCCCAGGTCGAAAAGGAGATTGCCGACGGCATGTTCCTCGGTACCGTGGTCATTGCGGGAACCCCGGAAGGCGTCTCGTTTCACAAGGCCTACGGCCGGCGCGATACGGGCAAGGCCATGACCACCGAGAGCCTCTTCGACGTCGCCAGCATCACCAAGGTGACAACCATCGCCACCGCCCTGGCCGTCACGCTCGATCGACGCCCTGATATGTCGCTCGACGACCTCATGCGGGATCACCTCCCCGGCATGACGGGCGAAGGCGCCGATCGGATCACAATTCGGTACACGGCCACCCATCGATCGGGGCTCGACAATACTAAGAGCCTCTGCAAACAGTTCGAAGGAGAGCGGCTGGTTCGCGAGATCCTTGCACGAGACATTTCCTGGCCGGTCGACTCGAAATACACCTATTCGTGCCTCGGCATGATTCGTCTCGGCGAGATGCTGGCGGAAATCCATGGCCAGGAATTCGGCGCATTCTGCCGACAGAACATCTTCGATCCCCTGGGAATGAACGACACCTGTTTCGGACCGGTGCCCGAGGATCGGCGGGATCGCTGCGTGAGAATGAGTGTCGCTTGCGGCGAGATCTGCGATCAGAACGCCCGCAGGATCGGACGCCCCGTGGGAAACGCCGGGATCTTCACCACCGCCCTGGACCTTTCGAAGTTGGCGACCCTCTGGCTGAACCGGGGCAATTGCGAAGGACATCGCTTCTTCTCGGAGACCATTTGGCGAGAGTTCACCGCGGCGGGAATTGTCTGGCATCGCGGCAACGGAGGAAATGTCCCCGAGCAACTGTCGCCGAATACCTTCTACCACACGGGTTATACGGGCCAGACCCTGGCGATCGATCCTGACCGGAACGTGTACGTCATCGTCCTGACCAACTGGGACCATCCGGCGGTTCGGGCAAAGAACGAAGTGAGCGACCTGGCTCGCAAGCGGATTGCCGCGACGGTGTTCGCCGAGGTGCTGACGCCGAATCTCGCGAAGCATTGCGGAGTTCCGTGATTGGATACCTTCGTTCTCTCGATATTTCTGGTTGTTTATCTCGGCATGATCCTGGGCGAACTGCCGGGGCTGGCGATCGATCGTACGGGAGTGGCGCTGATTGGTGCGATTGCGGTCCTGGCGGCTGGGCGGCTGGACATGCACCAGTTGGGGCTGGCGGTCGACGTTCCGACGATCGCGCTGCTGCTTGGTTTGATGATTGTTTCAGCCCAGTTTCGTTTGAGTGGATTTTATACCTGGGTGGTGCATCGGGTGGACGCCTTTGACGGCCCGCCGGCGATGCTTCTGGGCTTGATCGTGGCGGCTGCCGGCGTTCTGTCGGCCGTTTTGGCGAACGACATCGTGTGCCTGGCGATGACGCCCGTGCTGATCGAATGTTGCGTGCGCCGCCGGCTGGATCCGAAGCCATTTCTTCTGGGCCTGGCCTGCGCCTCGAACATCGGTTCGGCTGCCACGCTCATCGGCAACCCGCAGAACATGCTGATCGGCCAGGTTCTGCGGCTTTCGTTTGCCGGATACCTCCGGGTGGCTGCCGTTCCGTCGATCCTGGGGCTGGCAGCCACCTGGCTGGTGATCGTGGGACTGGCGCGCGGGAGGTGGCAAAGGGAGACGGTGATACCGCCGGTTCCCCCGGTTCCGTTCAATCGCTGGCAGGCGACCAAGGGTCTGGCCATTACGGCAGCTCTGATGGCGGCGTTTTTGTTCGCCCCTTGGCCGCGGGAACTGGTCGCCCTGGCGGCGGGTGGGATCTTGTTGTGCTCGCGGAAGATGCACTCCCGGGAGATGCTCGGATTGGTCGACTGGCAGCTTCTGGTGCTGTTCGTCGGCTTGTTCGTCGTCAACCATACCATGCAGACCAGCGGGAACCTGGAGTGGCTGATGGCCCATCTGCGTAGCGGGGGCGTGGAGCTCGAGAAGCCGGCCTGGCTGTTTGGCAGCACGGTCGTTCTGTCGAATCTGGTTTCGAACGTGCCGGCGGTGATGCTTCTGCTTCCTTCGGCCACCCATCCGATGGCCGGGCCGATCCTGGCGATCGTGTCGACCCTGGCCGGGAATCTTCTGCTGGTTGGTTCGATTGCCAATCTCATCGTGGTGGACCAGGCGAAGCGGCTCGACGTAGAGATCACGTGGGGCGACCACGCTCGCGTGGGCATTCCGGTATCGGTGGTGACCCTGGCGATCGCTGCTTTGTGGTTCTGGCTGTGAGGCGAGCGGAGTTGCGGCGTGGAGAGCCGGTGTGGAGCAGCGGCACCGGTATTGCGATTTGCGGGAGAACTGGGTATCTCACCCTGCGGCGGGGTTTGTTGCTGTGGAACACGGGTCGGGCCGGTGAGTTTTTGGGTAACAGATGGAAGAAATTCCGAAGATGGGCCTCTGGCGGGGGAGGCAGCGGGCGGTTCGTTGTGGCGGTTCAGGTTGGCCAGGGCCTGCTGGTGAATTTGGGCAAGGGGGGGCGGGAAGGGGAAGCGGGAACTCGGGGATGAGGTGTGGCGGGACATCGGCGTCGGTGAGGCGTGGTCCGGCGGTTCTGGAGCCGCGAACCTCTGATCCTTTGAGGTAGAGGCCGTTGCCGAAGAGTCGGAACATCTCTTTGACGTACTGTTCGAGTGGGCGGATGACGTTTTCGCGGAAGAGTTGCCGGTTGCGGCGGTGCTCTCGTTTGAGGCGCCGGGCGGTGTGGGTCTGGTGGAGGAGGCGGCGGACCTCGTCGACGAGCGGGCCGTCGGCGCCGAGGTAGACGGAGTGTTGTCGGCGGTTTTCGCGCCAGGTGAGTCGGTAGTAGGGTCCGAGGCGCCGCCCGCGGTAGGTGCGCCAGGTGGCGACGACGGCGCCCTGGTCGGCGAAGCGTTCGGGGTGGTCGGCGAGGAGGTTGAGGGCATTGTGGCGGGGCGTGGTGATGTTCATACGTATAGTATATCGATTTGGGCGGACAATTCAATAAGAAAATTGAACACTTGGGGAGTTTTTTGGTGGGGGTGGGGGCTGTTAGTCCCTTTCTCGGTCGCTCCACGTGGCGACTGCCGTACCGTAACGGGTTCTGGCAGAGAGAGCGTGAACACAGAGGCACAGAGAACACGGAGGGGGCTCGCGCAGAGACGCGGAGACGCAGGGGAGGTTGGAGGACGACAGAGGAATCCGAGGAGGGAGGAGAGATGTTGTCGGCTTGGCAGCGAGTGGTTTTCGCGACATGGACCGGGCAGCCCGTGGGTTTCGCCGGGTGTGGGAGCCACGCCAGTACGTTGCTGTGGCGGATCTCCACATCGGCAATCTTGCAGGACGTTGAACAGGTTGAACGCCGGGAGCCGGGCGGTGAGCTCCTCCAGTTCCTGCTTGTCGACCAGGAATGCATCGAGGGCGCGACGCGAGGAGGTGGAAAAAAAAGTGGCGGTCCGCTCATTCTCTTGTCGATCCTCGACTTCGTGAAGGGGCGCTGTGTTCGGCTTCTCAAATCCTGGCTATTGCCTCAAGTGGCGACGTTCTCTCGGGTCAACCCATACCGACGTTGCCGGGCCGCGAAAGCTTCAGCCCCCCCTTCCAGCAGATCAATCACCGTTTTGACGATGCTGTCATTGTCAATTGAGCCATGATCGACGACCTTGCTCTTTCGGTTGCTTTTAGCTTCGAGGACTACCACCTGCTCAGCATCCCCCCCAACAAGGATATTCGGATCGTGCGTGCATACCGTGATCTGCCGCTTCTCCTTCAGTTCCGCCAGCACCTTCATTAGGACATCGCCGATTAACCGTTTATCGAGATTGTCTTCGGGCTGGTCAATAACAAGGGGAGTGTCTTCGGCAAGGGCAATCAGAGGTAACATGGCGCTCGACCGCTGCCCGGGAGACTTTTCGTTGACTGGGTCTCCGTCCAGAAGGATCATCTCGAAATCGTCCCACGGCGTCTCCTGTAATTGGAGAAGGGCCTCCAGTGGAGGTATGGTCGCCACGTTTGACGGTCTTGCCTTTCCAGATGACGCGGCCGTCGGTGAAGTAGACCTGCTCTCGCACCTGGGCGATCCGATCCCACCCGGCGCGCTCGATCGCCGGTGTGATGCACTTGGTGCGGATATCGGCTTCGGTGAGGGATTTCTTGTCGAGGTGGGGCATGGGAGGGACGGCTGCTTACTCCTCTCGACTTGGCAGCCCGCGGCGTACGCAGAATGTCGGGCAAACGCCCGGCTGCGCATCGATGCTGTGGGGTCTTTATCGTACTGTGTCAGACGGAGTCACTCAAGCGTTTGTCCAATTTCGCGATTCGATCTGGCAGGATGGGTGAGGTTTGCGGGTTATGGGCGGGAGGAGTGGTTGAGAATCGAGGGGGATGGGAGGCGGAGGAATTGGGGGAATTGGGCCGGGCGGCCCCGGGTGAGCAATCACACCCGGGGCCACCCGGCCCAATTCCCATGTTGGACGGGGTGAGGAGGAGCCACAGGTCGAGGCAGGGCGTCAACGGGGTTTTGCATTGCAGACGGGGCTTTTCCCGCCGTAGCGGGGAGCGACGTGGTTGGGAGATTTGGCGAAAATGGTTCGCTGCGGCTGTCGCATTTCGGGTTCGGCGGCCCTCTTTGCTGATGACCTGGAGCCATTGCCAAGGGAGATTCATGCCGTCGACGGAAGAGCTTGTGGAGGCCGCGAGGGTTGGCGACGTTTCGGCGTTTTCGGAACTGGTCCGCCGGTACGAGGGGACCGTGACTGTCACGGCGTGGACCATCGTGCGCGATTTTCACAGGGCCCGGGACGTGGCCCAGGAGTCGTTTGTCATCGCGTATCAGAAGCTGGATCGGTTGCGTGACAGCAAAGTCCTCTTGTGGTAAGAAAAGCAGCAGGCACTCTCCGAGCGCCGCTGGCGGCAAACCGGGATTTCCGGCAGTTCTGCGGACGGCACGGCGGAACGTGCCTGCTGCTTTGCAGTTCCCCTGCAGTTCTGGCAGGCGAAGGTGATATGTAGTGTATTGCTCAATTGCGTCTACCTGAACGGCTCTTGCGGGACAATGTTTCCGGGAATCGCGCAAGGCCATTCAGTGGTCACAGGTGTGCGGGACGAACGGCGGCAAGGCCGGGAGCTTACAAAGAGGGGGCGATCGTCAATCGCCGCTGCGTGCAGTGCGATCAAGCCATCAGTGGGGTCTTCGATGAGCATGCGGTACTGACAATCGTGGTGGTACGATTCTGGGGGAAGGGTTAGCTCTCCTGAGGTGTTTTGTTTGAAGTGCGACGCCCCTTTCGGAGATGCGTTCTTCCCATTGGACGAGACCTTTGGGCGCTGCGGCGAACTGCATTCATCGACGAATTGCCAAGTTGTGCGCATCCGGAGTTCTGCCATGCACACGAGCCTACTTGGAGAGTCTTCATTCCCACCCGGGGGAGGTCGTCAGACTGGAGTCAGCATTTCACTGGTAGTCTGCGTTCTCGCCGCGGCCCTGGGCGTGAGGGTGTATTATGCCATCGGACTGCCGCTCACGGGCGACGAGACCGACCACCTGAGAATTGCGCAGGAGATCTCGCTCCGCGACGGTCTCTTCAGCCTGCCTGTCCACAGCCCGGACACTGGTCAAGCCTTGGGGGTCACGTACGTTACGGCCCTGGCAAACTGGGTCGGCGGTGGAAACGTTCTCGTCATTCGGTTTGTCTTCATTGCCCTGTCGCTGGTCGGTTTGGTCGGGGTCTACGTATTGGGCGCCACGGTCTTTCATTCGCGGGTGGCATTGGTTGGGCTGATTCTGGCTGCCTTGGACCGGCACCTCGTGGCGATCGCCCCCGTGTTCCTGGAATCGGCGGCCCTGGTTTCGTTGGCACCATGGGCAATCCTGTTGATATATAGGTGCACCACACGAGGTTGGGCGCGAGACTAGCTGGCGGCGGGATTGGTGTTCGGGCTGGCCATGTGGGTGTCAAGCGTGTCTGCGGCGATGTTCGTAGCCTTTGCCCTGTACATCCTCTCGACTTGCAGCCTGGGCCGGGTGCTCAGATCACGGTGGATGTATGCCGGACTCGCCCTGACCATCCTTCTCGTGCTGCCGATCGTGCTGTCGGACCTCGGCGACGACTGGGGCAATTACGGGCGGAACGCCGGCAAGCTCCACTCCATCGGAATATCGCCGAGGGCAGGGCTCCTCTACATCGGGGATCTGCTCATCTGCACGCGAGAGACGATCTGGATGGTCCAGAACGCCGGAGGCAGGATGTACACACCCTATTACCTGCCGTGCCATTGGACGGCTGGGCTTCTGTACATTGCCCTTGCCGTTGCGTCCCTCCGGTTCTGGAAGGACCGCCGAGTTATTCTCCTGCTGATCGTCATCACGGCTTTCTTGATTCCCGTGACTCTCATCGACGCTCGGGAACCTTGGAACGAGTTCACCTGGGCGAGTTCCACCGTGGTTGCAGCGATCCTCTTGAGTGCGGCGTGGGCGGACAGGCTGTTATCGTCTGCGACGGGCAGGGGGGCTGTCGGCGCGGTTGGGATTGGTTCGTTGGCTACGCTCCTATGGTTCCTTGCGGGGCCGAAATGGGGGTACTTCTGCCCGGATTGGGAGCGAGCCTATGCCGGGAAGGTCGGCTCGATTGCCTACCGGCCGATCTGGAATCCGCAGCAGTTTCCGAAGCACGAGGCAGCGGCCGAAATCCGTGAACTCACCGACCAGGCACTCGCACGGCATCCCCGCAGTGCCCTGGCATGGTACTACCGCGGGCTTTATGCGTCCGACGGCGTCGAAAAGGCCGAGGCTTTCAACCGGGCCCTGGATCTCTATCCGAACCATCCTCTCGTCCTGGAAAGTCATGCTCAAGACGATGCTGACGCCCACTTGCGTCTCGGCATCCTGCTCACCGAGCGGAATGCAATCGATGAAGCTCGGAGGCACGTGGCGGCCGCGGGCAAGTTGGGGGCCACAATTCCTCCGGAGATATGCGAGAAGCTGTCGTTGGCTGGGGAGCTTTGAGTTGTGAGCTTTGAGTTGTGAGCTTTGAGTTGTGAGCTGCGGCGGCGACGGCTGCGCCGCTGTGAAGAGTGACATCCGGCAGAGGTCACCCACTGGGGCCGCTACAGCATTTCCCAATTGCCTTCAAACGTCAAGGCGAAGGTCAGGTTGTCGGCGGTGTCGGCCTGATCGGCACCGCCGGGCGTCTCGCGGATCTTGACCGTCTCGAAGGCCAGGATCTCGTAAAGCGGATCGAGTTCGGGGCGATGAATGCCGTAGCTGAGCCAATCCTCGGCCGCCTCGACGTAATCGTCCAGTGCGGTGCCCCAGAGCTTGGCAATGTCGTTTCCGCCGGTGCCGGCGGTCTGGTCGGTCGCACGAGCGTGAACGACGTCAAAGGCTCGGACCGTGATCTGGTACGCGTCGCCGTCCGTGACCATGTCGAACATCTCGCTTTTGTGCGATCTGCCGTGGAACTCATCCTTTCTGGCCGAGTCGGTGAGTGTGGCCGTGTCGTAGCCGCCGCCGGTTCCATAGGCGAGCACTTGGCGGAAGTCGTACATGCCGATCTCGAAACCTTCCCCCGCCAGTCGGCTCAAGCCCATGGTTCCCTCGAATACTTCGTCACCCGGGGTGTCGAAGACGCGGGCGAAGTCCTTGCCGCCGCCGCCGTAGGCATCGACCTGGTCGAAGAATTTGACGCGGTTGTACATCGCCCCGCCGTACACTTTCGCGTAGTCCTCGGCCGGCTCGGCTTTGAACTTGTCGTTCTGCGCCGAACCGTGCAGCACGGCCGAGTCTTGCCCGCCGGAATTGGCGTAGCCCTGCAACTCCTCGAAGTTCGACGCGTTCACGGTGAAATCGGCGACCGAGTCGTTTGGGCTGTTGACGAAGGTCGCCTCCGTGGCCCAGGCTTCGAGGCTTTCGTCGCCGGCTGAATCGCGGAACTCCGCCCGATCGCGTCCCTGCCCGCCGTCGAACTCGACCAGGGCGACCTCGGTGTCGGCGAAGGTGTAGGCCATGCCGTTGATGCTGACCAGGCGCGAATTGGCGGCATTGAAGACGAACTGGTCGTCGGCGTCGGTGCCGAACACGGTCACGGTCGTTCCGTTGTGCTGGACGAGATTGGCGATCCGAACGTCGAAGGCCGGATTGACGCCGTAAAATTCAACGAAGTAGGTCTGACCGGCTTCGACTTTCCAATCCAGACGCTGGTTGTCGTCGAGCAACTCGGAGCTAACCAGGGGGACGGCGCTGGGGTTCTCTTCGGGATTCTGGCTGTAGAGCCTGGCTCGGGCGCTCTTGGGAGGCTTGGGGGCGACGACTTCGACGCTGAGGAGGCCGTCGTGCGCGGTCTGGAGGCTGTAGTACAGGCTGCTTGTGGATAGTTCAAGAGCGGTGAGAGTGTGGAAGTCGACCTCGCCCAAGTCGACGGCGGTCCCGGCTACCGTCACGCTGGTCGAGGCCGGACCGCTCCAGGCTTGCGCGTTGTCCTGGGCCCGGGCGAACAGCGTCTGCTCGCCCAAGGGCCAGTCGGCGGTGGCCACCGTCAGACTCCAGCCGTCGGTCCCGTCTTCGTCAACGCCCAGGAGCGTCTGGCCGCGGTAGAACTCAACCCGAGTCACGGAACCGTCCGTATCGCTCACGCCGCCGGCGGACAGGGTCAGGTTATCGGAACGTGTGACCGGATCGGGGGCTGCTGTGAGAGTTGCCACGACGGGCGGCGTGTTCTCTCTCGGGTTGAAGTCCAGTTTGACGTTTTCTGTTTGAATCGTCACTCCGCGGTAAGTCACCGGATTGCAGAGTGCGTCGCCTGACGCAACCACGGTGTAGTCACCGCTTGGCAATGCGAGCGTGTAACCTCCCGAGGCCCAGGTTTGCACAGTGAACACCTGATTGTCGGAGACGCGGGTGGCCGTGATCGTCACGCTGCCGAGACCTTCGCCCGGCGTGTAGAATTGGTTGGCCAGTACTACGTCATCGTAGACCACTCCGGTCAGGAAGACCGAGGTTCCGGAGTAGACGAAGTCTTCCGTAGCAATGAGCGAGAGTGGAGAGGGGCTGGTCGGAGTGAACTTTCCAAACGCCAGGCCAAGGCCCACTTCGTGATACGAGCCATTCAACTGGTTGGCACGATGGCCCGAACTCGCGTAGAGCATCGCGTGAATCTTGCCGGTGTCCTGGGCTGTCTGACTTGTCGCGTATGTCCCCTGGGCGGCAATGTTCTCCGCCCAACCGTATGGCGGCACAAACGGATAGCCGGCCGCGGCTATCCGATCGCCGGACGAAGACCCTCCTTCTCCCGTGTGGCTGAAGGTATTGGTAGCCAGCATCCAATCGCTGTGCTCCCGGGCGGCAGAGATCAGGAAGGGCGAGAATGCCAGCGGTTGCTTGGCATCGGTGGAGATGGTTCCCGGGTTAATGTCCTCGTTCAGGTCGATGCCATATCGGGCCGCCTCGGCCGAGGGATCCAGCCGCCCGCGGTTGATCAGCTCGAGGAGATACTGCTCGTAGGCCGTCGGTTCGGCCCCGGCACTCTCCAGGACCAGGCTGCCCGGTTCGGCAGCGACGCTCAGGAGTGTCCGGCTTTCGAGAGATTCCAGGGCCAGTTGTCGGTTGCGAGGCACGCCTGCACGGGAGCCACGGCAGCAAGACATCTTCAGCGTCATCGGGGGACCTTTCGCCTTTTGTGTCGACATAGGTCAACCTTACTTGCAGTTGTCGGAAACTGCAACCCGTTGGGCAGTTAGTACCCGGGGCGGCGGCCAGGCTCGCGGGGCTCGCCTGGCCTCTGCCCCGGGCTGATGTGTCGGGCCCCTTCGGGGTAGGAGAAGGGGTGAGTTGCCGTGTCGCGTCGGTTTCACGCCTGGGGGGGAATGATGCGTGGGAAGGGGTTGCACCGATGATTTTCCGCTGTATGCTGTGCATCTCGTGCAGTGTTTTCGGAAAATCGTCGGTGTTGCCTTGGCAACGGGAGGATTGCCTGGCGACTTTGCCGAGAAGAAAATGGCCTCATGGCCAGACGACGAATCTACGACGATGAACTCCACGCTCAGTTTGTGACGTTCTCCTGTTATCGGCGACGCCGCCTCTTGGAGCATCCTCGTTCCCGACAAATCGTTATGGGAGTTCTCTCAGAGGAACTTGAGAATCGTCATGGCACCTGGTGCGGGTTTGTGATCATGCCCGACCATGTCCATGTTATCGTATGGTTTCCAGAATCGCAGTGCCTCAGTCCCTTCATGCAGACGTGGAAGAGCCGCGCGAGCCGGTCTGGCAGGCCAAGTACTATCCGTTCAGCCTGTTCACGGAGAAGAAGGCTATCGAGAAGCTGAACTACATGCACTGGAATCCGGTCCGTGCGGGACTGGTCAGCTCACCTTGCCAATGGCGGTGGAGTTCTGCTCGGTATTTCGAACAACAGAAGTCCGTAGGCGTACCGCTCGGGTGGGTCTTCTGATATCTTCCTGTTGCCGAGGCAACGCCGACGATTTTCCGAAGACGTGTTGTGAAGTGGAGGACGATCCGCGGAAAATCATCGGCGCCACCCACGTCACTCCACTATTCCACTATTCCTTCCATTCCATCACTCCATTCGTTCCACCACGACCTCCATCCAGATGCTTCGGGCGTCGGCCGGGTTGAAGTGCAGGGTGCCGGAGGTGGTGTCGGCCTGGAGTTGGCCGGCGCGGCGGCCGGCGGGGTCGAGGCGGTAGAGTTTGGCGTTGCCTGGAACAGGGAGCGCGACGTCGGCGTGGATGGGCTCGGTGATGACGGGGAGGCGTCCTTCGCCGGGGAGCATCCAGGCCGTGGGAGAGCGGCGGGCTTGCTCGGGGGTGGGCGGCCAGAAGCCTTGGGAGGTGTTTTCGGCGCGGCCTACGGCCGTGATCAGCAGGCGGCGGGAAAGGCCGAGGGGCTGCCCGTCGAGCGAGGTGGCTACCACGGCGGCGAATTCGGTTTCGGCGTGGATTTGCAGAGCGCCCAACTTGATCGGTCCGGCGGCCTTCAGGCGACCGACGGCGCCTTGGGTGCGATCGGTATCGATGGTCAGGAGGGCACGGCCGTAGTCGAGGGAGAGCTGGCCCGTGTCGCTGTCGAAACGCTTTGCGGTGCCGTCCATGTTGGCATAGCCTTCGAGGCCGAGTTTTTGGGCGGCGTCGACGAATTTGGGATAGAGCCACTCTTCCCACGGGCGCTCGGGCAGGCGGATGGTTTTCACGTCTCCCTCGACGGGCACGTCGGCCGAGGGACCGCAGGCGAGGACGGCGTCGGCCTTGCCGCGATAGGCGCCGTCGACGAAAGCAGTGCGGCCTTTCGAGACAAAGGTGAGGTAGCCGTAATCGACCTGCTCGCCTTGGGGCGTGGCAGGCCGCGGGGTGAAGCGGTCTTCGACGGTGTGGACGACGTGGATCTCGTTGTTCGCGGGGGCGACGTCGTGGCGGTGGAACATGAGTGCGGCGGCGGGAAACTCGCCCCAGCGGGCCGGGTCGGACTGGCTCTGGAACATGGAGAGCCGCGACTGGCCGGGGGCGTAGGAGAAGAGGAGGAAAACGTCCCAGTCTTGCAGGCAGGAGTAGGCGGCCGCCATGAGCAAGCCCTCGGCCCGGTACTCGTTGGGCCAGGGGAAGTTGAATTCGGCCACGGCCTGCGGTTTGCCGGCTACGCTGGTGCGGGCGATGACCGAGAGGGGATTGCGCTGCGTGGGGATGTCGACTTCGAGGAGGGCCTCGTTGGAGAATTTGAAGAACGGTTGGGCGTTGCGATTGGGGTGCCGCCAGTACTGGTTGCGGCTGATGAAGTCGTTTTCGGAGGCGTCGACCTGGGTGTCGGCCACGAAGAAGGTCTGGTTGGTGCCGGCGATGGGCGCCCGGACGCCGATCGTCTTGAGATGGCCGTGCATCTGGCGATAGTAGGCGCGCTGGAGGTCGGCGAGGAACCGCAGGGCGTCGCCCAATCGGGGCGGGCTGACCAGGGGATCGAACTTCTGGGGATCGGCGACGGCCGGAACTCGGTTCGCGGCTCCGAACATGAAGGCCACGGTTGCGGTGGCCGGGTCTTCTTCGCTGAGCAGGGCATTGCGGCCGGCGGTGTCGGTCCAGGCCTTGGCCAGGGCGGGGCGGGTCTTGTAACGATCGAGGAGCCAGTCATTCCACCGCTGCTGGAGGGCGTCGCGGTAGTAGGGGAGCGAGAGGTCGTTGTTGCGGAGGAAGTAGAAGAGGGAGTTTTCGTTGGTGGTCTCGACGACGGCCATGGCCGGCTCGTCGACGTAGCGCAGGCCCGTGTAGGGATTGCGATGGGTCAGGAGCTTGGTGGCATAGTCCTTTTGAAGTTCGATCATGCGGGGGTCGAAGATCGAGGCGCCCTTCATCGAGCCGGCCCAGTTATGGGAGAAGTCGTCGCCGTGGGCGACGCCGTCGGCCGTGCGGAACCAGCGGTAGTCGAGCAGGTCCATGTAGACGTAGATGCCGCACTTCTTGAGCTCGTTGACAAAGAAATCAACGCGGTCGAGGGCCTCCGGATCGAGGGTCTGGCTTGTCTTAGCGTCGCCCGGCAGCAGGGGGCCCCAGCGGCCGTCCATGCTGTGGAGCCGGAGCATGTTGACACCGTACTTGGCCAGCCGTGCGGCGATGACCGGGGCTTCTTCCTTGGGCGGCGCGCAGGCGGCTCCGCCGACGTTGGTGCCGAAGAAGCGGGCTCGGGTACCGTCTTCGAAATAGAAGTGACCGTCGTCTTTCACCGTGACGAAGCCCCGCTTGCCCGCGGGGGCGTCGAGCAGGCCGGCGAGGTCGATCGTGTCGAGATTCGTATCGTCGGCGGGGAACTCGAAGGGGAACCAGTCGCTGGTGTCGTTGAAGGTGTACTGGACCTCGGGCGGCATTTCGCTGGCGCCGGAGACCTTGATATCGTCGAACCATGCGGTTCCCTTGCTGCGCGAGTGGTTCATGGAGATCACCAGCGAGTCGGCGCCGTCGGGAGCGATGCCGCGAGCGGTCACGCGTTGCCAATCGCAGGTGCCGGCGACCGCTTCGGTGGGGATCTCGCTCAACCAGCGGGAGCCCTGCTGCCAGGCGAGGTGGGCATTGGCCTTGCCGGTCATGCCATCGGTTTTAATCCAAACTTCGAGGGTGTACGCGGTTCCCGGTGTGACGGGGCGCGGCGCAGACGACCACCGGCCGCTCGACTTTTTCCAGTCGCGAGTATCGCCGTTGCGAAGGGAATCGCGGATCATCAGGCTGCGCGAGCCGGTGCGGGCGATGGTATCGCTCCACTCGAGCACGGCGGGGGAATCGTAGGCCGACGGCCGCCAGCCGTCGGGGAGGTGGTCGCGATCGGCATCGGTTTCGAAGGAGGGGTTGACGGCGAGGTTGTCGAGGTGTGCCAGTTCGCCGGCACCGAGGGTGAAGATCAGGGCAAGGAGAGTGGTCATGGCGTGTTCTCCGATCGCGGAGCGGGAGGAAGACGGGGAAACCGACGCGAGCTTCTGCAAGAAATCATGGCAGATCCGCGAGGGGGGTGCCATAGGGTGGCGAGATTGCGTCTGCGTAGCATCGCTCGAGGAATAACTGTCGCAGGATAGACGGGCAACATGCCTTGGACAGGTTGCAGGAACTGCAAACCTGTCCTACAGTGCGACCCTCAATCCTCGAACGATGCGCAGCATGTCGTGGGAAGTGCGCAACAAAAAGGGCTCCGTTTCTGAGGTCGTGAAACGGAGCCCGAGAGAATTGTGCCTGGAGGTTGCTATTGCAGCAGGGAGCGAATCTCTTGCTCGCTCTGCATGCCCATGGCCTTTTGGACAACCTGGCCGTCGACGAAGACGAGCAGGGTGGGAAGGGCCTGGATGTTGTAACGGGCGGCAAGCTGGGGGTTCTGGTCGACGTTCACCTTGACGATGCGGCCTTCGGTCAGGTCCTGGGAGACACGCTCCAGGACGGGGGCGAGTTGCTGGCAGGGGCCGCACCAGTCGGCGTAGAAGTCGACCAGCACAGGGCCCTTGGCCTGAAGAACGACTTCGTCGAAGTTGCTGTCGTCGGCGTAGACCAGTGCCGGACCGGAGTCGGCCTCTGTAGGTTGCGTGTTCGCAGGAGAGGACGACAGTGGAACGCTCTCGACGGAGGCGGACCGCGGCAAACTGGCGGGGCAAGTCCCGGGGCCGCGGGTCATTCCGTAGAAGAGCAGGCCGGCCACGAAAACAATCACCAGGGTGGTGGTCCAAGCGGGTTCTTTGGCGGAACTCATCGAATATGCTCCTTGGTCAAGTTCATGCTTTCTGCCGCGAGCCGGAACTCGCAGGGGGGGAGGATTCCGTTATCCCCTCCAGTTGTTTGGTTGGATGCGCCAGGGGCAGGAACGGTTACATTCCCCACTTCTGGACGGCCCGCCTGTCCGGTTCTGGTGTTGCCCGGCAATGTGGGTACAATGCGGAACGATTGACGTTTGGCTATTGCCGGCACGATTCCCGCAGCTTTCAGAAGGAGCCAGGAGAAATGTACCGTCCGTTGCGTCACGCCCTGCCCGTCGTAGTGATTGTCATGTTCCTCGGAGTGCTGTTCACACCGGCGTCGGCACAGGTTCCGGTCGACCTGGTGGCCCAGCCCTATCTGCTCGATACGGGACTCGTTTCCCGTTCGATCTCGTTCGAAAATCCGACCGGGGCACCGGGCGAGGGGGGCAAGGCGGCCAGCAATCTCGGACCGACCCGTAAGGGCTCTCCTGCCCGGAGCGTTCAGCCGGGCGAGACGGTGCAACTGTGTGACATTGAAGGGCCGGGCACAATCCGGCATATCTGGATAACGACGCGGCCGATTCCGAACAACCTCCGCAGTCTCGTCATTCGCGCCTGGTGGGACGACCAGGAGCACCCGAGCATCGAATGCCCCGTGGCCGACTTCTTCGGCATCGCCCACGGGATCGTCAAGCCCTATTGTTCGGCCGTCCATTCCGTGGGCGAGAAGGCGGGGATGAACATCTGGCTGCCGATGCCGTTTGCGAAGCGGGCCCGGTTCGAGTTCGTCAACGAGGGCGAGAAGGCGATGCCGCTCTACTACCAGATCGACTACACGCTCCAGGACAAGCATCCGCAGGGCGTGGGCCGGCTGCACGTGCTTTTCCGCCGCGAGAATACGACCACGGAGAAGAAGGATTTCGAGTTGCTGCCGAAGCGCGAGGCCAAGGGGCGGTTCATCGGCTCGGTGATCGGGATCCGGAACCTTCACGATCGCTGGTGGGGCGAGGGCGAGATCAAGGTCTATATGGACGGCGACCGGGAGTTCCCCACGATCTGCGGAACGGGGAGTGAAGATTACGTGGGCCTTTCCTGGGGCATCCAGCAGACACCGTTCCTTTACAACGGCTGCAGCCTGAACGAGAACAACTACGTCTCGATGTATCGCTGGCACCTGCCCGACCCGATTGCCTGGCAGAAGGAGTGCCGGATCACGATCCAGCAGATTTCCTACCAGAAAGGGCTGGTCGAGACCGAAGACGACTGGTCTTGTTCGACCTTCTGGTACGAGCCGGTGCCGAGCGCTCCGCTGCCGGAGTTTCCGGGTGTGGCAGCGAGGACGGCCGATTTGCCTCAAGAGTAGCGTTCTGACTTGCCGTACAACAACCAGTAGACCAACGGGATCACCAGCAGGGTGAACACGGTTGAGGTGAGGATGCCGAAGATGATTGCCCAGGCGAGGCCCGAGAAGATCGGGTCGAGGGTGATGACCCAGTTGCCGAGCAAGGTGGTGCCGGCCGTGAGCAGGATCGGGCGGGTGCGAACGGCGACGCTTTGGATGACGGCTTCCCGCATGGAGAGGCCTTCGGTCATACTCTGATTGATGAAATCGATGAGGACGACCGAGTTGCGGACGACGATGCCGCCGAGGGCGATCATGCCGATCATGGCCGTGGCGGTGAAGAAGACCGGATTCGGATAGCCGCTCGGTCCGATCGGGCGATCGACCAGGACGTTGAGCAGCCAGAAGCCGGGCATGATGCCGATCATGGTCAGCGGGATGGCCATCATGATCACCAGCGGCAGGAGTCGCGAGCCGGTCTGGAACATGAGGATGACGAAGATACCCACCTGGGCGGCCGCGAAAGCGAGGCCCAGGTCGCGAAAGACGTCGAGGGTGATCTTCCATTCGCCTTCGCCGGCCCAGTGGATTTCGTATCCGGCGGGGATTGCCCAGGGATCGCCTCCGCCGGGCTTGAGCCAGGTGCGCTGGTTCCAGGGGCGGGGTTCGGCGGGGGCCGGGGTGGTGCCGTCGGGCTGCTGATCGAACTGCATGTCGAGAATTGCGTCGGCGGGGGGGCGCCCGGCCACTTCGCCGTAGACGTAGACGACGCGGCGGAGGTTCTTGTGATAGATCGTCTTGTCTTCCAGGACGGGCGAGCCATCGGGGTTGCGCTGGATGAACCGGCCGAGGGCGCCGAGTTGGACCATCTGACCTTGCTGCCCCTGGATGTAGAGGTCTTCGAGGTCTTCGATGGCTGAGCGTTTATCGCGAGCGACGCGCAATTCGGCCCAGAGCGGATCGACTTCTCCGGGTGGATGGAGGACGGTGGCGGGCATGCCGTCGAGAGCGAGTTGGAGGGTTTTGGCCACGTTTTCCTTGGAGATTCCGGTCAGCGCCGCCTTGGGCTGGTCGGTTGCGAAGACCCATTTCTGCTGGTCGGCTTCGGCGCTGACGTCGACGTCGACGATCATCGGCTCCCGTGCCATGCGGGCCTCGACAAATCTGGCGGCGGCGATTTGCTGATCGTAGCCGGCACCGACGGGGCCGTAGACCTCGGCGGTGATCGTGGCGATGACCGGGGGGCCGGGGGGAACTTCGACCAGTTTGATGTTGGCGCCGCCCTGTTTGGCGATGGCAGTCAGGTCGTCGCGCACTCGCAGCAGCATGGTGTGGGACTGATCGGCCCGGCGTTCCTTGGGGGCGAGGTTGACGCGGATATCAGCCACATTGGAGCCCCGCCGCAGGAAATAGTGGCGGACCATTCCGTTGAAGTCCATGGCCGACGCGGTACCCACGTAAAGTTGGTAGTCGCGGACCTCGGCAACGGTGGCGAGGTAGTCGCCCAGTTGACGCGTGACGGCTTCCGTCGATTCGAGCGTGGTGCCCTCGGGCATGTCGACGACGATCTGGAATTCGTTCTTGTTGTCGTAGGGCAGCATTTTCAGCGGCACGACGCGAAAGGCGGGCACCGCCATGGCCGCGATGAGCAAGACCACGACGCCGCCCAACGTGAGCCAGGAGAGAAGCCGGCTGCTGAGAATCGTTCCCAGCACGGCACGGCTGGCGCGATAGAGCGGCTGCCTGGTGACGTCGTATTCCTCCTGGCCGTTTTTCTCGCCCAGTTTTCGCAGGGCGACCATGGCGATCCAGGGCGTAATCATGACGGCCACGAAGGTGGAGACGGTGACGGTCAGGGGGACGTTGAGCGCCATGGGGCCCATGTAGGGGCCCATCATGCCGGTGATGAACATGAGGGGCAGGAAGCTGGCGATAATCGCCAGGGTGGAGAGGATCAGGGCCGGCTGGACTTCCTGGATGGCGCGGAGCACGGCTTCCTTGGCGTTCCACTTGCGCATCTTGAGGTAGCGTTCGATGTTTTCGACGCCGGTGATGGGGTCGTCGACGAGAAGCCCGAGAGCCAGAATCAGGGCAAACAGGGTGACCCGGTTGATGGTGTAGCCGGTCAGGAGATTGATGAACAGGGTGATGCTGTAGCAGACGGGGATGGCCAGGGCGATGACCAGAGCGGTGCGCCAGCCCATGACCAGGCCGATCAGTCCGATGACGGTGAGGACGGCGATGCCCAGGCTCTTGATCAGGTCGGTCACTTTGGCGTCGGCGGTTTCGCCGTAGTCGCGAGTGATGCGGTAATGGACGCCTTTGGGGATGAGGCGGTCGGCGGCTCGCGGGTCGGCCAGTTCGCCCATCCGCCGGTCGACGGCGCCGGCGACCCAGACGGCGTTGGTTCCCTTTCGCTTTCCGACGGCCACATGAACTGCCGGAAAGAGTTGGCCGGCGGGCGGGCGGGCGTTCTTCAGGTTATCGAAGCTCCGTCGGTCCTTGCTGTCGTAGGGGTTTTCTGCGGCCGGTCCGAAGCCGATCCAGGTGTAGGTGTCGACTTCGGCGGGGCCGTCGACGACGTCGGCGACATCTTCGAGGTAGACGGGCCTTTCACCGACGACGTTGACGACGAGCTTGTTCAGTTCATCGGCGCTTTTCAGGAAGGCGCCTGCTTCGACGAGGAACTCCTGGTTTTGTTGTTCGAATGCGCCCGCGTGCACGTTGACGTTGCTGGCCTGGAGGGCTTGGGCGACTTGCAGGGCGGAGGTGCTGCGTCCGGCCAGTTTGGCCGGCTGCAGTTCGACCCGCACACGGCGAGGGCGGCCGCCGATGACCTCGACGCGGTTGGTGTTGTCGATGGCCTGGAATTCGTGCTGGAGTTGTTCGGCGATCCGCCGCAGTTCGTGATCGCCGTAGAGGTCGGGGCGTTCGGACCAGAGAGTGACGTTGACGATCGGCACGTCGTCGACTTCGACGGGCTTGACGACCCAGGCCTTGACGCTCGGGGGGATCTGGTCGAGGTTGGACTGGACCTTGTTGTAGAGTTTAACGAGCGAGTCTTCGCGGTCCTCGCCCACGAAGAAGCGTACGGTGACGATGCATTGTCCCGGCTTCGACATGGAGTAGAGGTACTCGACGCCGTCGATCTGGTTGAGCAGTTTCTCCAAGCGAAGGGTCACCTGCTGTTCCACTTCGTGGGCGGAGAGGCCGGGAGCGGATACCAGGACGTCGGCCATAGGGACGACGATCTGGGGTTCCTCTTCGCGGGGCGTCAGGTAGAGTGAGGCGAGCCCGAGCATGGTTGCCAGAACGATCAGCAGGACGGCCACGTCGCCGCGGAGGAAGAGTTCAACAACGCGAGTGAGCACCGGCACTTTCTGCGATTCGCCCGTCATGGTTCCCTCCCAACAGGTCACTTTTCGTTCGATGCGATCGGGCGGAGCAAGACTCGCTCGTTCGGCTCGAGGCCGCTGATGACTTCAACCCGCCCGGGCATGCCGACTCTTCCGAGTTTCACCATGCGGCGTTCGAGCGTGTCGTCGTTGCGAACGACGTCGACAAAGGTCAATTGGCCGATGGTTTGAACCGCCTGCTGATTCAAGCAGAGATGTCTGCGTTCGCCCACGGGCACCTTCAGTCGCCCGAACATGCCCTCGTAGGCTCCGTCGATTTTGGGGAGCCGCAGTTTGACGAGGAAGGAGCGGCTTGCCGCCTGGGCCTGGGGGACGATCTCGTCGACGGTGGCCTCGAATTGCCGGTTGTCGAGGGCGTCGATCTGAACCTGAAGGGTGTCGCCCGGTTTGATTTTTCCGGCGAGGTTTTCCATGACCGGCACTTCGAGCCGCAGGGAGGTGAGATCGTAGAGGGTGAGCAGCGGCCGTCCCGGCGAGGCGATCTCGCCGGGTTCGGCGAGCGTATCGACGATGGTGCCGGCTTGTGGGGCGTCGATGACCGTGTAGCCGAGTCGAACCTTAGCCCGGGCGACCGCCTGCCGGGTCTGTTCGAGTTGGGCCTGGGAGGCCCTCAAGGTGCGATCGGCCGCATCGTATTGCGCCTTGGCGATGGCGTTCTGTTTGAGCAGTTCGGCCATCCGATCGTAGTCCTGCTGGGCCGCGCGAGCCGAGGCTTCGGCTTCGGCCACGGCGGCTTCCGCCTCTGCCAGGGCCGCGTCGAACTCGCTGGGGTCGAGGCGGATCAAGACATCGCCGACTTCAACGCGATCGCCGGCCTTGACTCGGATTTCGAGGATCCTGGCGGCGACCTGGGCTGAGACGTCGGTTCGTGCAGCGGCCCGGAGCGTGCCGATCGCTTCGGCGACGTAGGGCTGAACGATTTCATGCACCACGTCGGTTTCCGAGTTGCCGGCCGCAGTGGAGCCCGCGAGGTCGCCCGATCTGCCCGGTTGGATCTTCTCGGTAAACATCCCGGAAAGGGCGGCGATGATCGCGATCAGCACCGCCAGTCCGATCGTCGCGGGGACGATGACTTTCAGAAAGACCGACAGAGACGACAGCAACTTCATGGCCCACCTCCGAGGCTGGCGACGAAAGGTTCACCTAGGTCCGGGCATTATCGGCAACCGGTACCGTCTGAGCAGCAACGCAGGGCTGCAGCCCGAGCCGCGCCAAGAACCATACCATGGGGCACCAATTCGTAAAAGCCGATTGGAGCATGTTGGCGCCGGCAAAGGCGGTGAGCCACAGCCAAGAGGGGCTGACCCAGTGTGCCAAGGCCACGCTCAGCAAGACAACCGTGCCGCCCACCAGTCGTAGTCCTCGTTCAATCGTCATCAGTCTATCCTCCGTAACCAGGCTATTTTCGGTCAACCAGTAGTCTTTCCTCATCTGCCGCGGATGGGTCTTGCTCTGTTTCCTCGTTGGAAGCGGGTACGACCGCTCGCTCGGCGGGGACCTGGCAGGACTGGCCGCAGCAGCCTCCGCTCATACAGGTCTGGATGCCCATCGCGGGCAGGACCCAGCGATTCAAGGCGATCCACGCGATAAGGAACAATCCGATCATCAAGAGGTCTTTCATTTCGCTTATCCCTTTCGTCGATTCAGGTCACCCGTTCGGTTGATTTCAACGCAGGTGTTCGAGATTTGCGCGCACTCCAAGCGCACACGGTGTTGTGGGGGGAGACAAACAAGCGGGGAAACCGCTGGCATCCTGCCGCGGCCAGCGTCTTGAAGCGGCAAGGGAAGACGCTCAAGTCTGGGCGGCGGGAAACTTCTCTCTCCAACGTTCCTTCAAGCACTTGGACAGCTTTTCGTGGAAGGCTGCCGGCAGTTCGTAGGGTTCCCCGTTCTTGTACAAGGTGATCGTCTTGCGGATGTTGTCGACGACGATCTGGCAAGGATTGCAGCCTTCCAGGTGCTTCTTGAACTCTTCGCAAATGGGCAGATCGACGTTTCCGTCGACATACTCGTTCAAGGCTGCCATGAGTTCTTCGCAGTTCATCTCAACAACCTCCCGGTTGAAGATCGCCGGAACGGAATCCGCGTCGTGTCGGCCCAGACGCCTGGCTGGGGGATCGGTTCTGCTCTGTTGGATGCGCTGCCGGCCGGATCGGTTACGCGCAGGTTCCGCTGGAGGAAACAAGCGACCTACCCACCGCACACCCCCACTTTCGGAGCCGGCAGATGGTGCGCGACGGTATGACTTAACACGTTATACAGGAATGACTTGCACGAGGCAAGGCAATGCGGCCGGCTTGCGCAGATCACCGCGTCATTCCCGCGAAGGCGGGGATGACACGCGGGTCTCGGGGATGACACACGGAAGTCCGGAATGACGCAAGGGTCGCACGTGAAGTTCATGCATCATCCGGGCTGGCGAAGCTTCGTGTCAGGCGTGACTGCCGGCGGCCACGGGGAGGGAGTCATCGGGCGATTCCTCGGGTTCCCTCGTTTCTCGCTCACATTCACGGAGTTGGTCGACTTGGCGAACGACGGCGTTGAATTCTTCGGCGAACTCGTACCAGAAATCGTCCTGGCGGAACTGGATAGGCGGCACCTTGCGGCCTTTTGCGAGGGCTCGCATCCCGTGGCGGAGACGGACCATGGGACCGGCGAAGCGGTTGCTGACGCGGATCATGTCGGTAATCGCCACGGGCAGGACGATCAACGAAGCGATCAGGGCGGGGCTGTGGAAGTACCACAGATTCTCCAGATGAAACCAGAGGGGGCGTACGGGGCCCGTCAGAACCCGCCAGCAGAGCAGGAGCAGGGCGATGGTGAGCGTGCAGACGATCCAGTAGATGATCGCCCGGGCGACCAGTGCCCCCTGGACCTCGGGGTCGACGAACAACTGGGTCCGTGTGGTTCTTTTTGGGATTTCGGCTGACATGAGACGGCTCCCCGTGTACGGTCGTGGCGATGGGCCCCAATAGTGAGATACCTCGCCGGAACATGCCGTGCGAAGAGAAACAGGGCTTCACCGAGCCTGGATCTCGGCCGCAAGCGACGCAGGAGTCAATTTGGATCGAAAATACCGAGAAAAGCGGCGGGAAAGGTCCTCCGGCCCGGCCCTCGCCCGCGTGAATAGCCATGCAGAACCCAGAAATGGACGGTGCACCCGGGCTCTATTCCAGGAGAACTGCAAATTGTGGCAAGAAAAGCAGCAGGCACTCTCCGAGCGCCGCTGGCGGGAAATCGGGATTTCCGGCAGTTCTGCGGACGGCACGGCGGAGCGTGCCTACTACTTTGCAGTTCCCCTGGGCTCGATTCTTGCCATGGGGCGGCATTGCACCTAAATTAGTATCCAGGAGGGATTTCCGTTGAATGCGCTGCAGTTTTCGCGCGAACGAGGCTGTTCATGGGGTTGGTTCGGTCAACAAGCGTTCTCGTTCTCGTCATGGTCGCGATGGTATCCCCTCCGATCCAAGGGCAGACCTATCGGCACGGGGGGACGGAATTCGAGGCCGTTCGCCCAATGCTCCTGCCGGAGGAGAAGAAACTGCAGGTGGGAGTGGCGGAGTTTCACCATCACGGTCTCCTCCGCGAAGACGGCAAGAACGTCCTGGTCGTGACGGCGGATCGCAAGCCGGTAGCGACTCGTGTGCTTCAGCAGGGCCCCGGGGATTTCTGCCGGGTTGCCTTTCAGGTTGCCGGCCAACAGCGGGAGTACTACCTGTTCTACGGCGGCGATCCGCCCAAGGCTGGCGACGTGCCCGAATGGGGTAACCGGAGCGGGCTGCTGTTGGAAACTCGCGAGTACCGGGAGTGCAATCTGAACAGTTTCGAATCGGTCAAGGGAGCTTTCGAGAGTTCCAGACCGCTGGGAAGCGGTTATGTGGACGTAGTCCAACACGGCAGCAACCCCTTCATCTTGACGCCGGCCCCGTTTCTGAGCCGCTACTCGGGCACGCTCCACATCGACACGCCCGGCAAGTACGGTTTCCTGACGTCGAGCGAGGATTGCAGTTTCCTGCTGATTGACGAGCAAGTGGTCGTCTCGGCACCGGGACGGCACGGTCCGGAACGCCGGGCGAAGCCGGGAAACCGCAAGGACATTCAGTTGGATCAAGGGCCCCACCAGTTCGAATACTACCATGCCGCCAGCGGCCCCAACGCCATGATGGTGGCGGCCTGGGAACCGAACCCGCGTGGCGACAAGCCTGCTCCCGCGGCCATACCGGCTTCTGTTTTCCGGGCCGATTCGGTGGGCCCGGTGCTCGTCGGCCCGCCGGAGACCCAACAGGAGAAGCTGCTTCCGCACTTTTCCTTCGAGATCACCGGCAGCGTGCCGCTGCCTGAGAATCCACAGCACTTGCTGGGCGTTCAGTTCGAGAATCTCTCGCCGCCGGCCTTGCAGACCAAGTCGAAGATTGCCTGGGAGTTTGGCGACGGGCAGACGAGCGACCAGCCCAGTCCGGAACACGTCTTCCTCCGGCCCGGGCTCTATCCGGTCAGGCTGGCGATCCAACGGGGCGTCAAGAAGGTCGAAATCACCTACACGATCCAGGTTGACCAGCGTCAGGATCGCCCGAAAGACCCACCCGAGATCGATCTCTACCTGCCGATTCTGGAGACCTACGTGGTCGGGAAGCTGGATGCGGCTTCCCTTCAGCAGCTTGTGTTGACCTACCTGTGGAAGGCGGAGTTGGTCATCAGCCCCAAGTCGGACGACGCAGCAAAACCGGAAGAAGGCACCGAAGAGGCGTTGCCGGATCCGGCCGCAGAGACGCGGCAGATGTTGGAGCGAGAGGCGGCGGCCCGCCAATACTATGTGCTGGCAGTCGATGCTGCCAAGGCGGCCTTCCTGGGAGCGTCGACGGCCGCGGGGGACGAGTCGCTGTTCGAACTGGCCCGGCTGGCGGCTCCGATCGCCCGGAACATGCTGGGAGACTCCCGGCTGGCCGGCCAGATCTGGCAAGGCGCGTCGCAACGCATCTCGCGGCCCGAACTGCGGGCGGAGTGCGAATTGGCTGCGGCCGACATTGCTCTGAACGACATGCTTCTTCCCGATTACGCCAAGGCCCTGCTCGACAAGGCCAGCGCCGCCGTCGGCAAGGCGGAAACCGGCGACATGGTTTCGCGGCTGCAGCGTGTCTGGGGCGATTACTATGCCGCCGCCGGCGACGGAGTCCGGGCTAGAGAGAACTATGCGAAAGCTCAGCAATCTCAGCCCACCGATCGCAGCCAGGTCGAACAGATTGCCTGGCGTGGAGCCCATAGCCGATCGACCGAGCAGTTCCTCAAGAGCGGCCGCTTCGGCCTGGCCGCGGCACAACTGCGTGCCTGGCAGACCGAGTTCCCGTCGGATAAACTGGACGGCTACCTGCATCTGCTGCTGGCCCGCTACTGGGCCGGCCGCGGAGAGTACGCGGCGGCCATCGCGCAGGCCGACCAGCTCCTGACAATCAATTCGGCCTCCCCCTATGCCGATCAACTGCTCGCCCTGGCCGCGGAATGCGAAGAGAAACGCGACCGGATCGATCGAGCCCTGGCAACGTACCAGTCGCTGCTCCACGACTATCCCGGCAGCCCGTTGGTTCCGCACATACAAGGGGAAGTCAAGCGTTTGGAATCACTTCCGAAGCAATGACTCAGCAATTGCCTTTGTTTCCCATTCCTCAAACCGAAGAGACGACAGCATGTTCTCCAGCAGAATCCTTCTCGCTTCCCTGGCTCTGGCATCCGTGATCGCATCACCCGGCACAGTTCGCGCGGTTGAATTCATCGGTCACCGCGGCGCGTCATACGACGCTCCGGAGAACACGCTTGCCTCGGTCAATCTCGCTTGGGAACAGGGGGCCGACGCCGCCGAAATCGACATCTATCTGACGAAAGACAAACGGATCATCGCCCTGCACGACAAGACCACGAAGAAGACGACGGGGGTGGACTGGAAGCCCGGCGAACGGACGTTGGCGGAGTTGCAGACGCTCGACGCCGGGTCGTGGAAGGACGCCAAGTATGCGGGCGAACGGATCCCGGCGTTGGAAGCCATTCTCGAGACGATTCCACCGGGCAGGAAGCTGGTCATTGAGATCAAGTCGGGGCCCGAGATTCTGCCGTATCTGGAGGCCGTTCTGGAGGCATGCCCCAAGTATCCCAGCCAGATTGTCATCATCGCCTTCGATTGGGAGAACATCACCGGCGCCAAGCAGCGGATGCCCAAGGTCCCCTGCTACTGGCTCTACGGCACGACGCCCAAGGTCGACAAGGAAACCGGCAAGATCAGCGATCGTCCGGACGAGTTGCTGGCTCGCTGCAAGGACGCCGGACTGGACGGTCTCGACCTGAAATACGACGGCGAACTCACGCCCGAATTCATGGCGAAGATGAAGGCCGCGGGGCTGGAGTTGATTGTCTGGACCGTCAACGAGCCGGACGTGGCGAGGCGGATGGCGGCCCTGGGCGTGCTGGGCATTACCACCGATCGTCCCGCCTGGTTGCGAGAGCAGGTGCAGGCGGCCGCGAAGTGATCCGTTGCCTGCGGATCGCCATATTCATCAAGCTGGAGAATACACCGTGCGTCTGACAACCATCGTCCATGCAATGGTACTGGTTCTCGCGGTACTGACGCTCCCTGCCGGCGCGGCCGACCTGACGATCAAGCTTTCCGGTGCGGAGAAGATCCGCTTCGTTGGAGCGTTTCAGCGTTGGGACATGGACGGCAATCCAACTCGCCTGGTCAATCCGAAGGCGAAGATCGACCAGCCCGAGGTCGACGCCGCCGCCAACGACACCGGCGGCGGCAAGTGGGTCTTCAAGAATCTCAAGCCGGGCAAGTACGACGTGGTGCTGATGGGCGAGGACCGGCTGCGGATCGAGGGTTGGGAGTATGCGCCCGTGCTTGAATTCGATCCGTTCCTGCCGGCAACGGCCACCGTCGAAGATGCGTCGGTCCGCGAGTACATCGTCGACCATATCAAGAAGTCGCGCCACTACGAGAACAGGGTGGTGCCCTTGAATCTCGGCGGAGATTCGAAGAGTGTGCGCATTCTGATGATGCTCATCCGGGACCAGCAGACCAGCTACGAGGGCGAGTTTCCGGGCGCGGCGACGATGCGTTTCGAGATCTGGCAGTATGACAATCAGTACGGCGGTTGGACGAAGAACCGGCGGACCCGGGTGATGCACCGGGTACTGCTCGATCGCGACGAGCTTCGCAAGTGGACCTGGTTGTGGGAGCCGAAGCTGGGGGCTGTCGAAGTCAACTCGGACGACGTCACGATCGACTACGCCGTGCCGAGCCGCACGGAGAATGCGACTCAGGGATTGCGGCCGTATCGAAATAGGGGCTCTTCCGCAGAATCTGTGGAAGAACCACCTGAATTCGAAAGACTATGTGGCGATCTTTCTTCGGCCCCTTGCGTCCTCCTACGTTTGCGGCTCCGCCCAACCGAGGCTACGGCGGACGGCGTCGCGCCAGCGACGGCAGAGAGCATCCCGTTTTTCGGCGGGGATACGGGGTTTGAACTCGCTGTCGAGGGCCCAGTTTCGGGAGACGTCCTGGATGTCGTTCCAGAAGCCGACGGCCAGTCCGGCCAGGTAGGCAGCGCCCAAGGCGGTGGTTTCCGCAACCCGCGGTCGGCGGACGTTGACTCCCAGCAGGTCTGCCTGGAACTGCATCAACTGGTTGTTGACGGAGGCGCCGCCGTCGACGCGGAGATTGTGCAACTGGATGCCGGCGTCGCGTTGCATGGCGGAGACGAGATCAACGGTTTGATAGGCCATCGACTCGACGGCGGCCCGGGCGATGTGCGCGGCGGTGGTGCCGCGGGTGATTCCGAGGATGGTGCCGCGGGCGTCGGAATCCCAATGGGGCGCACCGAGGCCGACGAGGGCGGGCACGAAGTAGACGCCGCCCGAATCGGGGACGCTGGTGGCAAGGCGTTCGACCTCGGCGGACGAAGAGATGATTCCAAGACCGTCGCGCAGCCACTGGACGACGGCGCCGGCAATGAAGACGGATCCTTCCAGGCAGTAGGTGACCTTGTCTCCGATCTGCCAGCCGACGGTCGTGAGCAGGTTGTTTTCCGACCGGACTGGGCGATCGCCCGTGTTGAGCAGGAGGAAGCATCCAGTGCCATAGGTGTTCTTGGCGCTTCCGGGCTCGAAGCATGCCTGGCCGAAGGTGGCGGCCTGCTGGTCGCCCGCCAAGCCGGCGATGGGGACGGTACGCCCGAGCCATTCGGCGTCGGTCTCGCCGTAGACTTCGCTCGAAGGTCTCACCTGGGGCATCATGGCGCGGGGCACTCCGAGGATGCCGAGCAGTTCGTCGTCCCAGTCCATGGTGTGAATATTGAAGAGGAGGGTGCGGCTGGCGTTGCTGGGGTCGGTGATGTGCAGTCGGCCACCGCTGAGTTTCCAGACCAGCCAGGTGTCGACGGTTCCGAAAAGGATGTCGCCGTTGCGTGCTTTTTCGGCGAGTTCGGGGTGCTTCTCAAAAAGGTAGGTCACCTTGGTGCCGGAGAAGTAGGCGTCGAGGAGCAAGCCCGTCTTGTCGCGAAAGGTCTGCTCGTGCCCTTCGGCCTTCAATCGAGCGCAGATGGGTGCACTGGCACGGCTCTGCCAGACGACGGCGTGGGTGACCGGCTTGCCGGTCTTGCGATCCCAGAGAATCGTCGTCTCCCGCTGGTTCGTGATGCCGATGGCGGCCACCTCGTCGGCCCCGACGCCGGAGCGTTCGAGAGCCTGGCGAGCGACGGCGAGCTGCGATTCCCAAATCTCGATCGGATCGTGTTCGACGAGTCCCGGTTCGGGGAGGATCTGGCTGATTTCGCGCTGAGCACTGGCCCGAATGGTCCCGTCGTGCGAGAAGACGATGGCACGGCTGGAAGTCGTGCCCTGGTCGAGGGCGAGAATCGCATTTCCCATCGAGGTTCACTCCTTGGATTGAGGTGAACACAGTCTAGCGGAGCCGGACCACCCGTTCAAGGAGTCGACGTCCCTCCGCTTGTGTTGTCGGCCTGCTGCGGATAAACATGAAGGAATCGCCGCCCCGTAACGAATTAGCCGGGCGTCTAACTGGTCGATTTTTCTCGTTCGCCTGCCCTATTCCCGCCATTCATCCCTGTCCCTCTCTTTTTCACCTGCAAGATGCCGCTTCTTCCCCCCGTCAAGCAGTTTGTCTCGGATACCGGAGTCCGCGTCTATCGCATCCCGTGCGACGTCTTTCCCCGCCTGTCGGGTCGCGTCTACCTTCTGCTCGGGCTGGACGTGCCCACGCTGGTCGACGCGGGCAGCGGTGCGGAAACGTGCATGCGGCAGTTGTACGAGGGATTCGAGCAGGTTCGCAGCGAGTACGGCGAGCCGTTTGAGTTGGGCGATCTGGGCCGCGTGATTCTGACCCACGCGCACATCGACCATTTCGGCGGTTTGCCCGAGATCGTGCGGCGTAGCGGAGCCGAGGTGGCCGTTCATGAACTCGACCAGCGGGCCGTGAGCGCCTACGACGAGCGAGCGGTGCGCAGCCGCCATGCTTTCGATCGGTTCCTGCGGCAGGCGGGAGTCGAGCCGCAGCGGCGTGGGGCGGTGCTCGACGAATTCGGTTATCTGAAGGGACGCATTCAGAGCGTCCCCGTCACTCGCGAACTGGTCGACGGCGAGATGCTCGACGGCATCCGGGTGATTCACACGCCGGGACACAGCCCGGGACACGTCTGCCTGGCCGTGGGGGATCTTCTTCTGGCCGGGGATCACATCCTCTCGCGCACCGTGTCTCAACTCTGGCCCGAGAGCGTGGCGGCCTGGACGGGGCTCGGCCACTATCTCGACTCGGTGGAAAAAGTGGCGCGAACCGGTCCTTACCAGTTGCTGCTGAGCGGCCACGAACCGGTGATTCACGACCTGGGCGAACGGCTCGAACAGATCCACCAGGCCCACTCTCGCCGCCTCGAACGGCTGCTCGAAATCCTCCACACTTCGGCCCGCCCGATGACGATCGACGAATTGAGTGAACGGATGTATTCACGGCAGCAGGGCTACCCGGCCCTGCTGGCGTTGACCGACGTAGGGGCGCGGGTGGAGCATCTGGAGGAACGAGGCCGGATCGTGATTGCCGATCTCGAGGAGGTTGCCGAAGAGGCATGCCCGGTTCTGCGATATCGGTTGGCGTGAACGGTTTCTCGTAAGGCCGGGAGCGAGAACACTGATCGACGCTCATTCACGCTGATCCTGTTGCCAGTGCCGACTAGCGAAGATACGCGTTCGGCATTCTTGCAGGGGCTCGCCTCAGTGCAACACCGGGCACAAGTCGAACCACTGGCGGCCTTGCTGCTGCATCCAGGCGGTGGAAGTGACGGGGCCCCAATCGCCTTCGGCGTAGAGGCCCAGCGGCGGGGCTGAAGAACTGTCCCACACCCGCTGGATCGGGTCGATGATTCCCCAGGCCAGTTCCACTTCGTCGCTGCGTGAGAACAGGCTGGCGTCGCCTTGCATGACGTCGAGGAGAAGCCGCTGATAGGCCTCGGGCAGGTCTCCGGCGAACTTGGTTCGGAAGCGGAAGTCGAGATCGGTCATCCGCAGTTTCATGCCGGCGTCGGGGACCTTGGTCTGGAACTGGAGTTGGATTCCTTCGGCCGGTTGGATTTGCAGGATGAGGCGGTTGGCCTCGAAGGTCTTGACCGATTCGGTGTCGAACATCAGGTGCGGGGGCTGGCGGAACTGGATCACGATCTGGGTGGTGCGGCAGGACGACGCTTTGAGGGAGCGAAGATAGAAGGGCACGCCCTGCCATCGCCAATTGTCGACGGAGAGCTTGACGGCGCCGAAGGTGGAGGTATTGCTTCTCCGGTCGACGTTCGGTTCGTCGCGGTAGGAGCGATATTGGCCGCGGACGGTGCTGGCGACCACGTCTTCTTCGCGCATAGGCCGCACGGCGCGGAGGACCTTGACCTTTTCGTCGCGGACCGAGTCGGCCTCGAAGCGAGCCGGGGCCTCCATGGCCGTGAGGGTGAACAATTGCATGAGGTGGTTCTGGAACATGTCGCGGAGGACGCCGGCCGTCTCGTAGAAGCCGGCCCGGTGCCCGATGGTCACTTCCTCAGCGGCCGTGATCTGCACGTGGTCGATGTAGTTGCGGTTCCAGACCGGTTCGAAGATCGTGTTGGCGAAGCGGAAGGCCAGGATATTGCTGACCGTTTCCTTACCCAGGTAGTGGTCGATGCGGTAGACCTGGTGTTCGGCGAAGACCTTGTGGACTGCTTCGTTGAGTTGCCGGGCCGAGTCGAGATCGGTGCCGAAGGGCTTTTCGATGACGATTCGCCGCGGGGCCCGGCTCTCCTCGGCCATATTGGCGGCGCCGAGGTGGGCTGCCGCGGGCTGATAGAACCGCGGTGCCGTGGAGAGGTAGTAGACCCGCGTGGCGGGTTGACTTTCCTCCAACTCGTCCAGATAGGCGGCCAGCCGCTGGAAGCTGTCGGCCTGTTCGATGTCGCCGGGGAGGTAATGGATGGCGGGGGCGAAATTCTGCCAGTTCTCCTCGCTGAAGCGATCGCCCACGAACTTGGCGGTCGAGTCAGCCAGTTCGGCTCGCCAGGACTCGTCTGTGTATTCGGTTCGCGAGGTCCCCACGATCCGCGTTCCCTCGGGCAATCGGCCTTTGCGGGAGAGTTCGTAGAGCGCGGGGATCAGTTTGCGACTGGTGAGGTCGCCCGACGCACCGAAAATCACGATCGTGTGGGCCATGGCAGATTCCGGCTGATTGGGAGTGCTGGTGTCCGCAACTCAGCCGGAATTATACGCGGGGTTCAGAACCACGAACAGGTGAATCCGCCGTCGACGTTGAAGGCGGCGCCGGTGATGTAGCTACCGGCATTGGCCGACAGAAGCAGGATGGCAGTCGCCACGAGTTCCTCCGGCTTGCCGTAGCGGCGCATCGGGGTGCCTCGCATGATGTTGTCGACCCGCTGCTGGTCGAGCAGTTTCTTGTTCTGCTCGGCCGGGAAGAAGCCGGGACAGATCGCGTTGCAGCGAATTCCCTTATCGCCGAATTCCTGGGCGATGTTCTTGGTGAGGTTGACGACGCCGGCCTTCGAGGCGGCGTAGGCAAACACTCGCGACAGGGGAAGGTGCGAGGTGACGCTGCCGATGTTAAGGATGGAGCCTTTGCCCGCCTTCAGCATTTCGGCAATGAAGACCTGGCAGGCTTCCATCATGCCCTTGAGATTGACGGCGAAGATCTTGTCCCAGAGGTTGGGGTCGACTTCGAGGAACGGGTTGCCGGCATTGATGCCGGCGCAGTTGACGAGCATGTCGACCCGCCCGGTGACCTTCAGGGCTTCGGCCAGAAGGGCTTCGAGCGAGGCTCGCGAGGTGATGTTCACTTCGGCGGCCGAGGCCTTGCCGCCGATCTCTTCCAACTGGGCGACGCGTTTCTGGCAGGCCTCGAGGTTCATGTCGGCCACAACGACGTGGGCCCCAGCCTGGGCCAAGCCCTTGCTGAGGGCGAAACCGAGTTCCCCCGCTCCGCCAATCACCACGGCCGTCTGGCCATCCAGTCCAAATAGTTGAGTGAGAAAGTCGGCCGTTGCCATGACATGCCTCGTGGGTTGTGGAGCCGGCAATCGCGTGTCTTCCTGGCTGGATTGACGGTTCGGGAGCTAGGGGAATGGTGGAACGATGGAATAGTGGAATAGCGAGGGCAGTGGGTGTTTTCTGTCCTCGCTTACGCGTCGGGTTGGTGTGGTCTATTCGGGTTGTTTGCGCTCGCGAATCCAATCGGTGTGGAAAGGGCCCTCGCCGGGCTTGTCGACGCGCTTGTAGGTGTGGGCACCGAAGTAGTCGCGCTGGGCCTGGAGCAGGTTGGCGGGCAGTCGTTCGGAGCGATAGCTGTCGTAGTAGGCCAAGGCGGCGGCGAAAGCCGGCACGGGAATGGCCAGGTCGACGGCCGTTTTGACGACGTTGCGCCAGGCGTTCTGGGCGTTCTCGACCGCTTCCTTGAAGTAGGGGTTCAACAACAGGTTTTCCAGGTTCGGATCGGCGTCGAAGGCTTCCTTGATGCGTTCCAGGAAGACCGCACGGATGATGCAGCCGCCGCGCCAGAGCATGGCGATCGGGCCGAACTGGAGAGGCCAGCCGTGCTCCTTGGCCGCCGCCTGCATCTGCACGTAGCCCTGGGCGTAGCTGCAGATCTTCGAGGCGTAGAGCGCCTGGCGAACGTGCTCGACGAACTCGGTCTTGTCGCCCTGGTACTTCCCTGAAGGTCCGCCCAGTACCTTGCTGGCTCGGACCCGAGCGTCCTTGGCGGCCGAGAGGCTGCGGGCGTAGACGGCCGTGGTGACCAGCGTGCTCGGGGCGCCGAGGTCGAGAGCCAGTTGGCTCATCCACTTGCCGGTCCCCTTGGCGCCGGCCGTATCGAGGATCAGGTCGACGAGGTCGCCGCCCGTCTCGGGGTCCTTGACGCTGAAGATGTCGCGGGTGATCTCGACGAGGTAGCTATCGAGTTCGCCCCGGTTCCATTCGGCGAAGATATCGTAGAGTTCGGCGTTGGAGACCCCGAGGGCATTCTTCAGCATCCAGTAGGCTTCGCAGATAAGCTGCATGTCGCCGTATTCGATGCCGTTGTGGACCATCTTGACGTAGTGGCCTGCACCTCGCGGTCCGACCCACTCGCAGCACGGGATGTCGCCCTTCGGCCCTACCTTGGCGGAGATCGCCTGGAAGATCGGCTTGACGAGCGGCCAGGCCTTCTCGCTGCCGCCGGGCATGATGCTCGGTCCAAAGCGCGCGCCCTCTTCGCCACCGGAAACGCCGGTGCCGATGTAGAGGAGGCCCTTGGACTCGACGTACTTCGTGCGGCGTTCGGTATCGCGAAAATGGGTATTGCCGCCGTCGATGATGACGTCGCCCGGCTCCATGAGTTCAATCAACTGTTCGATGACGGCATCGGCCGCCGCCACCTCGGGGTAGAGCTGGTCGGCCGGTGCAGGGACCGCGTCGCCCGACTTGATCATGAGCATGACCTTGCGGGGCTTGGCCAGTGCGTCCACCAGTTCTTGCAGCGAATGGGTGCCGACGATCTTGCGGTTCTTCACGTCGTCGCGACCGACGAAATCGTCGACCTTGCTCGTGGTGCGGTTGTAAACGGCGACCGAGAACCCATGGTCTTCCATGTTGAGGACAAGGTTTTCGCCCATTACGGCCAGGCCCATCAGGCCAATGTCACATTTCTCGGGCATTGCGGCTTCCTACGTGGTCAAGTGGTGAGTGAGGTGATATCTTCCAGACGCCGCCTGCCAGAAACGGGCGGCGTCGCCAAGAGCGGGGTCGGAAGGCCGCCAAGCCAAGGGCGGCCTCAACTCGCTCGATTCCGATTGATTGAACCCGCCATTCTAATGTTCATTCAAGAATTGAGCAATATGCCCGACGGCGATCTGCAACTGACCGAGGCGTCAATCACAAGTAGTTGTTGGAAAAGCTCTTACGCCGGAGAAGCCAGTCCGCTCTCGGCGGCAGGAATCGCGATTTCTTGGCACAGATCTCGCTGACAGCGTTGCGTCAATTGTCGCCTGAGAAGACGTAAAGAGTCTATTTCCGCATCGGCTTGGACATTCAACGCAATCCTGGGCGGTAACGCCGTGGGTATCCACTTGGGCGGGATGCGAAGAGAGGGGATTCCATCCAACTTCGACTGGTCGACTGCCCTTTTGGCGGGTGTCGATTCCTGTCGATGGATCAGTCGCACGTTGCGTGAGAGCGCGTGGTCCGCCCGTAGGTGCCGATGAGCCGGATGAGGCTGCGGCGTGCGCCGTGGGCATTGTCGGGGCGGGCGGCTTCGTTGGCCACGACCTGGGCCATCACGCTCACTCCTCGGTAGCCCGCCTGGCGGCTGTCTTGCGACAGTTGCCGGCCGAGTTCGGCCACTCGCGACCAGTTGCCATCGGTCGATGCCTGCACCATTTCATCGATGGGTGCCATGAGATGGTCGATGGACCGGACAACGCGACTGTGATTGGCGGACATCTGAGCCGCCAATTGACCAATGTTCGGGAGGGATCGCTGGGCCATGACAGAGAACCGGTGGGGTGGGAGGGTGAGGCGGGACGGGAGCGCGGCGTCTTCAGTCGCCGGCATCCCGTATGGTCCCTGCTCTGCGGGCAGGCCGTTCGACACAAGCATACCCTACAGATTGGATGCAGGCGGCATTGGAACGTCGGTCCATCCGGCAAGAGCGTCATAACCGGTTGAGTTCCCGGATGGACAAACGCTTTCGAGACGAGTTTGGCCTCAACAAATACCCGACCGTCTCCGGGTTCCTCACTTGCCGCGAACCATCTTGGTCAATTCCTGCCACGCATATCGTGCCAGCGACCAGTTGGCGTTCTTGAGGATTTGCGTGCCGAAGGCTGTGACGTAGTAGGGGGTGAAATAGACCTTCTTTTTCAGCTTTCGGCAGAGGTCATCCAACACTTTGCGATCCTGGGCCCAAGGAAGCCGGACCCAGGGGAGCGTTTCGGCGTCGGGATGCCAATCGCCGACGAGGGCTCCGCTTGCGGCGGCGATCTCGTAGGCTTCGGTGGCGGGGTAGGGTCGCAGAACGGCCAGGTTGACCGTGCTGGGGCGATTCTTGCGAATGAAGTTGAGGGTTTCGTCGACCGATTCCGGCGTTTCGCCAGGATAACCGATGATCCAGCTCGAATGGGAGAGCATGCGGTATTTGCGGGTCAGCTCGCAAGCCCGTGCGTTCATTTCGACGGTGGTCTTCTTGTTCATCGCATCGAGCATGCGTTGGGACCCCGCTTCCATACCGAAGGCCACCAGATAGACGCCGGCCTGTCTCGCCTTCTTGGCCAGGTCCTCGTTGAAGACGTCCACGCGGCTCTTGATGCGAAAGGAGATGTCGAGCTTCTCGGCTACGATCTTCTCAAAGATCTCGATGGCCCGTCCGCGGTGGCCCGTGAACGTGTCGTCGCAAATCTCGACGTCGCGAATGCCGCGTTCCCGGATGCCGGTCAACTCGTCGACCACGTCGTCGGCGGTGCGGAACCGGTATTTCTGGCGGAAGTTGTAGCAGAAACCGCAATGGAACGGGCAGCCTCGGCTCGTGAACAGGGTGTCGACCGGCTTGGCCCGAACCATGATGGAATGGTACCGTTTCTGCTGATAGGCCCATTCCACAAGATCCCGGGCCGGCCGGGGAATGTGGGCGAGTTCCGGAAAGTCGGGTTCGGGGCCCTGGATCACGCGGCCATCCCGCCGGAACAGGATGCCCGGCACGTCGTCGAGCGGGCCGTCGACCAACAGCTTCTCAGCCAGCATGACGAGTGAGCGTTCGGCCTCGCCGGTCAGGCCGAAGTCGACGTCGGCGAACTGTTCGAGCGATTGGACGGGCACGGCATTGACATGCGGCCCTCCCAGAACCAACCTCGCCTCGGGTACCCGGCTCCGGATCGATCGGGCAAGATCTCGCACCTGCCTGAGGATGTCGGAGTAGAGCGAGATGCCGACCAACAGGGGCTTGAGGCCGGCTACGTGTTCGGCGACCTCCTGATCGGACATGCGTGCGGCATTGGCGTCGACGACATCCACTTCGAACCGGTTCTCGCGGAGCGCGGCCGCGAGATACAGGAGGTGCATCGGCGGATAGCATTTCTGGGCCAGTTCGTGGGCGTAGGTTGCGCAGGGGTTGACCAGCACAATCTTGCGGTTTTCTTGGCGATTCATCTCCACAGTCCCAGCATCTCCCTGATGACGGCCATATCCAACCGGCAAACCCTGGCGAGGCGCAGCTTGCCGACGCAGACGCACCCGTCACATTCGGGAATCGTCAGTCTCGAAAAAGCTTCGCGAAAGCCCAGCGACACTGCGTCGTAGCTGTCCTGGCTTATACCGTTGCCGCAGAAGATCAGCGTTCCGTCCGGCATCATTGTGGCGGTAACCAGCGGGCAGACGCAGCCCGGCGATCCGTTTTCGAGCAGGTCACAGTAATAGTCTAACTCACTGAGTTTGCTGGCGATCGCCTTGCGGCGAGGTTCTGAGGAGCGTTTCAGCCGCCGCAGATACTGTAGCGCTTTGAGCAGATCCTCTTTCGGAGGAATGCACGATTCGACTTCTTCCTGTCCGAGACCGCCTTCCACGCCGACGTCGTGTTGCCCGGTTCGCTGCACGAGGAGGACGAAGGGACCTCGACCAGTGTCGAAGGCCGCGTCATCAAGCTCAACCCGTCGAAGCGGCCGCCGGGCAACGCCCGCGTCGACTGGGAGATCATCTGCGATCTCGCCGCCCGTCTCGGTCGTGGCAAGTACTTCGACTACTCGCACCCCGAGGAGATCTTCAACGAGTTGCGCCGCGCGTCGAAAGACAGCAAGGCCGACTACGCCGGGATCACCTGGGACCGCATCGAGCGCGAACTCGGCGTGTTCTGGCCGTGTCCCACCGAAGACCACCCTGGCACGCCGCGCCTCTACGAGGGCGGGATCTTCGCCACCGACGACGGCCGCGGCCACTTCACGCCCGTGTCGTACCGCCCGCCCGCCGAGGTCGTCGACGACGACTACCCGGTGTGGCTCACCACCGGCCGGGTCGTGAGCCAGTACCTGTCGGGCACCCAGACCCGCAGGATCGGACCGCTCGTCGCCCAGTACCCCGAGCCGCTGTGCGAGCTGCACCCGCGGCTGGCCGACGCCCACGGCATCGCCACCGGCGACATCGTGCGGGTCACGTCGCGGCGCGGCACGATGAGGCTGCCCGCAAAGGTCGTCTCGACGATCCGTCCCGACACCGTGTTCATCCCCTATCACTGGGGCGGCGACCGGGCCGCCAACCAGCTCACCAATCGGGCGCTCGACCCGCTGTCGAAGATCCCCGAGTTCAAGGTGTCGGCCGTGCGGATCGAACGCGTCGGACCGGCTGGCACCGCCGTCGTCGACGTGCGGCAGGTGGATCTCGTCGAGCGCGGCACCCCCCCGGAGACGGGGGAAGGACCAGGAGCAGGATGAGCGTCACCGTCCCCGTGTCGATCGGCGCCACCCGCACCGCCGCCACACGGCCGGTCGCCGGAGCGTTCGGCGACAGCATGTTCGTGATCGACCAGAGCCGTTGCATCGGCTGTCGGGCCTGCGTGCAGGCGTGCGAGGAGTGCGGCACGCACCGCGGCAACACGATGATCCACCTCGACGAGATCGACCGAGCGGCGTCCACGCAGACGGCGCCGATGGTGTGCATGCACTGCGAGGACCCGACCTGCGCCGAGGTCTGCCCTGCCGACGCGATCAAGCAGAACGAGGACGGCGTCGTCCAGTCGTCGCTCAAACCGCGCTGCATCGGCTGCTCGAACTGCGTGCTGGCGTGCCCGTTCGGCGTTCCCAAGTACATCGCCGCCTACGACCAGATGATGAAGTGCGACATGTGCTACGACCGCACGTCGGTCGGTCTGGCGCCGATGTGCGCGTCGGTCTGCCCGAGCGAGGCGCTGTGGTTCGGCACCGCCGAGGAGTTCGCGGAGACGCGCACCGGCACGCTCGTCAACGAGTGGTGGTTCGGCAACCAGTTCGTGTCGACCAAGGTCCGCACCGTCGCCGTGGCGCCGGGCGCGATCGACGTGATGGCGGGTGCCGACGGGCGCCCGTGGCAGGACGACCCGTTCGGCCTCGAGGAACTGGAGGCGCCGTGACCGATCGCACCCATCCCGCTCGGACGAGGCAGGCACGCGACCCGGCCGACGATCCCGTCTGGCGCCAGGACTTCCCGATCACCGCGGCCGGCGAGGACGAGGTGACCCGCCGTGAGTTCGTGCGGTTCCTGGTGGTGGCGTCGGGCGGGTTCGCGGCCGGCAACGTCGGCGTGGCCCTGTGGTCGTCGCTCCGGTCGATCAACGAGGGCGAGCCCCGCGAGATCGTGGCGCTCGCCGACGTGCCCGAGGGCACCGCCCACCTCTTCTCGTACCCGACCGACGCCGACCCCGCGATCCTCGTGCACCTCCCCGGCGGCGAGCTCCGGGCGTTCAGCCAGAAGTGCACGCACCTCGGGTGCGTCGTCTACTACCAGCCCGGCACCCACGACATGGAGTGCCCGTGCCACGAGGGTCACTTCGACGCCGAATCGGGCGACGTGATCAGCGGTCCGCCGCAGCGACCGCTCGGGCGGATAGACGTCGAGGTCCGCGAGGG
>ENA-UOUL01000785-UOUL01000785.1-bioreactor-metagenome-genome-assembly--contig:-NODE-785-length-51985-cov-13.099291_pt1 | contig 51985 bp, 51 predicted proteins | sample MGYA00249838_ERZ747220 | MGnify/ENA primary metagenome ERZ747220 (study PRJEB28778, sample SAMN05720191) | bioreactor metagenome | isolation source: Anaerobic biogas reactor | place: USA:Washington... | reverse complement strand
GTCCCGGTGGAATTCCTTCCGCCCGACCCCGTAGTCCCAGTTTCCGCCCAGCACGACGCTGCAGTTGCGCATCGCCCAGTCGAAGGTCTTGTCGGAGCTGGGGCCCTTGCCCACCAGGTCGCCCAGGCACCAGATTTCGTCCGCCGCGTGCGTGGACAGGTCTTTTTCCAGCGCTTCCACGGCGGTCATGTTGCCGTGCAGGTCGGATACCAGCGCGATTCTCACCCTTTTTTCCCCGCTTCCCGCACCAGCCACTCGAACAGCGCCAGGTGCCGCGGGTCGTTCGCGGTCAGGTTTTCGGGATGCCACTGGACGCAAATCGCGGGCCGGCCGTCTTCGAACTCCACCGCCTCCGCGACGCCGTCGGGGCTTTCCGCGGACAGGACCAGGCCGGGCGCCAGCCGCGCGATGGACTGGTGGTGCCTGGATGTGACCCATGCCCGGCCTTCGCCCATCACTTTGGACAGCAGGCTGCCTTTTTTAAAGTCGGCCGGGTGTGCGGCGCCCTTGCCCGCCTGGCGGTGCTCCAGGGCGCCCGGCACCTGGCTTGCGATGTCCTGGTACAGGGTTCCGCCCAGGGCGGCGTTGCACACCTGCAGCCCCCTGCAGATGCCCAGGAAGGGCTTGCCGGACGCGATCGCCCTTTGGAACAGCTCCAGGTCAGCCTTGTCCCGCTCGGGCACGGGAATCCCGCAGGCGGGGAGGCGCGCCTCCCCGTAGGTTTCCGGGTCCAGGTCCGGCCCGCCGGTAAAAACCAGCCCGTCCACCGTTTCCAGGATGCGGTCCATCACTTCGCCGTAGTTGGGCTGTTCCATCGGAATCATGGGGAGGATGAGGGGCAGCCCGCCGGCGCGCAGGACGGACAGGGCGTAATCCCTCGGCATGCAATCCGCGCCCTGCGCCGTGTCGCGGTTGGTGCTCAGCCCGATGATGACCATTCGTTCTCTCCTTTTTATATCACACGAGCCGGATTATACCACACCGGGCGGGGCGCGCGGCGCCCGGGAATTCCCCGCTTCCTTTCGTTTGAACCCCGAAAAGGGGTATGATATAATCCGTGCGGGAGTCTGTGCCCGTTTCACCGTCGCTCCACACGCGATTCGGAGGTCGAATGGCCAAAAAGCTCAAGCAGTCCACCTCGCCCGGAAAGGGCTTGTTCGCCGCCTTTCTCGCCGCGGGCGGCACCGTGGCGGCTTATTCGGCGCTGTTTCCGTTCTACCGCTGGGGCCATTACGCCATCGCCGGCGCGCTCGCGCTGGTCCTGGGCCGGGTCGCCTACATCATGTTCTCCGGCCTGGACACCTCGAAGCCAGCGCCCACCGTGGAGGAACTGCCCAAGACCGGCAACGAGGCGGTGGACCGGCTGGTGGCGAGGGGGCGGGAGATGCTCCTGCAAATCCGTCGGGAGGACGAGCTGATTCCCGACCCGAAGCTGTCCGCGCAAATTGTCGAACTGGAGAGCGTCTCCAATCGCATCTTCCAGACCGTCGTCGAGCAGCCGGGCAAGGCGCCGCAAATCCGCAGGTTCATGGATTATTACCTGCCCACCACCCTGAAGATGCTGACCGGCTACCGCAAGCTCAACGAGCGCGGGGTGGACGGCAAAAGCGCCCAGGAAACCAAGGGCCGCATCGAGCAGGCCATGCAGGTCGTGCTGGGCGCCTTTCACAAGCAACTGGAAACCCTCTACCAGAACGATATGCTGGACATCACCACCGATATCGACGTCCTGGAGGCCATGCTGCGGCAGGACAGCCTGCTGGCCAGCGAATTCCGCCCGGAAACGGGCCAGGCCGCGGCGCAAGCCCGGCAAATGAAGGAGGATTGACCCATGAGCGAACCTACGAACAACCACCCCGCGGAGCCGGTCCAGCCGACGGAAGCGGCCAGGGACACGGTGCAGGAACTCCAGGCGACCGCGCAGGCGGCGGCCCAGGCCATCCGTTCCGTCGAGGAGGCGGCCGGCAAGCCCTTGCCGCAGCTGACCCTGACCAGCGACACCGCCGACCGGGAAAAGGTCGAGGCGGTCATTGACCAGCTGGAGGAGGCGCAGAAAAAGGCGCCGGTCGCGCCGGACGTGCAGGCCAAGCTGGCCCAGGACCTGGACAGTTCGCTCAGCCCCGAGGAGCGGCAGGCGGTGGAGGAGTTCGCCCGCAAAATCGACGTCTCCAACCCCCAGCACGTCATGCTCTATGGCGCGGAGGCGCAGAAAAAGGTCTCCACCTTCGCCGACACCATCCTCTCGGAGGTCAAGAACATCGACGCGGGCGACGTGGGCGACAACCTGAGCCGCCTGGTAGGCGAGCTGAAGTCCTTCGAGGTTTCCGCCGAGAAGCCCCGCGGCCTGCGCGCCCTGTTCTTCAACGCCCGCAGGCACCTGGCCCAGGTGCAGGCGCGCTTTGACGACGTGGCCGGCAACGTGTCCAGCATCGCCGGCAGCCTGGAGGGCCACCAGGTCCAGTTGCTCAAGGACGTCTCCATGTTCAACCACCTCTACGACATGAACCTGGAGTATTTCCGGGAACTGACCATGTACATCGTCGCGGGCGAGAAAAAGCTCCGCGAGGTGCGGGAGAACGACATCGTCCGGCTGAAGGACGCCGCGCAGAAGTCCGGCGACACCATGGACGCGCAGAAGGCCAGCGACCTGGAACAGGCCGCCGACCGCTTCGAGAAGAAGCTGCACGACCTCAAGCTGACCCGCCAGATTTCGCTCCAGATGGCGCCCCAGATCCGCCTGCTGCAGAACAACAACTCCCTGCTCATCGAGCGCATCCAGTCCACCCTGGTCAACACCCTCCCGCTGTGGAAGAACCAGATGGTGCTGGCGCTGGGCATGCAGCATTCCCGCCAGGCCATGGAGGCGCAGCGCGCGGTCACCAACATGACCAACGAGCTGCTCAAGAAGAACGCCGAGGCGCTCAAGCAGGGCACCATCGAAACCGCCCAGGAGGCCGAGCGCGGCATCATCGACATCGAGACGCTGGTGCAGACCAACAAGTCCCTCATCGACACCATGAACGAGGTTGTCCGCATCCAGGCCGAGGGCCGCCAGAAGCGCGCCGAGGCTGAGAAGACCCTCGCCCGCATGGAAGACGAGCTCAAGCAGCGCCTCATCAACGGCTGACGACGGAGCGAAGGATGAACTACACCCCCCGCGCCATCCTGGCTTTTCTGCTGATGCTGGCCCTGGTCGTGGCCGGCGTCGGCTGGGGTGCCTACCGCGGTTTCTCGCAGGACAAGGCCCAGGTGGAAACGGCGCTGGGCTCATTGGAAAGCGTCTTGTCGACGCGCGCGGAAATGGGGCACAACCTGCTGGTCGTCGCGCGCCGGCACCGGCAGGACGCCCCCGACGTCATCGACCCCCTCATCCAGGCAGTGGAAAAGGACGTGGGCGAACTGGAGTCCGCGCTTCCCCTGATGGAAAAAGCGGCGGCCAGCGGCCGGCTCTCCCGGGACGGGGGCGCGCTGCTGGACGCCTTGGAGGCAAGCCCCGGCGTCCAGGCCGACGCCCGCGACCTGGGCTACGTGACCGGCCTTCTTCCCCGCGGGCTGGAGCAAAGCGCGCAATGGGCGGACGCCGGGCAATACAACAAGGCGGCGGCCGAGTTCAATAACCGGCTCAACGGGCAGGTCAACGGGCGGCTCGCAAGGCTGCTGGGCGTGCGCGAGGCTGAATTGTTCCCGCCGGGAGGTGAGTCCCTGTGAAACGCGTCGCGCCCTTCCTGGCGCTCATCCTGCTGCTGCCCTTCCTCGCGCTGTCGCAGACGGCTGCCGCTCCTTCCCCCGCGGTTTCGGACCAGGCGGCCGTGCTGGATACCGGGCTGGCCGGTGAAATCAACCGGGTCTCCGACCAGGCGTTCAAAGACGTCGGCGTCCGGTACCGCCTGGTGACCAAGCATTTCCTGGGCGGCGCCGGCATCCAGGCGGTGGCAGACCAGGCGCTGGCCGCGTCCGGGCAGCCGGAGGACACCATTCTGCTGCTGGTCGCGGTGGGCGAGGAGAACTACGCGGTTTCCATCGGCGGCCGGGCCACAGCCGTTCTCGGGCAGGAACAGGCGGAAAGCCTGCTGTCCAGCCGATTCAAGGGCTTGTTCGACCGCCGCGAGTATGACCGCTCGGCTGCCGCGGCCGTACTTGCCTTCAACGACAGCCTGTATACCGCCAAGGGCCTTCCCGTGCCCGCCGGCGGGGGGCTTCGTTCCTACGCCGGCCAGGCCGCCGCCCCGTCCACCCCGGCCCCGGAGGCGACGCAGCGGCCCGGCACTTCCTGGCTGGACAGCATCCTTCCGGACGAGGAAACCAGCAAACAGAACGCCGACCGCTACGCCAAGGATTCCGAGGTGGCCTACGAGGGCTCCGGCAAGGGCATGAGCCTGTTCCAGATTGCGCTCATCGGCTTCGTCCTTTACAAGATTTTCGGCAAACGCAGGTCCGGCCGGGGAGGCTGCGGCCCGCTGGGCTGGATTTTCGGCACCTGGGGCGCCAGCAAGTTCTTCGGCTGGCGGAAATAAATTGCGCCTGGTCATCATCAGCCTGGACGCCGTCTTCGCGGCGGACGCCGAGTTTCTGCTTTCCCTGCCAAACCTTGGGGAATTGGCCGGGGAAGGCGTTTTTTGTGAGCGGGCGCAAACGATTTACCCCTCCCTGACCTATCCCATCCACGTCAGCCTGCTCACCGGCTGCTATCCGGACCGCCACGGCGTGGGGCATAACGAGCCCTTCAATCCCCATCTGAAGAGCGGCCGCCGGCCCTGGTACTGGGACGAGCGGTACATTCAGGTGGAAACCCTGTTTTCCCAGGCCAGCTGCGCCGGGCGCGACTGCGCAGCCCTGCTCTGGCCGGTCACGGGCCACAGCCGGCACATCCGCTACAACCTGCCGGAAGCGCTGGCGCTGCCCGGGGAGAACCAGGTGCTCAAGGCGCTGCGCTACGGGAGTACCGGCTGGCTGTTGCGCACCGAGCTGGCATACGGCCGCCGGCGCCGGGGCAAGGGCCGCGCCGCCCTGGACGACTATGTGACGCTGCTGGCTGAAACGCTCATCGCCCGCCAGTACGCGCCGGGGGAACGGTTGGGGCGCGCCCATGACGTGCTGCCCGCCCCGTCCGGCCGCCAAAAGCACATGCCCGACATCCTTGCCCTGCACCTGGCGGAATGCGACGAGGCGCGGCACAGGCACGGCACCTTCAGTTCCCAGGCGCGGGAAGCGCTGGAGCGGCTGGACACCCGCGTCGGCCGGGTTCTGGAAGCGCTGCGGTCTCGGGAGGCGCGGGAAGACACCGTGGTCTGCGTGGTCAGCGACCACGGTCACGCGGACGTGTCCGGCACGCTGCCGCTGGATGCCTGGCTGGCCGCCAACCGGGTTCCGGCCCGGGCGCAGACGCTGGGCCTGGGCGCCTACCTGCGCCTGAACCGCGGGGACTACCATCCGGTGCTCAACGCGTTGCGCGAAAACATGGAGCAATTGCGCATCCGGCACGTCTACACCCGTGAGGAGCTGGGCGGGATGAACGCCCCGGAGGACGTGCTGCTGGCGGTGGAGCCGGAGGAGTGCATCGAATACGTGGACGACGAGAATGCGCTGGCGCACGCAGCGACCCATGGTTTCGGGCCAGATCACCCGGCGGCGCAGTGCCTGCTGTGGCTGTCCGGGCCCATGTTCCGCCGCGGCGCGCGGCTGCCCGCCTGCAACCTGGTGGATGTCGCGCCGACCCTGGCACGGGCGGCGGGGCTGAGCCTCCCCCAGGCGCAGGGGCGGGTGCTGGAGGAGGCTTTCGATGACGCCTGACACGCGCAAGGGACGGGAAACGGCCGTGGCGAGCCCGGTGCGGGTGACTTACTTTTACCAGTCGGCCTTTACCGTGGCGATGGAAAAAACGCTCATGGTTTTCAGCTACCGCCAGACCGGCCTGGAGCAGCTGGCCAGGGAGCAATGGCTTTCCGACCGGGACTTCCAGGGCTTCAACAACATCCTCGTGTTCGTGCCCAGCGCATCCGCGGCGCACCACGACAAGGCGATTTACGAGTGGAAGCAGTCCTTCCCCTTCACCTATGTGATGCCCCAGGAGGCGGCGAAGCTGGCCCCCCGGGCGGCCAACGTGCGGGTCTGCCGCGAAGGGGATTCCTTCAGCGTCGGCCATTGCGAGGTGACCGCCTACGGCTCAAGCGACGCGGGGCTTTCCTTCCTCGCCGAAGCCGAGGGCGTGCGGGTGTACCATGCCGGCGACCTCAACCTCTGGCACTGGCGGGAGGAGAACACCTTGCGGGACATCGCCCGCTCGGAAGCGCTGTTCTACGAGAAGACCGCGCTGCTGCCCAAGGACGGCATCGACGTGAGCATGTTTCCGCTCGACCCCAACCAGGGGGGATATTACGACGCCGGCGCCAACCATTTCATCATGGCGGTCAGGCCCCGGGTCTTCTTTCCCATGCATTTCGGCTCCCGCGCGGAAATCGCCGCGGAGTACGCCCGCCGCGGCCTGTCCCGCCGCACGGTGGTGTTCGCCCTGACCCAGGTCAGGGAGAGCGCCTCGGTGGACTTGTCCGGCGCCACCCCGCTGGTCCGCTCCAGCATCCCCTCCGCCTCCGAGCGCGGCCGGCTGCGCGCCGCCAGGGTCGACCTGAGCGCCTACGGCCACGAGGACCCCTTCTCCCAGACCGACCTGCCGGTGGACCTCAGGGAGGAGGGAAGCCCGCCCGCGTAAGCCGCCCGCGGCCACCTGAAAACCCGCTGATTTTTGGACAAATCGCGGGTTTTGTGTTACAATTGCCATGGTGTCGCAATCTGAAAAACATGGGCTCCCGGCCGCGGACCGGCTGCCGGGACGGCCTTTCCGGATACGGACATACTTCGCAGGCACGGGGGAAGCATGAACGTCAAAAACCTCAACAAAATGCAGAAAGAAGCGGTCCTCCACCAGGAGGGGCCTCTTCTGATTATCGCCGGCGCCGGAAGCGGCAAGACCCGGGCGATGACCTACCGCATTGCCCGGCTGATGGAGCAGGGCGTTGAGCCCCACACCATCCTGGCGCTGACTTTCACCAACAAGGCCGCCCGGGAGATGCAGAGGCGCGTGGAGGAGCTGGCGGGCGCCAGGGCGTCTGAGGCCTGGATTGGCACTTTCCATTCCATCTGCGTGCGCATCCTCCGGCGCGACATCGAGAAGCTCGGCTATCAGCGCTCCTTCGCCATCTACGACGATGACGACCAACAGCGCGTGCTCAAGGATATTTTCAAGAAATCCGGCGTGGACGAGACGGACCTGAGCCTCAAGGAAATGAAGCGCGTCATCGGGGACGCGAAGACCCGGCTGCTGGACGCGGACGAGTGGTTCGCCCAGTCCCGCAAGGACCGCAGGGCGCAGGGCATCCACAGCTTGTTCGTCGCCTACGAGGAACGGCTGAGGAAGGCGAACGCGCTGGACTTTGACGACCTGCTCAACAAGGCCCTCCAGCTTCTGGTCGAGCATCCCCCGGTGCTGGAGCATTACCGCCGCCGTTTTCGGTACGTCCACGTGGACGAATACCAGGACACCAACCTCGCCCAGTATTCCCTGGTCAAATTGCTCACCCAGGACAGCCGCAACCTCTGCGTGGTGGGGGACGACGACCAGTCCATCTACGGCTGGCGGGGCGCCGACCTGCGCAACATCCTGGAGTTCAAGAAGGACTTCCCGGAAGCCAAGGTCATCAAGCTGGAGCAGAACTACCGCTCCACCCGGACCATCCTGGAGGCCGCCAACCACGTCATCCGCAACAACGAGCAGCGCATGGAGAAGGAACTGTGGACGGAAGGCGCGCAGGGCGAGAAAATCCGCTTCTGCGCCGCGGGGGACGAGCGGGAGGAAGCCGCCTGGATCTGCGAGCACGTCCGCCGCCTGCGCGCCCAGAAGGTGCCGCTGGGCGAAATCGCCGTGCTCTACCGCATGCACGCCCAGAGCCGCGTGCTGGAGGAAATGTTCATGCGCGCCGGCATCCCCTACCGGGTATTCGGGGGCACGCGCTTCTACGACCGCCGCGAAATCAAGGACGCCCTGGCCTACCTGCGGGTGCTGGTCAACCCGGACGACGACGTCGCCCTGAAGCGCATCATCAACGTGCCCAAGCGCGCCATCGGCGACGCGACGGTCGAGGTGCTGGAGGAGCACGCGGCCAGCCTGAACTCGCCCATGTTCGCGGCGCTGCACGCCCTGCCTGACCGGCTGACCTCCCGCCCCCGCAAGTGCGTGGAGAGCTTCGTGGAGTTGATGGACCGGTTCAACAGCAAGCGCCGGGAGATGCCCCTGGGTGAATTCGTCAAGCTGGTGCTGGACGAGTCGGGCCTCATCAAGGAATACGAGGGCAGCACGGACGAGGACATGCTGGCCAAGCGGGATAACCTGCTGGAGTTCCTGGGTGCTGTCAACGAGTTTGCGAACCTCAGCGAGGACGCGTCGCTGGAAAACTACCTGGAGAACGTGGCGCTGGTCACCGACCTGGACATGCAGGAGGACGTGCCCCAGCACGTGACCCTGATGACCCTGCATTCCGCCAAAGGCCTGGAGTACCGCGCCGTGTTCATCGCGGGGATGGAGGACGGGCTGCTGCCCAGCGTCCGCGCGAAGGCAGAGGAAGGCAGGGTGGAGGAAGAGCGCCGGCTGTGCTACGTGGGCATCACCCGCGCCAAGGAGTTCCTCTACCTGACCCGCGCGCGCCACCGCGCCATCTTCAACCAGGCGTCCAGCAACCTGCCCAGCCCCTTCTTGGCGGAGATTCCCAAGGAATTGATTTCCGACGAGTGGGGCATCGCCATGCGTGAGCACTTCGGCGAGTACAAGCCGCCCAGGGAGCGGGTCAAGCCCTCCCAGCGCCCGCCCAAGACCGGCTTCGGCATCCCCGGCATGGGGCAGCCGGCGCTGGGCATCCCGGGCGTGCAAAAAGGCTTCGTGCCCTCCGTTTCCGCCTCCCTGGAGGAGCCTGCCCGGATTTTCGAGGAGGGGGACAAGGTTCTCCACCGCAAGTTCGGCGCCGGCCGCGTCGTGTCGACCAGCGGCTCCGGCGCGGAGGCGCGGGTCACCATCCATTTCACGGCCTACGGGGAAAAGGAGTTTTCCGTGGCCATCGCCCCCATCGCCAAGGTGGAGTAAGTGTCGGACACGGCGTCCCGGATGCGGGCCCTGGTGGACGAAATCAACCGGGCCAGCTACCGGTATTACGTGCTGGACGAGCCGGCCATGCCCGACAAGCAGTGGGACCGGCTGTATGACGAACTGAAAAAGCTGGAGGCCGAAAGCGGCGTCCGGCTGCCCGATTCGCCCACCCGCCGCGTCGGGGGGGAGCCGTTGCCCGCCTTTCAGCAGCACCGGCACATCAACCGGCTCTGGAGCCTGGACAAGGTGCAGACGCCGGAGGAGCTTTCCGCCTGGTTCGCCCGCGCCCGCGCGCTCCACGCGAAAACGCCGAGCCTTCCGCCGCTTTCCTTCGCGGTCGAGTATAAATACGACGGCCTGACCCTCAACCTCACCTACCGGGACGGTCTGCTGGAGGGCGCCGTCACCCGCGGCAACGGCGTGGTGGGGGAGCAGGTGCTGCCCCAGGCGCGCACGGTGCGCGGCATCCCCCTGTCCATCCCCTACCGGGGGCTGATGGAAATCCACGGCGAGTGCTTCATGCGCCTGTCCGTATTGGCGCAGCACAACCGGGTGTCCGCAGAAAAACTTAAAAACGCCCGCAACGCCGCAGCCGGGGGCCTGCGCAGCCTGGACCCGGCGGTCACCGCACAGCGTCGGCTGGACGCGCGCTTCTATGAAATCGGCACCATCGAAAGCCCGCCCTACACTGACCAGGAGGGCATGAACCGCTTCATTACCGAAAACGGGATTCCGGCCTCCCCCTTGCTGTTTGTCGGAAGCGGCGAGGATGACGTGGCGGCCGCCATCCGCTCGGTCGAGGAGCGGCGCGACAGCCTGGATTTCCTGATCGACGGGGCCGTCATCAAGATTACCGACCTTGAGACCCGCGCGGCCCTCGGCTATACGGACAAGTTTCCCCGCTGGGCGGTGGCCTGGAAGTTCGCGGCCGAGGAGGCGACGGCCACCCTCCTGCGCGTCACCTGGGAGCCGGGGCGCAGCGGCAGGCTGACGCCGCTCGCGCACCTGAGCCCGGTGGACTTTTCCGGCGTCACCGTCCAGCGGGCGACGCTGAACAATTACGGGGACATCCTCCGCAAGGACCTGACGCTGGGGTGCACCGTCCGCCTGCGCCGCTCCAACGACGTCATCCCGGAAATCCTGGGCAGGGTGGAGGACGGCGAGGCGGGGGAGCCGATTGAAAAGCCCGACGTCTGTCCCGCCTGCGGCAGCGCCCTGACGGAAACAGGCGCCAACCTGTTTTGCCCCAACCGGGACGGCTGCGAGCCGCAGGTCATCGCGCGGCTGACGCACTACTGCTCCCGCGACGCGATGAACGTCGAGACGCTGTCTGAAAAGACGCTGGAAACCCTCTACGCGCGCCTGGGTGTCCGCGAGCCGCAGGACCTTTACGCGCTGAAGAAAGAAGAGCTGGTCGGCCTTCCCGGCCTGCAGGACAAGAAGGCGGACGCCATCCTCCGGGCATTGGACAACAGCCGCGACTGCCAGTTGGACGCCTTCCTCTATGCCCTGGGCATTCCCAACGTCGGCCGCGCGACCGCGCGGGACCTGGCCCTGGCGTTCGGGACGCTGGAAGCGGTCCGCGCCGCGCAGGCGGACGCCCTGACGGCCATCCCCGCCGTGGGCGGGGTGGTGGCGGGCGCCATTCTTGAGTTCTTCGCGGACGCGGCCAACGCGGGCATGGTCGACGCCCTGCTGACAGCCGGCGTCAAGCCCCGCGAAATGCGCGCGGCCGCGGGCGGCGCGCTGCAGGGGCGCAGCTTCGTGCTGACGGGCACCCTGCCCACCCTCACGCGCCAGCAGGCGGAGGATTTGATTTCGCGCCATGGGGGCACGGTCTCCTCCTCCGTCAGCCGCCGGACCAGTTACCTCTTGCTGGGCGAAAACCCCGGCAGCAAGCTGGAGCGCGCCCGGAGCCTGGGCATCCCGGCGCTGTCGGAGGAAGAGCTCCAAAAAATGGTCGGGGAACCCTGAGTTCCACCGTCTTGGCGCGAACCCCTTCCCGTGTGGTATATAAACGGATGCCACGCTTTTTTATTTCCCGGGCAGGGGACTGCCCCGAAAGGAACGCATGCTGCGCTTAACAGAAGTCGCCAAGGTTTACAAGGCGGGACAGATGACCGTCAACGCTCTGGACGGGGTCAGCCTGTCCTTCCAACCGGGCGAGTTCGTCGCCGTCCTGGGCCCGTCCGGGTGCGGAAAGACCACGCTGCTCAACCTCATTGGCGGGTTGGACCGCGCGGACGGCGGCGACATTTCGGTGTTCGGCCGCAGCATCCGCGGCTGGACCGACCGGGAGATGGATGCCTACCGCAACCATTCCGTCGGCTTCGTCTTCCAGAACTACAACCTGATTGCCCACCAGAGCGTGCTGGCCAACGTCGAGCTGTCCCTCACCCTGTCTGGCGTCGGCGCGCAGGAGAGAAAGCGGCGCGCCCGGGAGGCGCTCCTTGCGGTCGGCCTGCCGGAACAGGCCGGCAAGCGTCCCAACCAGCTGTCCGGCGGCCAGATGCAGCGCGTCGCCATCGCGCGCGCCCTGGTCAACGACCCGGACATCCTGCTGCTGGACGAGCCGACCGGCGCCCTGGACACCCAGACCAGCTTGCAGGTGCTGGACGTCCTGAAAAACCTGGCGAAGGACCGCCTGGTCATCATGGTGACCCACAACCGGGAGCTGGCAGAGCAGTATGCCACCCGCATCATCCGCCTCCGGGACGGCAAGGTCGCCGGCGACTCCGCGCCGACGCCCGAAAAACCCGAGCCAGAGCCGTCCGTCCGGACGGGCAGGACCTCCATGGGGTTTTCGACCGCGCTGTCCCTGTCGCTCAACAACCTGCTGACCAAGCGCGGCCGGACGCTCATCACCGCCTTCGCCGGCTCCATCGGCATCATCGGCATCGCGCTGATTCTGGCGCTCTCCACCGGGGTCAACCGCTACATCGCCGACATCCAGCGGGACACCATGGCCTCCTATCCCATCGTTATCCAGTCCGAGGCGGTGGAAATGGACGGCATGATGGAGGCCTTCCGGGAATCGGGGCCGGGGGAGCGGCAGCATCCCCTGGACGCGGTATACCCGGACAACCGCATGCTGGGCGCCATGAGCGGCTACAGTGCCGGTTACGTGAAAAACGACCTGAAGGCGTTCAAGAGCTACCTGGAGGGTGTGGGCAACCTGCTTTCGCCCTACCTGTCCGAAGTGCGCTATGAGTACGAGCCCCGGTTCGACCTGTACGCGACCGATCCGGAGGGCGAGCTGGTCAACGCGGCCGGTACCGGCGGGCCCGGCATGCCGGAGGCCTTCTCGGCCATGTTGCCCTTTTCCGACAGCGTGATGTTCGAGCTGAACCCCTCTTCCGCAGACGGCCTTGTGGGGGAGAGCGCCCTGGACCGCTACGAGCTGCTGGCCGGCTCCTGGCCGGGCTCCGCGGAGGAGGTCATGCTGGTGCTGGACAAAGACAACGAGCTGCCGGACTTGGCCCTCTTCAACCTGGGCCTGCTCCCGCAGTCCGAGCTGCGCGCCTTCATGCGGGTCGAGCCTGCGGCGCCGGAGGCCGGGCAAAGGCGATGGGAGTTCGAAGACCTGCTCGGCAGGCCGTTTTCCCTCTTGACCTACAGTGACTATTTCGCCCGGGATGCGCAGGGGCTGTACGGCGACGTCCGGGGGGACGAAACCGCCCTGAGGCTGCTGATTGCGGACGCGCCGCGCGTCGCCGTCTCCGGCATCGCGCGCGCGAAGGACGACGGCGGCTTTGTTCCCTCCGGCCTGGGATACACCCGCGCGTTGGCTGACAAGGCCATCCGGCGCGCACAGGACAGCCCGGCGGTCATCGCGCAGCGGCAAAGCCCGGATGCCAACGTCGTCAACGGCCTGCCCTTCCAGGCAGGGGATGACGCGCAGAAGGCGGGCCTGGTCCAAGGGTATGTGGCGCGCTTGGACGAGGAAGAAAAGACGGACTTCGCCCGCCGCGCCCTGCGGCTGCTTCCCGGCATGCTCCCCGGTTCCGATAAGGAACCGGGCGGCGCCGCCCAGCCGGAAGGGATGTCCGGCTCCGCCTTTTCCGCGCTGCTGCGTTCCTTTGCCGGCACGGGCGGCTTGGAGGAAACGGACAAATCGGCGCCGGGCGATCCCTGGAGCCAGGCACCGCAATGGTCGCTGGAAGCGCTGGGCGCGACGGGGGCGTCCCAGACCGCGGGACTGCTGGACGCCTTCCTTTCCTCCGCCGGGGACGCCCAGCTGGCCCGGGTGTACGACGCGTTGGTTGCGCCCATGGCGGGCAGCCTGGAAACCGCGCTTGACGGCCTTGGCGTGACGGATCTGGCGCAGCCCTCCTCCATCGCGCTGTATACCGATTCCTTCGGGGACAAGGAGAAGGTGTCGGAGCTGCTGGAGGAGTACAACGCCGGGGCGGGGGAAGGCGGGAAAATCGTCTATACCGACTACGTCGCCATGATGATCAGTTCCGTCACCACCATCGTCAACGTGATTTCCTACGTCCTCATCGCCTTCGTCGCCGTTTCCCTGGTGGTTTCCTCCATCATGATCGGCATCATCACCTACATCTCCGTGCTGGAGCGCATCCAGGAAATCGGCATCCTGCGCGCCCTAGGCGCATCCCGGAAGGACGTGGGCCGCGTGTTCACCGCCGAGGCCTTCATCATCGGCCTGGCCGCCGGCATCCTGGGCATCGCGGTCTCCGCCCTTTTGACCCTGCCCATCAACGCCGTCATCCACCGCCTGACGGACAACGCCGGGGTCAACGCCGTCCTGCCCGTGATTGGCGCCATCGCGCTGGTGGGCATCAGCGCGCTGCTGTCCCTGATGGCAGGTTTCATCCCTTCCCGCGTCGCTGCGCGCAAGCACCCCGTGGAGGCGCTGCGGTCAGAGTAGAGGCGGCAGCCTGCCGGGAGACGTCATGCTGCCCGGCTTTGCAGGGCCCGGGGCGCTCTCGCAATCAGCGGAAACCCTCCGCGCCAATCCCCCGAATCAAAAAAGGCCCATGGGCCTTTTTCGACATGCAAAAGCCTTGGATGGGCCTTCCGTTCGTTCAAATTCAACCTGGCAAACGTTTTGGAACCAGGCGATTACTCTGCTTTCTCCACCTGCGCCTGTTCCGCCAGCCACTGGTTTTTCCGGATGACGGCCTGTACCGCCTCGTGCACCGCGTGCTCGAACCCCAGTTTCGCGAGCGTGTGCATCCCCTCAATCGTGGTGCCGCCAGGCGAGGTCACTTGGTCGGCCAGGGCGCGCGGGTGCTCCCCGCTTTCGAGGATCATCCTTGCGCTGCCCTCCAGCATTTCACAGGCCGCCTGCAGCGCGTCCCTGCGGGCGAGCCCCGCCTTGAGCCCGGCGCTCGCCAGCGCGTCGGCGAACAGATAGGCGAAGGCCGGCCCTGCGCCGGAAATGGCGGAGTAGGCGGCCAGCTTGTCCTCCGGAAGGACGGCGACGCCGCCCACCGCCTCAAACAGGGCGACCGCTTTCTTCATCTGTTCGGGGGTGACCGCGTCGTTTTTGCACAGCGCGGTCGAGGACAGGCCGATTTTCGCGTTGACGTTGGGGATGGCGGTCACCAGGGGTATCCGGCGGCCCAGCCGCTGCTCGTAAAAGGACAGGCGCTTGCCGGCCGCCAGCGATACGACCAGCTTTCTTTCCCCGATATCCTTCCCGATTTCCGCCAGCAGCGCGTCCAGCCCCTGCGGCTTGATGGCCAGCACCAGCAGTTCGCTTTCCTTTGCGACGGAACCGGCATCCGGCAGAACGGCCACGTTGCAGCGGGACCGGTAATCCTCCCGCTTGGAGGCGTTGTGGTCTGTCCCGTGGATGACGGTGTCCCGGTAGGCCTCGCTCAGGCGCAGCCCCGTGATGATGGCGCCGGCCATGTTCCCTAGCCCGATAAAACCGATACTGCCCTTTTTCACCGGATCTGCCCCTCCCCGACGATGACGTATTTGTACCCCGTCAGCTCGCGCAGGCCCGCAGGCCCCCGCGCGTGCAGCTTCTGGGTGGAAATGCCGATTTCCGCGCCGAACCCGAACTCGCCCCCGTCGGTGAAGCGCGTGGAGGCGTTGTGGTAGACGGCCGCCGCGTCGACCTCCGAAAGGAACCGCTCCGCCGCCCGGCTGTCGGACGTGATGATGGCCTCGCTGTGTCCGGTGCCGTACCTGCGGATATGGTTGAGGGCTTCGTCCAGGCTGTCCACGACCTTGCAGGCCATCTCCAGCCCCAGGTACTCGCGCCCCCAGTCCGCCTCCGTGGCCGGCACGCAGTCCGGCGCGATTGCCCGGGCGCGCTCGTCCCCGTGGACGACCACTCCGCCGTCCCGCAGTTTTTCCATGATGGGCGGCAATGCCTTCTGCGCGATGTCCCTGTGTACCAGCACGCACTCGCAGGCGTTGCAAACCGCGGGCCGCGAGGTCTTGGCGTTGTGGACGACGCGGGCCGCCATGTCAGGCCCGGCGGCCTTGTCGACGTAGATATGGCAGACGCCGTCGCCGGTTTTCAACACTGGTACCCGCGCGTTTTCCACCACGGAATCGATGAGCCCCTTCCCGCCGCGGGGAATGAGCAGGTCCACGGCGTCCGTCAGCCGCATCAGCTCTTCCGCGGACTGCCGCGTGGTGTCTTCCACCAGCTGCACCGCGTCCTCCGGAAGCCCGCTGTCCTTCAGCGCGCCGCGCAGCACCCGGGCGATATGCAGGTTGCTCCTGATGGCTTCCTTGCCTCCCCGCAGGATGCAGGCGTTGCCGGAGCGCACGCACAGCCCGGAGGAATCCGCCGTCACGTTGGGCCGCGCCTCGAAAATGATGGCAATCACGCCAAGCGGCACGCTCACGCGCCGGATGCTCAGCCCGTTGGGCCGGCGGGTTTCCCACAGCGTGATTCCCAGCGGGTCGGGCAGCGCCGCGATTTCCCGCAGCCCTTTCGCCATGCCCGAAATCCGCTCCGGCGTCAGCCGCAGGCGGTCCATCATCGCCTCTCCCAGCCCCGCGTCTTTCCCCGCGGCGAGGTCCGCCCGGTTTTCCCGCAGCAGGGCCTCCCGGGATTCGACCAGCGCGTCCGCCATCCTTCCCAGCGCCTGCGCGCGCAGGGCGTCCGCGCTTTGCGAAAGCCTTACGGCGGCCTCTCTCGCGCGGGCCCCCATTTCCCTGACTGTCATGGCTTGCCCCCCCTAAACCAGGTGCCGACGCTTTCCCCGTCCAGCAGCCTGTACAGGTTGTCGACCGGGCGGGCGTTGATGACGTAGGTGTCGATGCCGGCTTTCGTCGCGAGGCGCGCCGCCTGCAGCTTGGTGACCATCCCGCCGGTTCCCAGGTCCGAGCCGGACTTCTGGGCCAATGCCAGGATGTCCGGGGTCATTTCTTCCACCAAAGGAATCAGTGTCGCGCCCGGGTTCAGTTTCGGGTTGCTGTCGTAAAGCCCGTCCGTGTCCGTGAGGATAATCAGCTTCTGCGCCCGCACCAGCTGCGCCACAATGGCGGACAGGTTGTCGTTGTCCCCGTAGACGATTTCCTCCACCGCCACCGCGTCGTTCTCGTTGACGATGGGCAGCGCGTTGTAGGAAAACAGACGCTCGAACACGCTGACCAGGTTTTTGTGCCGCTCCGGGTCCTCCACGTCGCCCTTGGTGATGAGCAGCTGCCCCACGGTGCAGCCGTATTCCGAGAACATCTTGTCGTACAGGTACATCAGTTCGCACTGCCCGACGGTCGCCGCGGCCTGCTTGCCCGGCGTGTCGCGGGGCCGCTCGGTCAAACCCAGTTTGCCCATGCCCACGCCGATGGCCCCGCTGGTCACCAGCACGACCTGCAATCCCATATTCATCATGTCCGCCAGCACGCGGGTCAGCGCGTCCATCTCGCGGAAATTGATGCCGCCGGAAGGGTAGGCCAGGGTGGACGTACCCACCTTGACCACGACGCGCGGCTTGCCGTTTGACATGATTTCCGCCTCCCTGAAGAACTTTCCTCATTATGTCATCGACTGGCGGCGCCGCGCAAGTTCGGCCCGCCGCTTCACGCCCTGTTTCCGCCGGAAACGGTATAAAATGCCGGGGCGGAGGCGCGGAATGCTGGTTTTCTTTTGTACTTGACCCGGAAATCAAAAACCGCGGGCGGCTGCCCGCGGTTCTGGGGTTTTCTCGGATTACTTGATTTCGACGGTCGCGCCGACTTCCTCGAACTGCTTCTTGATCTTCTCGGCTTCGGCCTTGGGCAGGCCTTCCTTGATGGTCTTGGGGGCGGACTCGACGAACTCCTTGGCTTCCTTCAGGCCCAGGCCGCTGACGACTTCGCGCACGACCTTGATGACCTTGATCTTCTCGGCGCCGGCGTTGGTGAGCACGACGTCGAACTCGGTCTTCTCTTCCACGGGGGCGGCGGCGGCCGCGGCGGCGGGGGCGGCGGCGGCGACGGGGGCGGCGGCGGACACGCCGAACTTCTCTTCCAGCTCCTTGACCAGCTCAGCCAGCTCCAGCACGGTCATCGACTCGATAGCGGACAGGATTTCTTCGCGTTTCATGGGTTTTCCTCCAAAAAATTTGTATGGTTTCCAGGTTTGGGTTCAGGCTTCCGCGGCTTCCTTCTGCTTGCGGACCGCGTCCACCGCGTAGACCAGGGAGCGCAGCGTCGCGCTGAGCACGCCGACGAAGTTGGTGACCGGGGCGTTGAGGCTGCCCATCATCTTCGCGATGAGCACTTCCTTGGGCGGCAGCTTGGCCAGGGCCATGACAGCCTTGGAATCCACCACCTTGCCTTCCACCAGGCCAGCCTTGATGGTCATTTTCTCGGACTTGCTCTGCTCGATGAACTCGCTGATGATTTTCGCGGGCGATACCTCGTCCTTCATCCCGAAGGCGAAGGCGGACGGCCCGACGAGCAGGTCGTCGAGCCCCTTGATGCCGTGCTCGTTGAGCGCGCGGTGCATCAGGGAGTTCTTCAACACCACGTAGTCGACGCCCGCCTCGCGGAACTTGACGCGCAGGGCGGTAATCTCCTCCACCGTGATGCCCTTGAAATCCACCATCACCATGCTCTTGGATTTCTCCAGGCGGCTGGCGATTTCGGACACCTTCTGCATCTTGGCTTCCAGGTTCTTGTTGACCTTCTGCTCCATGTTTTGTTTGTTCACCCGCTTTCCGGCTAATCATTTGAAAAACCCTCGTGCAAACGGCACAAGGGCATACGTGTCATGCTCTCGCGCCTCGGCGGGCGGCTTTCGCCATTACGCGCTCTCGCGCTGCCTGCTGTCTCTGGCACCGGCTTTTCAAGCCGCGCAAAAGATACCACGGGGGAACGGCCCTGTCAAGCCTCCGCTGAAAAGCGTTTCATAATTCGGAAGTCGCCCGGAAATTCCCGGTTGACCGCGGGCTTCCGTCTGTGATATATTGACCTCCGGCCGCTCGGGAGGGGCTTTCAAACGCGCGTAGCGCTGCCCCGGGCTGACAGCCTTTTCGCCCGGCGAGTAAACGAACGGAGGTGCTGCGAGTGTACGCAATCATTGCGACCGGCGGCAAACAGTACCGCGTCTCCGAGGGAGACACCATCTACGTGGAGAAACTGGACCTGGAGCCCGACAGCGAGGTCACCTTCCCGGTGCTCATGCTGGGCGGGGACACCGTGACGATGGGAACCCCCGAAGTGGAGGGCGCCAGCGTCAAGGGCAAGGTTGTCCGGCACGGAAAAGGCAAGAAAATCGTGGTCTTCAAGTACAAGGCCAAGAAAAACTACCGCCGCAAGCAGGGTCATCGCCAGCCGTTTACCCAGGTGGAAATCACCGCCATCACGGCCTGAGATGACCACCGTCCGCCTGCTTTACGCCTCCACGGGCCAGCTGGCGGGATACGAGGTCTCCGGCCACGCGGGCGCCGGAACCCAAGGAAACGACCTGGTCTGCGCCGCGCTCTCCCTGCTGGCCACCGCCTGCGCCAACTCGCTGGAAACCGTCGCGGGGCAGGAGCCGCAAGTCACCCAAAGGGACGGATACCTCAGGGTTACCCTGGAGCAAAGGCAGCTGAACCCGGATGCCCTGGCCGTCCTGAAGACTTTCCGCCAGGGCGCGCAGGACCTGGAGCAAGCCCATCCCGAACACGTCCGCCTGCTGACGCAGGCGCCATGAAGAAACGGAGGAAGCCCCCATGCTGAAACTCAACCTGCAATTGTTCGCCTCCAAAAAGGGCGTCGGTTCTTCCCGAAACGGCCGCGACAGTGCCAGCAAACGCCTGGGCGCGAAGCGCGCGGACGGCCAGTTCGTGCTCGCCGGCAACATCCTCGTGCGCCAGCGCGGCACCAAAATCCATCCCGGTGACAACGTGGGCAAGGGCAAGGACGACACCCTCTTCGCCCTGACCGACGGCCTGGTGCGTTTCGAGCACATGGGCAAGGCGCGCAAGAAGGTCAGCGTCCGCCCGGCGGAAGAAGCCGTCGCACAGTAAACGACGCGCTGAAACCCCGCCTTGCTTGGCGGGGTTTTTCCATTTGCCGCCGCCTCGACCGGCATGGCGGGCGGGCGTCATAAGTTGTTAATAATTTGTAATCATTTCCGCGCCGAGGGTACCAATGCCGGCGCGTTTGTTGTATACTTAAGTCCACGGAAATATGGAGAAAGGAAGAAGGCCCGGTGAAAACCATCATCAGCAGCATCGAGTCCTTTTTCTGGAATCTCTTCAACCGCGTCCAGTTCAAGGACGTCATCGACATCCTCATCATTGCCCTGCTGCTGTACAAGGTTTTCCAACTCACCCGCCAGACCCGCGCCGGCCAGGTATTCCGGGGCTTCCTGCTGCTCATCTTCATCAACTGGCTGTCCGGCTTCCTGGGGCTCAAGGCCCTCAACTGGCTCATCATGAACGTCGTGAGCAACGGCGCCATCGTGCTGCTCATCCTGTTCCAGCCGGAGCTGCGCCGCGCTCTGGAACAGATTGGGCGCGGGGCGCGCTTCGGCCACCTGTCCGAAAACCTGGACGAGGGCAGCCGCATTGTCTTCGAGGTCAGCCAGGCGGTGCTGAGCCTGTCCCGCCGCCGCGTCGGCGCGCTCATCGTGTTTGAGCAGCGCACCGGCCTGCGCGATTTCGTGGACACGGGCACCCCGATCGATTCCAAGATTTCGGGGCCATTGATTTCCAACATTTTCGAGCCCAATACCCCCCTGCACGACGGCGCGGTCATCATCCGGGACGACCGCATCGTGGCGGCCGGCTGCGTGCTGACCCTCAGCGACAACAGCTCCCTGGGCCGGGAACTGGGCACCCGCCACCGCGCCGGCCTGGGTGTGACGGAAGGGACGGATGCCATCGTCCTGATCGTCTCGGAGGAAACCGGCATCATCTCCATGGCCCAGGCGGGCCGGCTCACGCGCCACCTGGACGCGGAGGCCCTCAACCGCGTTCTCAGTGGCATGTACAAGCACGATAAAATGACGTTCAAGAAGGCGGCCGGCATGATCCGGGACGCCTTTGGTCGGAAGGGAGCGCGGGAATGAGCGATAAGCCCCAAAAGCACGAGCCCCAGAAGCGCGCCCTCCGGGAGGTGGCGCGCGGCGCGCTGAGCTTCATCAAGTCCAACTGGAAGCTCAAGCTGGTCAGCCTCGCGGTCGCCCTCATCATCTGGGGCGGGCTCATCAGCGAGGACGCGACGCTGACGCGGGAGAAAACTTTCACCGACGTCCAGGTCGCCATCACCGGCACGGAAACCCTGCAGCGCAACGGCCTGGTCATTACCAGGGGCCTGGACCTGGCGCCCATCCGCATCAAGGCGGAGGTGCCGCAGCGGGTGTATGAAGGCGCCGCGGCCACCAACTACAGCGTCCGTGTCGACGCGGGCCGCATCAGCGCGCCGGGGGAACAGAAGCTGCCGATTTTGACCAGCGCCTCCAACATCTACGGCACCGTCACCTGGATGTCTGAGGAAGCGATTACCGTCTATGTCGAGGAATATGTAACCAGGCGGCGCGTCCCCGTCAGCCTGGAGACCTTCGGCAGCCTCAGGGACGGTTTTTACGCGGCGCCGCCCAGCGTGGACCCCGGCAACGTGGTCATTTCCGGGCCCCGCTCTCTGGTGGAGCGGGTCGCCCAGGTCACGGCCGCCTATAACCAGCAATCGGTCGACGGCGAAGCCGGCATCGTGTACTCCGCGGTGCCCTTCCGCCTGGTGACGCGGGACGGGGAAGAGATTTCCAGCGACCTTGTCAGTGTGACCAGCGAGAACGTCCTGCTGGATACCCTCCTGGTCGAGCAGCGCGTCTACCCGACTAAATCCGTCCCGGTCAACCTGACCGGCGTCGTTCGGGGGGAGGCGGCGGAAGGCTTTGCCGTCGTGGCCGTCACGGCGGACCCCGCCTACCTGGTCGTGGCGGGCGAGCAGGCGGACATCGACGGAATCCGGATGCTGAACCTGCTGTCCGACATTGACGTCAGCGACCGCCGGGACACCGTCATCCGCGCGTTGCGGGTCGACAAACCCAATGGGGTCATCCACCTGAGCGACAACGCCGTTTACGTGTCGGTCGAAATCGAGCCTGCGCCGCCGCTGTCCGGCGGGAACCCGTGAACGTCCTCGCCGACCGCCTGTTCGCGCTGCTGCTGGGTTGGACGCGCGCGCTGTTTAACAGCCTGTGGGATTTGGTAACGGATCCCTCGGCCGGCGTTTCCGGGTTTATCCGGCGTTTCTGGCTGCCCATCATCCTGCTCATCCTGGTGTTCGGCACCGTCATGGATTTCGCCGTCTGGCTCATCCGCTGGCGCCCCTACCTCATCTGGCGGGACTGGTTCCGCCGCCGGGACGCGCGCAGGCGGCTGGCCGTCACCCGCGATTACATGGAGGACCTGGACCATTCCCCGCTGGACCTTCCCGAATACCAGGACGCTGCGGCGTACGGCGCTTATGGGCAGGACGAGCCGATCCACTTTGATTTCGGGCCGCAGGCGCCCCAGCCTGCGGATTACGCGGACCCCGGCGCTTTCCAGGCGCAATGGTCACCCCAGACGCCGCCAAACGCCCCCGCGTTCACGCCGATGCTGCCCTGGGAGCAGTACAGGCAGGAGGAGCCGCCGCCCATTCCGGGCGGGCAGGCGCCTTATGCCGCGCCGGAATGGCAGGCATACGGGCAGGATGGGATGATGGAGGGCATGGAGCCGGACGCCATGACGCCGGGGCAGGAACCGGCGTATCCGGAGCGCCGCCGCCGCGCGGGCTCCCGCAGAAGCCGGCAGCCCGGGCTGTTCCGCAGCCTGAAAGAAACCCTGTTCGACCAGGAGGGCGCCCTGGAGCCGCTGGACGCCCTCCCGCCGCCGATTCCCCAGGAAGAGGCCTTCCACAAGCCGTACTACCCGCAGAGTTACAATTACCGGCATGCACCCCAAAGCAACGAACAGCCCCGGGACCTGCCGCCGGAATGAGCGGGCCCGAGACCGGTCTCCCGCAGGGATTCCCTGAACTCATCGCGCCGCTTCTGGGCGGCGAACTCCCGGATTTCCTGGCCGCGTTGCGCGAATCCCCGCGCCGCGGCCTGCGTTTTTCCGCGCGGAAGGCCGCTCCGCCGCTGCCCGGGCTGGAGGAGCCGGTCCGCTGGGCGGAAGGCGCCTGGTACCTTCAGGAAGAAGGTTCATTCGGCGCGCACCCCTTGCATTGGGCGGGCGCCTTTTACCTGCAGGAGCCCAGCGCGATGGCGTCCGTCCCGGCGCTCGCGCCGCTGCCGGGCGAGCGCGTGCTGGATCTGTGCGCCGCCCCGGGCGGAAAGGCGGCCCAGATCGCGGACCGGATGCGGGGCTGCGGGCTGCTGTTGGCCAACGACCCCGTGCCCGCCCGCGCGAAGGAGTTGAGCCGCAACCTCGAGCGCATGGGCGTCACAAACGCCGTCGTCCTGTGCGAGCCGCCGGCCCGATTGGCCAAGGCCCTGCCCGGGGCATTCGACCGCGTGCTGGTGGACGCGCCTTGCTCGGGGGAGGGGATGTTCCGCAAGGATCCGGCCGTCATGATGCACTGGAGCGCGGATTTGCCCTTCGCCTGCGCCAGGCGGCAGTCCGCCATCCTGGACAGCGCGGCGGCGATGCTGCGCCCGGGGGGAACGCTGGCTTACAGCACCTGCACGTTCAACCGCCTGGAAAACGAAGGCGCAATCGAGGGCTTTCTCAGCCGGCATCCGGATTTCTGCATGGAGCCTTTCGCCCTGCCCGGCCTGCCGCCCGCGCAGGACGGCTTGCTGCGCCTTTGGCCGCACCGGATCCGGAGTGAAGGCCATTTCGTGGCCCTGATGCGCAAAAAAGGCCATGCGCCGGCGCTTCATAGCCCGCCGCCCACTCATCACAGGGAGGACAAAGCGCTGGCGCAGGCCAACCGGGCGCTGGAGGGCTGGGTTAAGGGGGAAGTCCGGGCGAACGCGCGCTTTGCCGGTCGGGCGGTCGCGGCGCCCGGGGGATACGAAGCCTTCCTGGGGCTGAACATCCTCCGTTTGGGGTTGCACCTGGCCGACCTGTCGGGCAAGACGCCAAAGCCGGAACACGCTCTGGCCCTGTGGGCGGACGCCGTGTCAGATGTTCCGCTGGATGAAGCCATGGCGAGACGGTACCGCCGCGGCGAAGAGGTTCCCTGCCCGCCTTCCTTGACCGGATTCTCCGCCGCGTCCTATTTGGGCTGGAATCTGGGCTGGGGCAAGGCGGTCGCCGGCACGCTGAAAAACCATTACCCCAAGGGGCTCCGGCAACAGGGCGCCGATGACTGATTCCCCCGGGTTCAGGCGGCGCGTAGCGATTTGATTGTAGCCCGGCGTTTCGGGTTCTTTATTCGGCACCTCTGTTCAGGCTGAGCAACTCCGCGCGCGGCGGCTGGTCCGGCTGCAAATGAAGCAGCGCGTAATCGCCCTTTTCCAGCGCGCCGGGGTTGACGCACAGCACGCCTGAAACGTAGTCAGCGCGCTGCCGGTGCGTATGCCCGAACACGGCGACGCCGGCGCCGGCGTCCGCGGCGTCCCGTGCCAGCAGCGCCAGGGTCATCTTGACGCGCTGCAGGTTGCCGTGGGTCAGGAAAACCCGGGTCGGGCCGAAGGCGAGGCTCATCGCCTGGGGGACGGAAAGCTCCCCCGGGTCGCAGTTTCCGCGCACCTTATACACCGGAGCCAGGCCGGAGAACGCGTCCGCGTCGCCCGCGCCGTCCCCGGCGAAGAGGACGGCGGTAATCCCTTCCTCTTCCTTCACCCGCCGCAGCAGCGCCACCAGCATGCCGTGTCCGTGGTGCGAATCGGAGAACAGCAGCAGCTTCATTGCAGCGCTTCCAGTAGAAGGGCCATCGCGCGCGCGCGGTGGCTGATCTTGTTTTTTTCTTCCTCCGGCATCTCGGCAAAGGTCCTGCCCCCGGCTGCCTCGAACAAGGGGTCGTAGCCGAACCCGCCGCTCCCCCGGGGGGCCGTGGTCAGCGTGCCCTCGCAGACCCCGGTGAACACGCGCGTCTCCATGCCCGGCTCGGCCAGCGCGAGGCAGCTGACAAACCGCGCCGCGCGATCGTTATTCGCCTCCATGTTTTTCAACAGCAGGTCGTTGTTGGCGCGGTCGTCGCCGTGAGCGCCCGCGTAGCGCGCGCTTTTTACGCCCGGCGCGCCGTGAAGCGCCGCCACTTCCAGGCCGGAATCATCCGCGAGGCTCATCAGCCCCGTCGCATCGCGGACCGCCTCCGCCTTTTTGACGGCGTTTTCCGCGAAGGTCGCCCCGTCTTCCTCGACCTCCCCCGCAAACCCGGCTTCCCGCATGCCGATGACGCGGAAGCGCTCCCCGAGCAAATGGCGCAGTTCCTTCAGCTTGTGCCCGTTGGCGGTGGCCGCCACCAGGGTCCGGGGCGGCGCGATATGGGCGGCCATCGCCCCCAGCGCTTCCCGCTGGCGCGCCATCAACCGATGGATTCCCCCGGCGGCCAGGTCCATCATCTCCTTGAGCGCCTCCGGAGAGAAGGAGCCGCCCTCGCCCGTGCCCTGCACTTCGATCAGGCCGCCCGCCCCGTTCATCACGAAGTTCACGTCGGCGTCTGCCCGGCTGTCCTCCCCATAGCATAGGTCCAGCGCCGCCCGTCCGTCCACGATGCCGCAGCTGACCGCGGCCACCTGCCCTGTAATCGGGGATTCCTTCAGGCGCCCGTCCTTCATCAGGGTGTCCACCGCCTGGCACAGCGCCACAAAGCCGCCGGTAATCGCGGCTGTTCTCGTTCCGCCGTCCGCTTCCAGCACGTCGCAGTCGACGGTCAGGGTCAGGTCCCCCAGGCGGCGCAGGTCGACGGCCTGCCGCAGCGACCGGCCGATAAGCCGGCTGATTTCGACGCCGCGCCCGTCGCGCTTTACGCCGTCCCGGGCCTTTCGCCGCCCGGTGGAGGCGGGCAGCATCGCGTACTCCGCCGTCAGCCAGCCCTGCCCCCTGCCTTTCAGGAAGGCCGGGACGCCCGGCTCGACGGAGGCGGTCACGATGACGCGGGTGCCGCCGAAGGTGGCAAGGCAGCTGCCCGCCGCCGTGCGGACAAACCCCGGCTGAAGCTCAACGGGCCGCAGCTGGTCCAGGCTCCTCCCATCCGGTCGTTTCATATATCCCTCCAATAAAACAGCGCCCGAATACAGGGCGCTGTGTCGCTGCCGATGGACCTCAGGTCAGCAGCTCGCCCTCGTTCTCGACCGTCACTTCCTCGACGTTGCGGATGGCCCAGCGGGCGAACACGATTTCGGTGTTCTCGCGGCCCACGTTCAGCGTCACGTCGTCGTCCCGCAGGCTCTTGATGGTGCCGTAGATACCCCCGATGGTGCAGATGCGGTCGCCGGGCTTCAGGTTGGCCAGCATGTCCTTGACCTTCTTGTCCTTCTTGCGCTGCGGCCTGATCATCAGGAAGTAGAACACGGCGACAATCAGAATCATCGGCAGGAACATGGACAAGAGGGACCCTGCGCTGTTGGGGTCGGCTCCGGTTGCCGCGGCGGCGGGCGCACCGGTTTCCGCAATCGCGGAGGGGAGCCTGATCAGCCAGTCAAACATTCAATTTCCATCCTTTCAGTCTGCCATAAACCATTTCCGGGGGGATTATATCAACTCCCCCCGTGACGCGCAAGGGCGGAAGCCATGTATTCCGTATAACTGCGGGGAATCGCTTGTAAAATGACCATGCCGTGATATAATACTCCGGTAGTGGAATGAAGAGAGGTGCGCGCATGGCTTTGGAAGTGATGCGGTTGATTTTGGCGGAGGAACAGGCGGCGGGCGTCGCCGTCCAGGAGGCGCAGCAGAGTGCGAACGAGGTCGTGAAAGCCGCGGAAGCCGCCGCTGCCGAGCAGGAGCGCGCCGCCGCGGTGGAAAACCGCGGCCTTTACCACCGCCTGCTGGAGGAGGCGCGCGCCGGCGTCCAGTCCGAGCTGGACGGCGGGCGGCAGGCGGCGCGGGAGGAGATCGAAAGCCTGGCGCAAGAGGCGCGGGCCCGGCTGCCCGAAGCCGCGGAGTGGATTGTGTCCGAGGTCATTCATGGCCGTCGCTGAGATGAAACGCATCCAGATCCTGCTGATGCGGCGGGATCAGGAGAAACTGATTTCCATGCTGCAGCGCTTCGGCTGCGTGCACCTGACCCAGGTCGAGGCGCCCGATGGAGAGTTCCAGCCGGCCGCCGGGCTGACCGAAGCCCAGGTCGCGGAGGACCTCAATTCCCTGCGCTGGGCGATTACCCGCCTTTCCCGCTTCGACAAGGAAAAGCGTTCGATGTTCGCCCCCCTCCCGGAAGCGCGGGTTGCCCTCCTGGAGGAAAGGGAACAGCCTGACGCGATGGACGTCGTGCGCCGGGTCGAGCAGCTGGAGCGCCGCGCGGGTGACCTGCGCGGCCAGGAGACGCGGCTGCGCCTGCAGGCGGAGCAGATGCTGCCCTGGCTGTCCCTGGACGTACCCGCGCAGGAGCTGAGGGATACCGCCTCCACCCGTGTGCTGACGGGGCACGCGAACGCGCGGGGCCTGGCGCAGCTGGAAGAGGACTGGCGGGGTAGGAGCGCCATCGTCCGCACCCTGCATACCGAGCGGGACGAAGCCTATTTCCTGGCCTTTGTCCATCGTTCCGAGGCGGAGGATTTCCTGTCCGGCCTGCGGGCCGCCGGTTACCAGCACGCCGCGCCACCCCCGGGGCGGGGGACCGCGGCGCAGCAGCACGAAGCCGCCCTCGCCGAGCTGTCCGGCCTGGAAGCCGGCGCGCGGGAGGTGGACGCCGAGCTGACCGTCCTCGCGGAAAACCTCCCGAAGCTGAGGCTGGCCTATGAAGCCCTTGTCGCCCGACAGCAGCGGCTGGAAGCCCGCGCCAGGATGGCGCACACGGCTTCCGCGTCCCTGCTCTCCGGCTGGGTGCCCGCCCACGTTTCAAAGTCCCTCGCGCAGAAGGTCAGCGAGTCTTTTCCCGACGCCCAGGTGTCCCTGACGGATCCGGAGGAGGGGGAGGAGCCGCCGGTGCTGCTGCGCAACAACGCGCTGGTGCGCCCCTACGAGGCGGTGGTCACCGGGTTCTCGCTGCCCGCCCCGGACGCGGTGGACCCCACGGCCGTCATGATGCCGTTTTTCGCCTGTTTCTTCGGCATGATGGTGTCGGACGCCGGCTACGGCCTGGTCATGGCCATCCTCATCCCCATCCTCGTCAAAATCATGAAGCCCTCCGAGGGCGGCAGGAAGATTTTCTGGATTCTGGCCGGCGGCGGCCTGTCCACCATCCTTTGGGGCGCGCTGTACAACACATGGTTCGGCTTCGCCCCCTGGCCCACGGTCTTTGACCCGGTCAACAACTCCCTGCCCGTGATGGCGGTGTGTGTAGGCATCGGCGCGCTGCACCTGTTCGCGGGCTTGGGGCTGGGCATCTATCAGAATATCCGCGCCGGCAACCCGCTGGACGCCTTGTACGACCAGGTCAGCTGGATGATGGTCGTCGTCGGCCTCGGCCTGCTGGCGCTTCCGCAGACGGCAGCCGTCGGGAAGTGGCTGGCCCTGGCCGGCGCCCTGATTGTGCTGCTGACGGCTGGCCGCAACAAGTCGAAAAACCCAGTCAAGCGCCTGCTGTCCGGACTGGGCGCGCTCTACGGCGTGACCAGCTGGATTTCAGACCTGCTCAGTTATATGCGCCTCTTCGGCATGGGCCTGGCGACGGGCGTCATCGGCATGGTCATCAACCAGCTGGTCGGCATGATCATGGGCGGCGGCATCATCGGCAAGGTCCTCGGCGCCGCCATCTTCGTGGGCGCCCACCTGTTCAACGCGGCCATCAACATCCTGGGCGCCTATGTGCACGCCTGCCGCCTCCAGTACATCGAGTTTTTCGGAAAGTTCTACCAGGAAGGAGGCAAGCCCTTCAACCCCTTGCGGTTCTCGCCCCGCTACGTCCGCCTCGCGGAAAGGGACTGACCGCCGGATTCGCCTGATACCGCTTTCAAATTATTGTTGGGAGGATACTCGTATGGAACTCAGCATCGGCCAGGTTCTCACTCTCGTCGCCGCCGCCTTTTCCGTCACCCTGGCGGGCGTCGGCTCCGCAAAGGGCGTCGGCCTGGCGGGGCAGACTTCGGCCGGCGTCTCCTCGGAAAGCCCGGAACTCAACTCCAAGCTCATGGTTCTTCAGATTTTGCCCGGCACCCAGGGCATCTACGGCTTCCTCATCGGGGTCATCATCCTGGTCAACACGGGCGTGCTGGGCGGGGCGATGAAACCGGTCGAGCTGATGCAGGGCTTCGCGTTCATCGGCGCGGTGCTGCCGGTCGCCATCGTGGGCTACCTGTCGGCCATCCACCAGGCCAACGTCGCCTCCGCCGGCATGCTGATGGTCGGCCAGCACCCTGAGATGTCCGGCAAGGCCATCACCATGACGGTCATGGTGGAAACCTACGCCGTGCTGTCGCTGCTGGCCTCCTTCCTGATGGTCAACGCCATCAAGCTGTAAGGTGAGCGGAATGGATACGCAGCCCATCCTGGACCGGATCCGGGAGGACGCCCGCGAAGCGGCCCAAAAGCTGCTGCGGGAGGCGGAAGACCGCGTGATGACCATCCACGAGCAGGCGGACCTGCGCGTGGCCGGCATGCGGCGGGACACCGAGGACAAGGCGAGGGAGGAATCCGTCCAGCAGGCGGAGCGCATGCGGCGCCTGGCCCAGCTGGAGGACCGGAAGGACCGCCTGGCCGCGATGCGCGGCATGGTGAACGAGGCCTTTGCCGTGGCGCTCTCCCGGCTGCACGCGCTGGACGACGGCGAAGCCGCGGATTTCTTCATCGGGCTCATCGCGCAAAACGCGGCCGGGGACGAGACGGTCACCCCGGGCGGCATCGGCGCGGGTTTTTACGGGCAGGTCTTCCTGGAGAAGGCGAACGCCGCCCTCCAGGCAGCCGGAAAGCCGGCGGGGCTGAGGGACGCCGGCGGGCGGGTACCGGGCGTCAGGGGCGTCGTGCTCAAGAGCGCTTCGGGCGAGCTCCACTGCACCTTTGAGTCCGCGCTGGAAAGCCGGCGCGAGGCGATGGAAGCGTCCGTGGCGGGCATCCTGTTTCCCGGCGCGGGCCATTGAGGAGGCACCGATGCCGCAACCAAGCGTCGCCTACGCGGTAGGCCGGGTCCGCGCCCAGACGCGCAAGCCCCTGGGCGAGGCCCAGCTGGAGCGCCTGCTGACGGCGCCGGACTATGCAGAGGCGCTGCGCCTGCTGGGCGAAATGGGCTGGCCGGAGCCGGAAGGCCGCGACGTCCAGGCCCTCAGCGTCGGCATGCTGGAAAAGGCCTGCGCGGAACTTCGCAGCATCACGCCGGAACCGGCGCTGACGGACCTTTTCCTGCTGCGGCATGACGCGCAGAACCTGAAATCGCTGCTCAAGGCGCGCGTGCTGGGCGTGGAGCCGGAGGCGCTGTCCCGCTGCGGCACGATTCCGGTGGATACGCTTCGCCACGCTGTGGCCGAGCACAGCTACAAGCAGTTGCCGGACGCTTTCCGGACCGCGATGGAGGCGCTGGAGAAGCGCGTCGCCATCGATCCGGACCCGATGGAAATCGACGTGAGGATGGACCAGGCGCTGTACCGGCTCATCGGGAACCGGCTTGAAAAGTCCGGCTCCGCAGCCGCGAGGAAGTATTTCTCCGCGAAGGCCGACCTGCAAAACGCCGTGACCTACCTGCGCCTGCAGGCGGTCGGCCAGGAGGAGCTCAAGCTTTCAGATTTCCTGCTGCCGGGCGGCAGCGTGGGCGAAAAGGACTGGCTCAAGCTGGCTTCCCGCCCGGAAACCCTGCCGCGCCTGTTTGCCGCCTACGGGCGCCGGGTCGCGGGGGCGCTCGGCCGCGCGGCGGCGGACCCCAAGGCCATCCCCGCCCTGGAAAAGGCGGCGGACGACTACCTGCTGGATTTGTTCCGGCCGCTGCGCAACCAGCCCTACTCGGTGGACGTGCTCATCGGCTGGCTGCTCGCGCACGAGCGGGAGACCGCCGCGGTCCGCCTCATCCTGGCCGGGAAGCTCAACGGCTTCCCGCAGGAACTTATCCGGGAAAGGTTGCGTGAAGCGTATGGCAGGTAAACAGCTTCAAATGGGCGCGGTGGGGGAGGAGGACGTCATCCTGGCGTTCCGCGCCATCGGCGCCCTGACCCTTCCCGCCTCCACCGCCGACGAGGTCGCCGCCGCCCTGCACCGTTTCAGCCGGGAGGGGGTTCCCGTCATCTTCATCACCGAGGCCGCGGCGCGCCTGGCGCCCGAGGCCGTCTCCAGATATGAGCAGACGCCCGACACGGCCGTCATCCCCATCCCCGGCATCCGGGGCAGCGACGGGTACGGCGCGCAGCGCGTGCGCGACAACGTGATCAAGGCCATCGGGGCGGACATTCTGGTGCATCAAGACAGAAACGAGGGATAATCAGCATGGCCCAGGGCAAAATCATCAAGGTCGCCGGCTCCCTGATCGTGGCGGAGGGGATGGCGTCCGCGCGCATGTTCGACGTGGTGCGCGTGAGCGAACTCGGCCTCATCGGGGAAATCCTCGAATTGCGCGGCGACCGCGCCTCCATACAGGTCTATGAGGAAACCAGCGGCCTGATGCCCGGGCAGCCGGTGGAGTCCAGCGGCGCCCCGCTCTCCCTGGAGTTGGGGCCCGGTCTTATCGAGGCGATTTTCGACGGCATCCAGCGCCCCCTGAACCTCATCCGCGAGCAGGCGGGCGACCGGATTACCCGCGGCATCCGCGTGCCTGCCCTGGACCGTGAAAAGGAATGGGATTTCGAGCCCCGCGTCGCCGCGGGCGACAAGGTGTCCCGCGGGGATATCCTGGGCGTGGTGCAGGAAAGCCCGGTGGTCGAGCACCGCGTGATGGCGCCGGAGGGCTGCGGGGGAACGGTGAAGTCCGTCAAGTCGGGCAAAGCCCGGGTGACCGACGTCGTCTGCGTTGTTACGGGGGAGGACGGGCAGGAGCGCGAGGTCACGCTGCTGCAGCGCTGGCCGGTCCGCCGCGGCCGCCCCTACGCGGAAAAGCTCTTTCCCCAGTCGCCCATGGTCACCGGGCAGCGGGTCATCGATACCCTCTTCCCCATCGCCTCCGGCGGCGTCGCCGCCATCCCCGGCCCCTTCGGCTCGGGCAAGACGGTCGTCCAGCACCAGCTGGCCAAGTGGGCGGACGCGGACATCATCGTCTACGTCGGCTGCGGCGAGCGGGGCAACGAGATGACGGACGTGCTCAAGGAGTTCCCGGAGCTGCACGACCCGCGCACCGGGGAAACCCTGATGAAGCGGACCGTGCTCATCGCCAACACCTCGGACATGCCCGTCGCCGCGCGCGAGGCGTCCATCTACACCGGCATCACCATCGCGGAGTATTTCCGCGACATGGGCTACCGGGTCGCCATCATGGCGGACTCCACCAGCCGCTGGGCGGAAGCCCTGCGCGAGATGAGCGGCCGGCTGGAGGAGATGCCCGGCGAGGAAGGCTATCCCGCCTACCTGTCCAGCCGCATCGCCGAGTTCTACGAGCGCGCCGGCATGGTCAAGTGCCTGGGCGGGGACGGGCGCATCGGCGCGATTACCGCCATCGGCGCCGTGTCTCCTCCCGGCGGCGATATTTCCGAACCCGTTTCCCAGGCGACGCTGCGCATTGTCAAGGTCTTCTGGGGCCTGAGTGCCCAGCTGGCGTACAAGCGGCATTTCCCGGCCATCGACTGGCTGCAGTCCTATTCCCTTTACATCGACAATCTCGGAGAGTGGTTCACCGACCACGTCTCCCCCGAATGGAACGAATTGAGGGGGAAGACGATGCGCGTGCTGCAGGAGGAAAGCGAGCTGGAGGAAATCGTCCGCCTGGTGGGCACCGACGCCCTGGGCTGGAAGGACCGGCTGACCATGGAGGTCGCCCGCTCCATCCGCGAGGACTACCTGCACCAGAACGCCTTCGACGAAATCGACACGTACACCTCCCTGGAGAAGCAGTACCGCATGCTGCGGCTCATCCTGGACTACGGCGAGAAGGGGCAGATGGCGCTGGACGCCGGGGTCAACCTGTCCGACGTCATCGGCATGCCGGTGCGGGAGCGCATCGGCCGGGCGAAGTACACGCCGGAGGATTCCCTCGCCTACTTTGACCAAATCGAGGCGGAGCTGGCCGAGCAGGCCGGCGCGCTGATCAACCGGGGAGGGCTGTAAGATGCTCAAGGAATACCGCACCATCCGCGAACTGGTGGGCCCCCTGATGCTGGTGGACCACGTCAGCGGCGTGGGCTACAATGAACTGGTCGAAATCAGGGAGCAATCCGGCGCCGTCCGGCGCGGCAAGGTGCTGGAGGTCAGCGGCGACAGCGCGCTGGTCCAGTTGTTTGAAAGCAGCCACGGCCTGCAGATGGACAGCAGCACCGCCCGCTTCCTGGGGCGCAGCATCGAGCTGTCCGTCTCCATGGACATGCTGGGCCGCGTGTTCGACGGCATGGGCAACCCCAAGGACGGCGGGCCCGCGGTCATCCCCGAAAAGCGCATGGACATCAACGGCACCCCGCTGAACCCAACGGCGCGGGACTACCCCAGCGAGTTCATCCAGACGGGCATCTCCGTCATCGACGGTCTCAATACCCTGGTGCGCGGGCAGAAGCTGCCGGTATTCTCCGGCTCCGGCCTGCCGCACGCCCAGCTGGCGACCCAGATCGCCCGCCAGTCCAGGGTGCTGGGCCAGGACAGCAAGTTCGCCGTCGTCTTCGCCGCCATCGGCATCACCTTCGAGGAGGCGGACTATTTCATCTCCGACTTCCGGCGCACCGGCGCCATCGAGCGTGCGGTGCTGTTCATCAACCTGGCCAACGACCCGGCGGTGGAGCGCATCTCCACCCCCCGCATGGCGCTGACCGCCGCCGAGTACCTGGCCTACGAGAAGGACATGCACGTCCTGGTCATCCTCACCGACCTGACCAACTACGCCGAAGCCCTGCGCGAGGTGTCCGCCGCCCGCAAGGAAGTGCCTGGGCGCCGCGGTTATCCCGGCTACCTGTACACGGACCTGGCCAGCATCTACGAGCGCGCGGGCCGCATCATCGGGCGCGAGGGCTCCATCACCCAGATTCCCATCCTGACGATGCCCGAGGACGATAAAACCCACCCCATCCCCGACCTGACCGGCTACATCACCGAAGGGCAGATTATCCTCAGCCGCGAGCTGCACCGCAAGGGCGTCACCCCGCCGATTGACGCGATGCCCTCCCTCTCGCGACTGAAGGACAAGGGCATCGGCGAGGGAAAGACCCGCAAGGACCATGCCGCGACGATGAACCAGCTCTTCGCCGCCTATTCCCGCGGCAAGGATGCCAAGGAGCTGGCGGTCATCCTGGGCGAGGCTTCCCTGACGGACATGGACAAGAAGTACGCCGCCTTCGCCGACGCCTTTGAGAAGGAGTACGTCTCCCAGGGCTACCAGACGGACCGCTCCATCGAACAGACGCTGGACTTGGGCTGGAAGCTGCTGGGGATGCTGCCGCGCACGGAGCTCAAGCGCATCCGCGACGACATGCTGGATGAATTCCTGCCCGGGACAGGGGAAGGGGAGGCCTGAGGTGGCCGTTCTCCGCGTGAACCCCACGCGCATGGAGCTGACCTCCATGAAGCGCAGGCTGGTCACCGCCAGGCGCGGGCACAAGCTGCTCAAGGACAAGCGGGATGAGCTCGTGCGCCGCTTCATCCGCCTGGTGCGGGAGAACGACGCCCTGCGGAGGGAGGTGGAGGCGCAGCTGGAGGCGGCGCTGAAGGACTTCGCCCTCGCCCGCGCGGTCATGGAGCCCGGCGCCCTGCGCCAGGCGCTGATGTACCCCGCCCGCCAGGCGCAAATCACGGTCGGCCGTCGCAGCATCCTCTCCGTGCGCGTGCCCGAGTACGCGATGGACCAGGAAAGCCTGACCCGGGTGCGCCTTCCCTACGGCATGGCGGAAACCTCCGCGCAGCTGGACAACGCCATCACCACGATGGCGGAGGTCATGCCCCGGCTCATTGAGCTGGCGGAGGTCGAGAAGACGGCCAGCCTCCTGGCGGACGAAATCCAGAAGACCCGCCGCCGCGTGAACGCGCTGGAATACGTGATGATTCCGCAGTTCGAGGAGACCATCCGCTTCATCACCATGAAGCTGGAGGAAAACGAGCGCGGCGCCCTGACCCGCCTGATGAAGGTCAAGGAGATGATCAAGGACCGCGCGACCTGACCGTGCCGTCTTGGCGCGTCTTGATTGTTTCGCCCCGCCTGGCTTTTGAATCGCAGGATAATCAAAAGAAGCGCAAGCCGCGAACCCCGTTCGCGGCTTTTTAGTCCGGTCTTGTTCGCGGCTACGCGTTTCGCGCGCCATGGAGCCAATTTTCGCTTGACAAGGCAAAATGCCTCGGCTATAATTCCCTTTGCGCTCCGGGCGATGGGGAATGGTGTAACGGCAGCACCTGCGACTCTGACTCGTATAGTCTAGGTTCAAATCCTAGTTCCCCAGCCATCTGCCTCCGTGGTCTAGTGGCCTAGGACACCGCCCTCTCAAGGCGGCAACACGGGTTCGAATCCCGTCGGAGGTGCCAAAAACGCCGGTTTTCCGGCGTTTTTCCTATTTGTTTGCGCTTTCTCAGGGGAATGGCGGGGCTTCTGCATCGCGGCGTCAGGAAATCACCACCAGGTCATGCCGGAAAGGCGTTAGCAGCTCATAGCCGTCGTTTGTAATCACGACGTTCTGCTCGATGCCGAACATGCCGTTCCCGTCGCAGATGCAGGGCTCGCAGGCAAAGCACATCCCGGGCTGGGCGACGGCGTCCGTCCCCAGCTCCAGGCAGGGATACTCATGGAAATCAAGCCCGATGCCGTGCCCGATCCAGTGGAGGGTGCGGTTGATGGGCGTCATGCCCCTTTGGTCCAGGAAATCGTCCACGGCCTTCACGGCGTCGGCCAGCGGCTCCCCGGGCTTGAGCTTCGCGAGCCCTGTGTAACAGGCGTCCACGGCAATCTGGTGATATTCCAGCTGCTTTTTTGAAGGTTGCCCGATGACGGCCGTGCGGATGATATCCGAGTAGTATCCCTTGTACGAGGGCCCGCCGTCAATCATCAGCACCTCCCGTTCGTGCCGGCTGCCGATGACCCGGTCGGAGGAAGGGCAGTTGGTGTGCGGGTCACGGTCCAGGCCGCTGCGGATGCCCATGTCCAGGATGTTGTCGCAGCCCAGCCGGAAGGCTTCCATGCCCATCACCCGCATCAGGTCGCGCTCCGAGGTCACCCCCGGGACGACGCTGCCGAACGCCTTTTCGTACAGCAGGCAGTTGAGCCTGCAGGCTTCCCGGAAGTACGCGATTTCCCTGGGGGATTTGATGGAACGGATGTTCCAGAGAAGCCCCGCGGCGTCCTCCACCTGGCATCCCTTGTCTTCCAGGAAGCCCAGCAGCCCCTTGAGCACCGGGAAGGTCAGGTGCGGGCGGAAGCCGATGCCCGTCTCCATCCCTACCTTCCTGCCCGCCAGGCCCAGGCGCTCGACGGTCTGACAGATGGCGTCCAGCAGCGTGGAAGGCTTGCCGCCGGGCGCCGCCCCCCGCTGGTAAAACAGCGTTTCTTCCTCAGGCAGCCAGGAGGTGATGGACATCGTCCCCACGCTGGACTGGGAGCCAATCATCCGCCAGTCGCCCTCGCTGTTGGCCACGATGAAGGCGGGGGTCGATATCTTGGAATCCCAGACGATGGATTGAAACCCCGTGAAATACCGCACGTTTTCCTTTGTGCTCAGCAGGATGCCTCCCAGCCCGCTTTCCTGCATCAGGCGGACCAGCTTTTCCTTCCGGGCGACGTACTCCTCCCGGGTGAAGTCCATCATGTAGGTCTCCCGTACCGCGCTCACGATTCTGCCTCCTTCCGTTGCAGGTCTGCTTCCGCCGCGATGTAGCCGAAACCGGGCCAGAACCCCTTTTCCAGGATTTTCCGGTTGTTCTCTTCCGCCCGTTTGGCGTCCCCGACGCTCTCGTAGTACATGGACAGGCCGTAACCCTGCGTGGCGATGGAGATGGGCGATGATTCCGAGCCGTCCTTTTCCGTCATCAGCTGTTCGAGAGGGAGCAGGCCCGCGCAGGCCAGCACGCAGTTCTGGTAAAACTGGTTCTCCCCGGCGTCAAAACCGGGGTCGGCGCCTTGCAGGAGCATATCCGCCTCTTCCTTCTTGCCCAGTTTGACCTTCGTCCGCCACAGCCAGGACTGGATGGCGGGCATCAGGGTGGGGTCCTGCGTCTTTCCCGTCATGGACAGGCAGGTTTCATAGGCTTGCTCCGCCTTTTGGTATTCCCCCAGCAGGTAACGGGCCAACCCCAGGTGATACCAGGTGTCCCAGTTGTCCGGGTCGAGGCGGGAGGACAGTTCGAGGTCGGCGGCGCCCTGCTGGAAGGAGCGGACGCTCAGGTGCCGGTGGCCCCGGAAGCGAAGCAGCAGGGCGTGGAAGGGATTTTGGCTCAATCCCTGCGAATAGGCCGCGATGGCTTCCCGGTACAGCGTCTTTTTTGACAGCGCGTGCCCGGCTGCCAGCCATCCGTCCGCGTTCTGCGGGGTGTCCGGCGCGCCTTGCGCGTCCGCCGGCGCGACCTGGCGCAGAAGCCGGGGCCCAAAGGTGGTTTTCACGACCTGCGCTTCCTGCGCGTCCGGTTTGCCTGCGTTATCCATCATACAATCCTCTTTCCCCGCCTTGCCGCAGACAGTCCCTGCCTGGGGCGGAAGTTTGCGTAATCATATTCAGTATGCATAAAGCTGTCAAACGCTCCCGGGGCGTTCATCCGGCTTTTCCGGGGGCGTGAAGGAGGTATTTTTGTTCAGATACAGTTTTATATCTCCGGGATTGCAAAGCTTGGAGAAAGGAAAACAAAAGGGATTTGGAACGTCCGGTGAGCCATATATCATATATTTCGGCGCATTTGTAGCGCCTTATCTCCGGGTTGCCGGCGCATATGCGGCTGGCCAGCGTTTGGCCAAACCGCAGATTGGTTTTCTTTTGTATGATTCCTGCGATTTTCCGGGGCGGTGGGGAATGGGAAAATAATTGCATATAGTTACATCCTCTGTGTTTGGAATGTTTTTATATGCATTTCTTCGTTGACAAGGATATTCGGCTTTGGTAGGTTCACACAAACTTCAGCGGGAGGGAAGGCTGTGGGAATCGTCAGGCATGACTCGGTCCCGGGGATGAGCCGGGTGGTGGCTCACCAGGGGGTATTGTACTTCACCGGCCACGGCGCGCGACCGGAGTTCGTGACGCCCAGGGAACAGACCGCCGCCGTCCTCCAAAGGCTGGAAGAACTGCTGGTCCGCTTCGGCTCGGACAAGGAGCACGTGCTCAACGCCCTGATATTCGTCAAGGACATCTCGGCGTACCCCGAGGTCAGCGAGGTCTGGCAGTCGTGGATTCCCGCGGAGCATGCGCCCGCCTGTACGCTGGTGGAGGCCAGGATTTCCCAGGAGTCCGCCTGGGTGGAAATCACCCTGACCGCCGCGGTCAGGGATTACGCGGAAGCCCCGTCGGCGGGGCGGGAAGGATAAGCGATGCAGGATGTTACCCCGGAAGCCATCCGCGAGAATCTGGTGGCGCAACCGCAAAATTGCGAAGGTTGGCTGCAATACGGCCTAGCCCTGCATGCGCAGGGGCGGCTTGCGGAGGCGCGGGAAGCCTTCTCCCGGGGCCTGAGCGTCAACCCCTTCCATGTCCAGCTGCGCCAGCAGCGCGGGCGCAAGTTCATGGCCAGCCATTTCTGGCAGGCTGTCAGCGATTTTACCCTGGTCACCCGCCTTGAGCCTTCGTTCTGGGAGGCCTGGTATTACATGGGCGTCGCGTACGCGGTTCACGGCGAAGACGCGGAGGCGAACCGCTGCTTCACCCGCTGTCTGCAGGAAGCCCGGGCGGCGGGGGACTCCCTGGTGCCGGTGGTGGACTGGCTGTACACCACCCGCGTGCGGCTGGGGGACGAAAATGGCGCGCGGGAAGCGCTCAGCCACGCGGAGATCGCCGCCGCGAACCCCGAAGACGAGGATTATTCCTATGCCCGCCGCCTGCTGCTGTACAAGGGGATGCTGGGTGAAGACGACTTCTTCGACGAAGCCGTCCTCAGGCAGCGTGGAACCTATGAAATCGACTACGTGACGCAGGCCTACGGCCTGGCCTTCCACCGCATGAGCGGCGGAAAGCGGCAGGAAGCCGTCGCTCTGCTGAAAGACATCGTTTCCCACGATCAATACCCCACGGCCTTCGCCTGGCTGATGGCCAACAGAGACCTGAAGGAACAGGGGATTGAAATAAGACCGGAGGTGAACTCATGAAAAAACTGCTGACCTGGGTCCTCTTCAGCGCACTGTTGCTCGGCCTGGCAGGAGCGCCCCTTGCCAACGCGGAAACCGCGTACAAGGACAGCTTCATCTACGTCACCGCCAACGACCAGGATACCATGGACCCCATGTGGAACGTTTCCAACGACAAGGTGCTCAAGCAGGTCTACAGCTCCCTGCTGACCCGTGACGCGGACGGCAACATCGTCGGCGACCTCGCCACGGAATGGTCCGTCGGGGAGGACCAGGTCACCTGGACGTTCAAGCTGCGCCAGGGCGTCACTTTCCACGACGGTTCCCCCTTTGATGCCAGCAGCGTCAAAGCCACCTACGACCGCCTGCTGGACACCGAGAACCCCACCCGCTACACCGAGCAGACCGCCGGCTACATCGTCGCCTGCAACGTGGTGGACGACTTCACGATCGAGCTGGTGACGGCCAGCCCCTACGGCGCCTTCCTGGCCAACCTCATGGGCGCGCACCAGATTCTCAACCCCAAGACCCTGGAGCAGTATGGGGAGGACTTCGGCAAGACCCCCGAATCCATCAACGGCACCGGCCCGTTCAAGGTCGTGGCCTGGGACCGGGACGAGCAGATGGTCTTTGAGGCGTTCGAGGACTACTACGGCGGCGCGCCGGCGACCAAGTCCTTCACCATCATGATCATCCCGGAGGCCAATTCCAGGACCATCGCCATCGAGACCCACCAGGTGGATATCGCCGACGGCATCGGCGCGGAGGATTTGGTGCGCCTGGGCGAAATGGACGGTATCAAGGTCGTCAAAATCAAGAGCATCGGCCAGCACCTCCTGCAGTTCAACGCCTCCGACCAGAGCATCCTGCACGACGCGCGGCTCCGCCAGGCGGTCAGCTACGCGCTCAACCGCCAGGAAATCGTCGAAACCCTTTACCCGGGCGACGACCCCAGCACCGCGCCGCTGAGCCCCAAGACCTTCGGCTACCACAATTTCGGCACCATCCAGCAGGACCAGGAGAAGGCCAAGGCCCTCATGGCCGAGGCGGGCTACCCGGACGGCTTTGACATCACCATCATGGTGACGCCCGTGTACATCAAGGGCGTGGAGATGGGTGAGCTGGTCAAGTCCCAGCTGGCCGAGGTGGGCATCAACGTCAACCTCGAAGTGGTCGAGCGCGCCGTGTTCCTCGCCTCCCTTGGCGGGCTGACCCCCGAGGAGTACAAGCAGACCTACGGCTATGACATGTTCATCATGGGCGCCGGTCCCAGCACCGCGGACGCGCACGGCGGCCTGCACCGGCTCTACGTGACCGACCCGGGCAACACCAACACCAACAACTACGGCTTCTATTCCAACGCCAAGGTGGACGAGCTGCTCAACGCCGGCGCGATGGAAACCGACCAGGAAAAGCGCCTGGAAATCTACAAGGAAGCCATGCAGATCCTCTACCTGGACGACCCCGTGGGCGTCTGGATGAACGACCGCTACAACGCCTACGTCATGTCCGACAAGGTCGAGGGCTTCAGCGCGGGCGTGACCGGCGTGGTCTACTTCAACAAAATCAAGGTAGCCAAATAAAACCCGTAAAACCAGACGCAGGAACCCGCCATCCCCTTTGACGGCCCGGGGCAGGCATGCGGCGTCCATGCCTGCCCTGGTCTTTCCGGGGCGCGACCGCGCTGACACCATCAACCGGGAGAACCGCACATGAAGTATTTGCTCAAACGGCTCTTGCAGCTGATTCCGCTCCTGCTTGTGCTGACCTTCGTGATCTTCCTGTCCATCCGCGCCGTGCCGGGGGATCCGGTAGAGGTCATGCTGGGCATGGGGGCGCCGGAGAACGCCAAGGCGGCCGAGCGGGCCAGGCTGGGGCTGGACAAGCCCTTCATCGTCCAGTATTTCACCTTCCTGGGCAACGTCGTCCGGGGCGACCTGGGCACGTCCATGAGCACCGGCAACAAGGTGATGTATGAAATCGTCCGGAGGTTCCCCAACACGCTCATCCTGGCGCTGGGTGGCACGCTGGTGGCGGCGCTATTCGGCATCGCGCTGGGGGTGGTGGCCGCGGTGCGGCAGAACAAGTTCACCGACAACGCCATCATGGTGCTCAGCCTTCTTTCGGTGTCCACCCCTTCCTTTTTCCTGGCTTTGCTGCTGATGCTGCTGTTCTCCCTGTATCTGGGCTGGCTTCCCTCCATCGGGATGAGAAGCTGGCAGCACGCCATCCTGCCCATCGTCACCCTGGGCACCCAGGCGATGGGCATGGTCGCGCGAACCACCCGCTCCTCCATGCTCGACGTGCTCAGCCAGGACTACATCCGCACCTCGCGCTCCAGGGGCGTCAGTGAGCGCGTCATCGTCTATATCCACGCGCTGAAAAACGCGCTGATTCCGGTAGTGACGGTGCTGGGCCTCCGCTTTGGCGGCCTGCTGGCCGGCGCGACGCTGGTGGAGACGGTGTTCACCATCCCCGGCCTGGGCCGGCTGATGGTGGACGGGGTGCTCAAGCGGGATTACCCGGTCGTTCAGGGAACGATGCTGGTGTTCGCGGTCTCCTTCGTGGTGGTCAACACCGTGGTCGACCTGATCTACGGGATGATTGACCCCCGCATTAAATATGAGTAGGGCGGGAGGGAACGGATGGAAACGCTGAGAAAAATCCTCAAACGGAAAACCTCGCTCATCGGGGCAATCATCCTGACGGTGTTCTTCCTCACCGCGCTCATCGGCCCCTTCCTGTGCCGCTACGACCCGCTGCAGACCAACCCGAAACAGAAATACGCGCAGGCGTCTTCCGAGTATCCCCTGGGCACGGACTACCTGGGCCGGGACGTGCTGACCCGCATGGTCTACGGCGCCCGCGTTTCCCTGTCCATCAGCTTCATCGGCGTGCTCAGCGGTGCGCTGATCGGGGTGCTGCTGGGGCTGGCGGCGGGCTATTACGGCAGGTGGGTGGACACGCTGATTTCCAGGCTCATCGATATCCTGCTGGCCTTCCCGGGCCTGCTGCTGGCCATCATGATCGTGGCCATCCTGGGCAAGGGCATCGAGAACACCATCATCGCGGTTTCCGTGTTCTCCATCCCCTCCATCGCACGCATGATCCGCGGCGTGGTCATCGGCCTGCGGGAAAGCGAGTACCTCCAGGCGTGCAAGGCCATGGGGGCCAGCGACGCGCGGATGATTTTCAGCCACATCCTGCCCAACACCGTGTCCCAGATGATTGTCAACATCACCCTGAACCTGGGCACCGCCATCCTGACGGCCTCCTCCCTGTCCTTCCTGGGCCTGGGGGTGCAGCCGCCCAGCCCGGAGTGGGGGGCGATGCTGTCCTCCGCCCGGGACGTCATCCGCACCTACCCCCTGGCGTCCATCGTTCCCGGCATCACCATCACCCTGGTCGTGTTGTCTTTCAGCATGGTCGGCGACGGCCTCAGGGACGCGCTGGATCCCAAGCTGCAGTACCGTTTCAGAGGAAACCTATGAGCGAGAAAACCATCCTTGAGGTCAGGGGATTGACCACGGAGTTCCGCACCGCCACGGAGAACGTGCTGGCGGTGGACGGGCTGGACTTCACCCTGCGCGAATCGGAAACGCTGGCCATTGTGGGCGAATCCGGCTGCGGCAAAAGCGCGACGTCCCTGTCCATCCTGCGGCTCATCCCCAATCCGCCGGGCAAAATCACCTCCGGCGAAATCCTGTACAAGGGCCAGGATTTGCTGAAACTGTCGCCCAAGGCCATGCGGAAAATCCGCGGCAGCGATATCTCCATGGTCTTCCAGGAGCCCATGACCTCGCTCAACCCCGTGTTCACCGTCGGGCGCCAGATCATGGAGTCCCTGCAGATTCACCAGGGGATGAACAAGGTTCAGGCGCGGGAAAAGGCGCTGGAGATGCTGGAATTGGTGGGGCTGCCCAACCCGGCAAAGCGGCTGCGGAACTATCCGCACCAGCTTTCGGGGGGCATGAGGCAGCGGGTCATGATCGCCATGGCGCTCGCCTGCAACCCCAACATCCTCATCGCCGACGAGCCGACCACCGCCCTGGACGTGACCATCCAGGCACAAATCCTGCGCCTGATGATGGACCTGAAAACCAAGTTGGGCACGGCCATCATTTTCATCACCCACGACCTGGGCGTGGTCGCGCAGTTCGCGCAGAACGTCATGGTCATGTACGCGGGCGAGGCGGTGGAGTATGCGGACGTGCGCAAGCTGTTCAGGCAGCCGCTGCACCCCTATACCCTGGGGCTGCTCAAATCCATCCCGGACCCCGTCAACAGCGTGGAGATGCTCTACACCATCCCCGGCACCGTGCCGCAGTCCCTGCGCATGCAGGGGTGCAAGTTCGAATCCCGCTGCGCCTACGCGACGCAGCAGTGCCGGCAGGAGCATCCCGTTTTGCTGGAGGTACAGCCGGGCCACCAGGTGCGGTGTTGGAACTACAAGGAGGTTCTGGCAGGTGAGCGATAAGGAAGGAAAGGTTCTGCTGGAGGCGGAAGGGCTGGTCATGCATTTCCCGGTCAGCGCCCGGTCCTTGAGCCCCTTTGCGGAGCGCAAGACCGTCAAGGCTGTCCAGGACGTCAGTTTCAAGGTCTACGAGGGGGAAACGCTGGGGCTGGTCGGGGAGTCGGGCTGTGGGAAAAGCACGACGGGCAAAATGATCGTCAAGCTCCTGCAGCCGACCGCCGGCGCCATCCGCTTTGAGGGCGCGGACATCAACGCCCTGAAAGGCAACGAGGAGCTGGCGTTCCGGCGCCAGGTGCAAATCATCTTCCAGGACCCGTTCTCCTCCCTGGACCCCCGCTACAAGGTGGGGCAGACCATCGGCGAGCCCCTGGTCGTCCATAAAACGGGGGACAAGAAGTCCAGGCGGGAGCGCGTGATTGAAATCATGCAGGACGTCGGGCTCAAGAGCGAGATGTACGGACGCTACCCGCATGAGTTTTCCGGCGGCCAGCGCCAGCGCATCGGGGTCGCGCGCGCGCTGGCGCTCAACCCCCGGCTCATCGTCTGCGACGAGCCCGTCTCCTCCCTGGACGTATCCATCCAGGCGCAGATCCTCAACCTGATGAAGGTACTGCAGCGCAAATACAGGCTGACCTACGTTTTCATATCCCACAACCTTTTGGTGGTCAAGCACCTGTGCGACCGCATCGCGGTCATGTACCTGGGCCATATTGTGGAATTGGCCAGGCGGGACGACCTGTTCGCCCGCAGGCTGCACCCCTATACCCAGGCCTTGTTTGACGCCATCCCCATCGCGGACCCGGATGTGAAGACGATGAACGAACTACTGCAGGGCGACATCCCCTCGCCCATCGACCCGCCGCCCGGATGCGTTTTCAATACGCGCTGCCCCTATGCCCGACAGCGGTGCCTCGAGCAGACGCCCGCGCTCCAGCCGGATACGGACTCCCACCTGGTCGCCTGCCATTTTTACCGGGACCTCCGGCCGTCTGCCTTGCGCGCGGAGCAATCGGCGGAGGAGGCGGGCAAAGCGGCCGTTTGACCCCTTGTCGTTGCCGTCCGATAGAGAATCAAGCCCACCAAAAGGAAACGCCCCCGCATGCAGCGGGGGCGTCAGACTGTCGAAAAAGGTCTGCGGACCTTTTTCGATTCGGAGGATGGCTGCGGAATGTTTTCGCTGTTCGCGAAAACGCCCCGCGCGTCCGGCAGAGCCGGACGACACGATGATAATCGGTGAGCCGCCGCCACCCGGAGCCCCCCGCATCTCGCTCTACAGTAAGGTTGTTTGACAGCCTGGGCGGGGCAACACGGTTTGTGTTGCCCCGCTCTTCATGATTATAGGGAAATGGCGCGCTTGATGTGATTGATGGCGATTTTATGCGCGAAGGGTCCCAAAACCTTGAAAGGCGGGCCGTGCGGGCGCAGCCGGGGTCAGCCGTACGTCAGCTTGATAAAGAACGGGTTGCCCCAGACGTAGTAGCTCATCCGGATATCCCGCACGCCGTGCAGGTCCTTGCGGGTCAGCAGGTAGCAGCGGTAGCGCACCGTCTGCCCGGCGGGCACGTCGAAGGACAGGTTCACGTCCTGCCCCAGCGCCTCCTGCTGGGAATAGCACATCACGTCGCCCGGGACCGGCGCGATCTGCGCCTCCAGCATCTCCGCCCTGATAAAGCCCCGGTTGCTCACCTGGATGGTGTACTGCAAAATGACGTAGTCCTCTGCGTTCCCGGTCAGGGCTGGGTCGTAGACCACCCCGCGGGCCGCGCCGGCGCGCAGCAGGGAGGCGAGGCGGTCGAACTCGTCCCGGTATTCCGATGCGGGCAGCACCTGGACGTTCTCCACCCGTATATCCAGCTGCGCGCGGGCGAAGCCCCACAGGGCCGCCCCGCCGAGCAGCAGCGCAATCGCCAGCAGGACCAGCGCGAACTTCTTCATCAGGGCCGCTGCAGCAGCAGCTCGTTCATCTTCTGGATCATCTCGCTGTCCTTGAGCCGGAACTGGATTTCGACGCGCCGCGAGGCGTCCATGTTCTCCGTCCCGTCGGCGTTGTAAATCCGGTCCGAAAAGCTGCGCCCCTTCGCCGTCAGGATGTCCTGCAGCAGCTGCCGCTGCTGGAAGGACAGGCCGGGCATCTGCAGGCAGTAGGTGGCCACGCCCAGCGCGCGGTCCTGGGACAGCTGGAGGTTGAACAGGTAGGCGCCCTTGGAGTCGGTGTGCCCCTCGATGACGATTTCCGCCAGGTAGTCGCGGTATTCAGGCCGCAGGAGCACGTCCAGGTACACGGGAATCAGCCGGGACAGCTGCGCCTGCCCGGAGGGCAGCAGCACGTCGTCCCCGGTCTGGAACATCAGCTGGCTGTCCAGCATGATGTCGCCCGTGTCCGCGTTGACCTTCACGCCCAGGTTGCTCTGCTGGAAGGCGGCGCTCAGGTCCCGGATAATCTTGGTGCGCACGCCCAGCAGGTCGTCGATTTCCTGCTGCTGCCGGCTCATGGCCAGCTCCATCTCGTTGAGGGAGGTCTCCTGCTGCGCCAGCTGCAGCTGCAGCAGCGCCTGCTCGTCCTGCTTCGTTTTGAGCGCCTCCTGCGCGGCCTTCAGCTCGTCCTCCTGCTGCTGCAGCTGAATCTGGATGGAGGCGACTTCCTCCTCCTTGCCCATCAGCTCGGCCTGTGCGGTCTGCAGGTCCTGTTCCTTCTGCACCAGGATAATCTGCGTCCGGTCCAGCTCCGCCTGCTGCGCCTCCAGTTCCCGGGTCTTGAGGCTCAGCACCGTGTAATACTGGTAGATGCTCACCATCAGCGCCAGGATGAACACCAGCAGCAGGCTGGAGAGCATGTCCGAAAAGGAAATCCAATAGCTGCCGATGTCCGGCTTGGACACCAGCCTGCGCGGCGCGCCAATCAGGCGCATTTACGCGCCCTCCGCCATCTGCTCGGCCGCCCGCGTCGCGCGGGTCAGCGCCTGGGTCATGTCGCTCAGGGCCTGCTGCACGCGGGTGAACTGCTTCAGGTCGATGGCGGCGCCGCCGCCCCGGTCCACCGCCGCCTGGATGTCCCGCACCATGCGGCTGGTCATGTCGTGCATGTTCTCCTCGAACAGCCCCATCGTCCGCGCGAGGCCGGAGGAGATGTTCTCCACAAAACTCGTATAACTTTCCTGCAGCGCCTTGCCGCTGCGGCTCATCTCGTTGGCGACCTCGTGCGCCCGGTCGGAGGCGGCGTCGGACTGCTTCTCCACCGCTTCCAGCACCCGCCCGGACCAGGCGGCGTACTGCTCCATCTGCCGGGACAGGTCCCCCTGCGCGTCCTGCAGCGCCTGGAAGCGCTCGTTTTGCCGGGCGACGTCCTGGTGCATGCCCGTGAGGATGCCCGCGGTCTGCTCCGCCAGCTGCGCGCCCGCCTCCTGGGAGCGGCTCAGCTCCGCCACGTAGCCGTCGAAGCGCTCGATGACCGTCTGGGTCACCTGCCCGGTCTTCTGGATGCTGTCCAGGATGGTGTCCGCCGCGGCCATCGCGTGGTTGACGGATTCCAGGCTCACGGCCTGGGACTGGTTCAGCTGGGACAGGGTCCTGCCCAGCTGCAGGAACTGCCCGCCCAGCGCGTCGTTCATCTGGGCGACGAACTGGTTGACCACGTGGTTTAAGCCCTCCACCTGGCATTGCGTTTCATTGAGGATGAAATGCTGCATGCTCTGCCCGATGGGCGCGAAGGAGCGCTCCACCGCCAGGCCAATACCGCTTTCCAGCTTCTGGTGGATGTCCCCGAAGGCGCCGGAGAGGAAGGCCGCCTGGTCCTCCATGTAGCAGGTCTGCCGCACCTCGTCGTCCAGCGGCCGCTGCATGACGACCTCGGAAAAAGTCTCGTTGAAGTCGTCCATCGCGCCCGTCGCGGCGCCCTGGGCGGAGCGGAAAAAGATGTTGAACAGCAAAGAGGCCGTCAGCCCCGCGATGGAGGTTCCGTAGGCGAAGGTCATGCCCCGGATCATCGTGTGGATGGACACCACGGTCCTGTCCGCGCTGCTCAGGTCCAGGCTGCCCAGCCCGCGCATCAGCCCGATGAAGGTGCCCAGGATGCCCAGCGAGGTCAGCAGCCCCGGGATGACCTCCGCCAGCTGGAAGCGCGCCATGTCCTGCAGCACCGTCTGGTCGTTGATGTAGTTGCGCACCTCGCAGCTCAGCCCCCGCTGGTCCAGCTGCTCGGCGTTCTGCAAAAAGTGCTTCCACTGGTTCTGCATGGGCTTTCCCAGAAACAGGCTGTCCTGCCAGTCCGGGCGCCCCGTGCCGGCCGGCTTGAACACGGCCAGGCTGTGGATGCCCCGCCGGAACAGCCGCGCGGCCCGCCGCAGCGGCAGGACGCACTTGCTCATCCCCAGCAGGAAACAGGCCGCCACCGCGCCGTAAATGAGCAGGTCGATCATCCTGCCCGATAGGGTGCGCAAAAACTCGTCCACGTCGTTCACCGCCTTTATGACCAGCATTGTAACTTTTATTTCTTATTATTGCAACAATTCTGTTACTTAACGAAATATGTAGGGCGATGCAAGAAACGCGCGGCCGGCTGCGTTTAATTAGAGTTGGTATGCGTTTTCTTTCCAAATAACCAGTTAACAATCATATCCGGCCTTTGGGCGATGGATTGCGAAGGGAATGCGTCATGGACAGACAGAGTAAAAAGGTGGCACGGGAGCATCTGGAGGGCAAGCTGCACGAAGCCCGTGAAACGCTGCAGAGCCCGGACAGGCTGGAAAGGTTCCTGGACCGCCTGGAGGGCACGATGAAGGTCATCCCGGACGAAAACGGCTGGTTCGCCCATGTCCCGGACCTGGCGTCGCTGGTTCGGGACTTTGCCGATAAAAAGTTCATGGAAATCCCGGCGCCGACGCTGTTCATCATCGCCGCCGCGCTGTCGTACCTGGTTTCATCCTATGAGGCCGCGCCGGGCGGAATCCCGGCCGCCGGGCACGCGGACGCCGCCGCCGTCGTCGCGGTGGGCTGGCAGCTGGCCGAGCTGGACATGGACCGCTACCTGGAATGGAAGGAAAAAGCCGGCCGGCCGTTCGCCGATTGACCGCGGCTTCCGCCTGCTGTCGGCCTGGCTCCGCTTGAACGCGCCAGGCCTTTCCTGTATACTCGTCGGGAATTTGCAGGGTGCCCTCGGGCGGGAAGGCGGTGCGCGGTGGTCCTCCTGAGCGATATGGTCGCGGGTCTGAACCTGCGTGTCTTCAATTCCTCCACCCGGGAGGAGCTCAACATCGAGGCGGCGGAGTTCCACCGCCCCGGCCTGGAGCTGGTGGGCTACTACGAGCATTTCGCGTACGAGCGCCCCCAGGTGCTGGGCAACGTCGAAATGGGCTACCTGATGACCCTGGACGAGAAGGAGCGCCACAAGCGGCTCGAGCGCTTCTTCTCCTACGACATCCCCTGCGTCATCCTCTGCCGCGGCCACGTGCCCCCGCCGGAGATGCTGGAAATCGCCAGGCGCCGCGACCTGCCCATCCTGGGCTACGACAAGGCCACCACCGGCTTCATCTTCGCCGGCATCATGTACCTAAACCGCGTCCTCGCCCCGCACACCACCATGCACGCGGTGCTGGTGGACGTGTACGGCCTGGGCGTGCTCATCACCGGCGAGTCGGGCGTGGGCAAGAGCGAGGCGGCGCTTGAACTGGTCAAGCGCGGCCACCAGCTGGTCGCCGACGACGTGGTGGACATCTGCCGGGTCACCGAGAACCGCCTGGTCGGCGAGGCGCCGGAGACGGTGCGCCATTTCATGGAAATCCGCGGCATCGGCATCATCGACATCCGCCAGATGTTCGGCATCGGCTCCGTGCTCATGAGCAAGTCCATCGACCTGGGCATCCACCTGGAGGTCTGGAACGAGCAGAAGGAGTACGACCGCCTGGGCTTGGAGGAAAACTTCATCACCATCATGGACGTGCGGGTGCCCAGCCTGCTGCTTCCGGTCAAGCCCGGGCGCAACCTGGCCATCATCATTGAGGTGGCCGCCCGCAACCTCAGCCTCAGGAAGCTGGGCTATTCCGCGGCGCGGGAACTGGACAAGCGGCTCAACGACATGATGGGCCAATAATCGGCTGGGGGAACAGTATGGTATTTATCGGCATCGACGTGGGCGGCACCAAAATCGCCTGCGGCGTCACGGACGAGGAAGGCGTCATCCTCTCCCGGGTCTCGACCGGCACGCTGGCGCACCGCCCCTTTGCCGCGGTCGTGCGCGACATGGCGGACGCCGCCCTTGAGGCCCTCGCCCAGTCCGGCCATGAAATCGCCGACGTCGGCGCGGTGGGCGTCGGCATCCCCGGCGTGGCCGAGAACGTGAACGGCACGGTCATCTTCTGCACCAACCTGGGCTGGGAAAACGTGCCGCTGCGCAGGGAGCTGAACCGCTACATCGACAAGCCCGTCTTCATCGACAACGACGCCACCCTCGCCGGCCTCGCGGAGTCCGTCGCCGGGGTCAGCCGCGGCGCCGCGTCCAGCGTGTTCATCACCCTGGGCACCGGGGTGGGCGGCGGCATTATCTTAAACGGCCGCCCCTGGGCGGGCGCGCAGGGCGCGGCCAGCGAGCTGGGGCACATGACCCTGTGCATCGACGGCGTGCCTTGCTCCTGCGGCAAGAAAGGCTGCCTGGAGCGCTACTGCTCCGCCACCGCTCTCATCCGCATGGGCCGGGAAGCGGCCGCGGAGCACCCGGACAGCCTCATCCTGACGATGGCGGGCGGGGAGCCGGACAACATCAACGGCAAAATCGTCGTCGATGCCGCCCGCCAGGGCGACCCGGCGGCCCTGTCCGTCTTCGACCGCTACACCACCTACCTGGCGCTGGCCGTCAACAACGTCGTGACCTTCCTGGACCCGGAGGTCATCGTGCTGGGCGGCGGGGTCAGCCAGGCCGGTGCCTTCCTGGCGGACGCCGTGCGCGAGAAGGTGCCCGGGCTGCTGCTGTTCAAGGCGCTGTCCTTCGGCCGGCTGGAGCTCGCGGTCCTGGGCAACGAGGCGGGCATCATCGGGGCGGCGATGCTGGGCAGGCTGATGAGGGGGGGAGAAACGCTGTGAGCAGGATGGACATCGCGAAACTATACCGGACGCCGCCTGGGGACGGCAGCGAAATCACCGTCGCCGGCTGGGTGCGCACCGTCCGGGACAGCAAGGCCTTCGCCTTCGTCGAGGTCAACGACGGCTCCTCCTTCCGCAACCTCCAGGTGGTCTGCGAGGCGGCGCTTCCCAACTTCGACGCCGTCACCCGGCTCACCCTGTCCTCGGCCGTCGAGGTGAAGGGCCGCCTGGTCCATACGCCGCAGATGAAGCAACCCTTCGAGCTCAAGGCGGAGTCCCTGACCGTCCTGGGCGCCTGCGACGCGGACTACCCGCTGCAGAAGAAGCGCCACAGCTTCGAGTACCTGCGCACCCTTTCCCACCTGCGCCCGCGCACCAACACCTTTTCCGCCGTTTTCCGCATCCGCTCCCTGGCCGCCCAGGCCATCCACGCCTTCTTCGCGGCCCGCGGCTTTGTCTACGTGCACACGCCCATCATCACCACCAGCGACGCCGAGGGCGCGGGGGAGATGTTCCGCGTGACCACGCTGGAGATGGACCGGGTGCCCAAAACCCCGGACGGGCAGGTGGACTACGCCCGGGACTTCTTCGGCAAGTCCGCCTCCCTCACCGTTTCCGGCCAGCTGCAGGGCGAGGCCTACGCCCTGGCCTTCGGCGACATCTACACCTTCGGCCCCACCTTCCGCTCCGAGAACAGCAACACCGCCCGCCACGCGGCGGAGTTCTGGATGATCGAGCCGGAAATCGCCTTCGCCGACCTGCAGGACAACATGGCGCTGGCGGAGGACATGGTCAAGTCCGTCATCTCCGACGTGCTGGAAAAGGCGCCGGAGGAGATGGCCTTCCTCAACCAGTTTGTGGACAAGGGATTGCTCTCCCGGCTGGAGCATGTGCGTTCCAGCGACTTCGCCCGCGCCACCTACACCGAGGCCGTCGACATCCTGCTGGCCTCCGGGGAAGCCTTCGAGTACCCCGTGTCCTGGGGCATGGACCTGCAGACGGAGCACGAGCGCTACCTGACCGAGAGGCACTTCGGCCGCCCGGTCTTCGTCACCGACTACCCCCGGGACATCAAGGCCTTCTACATGCGCCAGAACGAGGACGGCAAGACCGTCGCCGCGGTGGACCTGCTGGTCCCGGGCGTGGGGGAGATGCTGGGCGGCAGCCAGCGCGAGGAGCGCCACGACCGCCTCCTGGCCCGCATCCGCGAGATGGGGCTCAAGGAGGAGGAATACGGCTGGTACCTCGACCTGCGCCGCTTCGGCACCGCCAGGCACGCCGGCTTCGGACTGGGCTTCGAGCGCTTCGTCATGTACCTGACCGGCATGGCCAACATCCGCGACGTGCTGCCCTTCCCGCGCACCGTCGGGCACGCGGAGTTTTAAGGGGAGGGAAGGAATGGGGCGGGGGACAGCGTCCACCGGCACTCCTGCCAGGAGACTTCGCCCCTGGCCCGTCCATTCGTCAAAAAGCCGGCCTCCCTGATGGGGGGCGGTCAGACTGTCGAAAAAGGTCTGCGGACCTTTTTCGATTCGGAGGATGGCTGCGGAATGTTTTCGCTGTTCGCGAAA